>OBLU010005209.1_pt1 | contig 11684 bp, 9 predicted proteins | sample 1518681 | NCBI WGS metagenome assembly OBLU01 (sample SAMEA3539304, study PRJEB22396) | soil metagenome | biome: tundra; feature: field; material: soil | place: USA | collected 2010-05 | depth 0.15 m
TGGCCCGCGAGATCCAGCGCCACCCCGTGCGCGGCACCGTCTCGCACATTGACTTCCAGGTGGTTGATCCCAACAAGCCCGTGGTGACCGAAGTTCCTCTGCACCTGGTCGGCGACGCGGTGGAAATTCGCCACGCCGACTGGGAAGTGGACCAGCAGATGTTCAGCCTCGAAGTGAGGGCCCGTCCGGACCAGATTCCTACTCACATTGACGTTGACATCTCCGAACTGAAGGTCGGCGACTCCATTCACATCGAGCACGTAGTCCTGGCCAAGGGAGTGGAAGCTGTGGGCGACCCAGCGACACCGGTGGTCACTACCCGCGCCGGACGCGTCGCGCTGACCGCCGCCAAGCCGGTGGAAAGTGTTGTTGCTCCCGTCGACGCCGCGGAATAGTTCGTCGTGGCGCTTCGGCGCTCGCGTGAAGAGGGACGGCGAGGCAGTCCGAGCACACTGGTCATCGTTGGCCTCGCTAATCCCGGTGACGAGTACGCCGGTTCGCGCCACAACGTAGGCGGCGACGCCGTACGTCTAGTCGCCGAGCGTCGGGGCGTGAAGTTCTCGCTCGAACGTCGACAGCGAGCCGTGACGGTCACCGTTTCAACACCGAACGGCCCCGTCACCCTGGCCGTTCCCACCACGTTCATGAACGAATCGGGGGCCGCCCTGCCACCACTGCTTCGACGCACGTCACTGGAGGATCTCACTCGACTGGTCATTGTTCACGACGAACTTGACCTCGAGCCCGGTCGCCTCCAGTTAAAGATTGGTGGGGGATTGGCCGGTCATAACGGGCTGCGTTCGATCGCCCAGACGCTGGGCACTAACGAATTCGCTCGCCTGCGCATTGGTATTGGCAAGCCGGTGCGAAAAGAGCAGGGGGCCGACCACGTGCTCCAACGTCCGACTGGGGCCCGCAAGTCGGCCCTGGCCGTTGACGTCTCCGACGCCGCCGACGTGATCGAGACGTTGCTGGACTACGACTTCGATGACGCCCAGCGGCGCGTGAACGGCGCCCGTGGCTGAGTCGCGGGGACTAAGGCGCGTACTTGACCTGGTAGGACCGTCGCTACGTGAGGCTAACGCCGCGGGATCGTTCACCCCCAGTAGCTACGCCACGCCGCTCGCGGTGGGGGCCTGCGCGTTGGAAGTGCCTTTGGTCATCGCGGTAACGGCCACTTCGACCGAGGCCGAGCAATTGGCCGACGCCCTGTCGGCTTTGATGAATGACGACGGGGCCGTAGTGCTGTGGCCCGGTTGGGACACCCATCCCCTCGAGCGGGTGAGCCCCGACAGTGCGGCGATGGCGACGCGGACCTTACTGCGCTGGCAACTGCGCCAAAAGGATCGACCTCACGTCGTGGTGGCTTCGGCCCGTTCGATCGCGCAACTGCTGGCGCCCGAACCCCTGCAGCCGCCTCTGCTGGTGCGCCGGGGCAGCGAACTCGACCGCGACAGCTTCATTGGCCAACTCGCGGCCCTGGGGTACCGCCGCGAGAGTTTGGTGGAGCACCGCGCGGAGTTCGCGGTACGCGGAGGCATCGTCGACGTCTGGCCGGCCCAGGGCCACCAACCCTTGCGGCTCGACTTCTTTGGCGACGAGATTGATCGGCTCACCACGTTCGACATTGCCAATCAGCGTTCGATGCTCGACCTTCAAGAGGCGACCATCGCCGCGGCGCGCGAATGGATCCCCGACGAGGCCACCCGAATGCGCGCCGAAGAACTGATCACCTCGGCTCCGTGGGGCCGCTCCAACTTTGACCGCCTCGCGACCGGCCAACTCTTCGACGGCATGGAGGGCTGGATGGCGCTGTTCATCGACGAGCCCACCACCTTGCTCGACGAGGTCGAGGGCGCGATCTGCGTGGTCGTTGAACCGGAGCGCGTGCGCCAGCGACTGGCCGATTTGCTCGACGAAGAGCGAGAACTCACCAACGCCGTCGCCGCCACCTGGCAGGCCGCCTCCGAGATTCCGCTGCTACACGCTCCATGGACGCGGGTGCTGTTGGGTCGCATCGACGTGGCCCTCGACGCCACGGTCGGCGCCTTGTCCGCCAGCACCACCGGCCTCGGTTCACCTCCCGTGGTCCAGGGCGATGCGGCGCGCATCGCCGCGCACGTGCGCAACTGGTCGACCACCCGGCGCGGCGTGGTTCTGACGTCGAACGCGGCGGCCGTGGACCGCATGGCCGAGCAGTTGCGCGCCGAAGGCCTCGAGGTCACGACCGATCCCGACAAAGTGCTCGACGTGCGCATCACGGTGCTGCAGAGTTCGCTGCCGTCGGGTTTCAGCCTCGACGATCCCGAGATCGTGGTGTGGAGCGAAAGCGACTTGACCGGGCGCCGCACGGTGCACCGGGTGGCTCGCACGCGGACCAGGAACGTGGACGGCTTCTTCGATGACCTGGCGGTAGGAAATTACGTGGTGCACCGCCAGCATGGCGTGGCGAGGTTTTCGGGAACGACGACAAGGGCCATCAATGGCACCACCCGCGACTACCTCATTCTCCAGTTCAAAGACGGTCGTAGCTACTGGCCGACCGAGCAGATCGACGCGCTCACGCCGTACTCCGGCGGCGACGCGCCGGCCCTGTCACGCATGGGCGGAGCGGAGTGGCAAAAGACGAGAGCCAAGGCCCGGGCGGCGGCCTATCTCGTCGCCCAAGAACTGGTGGACCTTTACCGCCTTCGCACGGTCGCCGTCGGTCACGCCTTCAGCGCCGACTCCACCTGGCAGCGCGAGATGGAGGAGCTTTTCCCCTACACCCTCACGGCCGATCAGGCTCAGGCCATCGACGACGTGAAGGCCGACATGGAACTGGCGCGGCCGATGGACCGTTTGATCTGCGCCGACGTTGGTTTCGGCAAGACCGAGATTGCCGTGCGGGCCATCTTCAAAGCCGTCCAGGACAACAAACAGGCGGCCGTGCTGGTGCCCACTACGCTGCTGGCCAGTCAACACTTCGCCACCATGACCGACCGCTTCGCCGGCTTTCCCGTGAAGGTGGCGCTGCTTAGTCGATTCGTGGACGAAGCCGAAGCCAACGAGACGCTGGCGAGCCTGAACGACGGGAGGGTCGACGTGGTCATTGGAACCCATCGACTCCTGTCCCAAGACGTGTCCTTCAAGGATCTCGGACTGTTAGTCGTGGACGAAGAACAGCGATTCGGCGTGAGTCACAAGGAGTCGATCAAGTCACGCTCGATCGGGGTGGACGTGTTGACGCTGAGCGCCAGTCCCATTCCGCGCACTCTGGAGATGGCCTTCGCCGGCATCCGTGATCTTTCGATGATCACCACGCCGCCGGCCGATCGCCGCCCCATCCTCACTCACGTCGGCGAGTACAGCGAGCCCGCGGTAGTCGAGGCCATTCGTCGCGAGTTGCTTCGCGAGGGTCAGGTCTTCTTCGTGCACAATCGGGTGGCCGACATTGATCAAGCGGCCAAGCGGCTGGGCCAGCTGGTCCCCGACGCGCGCATCGCCGTGGCCCACGGCCAGATGGACGAGGGAACGCTCGAGCGGGTCATGATCGACTTCTGGCAACGTCGCTTCGACGTACTGGTCTGCACCACCATCGTCGAATCGGGCATTGACTTGCCGTCGGTCAATACCTTGATCGTGGACCGCGCCGAGCGACTCGGTCTCGGTCAGATGCACCAACTGCGAGGTCGCGTTGGCCGCAGCTCCCAGCGCGCCTACGCCTACCTCTTTCATCCGGCCGACAGGGTTCTCTCCGAAACGGCCTACGAGCGCCTGCGCACCATTGGCGATAACACCGCGCTAGGCAGCGGCTTCAAGATTGCCATGCGCGATCTAGAGATTCGTGGAGCCGGCAATCTGTTGGGCCACGACCAGTCCGGTCCGGTGGCCGCGGTGGGTTACGACCTGTACGTGCAGTTGGTCGCCGAAGCGGTGGCGGACGCCAAAGGATTTGTGCTGCCCGAAGTGGTCACGATAAATCTCGACGTTCCCGGCGAAGCGCACTTGCCCAAGGACTACGTCGAAGCCGACGACGCCCGTCTTGAGGCCTACCGCCGTCTCGCCGGCGTTAGCACCTTGGACGAGCTCGCCGATCTGCAAAGTGAATGGTTGGACCGTTACGGCCCGCTGCCCACCGCCGCGCAGGGACTGTTGGAATTGGCGCAGTTGCGGCTGACCTGTCTCGAGCTCGGGGTCAGTTCGGTGGTGGTGATGCCGGCCAAGGTGGGCGTGCGATCCAAGCCCGTCGTCAAGTTAGGACCGCTGGAGCTGGCCCTGAGCCAGCAGGTGCGACTGCGGCGCCTTCACGGTTCGCGCGCCTACGTTGAAGCCACCAAGGAACTGCGTATTGAGGTCTCCTCCGAGGACGCGTCACCGAAGGCGTTGCTCCAGCTGTTGCGGGAACTAGTGGCGGTGACGTCAGCCCCGTAGTGGCGACTCGTTAGCATGGATGAAGTGCGTCGTCTCGTTGCCCTCCTGGTAGTAGCTCTCATTGGAGCGACGGCTTTTGGCCTCACTAGTGCCTCTTCCGGGCTCGGCGTCAACGGCGCCCGGGTCTCGGGCAATGTGTTTCGATCGGAACTGGCGGCGATTACCGACGCGCCCGCCCTGGGGTGTTACCTGAAGGCGCTGGACCCCGTGAACTTCGCCAGCGGCGGCGGCAGTGCCACGATGGCGGCCTCGGGAGCGGCGGTCTGGGCCAACCTACGCATCGAAGGACTTTCCATTACTCAGTACGCCAAGTCCCATTTGAAGTACGACCCGACACCAGCCGATTTAGCGGCTGCGAAGTCCTCGCTCGAAAGTGAATTGACGCAGGCAGCCGCCGCCAAGGCCAAAAACGGTTCTTGTTCCGGTACCGCAGCTCAAGCTCTCGCCGCCATGCCGACCGAAATGAGGAACGCGGAGATAGCGGCGCAAGCCTCCTCGATCTATCTCGTGAGCAAGCTCGATACCACCATTCCTCTCACCGCCAAATCGATGGAGGCGTACTACGCCAGCCACACCTCCAGCTACGACAACCTGTGCGTGAGCATCGCCGTGGTGCCGCTGAGCCAGACCAGCGCTTTCACCAAGGCCCAAGCCGGGGGCGAGTCCGTGGCGGCTTTGGCCAAGCAATTCTCGGTCGATCCGTCGAAAAAGACGGGCGGCGTGGCCGGCTGCTTCGCGCCCACGTCGACGTCGTACATCAGTGTTCGCTCCGACGTGTCGACCACCGCCCTCAATACGTTTCCGACGACGCCGCTGTACATCAACGACAACGGCGCCACCGACGCGCTCTTCGTCGCCACCACCAAGCGCACGGTGACGCCCTACGCCCAGGCGGAAACTGCGGTGCTGGTCGACTTGCAAAACCAGAACGCCAGCACGGCCAACTCGGTGGAAGAGACCATCCTCTATCGGGCCGCCATCGAGGTCGACCCCGCCTTCGGGCGATGGGGACTCAACACCACCGGGCCTTCCGTCTTCGTTTCGAACCTGCCCGCCAAGGTCGACGTCAATCGTGTCAAGTCGTTGACCACGAGTGCCACCTCCTATCAGTAGCCCACCCGTGGTCCGGGTGGTCGGTCTGGGCCCGGCCGGTAGTGAGCTGGTTACCCAGCGCACCCTGGAACTTATTTCGTTGGCTCCGGTCGCGCGACTTCGCACGAGGGACCATCCCGCCGCCGTTGGACTGGCGGAAATAACCAGTTACGATGACTGGTACGAACGGGCCGACTCGTTTGAAGAACTGTACCTGGCCATCGTCGACGATCTCATAATGTTGGCGGCGACGTCGCCCAATGCAGAGGTGCTCTACGTGGTGCCCGGTTCGCCGGCCGTCGCCGAACGGACCGTCGAACTGCTACGGACACGGGCGGAAGTCACGACGATTGTCGAACCGGCCGTCTCGGTCATCGACCTGGCCTGCGCGTCGCTGGGGCGCGATCCCATGGCCCAGGCACTTCGAGTGGTCGACGCACTTTCGTCCAGCGAACCGCTGCGGGGACCGGGACCGCTCCTGGTGCTGCAGACCTACTCGCCGGAGGTTTTGGCGACGGTGGCCAGTCGTCTGGCTGGCGTCACCAAGGTGACGGTGCTGCATCACCTCGGCCTGGACGACCAAGTGATCAGCACGGTTTACGCGCACGATCTCACTTCCTTCAGCCAAGCCGATCACCTCACGTCATTGTGGATCGATGAACTGCGCACCGCCGGCGACGCGACTGATGATCTGTTGGATATTGCGCGCCGCTTGCGACGGGAGTGTCCCTGGGATCAAGAACAGGATCACGCCTCGCTCACTCGCCACTTGTTAGAAGAAGCCTACGAAGCCCTCGACGCGCTGGAGGCGTTCGTGCGCATTGAAGCCAGCGGCGACGACTTGGGGCGAGCGACGGCGCACGTGCAAGAAGAACTCGGTGACCTGTTGTTCCAGATTGTCTTTCACGCCGAACTAGGCGACGAAGAGGATCTCTTCAATTTCACTTCGATAGTCGACGCGGTGCGCGAGAAGTTGATTGGCCGGCATCCCCACGTCTTTGGCGACGTGCGGGTGACGGGCTCGGACGACGTCGCTTCGAGGTGGGAAGTCATCAAGCGTGAAGAGAAGGGTCGCCAGAGCGTGACCGATGGCATTGCCTGGCAGATGCCGGCGCTCACGCTCTACACGAAGTTGCTGCGCAAAGCCACCCTCGTCGACCTGGCGCAGTTGAACGGCCCGGACGCCAAGGCCCGGGCCCTGGCCGCACTCAGCACCTTGCCGTTGAGCGGCAACGGTGCGAGCGACGCGCAGTCGACTTCACGCGTTGACGATGCGTGGGGCGATGCGCTGATCGCGCTGCTTAACTGCGCGCGGTGGTCGGGCGTCGACCTTGAGGGCGTGCTTCGTGAACGGGCGCAGTTGTTGCGCGACGAGATTCGCGACGTCGAGTTACACCAACCCGGCTAATTGCTCCCCAAGTAACCTGGGGACAGATCTTTAGGAGAAACGTCATGAGCGCAATTGAAGTCATCGTCGGCCGTCAAATATTGGATTCGCGGGGCAATCCCACGGTGGAAGCGGAAGTGCATTTGGAGTCGGGGGCCTACGGTCGGGCCGCCTCACCTTCGGGCGCCTCGACGGGATCGCACGAGGCCGTCGAAGTTCGCGACGGCGACGACGCCTGGGGCGGCAAGGGCGTACTCGGTGCGGTGCACCACGTCAACGGCGAAATCCACGACGCGCTCGAGGGCTACGACGCCGGCGACCAGCGCGCGGTGGACTTCGCGATGATTGACCTCGACGGCACGGAGAATAAGGGGCGCCTCGGGGCGAACGCCTTGCTGGCGGTGTCGTTGGCCGTCGCCAAAGCCGCGGCGATGGAAAGTGAGTTGCCATTGTATCAGTACATCGGGGGAGTGAACGCCCACGTGCTGCCCGTGCCCATGTTCAACGTCGTCAACGGCGGCGTGCACGCCAAGAACTCGATTGACTTTCAGGAGTTCATGGTGATGCCCATTGGTGCCGCCACTTTCTCCGAGGCCCTTCAGTGGGGAGCCGAGACGTATCACTCGTTAAAGAGCGTGCTCGACAAGCGCGGTCTGGCGACCGCGGTCGGCGACGAGGGAGGTTTCGCGCCGGACCTCGAGAACAATGAGGCGGCGGTGAAGATTCTGGTCGAAGCGATCGAAGCGACCGGACGCACGCCCGGTCGCGACGTCGCTATTGCCCTGGACCCCGCGTCGAGCGAGTTCTTCCGTGACGGGGCCTATCATCTGGACGGCGAAGGTCGAGTCTTGACCAGTCTCGAATTGGTCGACTACTGGGCCGATCTCGCCAGCCGATATCCAATCGTTTCACTGGAAGATGGAATGTCCGAAGAGGACTGGGATGGCTGGGCGGCCCTGACCAAGCGACTGGGCGAGAAGATTCAGTTGGTGGGCGACGACAACTTTGTAACAAATTCCACACTCCTGCAAAAAGGCATCGACCGGGACGTGGCCAACTCCATTCTCATCAAATTGAATCAGATCGGCACCTTGACCGAGACGCTGGACACCATTGGATTGGCGCACGCGAACCGCTACAGCACGGTGATTTCGCACCGTTCGGGCGAAACCGAGGACGTGACGATTGCCGACCTCGCGGTAGCGACCAACGCTGGGCAGATAAAGAGTGGCGCGCCGGCACGTTCGGAGCGGGTGGCGAAGTACAATCAATTGCTGAGACTTGAGGAACAACTCGGGGATCAGGCTCGTTTTCTAGGCGCAACGTCTTTGTCGGGGGCGGTAAGTGACAGTTACACATAACTACATCAACCGTGACCGCAATCACTGGATGCTGCCTCTGGCCGTGGTGACGGCCATGGCCACCTTGGTTTTTTGGTTCCCGCTCAGCGCCCTCTGGCACCAGCAAAGCGAAATCGACGCCACCTCGGCCCAGATTGCGGCCATCAAGCAGCAGGAGCAGACGCTCGAGCTGCAGGCGAAGTCAGTCTCTTCGAAGGCGGCCGCCACGCTGCTGGCTCGCGCGCAGTATCAGTTGGTGGCGCCCGGCCAGAGCCTGATCCAAGTGCTGCCCGGTGACGGCTCGGGCAAGGTTTCTCAGAGCACCGGCGACCCCGGTCTGCAACCGCTCGTGTCACCCTCGTCGGTCTCTTCGCTGGCCAGCACTGGCGCGGCCTCGCCGGCGAAGCAGCACGGTTCGTCCAACGGTTTCGTGGCGCGATTCGTGCGCACCCTCGAGTTCTGGCGTTGAGCACCTTTCATGACGCTTCGCCCGATGATCTCGCCGCGATAGAGGAACTGCTCGGTCGACCGGTCGCCGGCAGGTGCGCCGTGGTAGTACGCCGTTTCGACGGCCGACCGGTGGTCATCGAAAATGAACCCCACCTGCGCGATGGCACTCCGATGCCGACCCTTTTCTGGCTCATTGACGCCGAGTTGCGTGACGCCGTGAGCCGCCTCGAAGGCAGTGGCGGCGTGCACCGCTTTGAACAACTAGTGGACGCCGAGCATCTCGCGCGAACCCACGACGAGTACGCGCGACGCCGCGGTGAAGCCGTGGTGCGCGGCGAACTGGTGATGGCCAGTGGAGGAGTGGGTGGAACTCGGGTGGGGGTGAAGTGTCTGCACGCCCATTTGGCCAACTACTTGGTGGGCGCCGATGATCCGGTCGGCTCGTTGGTGGCGTCGCACATCGAAGTGCCCGAGGTAACGGTGTTGAGCGCTCGTGACTGAGGTCGTGGCCGCTCTCGACTGCGGCAGTAACTCCACTCGTCTGCTGCTCGAGAACTCCGAGGGGCGGGTGCTTCGTCGAGAGGTGCGCATCACGCGCCTCAGTCAGGGCGTTGACGCGTCGGGCGACCTGGTCGATGAAGCGTTAGCGCGCAGCTACCGGGTACTGGCCGAGTACCGGGGATTCATGGACGAAGCGGGTGTCGAGCGCGGCCTGCTGGTCGCGACCTCCGCGGTGCGTGACGCGAGCAACGGGGAAGAGTTTCTTGTCGAAGCGAGTCGCATCACTGGCGTGCCGGCGGAGTTACTCAGCGGCGCCCAAGAGGCCGCCTTCTCGTACGACGGCGCGACGTCGGGCTTGGCGCCCGATGGGCGCACCACCGTGGTGCTCGACATAGGCGGAGGGTCGACGGAGATGGCCATGATGTTGGGCGCCACCATGTTCAGCTACTCCATGCAGTTGGGTTGCGTGCGGGTGAGTGAGCGCACGCTCGGGCGTGGCGTGGTGAACCCCGAGGGCGAGGCGGCCGCTCGTCAAATGATTGACCTCGAACTTGATCGCGCGTTCGGGATGGTGCCGGCCTTCGCCACCCTGGACAGCGAGGTCCGTCTGGTGGGACTGGCCGGAACGGTCGCCACGTTGGCCCAACTCGACGCCGGACTGGCCCACTACGACCGCGACGCGGTCCATCATCGGCGCCTCAGCCGGGCAACGGTACTCAGGTGGCGAGACCAGTTGGCCCTTGAAACGCCCGAGGTGCGCCTCACGCATCCGGGCATGATGGTCGGTCGCGAAGACGTCTTGGTGGCGGGGCTCTACGTGCTCGACGCGGTGATGGAGCGATTCGGGGTCACCGAGCTTTTGAGCAGCGAGAACGACATTCTCGACGGCATCACGGCCTCGCTGCTGCGCGGGCAACGTGCGTGAGGCGTCGTTACCTGTAACGATGTATCCGTGAGGAGTAGTTCGTGGTGACCACCAGAAGCTCAATCTATTCACCCATCACGCTGCACGGCCGGCGCGTGATACTGCGCACCATGAATGAGCAGGACTACGAGGGCTGGCGAGAGGTGCGCGTGCGCTGTCACGACTGGCTGGTCAAGTGGGAACCACGTTCGGCCCATTCGTCGTCGCTCGCCGAAGACCAGCGGAGCTTCGTGAGTCGCTGCGCCGTGCGAGAACGCGAGCGCCAAATGGGCACGGCCTTCGGTTTCGGCATCTTCTTCGGTGGACGATTCGCGGGCGAGATAACCTTGTCATCCATCCAACGAGGTCCCTTGCAATCGGCCTTCATTGGTTACTGGATTGACGAAGCGGTGGCCGGTCAAGGCCTCATGCCCGAAGCAGTGGTGACGATACTTCAATATTCCTTCGAGTCGCTGCGACTGCACCGGGTCGAAGTCAACATCATCCCGCGAAACGGTCCCTCGCGGCGAGTGGTGGAAAAGCTGGGCCTGCGCAGTGAAGGCGTGGCCGAGCGCTACCTCGAAATCGATGGGGCCTGGGAGGACCACGCCCGTTACGCCATCACCGCCGAAGAGTGGCGCGACCGCGCTCCTGAGCTGGTCGCCAATTGGATTTTGCCTCGTTCTAACTAGACCGCTTCGTAGGTGCGAGCGCGCAGTTCTTCCAACCCCGCCGTGCGCAGCGTGCCGTGCAGCACTTCGGCGATGCCCAGTCCCGCGAGCGAGCCATCGCGAGGCAGCACCAGCACCGCGTTTTGCGCGCCGCGCGCCAGGACCAAACCTTGGACTCGCGTCTGGCGGGCGGCGTTATCGATGTCGCTTACTTGCACGTCGCGACCAAGTTCCACCACCGGATTCACGTAGTGCGTGCGCGGCAAGGCACGAAGGTCCCGGACCATGGCCAGCGTGTCGCGGCCCATCCGCACCGAAGAACCGCTTACGTCATCCCACGTCACCTTCAGCGGGGTGACGGTGAGCCCCAGTTGCTTGGCCAGAAACAACATCTCGGCGTCGAAGGCGAAACCGTCGATCATTCCCAGCAGGCCCAAGAGTCGGGCCGGTCCCTGCTGGAAACCCTTGCAGCCGCACTGGGTGTCGCGAAGAGCGGTGCCGCTGTAGTGGCGCGCGAGGCGGCTGAATACCTTGCCGGCCCAAGTGCGAAGTGGTGAGTCGTAATCAATATGTCCGTGTTCGGCGCGCGATCCCGGTACCAGTTCGGAGTTCGCCAGGGCCGATATGATCTCGACAAAGTGGCGGGGGTGGATCGACATATCGGCGTCCGCGGCGATGACGTAGCGGCCGTGCGCCACGGCGATGCCCAGTCGAACGGCCGCACCTTTTCCTTGATTGACCGGCTGTTGCACGAATTGCGTCAACGGCAACGCCCCGTAAAGATCGTGGGCCACCTGCATGGTGTCGTCACTCGATCCATCGTCCACGACTATTACTTCGGTATCGGAGGGGCCTAGTTCTTCGAGGATCGGGCGCAGTCGCTCGTAGCCAAAAGCGAGACGCGGCGCCTCGTTATAGGCGGGAAT
>OBLU010005210.1_pt1 | contig 11683 bp, 9 predicted proteins | sample 1518681 | NCBI WGS metagenome assembly OBLU01 (sample SAMEA3539304, study PRJEB22396) | soil metagenome | biome: tundra; feature: field; material: soil | place: USA | collected 2010-05 | depth 0.15 m
CACTTCTACAAATCCGTTGCAGGAGCAGAACGAAGCCTTCGTGCAATCTTAGGGCACGTGAGCTTTAAACCCTGCTGCCGCCTCGTCAGCGACTGCCGCTTCCCGACTTGCATCAAGCGCTAGGGGGACGCGTCGATCTTCTCGCCAATGTGTAGCGAAGAGGACGCAGCGAGAATTTGGCGATCTTCCCATAGAGCTCCAGGGTTGTCATAAACTTGCTTCGCCCACCGGTCAAAACCTTTGCACGTGCTTGCTCATAAAATGCTTTGCGGTTATCGCTCGTTCCACCTGCTCTCATTATTACTGTTGTGACAGGCATATAGGCGGTGCGGAGTTGGTTCCGAGCCCGCAAGAGGAGCTCATAGTCCGCGACAATGCGATAAGAGGTATCGTACGTGCCGAGCCTGTCAAAAAGGCGGCGGCGGTGCATGCTGCCCACATGGGCTGTACACATCCACCTTGAGAAGGTTCCCCATTCCCAAGGCTGTCCCAGGATCTTCTCATAGCCCGAGGAGTGTACCCACCTAACATTTGAACTTAGATACTCCGCATTTGGGTTTTTCGCGGCAAGCTCAACATACGTGCTAATAGCACCGGGTAGAAACTCGTCGTCCACACCTAGAAAACATATCCACTCACCGTGCGCCTCAACAAGCGCTTTATTCCAGGCGTCGTAAATCCCGCGGTCCGGCTCGCTCCTCCACAGTGCAATCCGTTCGTCGTATTGCCGAAGAACATCAACCGTCCCGTCCCTTGACCCACCGTCAAACACAATGTGCTCGATGTTCGGGTAGTCCTGGCGCAAAACGCTCTCGAGGCATCCTGCTACGTACGGTTGTCCGTTATAGATTGCGGTGACGACAGTGACGAGCGGGTGATCTGGGCCGCCATCTGCGACGATTCCTTTGAGGCGTTTCCCCCCGGATATGGTGGCTACGGCGCTTTGCATTGAGACCCCCTCCAAATACGCTTACCGGAGCAGATCCCCCCGTGAACCGGGAGGACTGTCACTGTGTTAGACAGGACACTAGCCGCCGATGGGATTGGGTTTCGCCTAATCGGCTTTCACATACCAATCGTCAAACTTTGAGACTTTCTCCAATTTTCGACCATATCCATACCTGGTTAGCAGTTCGAATAGCTTTTCCCTTTTCGGTTCGACGGCATACTCGACTGTTATAACTTTGAATTGATACTTATCGAAATCAAAACTGGACAGTATTTCAAATTCACTGCCCTCCGTGTCGATCGAAAGATAGTCAATCTTCTTGGGCGCACCATGCTTGTCGAGCAGATCTTCAAGAGAGATGGTCTTGACGCTGTACTTAATTCCGTGTTTTCTCGATTGACGATGTTCATCCGATGCGCTAAACGAGTCGATTGTTGAAAGCCCCCCGCCCCCGCCCGAACCCTCCACTTGATTGAAGGTCAAAGTCGAATTTGAGTCGCGCCATACACAATCTGTTTCGATGCGGCAGGTTCGATTGTTTCTTAAATCCGTGTGCCAGCGTCTGTCAGGCTCGGCGAGAATCCCGTCCCACTCAAACTTTTTCTCCAAAAGGTATGTATTGCTGCTATCAACGCCGTTAAATGCCCCAAACTCCACAAAAAAGCCTTTCCGCTTGAAGTCCAACTCGGATAAGACAAACAGGTCCTGCCGCCATTGGGACCTTGAATCGCGTAATGATCTGAGCAGCTGTGCCGTATGCCTGTCCGGCAGTTCCAAAAGCAACTCAATGTCGTCGCTAGCTCTGTAGTTTTTTTCGAGTTGCTGAAGGTGACTATACGTTGTTATGCCAACACTGAACCTCTTCAGCGTTGCCTTCACTAAATCCTTCAAAGCACGGCTCATTCTCTCGACTCCTCTCGTATCCCTTCATGAGTTTAGCCATGATTTCCATTTCTTCGACTGTGAGTGTAACGCCTTTATACCGTCCGATACAGACTCCAAATCTACCTGCACCGTAATCGACTCTTGCTTTCTCCTCTCGCAGTCTCAGTTCAACAAGATAAATCCGAAAGCCTTGTCGATTCTGTTTAGAATGCGCGTGGCCATCAGCCAACAAGCTGCAAGACCATAAGGCAACTTGAGGACGGGGTACACAAATGCCCAATAGCGAAAGTCATCCTTGAAAACTGCGCCAAGAATTCTTGAAGGACTTGCCTCCGCCTCAATATTCGCTCCCGAGCGTCTAAAATCAAGCAGAATAAACGGCCAATATCTCTGCAATGCCCCGTGCATGACCGTATGCCTCAAATTCTCGGATTGAAGCCAGTCCCAGGTGACCTTTTTAATGTTTGGGCCGAATATTTCAAGAAGTGTGTAATTAGTTGTGTGGTTCTCCAATCCCATTCCAACCAGTTTTTCTTGAATGTGGAGCCCTCGCACAAATCCGTTCAGCATCGTATAGATCCAACCCAGTTGCACAAGCCCCGTCCCAATCAGAGTGGAGAAATCAGGGGGCCTTCTCGCCAGAACGCGATCCTTGTTTACAATATTTCCACTTATGAACGTGAAATATAAGTGGAATTTGCGGACAAACTTTCTTAAATCGGTATAAAGGGTCGGAACTTGACGGGAACGAAGTGCCTTTGGTATCTGCGAATCCCTGTATGCAAAGCAATCGACGCACACTAGATCGTACTCATCGGCATCAAGACAGGTCGTAACTACGCCGATCGCATCTGCTGCAAGGATATCATCGTCGCCGAATATCCAGACATACTTTCCGCGCGCCTGCTCAAAGCATTGCAGGATGTTCCCATCTGGTCCCGTATTGGTTTCATTGCGAATATAGCGAAATGAATGGCCGAGCTGCCGGAACTCCTCGATAACTGCAGGCGTTTCATCTGAAGATGCGTTGTCCGAAACGATCAACTCAACACGCGGCTCGGTAGCGAGTTGGTCGAAGAGAAGTGACAGTAACTCTCTTAAATTGCGGGCGCGATTGTAAGTGGGTATCGCAATCGTAAGTAGTGGCTTCATGCTGTCCAATTGTTGCTTTTCTTCGCTCACGCCGGTTATCACTCTCCAGTTCCCTGCACATCACGCTATCGATTCTGAGCGTCCAACGTGCCATTCCCGTCGTTTTGTGACAAATACGTAGGTTCCCGCCCCAAGACCCACGAGCCCGCCGAGGAAAAAGTAGCCTACGACTACGGCATTCTCTCCCCAGAACTTAGCAAGCGGAAATGTCGCACCGCCCACGAGGATGGCTACAATTACCGAATTCACGAGGAAGGGTTCCCGCTTATGGGCCCTTAGGTACAGCGCTTCGCTGAAGATAATATGATTGATGATTGTCGTGAGGAGCAAAAGTGCAAATGCCCAGGGGGGCAACAGGCGCATCGCAAATCTCGGGACGAGGCGGCTCCCGATGAGCAATGCTGCGAGAAAGGCGATTGCGCCTGCCGTTAGCAGAATTGTTGATTGCCAAAGGGTGCGAAAAAACAGCTTGTCCAGCGCCGCAATGTCGCCGTGGGCGATCATATTTCCAAACGGTGATGCTTTCGTGCTCATCCAGGCTACTGCTACCGCTGCGAGTGCCCCGGCAATGGCCAGCGACATTCCCATACGCCCAGCCGCAACTGGCCCTTGATAGGCGAACAGGACCGGGTTAAACATGCTATAGATGACGTAACCGCACAACCAACTAATCGCGATTCTCCATTGGAATGGCCATATTTCGCGCCACCATCCCACATGGTTCTCGCCAGCAGGGTAAAAGAGAAGATCCTTGAGCAGTCGCCCGACGTGAGCAAAGAAAAGATATACCAATCCGACCAAGACCTGTCCCAGGATCACCATGGCGGGGGAGTATAACCCATGATGCGTGATCAGTGCTGCCCACGCCAGCAGGCTGCCCAGCACTGCTTGGATCAGGCGCCTGTGTGCTACTTGTGTTATATAGCCGCAGCCCTCAAGAAAGGAAAACACCGGATCAATCTGAAAAGCCAGCATTGCGGCCACTACCAAAAGACACCATGGCAGCCTCCACACCACCACCAAGCCGGCGGGCTGATGAACCCCGAAAAAGTGTATGCCTGCCGGTAAGAGTACCGCGGCCATCAGCAACCCGGCAATCGAGTACCAACGAACCGACATCTGCAAGACAGACGCAAGACGCGCATGTGCAACAGGATTGCCTTCCACCCGGCCATCTGGCAAGAAGGTTAACTGAGCACGTTCATGAGCAGCAAGTTGCAGGACAACGAACGAGAAGCCAAGTTCGAAGATGATCTGCAAGGCGACTAGGCTGGAGAACGTATAGTAATATCCCTGCTCATTCGGAGTGAGAAATCGCGCGATCAAGAGCACGGTTACAATGCCGGCCATCGCCGACCAGGAACGGCCCATGATCGTATAGGCGATAGCACGGTCCATGCCGGTAAGGTGCTTTATGTTTTTTAACATTGACACTAATCGGCGCGGATGGTCGCGGCGTTCGGAGTTATCTAAACACAGACTCATGGGGAATAGGTTCTCAGGATTTATCGCCGCGAGATAAGTTCACTTAATTCAAGGATTGACCAGATAAGGCTACCTTGTAAGTGGGGTCTTGCAGAATTAGGTCGATTCCATCTCGACAGGCTGAACGAATGGTTCCATGGATGCCATTCCTTTTCCGAAGGCAAGTTTTGGATAGGCATTGGCTAACGGCGCTATCATGACCTGTAACAGAGATGGCCCATCTGTATTTTCAGATAGCCACCCGATAGCATCCTCAACGGCTTCAGGATCAGTGACGGTTTTACTCGGAATACCGTAGGCTGCGGCTACCGCGGCGAAATCCGGAGCCGAGTACCCCCACATCGTTGATTGGTATCGGCTATCAAAATAACTTTGCTGAAATTGGCGAACCATGCCGTGACATTGATTATTGATAATCACCATCTTAAGCCGGGGTCTGATCCTGGAAATGGTCTGCAATTCCTGGATATTGCATTGGAAGGAGCCATCTCCTGCGATCATGATCACCTGGCGGTCTGGTTGCGCAATCACTGCCCCAATTGCCGCAGGTAATCCGAAACCCATTGACCCCATGCCACCTGAAGTCAGGAAACGCTGTCCTTGCTGAATTTCAATTGATTGCGCAGCCCACATTTGATGCTGACCCACATCTACCACATATACAGAAGCCTTACGATTTGCGCGGGAGAGCTGATGCATGAACTGGTTAGGATTGATCCCTTGTATGTCTTTCAGTTCATCAGTATCGGGCCACTCGGCGCGCAGGGCGGATATTGATGTCAGCCAGGTATCAAAACGTCTGGCAAGGCTTCCAGAGGCCGGTGTCAAGACCGTTGCAATTTTCCTGATCGCTGGCTCCAGTTGGCATACAACTGCATAACACCCTTTGACCCGATTGTTGATCTCCGCAGCTTCGCAATCGATATGAAATATCTCGCGACCGGCCTTGAAGCCCTCCGTATCAGCGCCAGTCTGCCTCGTATCCAGGCGGCTCCCAAGAACCAAAAGGAAATCCGATTCGGAAATGGCTAGATTAGACCAGCGATTCCCATAGCTTCCGATCAATCCCGCGTTCAATGGATGATCGAACGCGATAGTGTCCACGGCCATCAGTGAATGCACTACCGGAATGTGGGCAATCTCGACCAGCTCCAAAAACCTAGCCGCCACATTGGCTGACTGAATCCCGCCTCCCGCCAAAATCAAGGGACGCTCTGCACGCAACATCGCATCGCGAATCGCCAGGGCATCCGCGTCGGTCATTTCGCTAGTTAGCTCATTTCCAGTCAAATTGGTATCGCACAGTGGCGGTTCGATTTCCGCTCTCTGGACATCCATCGGAATATCGATCAGGACCGGGCCAGGCCGTCCGGACATTGCTACTCGGAAAGCCTCCGCAAGAATCATTGGGATTTGCGCTGGATCTTCGACAGACCATGCCCTCTTCACAATTGGCTGGACCATTTGCACTATGTCAGTTTCCTGAAACCCCATTTGTCGTATACCGCGGCTGCCTTTGCGTTCAAATCGGTTCACCTGCCCGGTGATGAAGACTGCAGGCGTCGAATCGAAAAAGCAACTGCCAATTCCGGTAAGTAGATTTGTGGCGCCTGGCCCGCTGGTTGCCATGGCAACAGCGGGCATATGGGTGATTCTTCCTACTGCCTCCGCCGCAAACGCAGCACCTTGCTCATGGTGCATGCTTACAATTCTTGTTTGTCCATGCCGATGGATTGAGTCGATCAGAAAGGTAATCATTCCGCCAACAAGTTCAAAGACTGCAGGAACCCGTCGTTCGGCCAGAAATTCGGCAATGTAGTCGGCAACTTTCATTCGGCATTACCTCCTGGACGAAGCCGCACTATGCCACACGGCGCCTTTAAGTTGAAGGTGTTATGTGAAAGTGCGTTTCTATGCCGTCTTACCGAGCGTCGGATTTCCGATGAAATGTCTGCTTTAAACGCCATTCATGCTCTCAGTCTTAAACCACTCGACGGTCCGACGAAGCCCTTCTTCCAATGATGTCTCTGGCTCCCACCCCGTCGCCGACCGCAGCTTGCTCACGTCCGCTTCCAGATGCATCACCTGATCGGGTCGATATGGAACTTTCCCGAACTCCAGTGGCAGTCGAGGGTCTATCATATCTCGTATCATTTCGACCAACGCGCGAATTTCAACCGTCTTACCAGAGGAAAGATTGAAGGTGCCTGTTGTTTCCGTCAAAGCGATGCGACAAAGTGCATCGACCGCATCCGATACATAAAGATAATCCCAGAGCTGTTCGCCCTTTGTTAAGGAAGGAATATTCCCAGCGCATAGTGTCTGAATGACCGAAGGAATAAGGTGCCTCGGATCGTCGCACGGACCGTAAGCGGCCAGGAGGCGAACCCATGTATGTCGCATTCCTGACATCTCCGCCATCTTGCGTGTCAGCATTCCGATTGCGGCTTTAGCAACACCATAGGCGGTAATCGGATTTGCCGGAAGATCCTCTCTGAGTATTCCGTCGTGGGGACCATATTCTGCCTGTGATCCAATGCCTATCCAATGCTTGCATCCCAAGTTCCTTGCCAATTCCAATAGCCGCATGGAGCCAATCGCATTGATTGATAATTGATCAGAATGGTTCCGAAAGTCAGCTGTTACTCCAAACCATGCAAGATGGAAAAAACAGTCTACGGAATTGCGCTCAATGCTGTCAGGAAGGTTTTGCAGATCCTCGAATGCTCCCGGCACTATGCGGACTCTATCTATCCAGTCAACATTTCTTGGGGAAGGCGCTCCACTCCTCATCCATACAGTTACCTCGTGCCCCTCTTGCAGCAACCTGCGCACCAACCACGAGCCGAGGAAGCCAGAAGCTCCAGTTACGAGACAGCGCACTGGCTCGTAACCTCATGCAGGCTTTCCACTACATAGTCCAGCATCGGCTTCGTCAGTCCGGGATAGACGCCGACCCAGAATACGTTGTGGGTGATGAAATCGGAGTTCGGCAAGTCTCCAATGACCCGCTTCTCAATGTCGCGATAGGCCGGTTGCCGAAGGAGATTCCCACCGAACAGAAGCCTTGTTCCAATCTTGCGGGAGTCCAGAAACCGTATTACTTCATCTCGTTCCAGCCCTGACTCAGGGCGTACCGCTATCGGGTATCCGAACCAACTTGGGTCCGACCCTGGCGTCGCCTGAGGAAGCAAGAGGCTTTTCGACAGCGGTTGCAACTTCTCAGCCAAATAACTGAAGTTGCTCTTCCGCGCTGCAATGAAACCTTCAAGCTTCTCTAACTGGGCCACGCCAGCCGCGGCCTGCATGTCGCTCACCTTGAGGTTGTAACCAATGTGCGAGTAAGTGTACTTATGATCGTATCCATAGGGCAGGGTTCCCAGTTGCCAATCGAATCTCTTGCCGCAGGTATTGTCTTTACCCGGCGCGCACCAACAATCACGGCCCCAATCGCGAAACGACTCGATAAGCTTGGTGAGCTGTGGCTTGTTTGTCGCTACGCATCCGCCCTCGCCCATGGTGATATGGTGCGCCGGATAGAAGCTGAAGGTTGCTATATCGCCGAACGTACCGACGCGCCTTCCGCCAAAGGTCGAACCAAGCGCGTCGCAACAGTCTTCAATTAACCAAAGGTGATTCTTGCGGGCAAATTCGGCCACCGCTGCAACATTAAACGGATTGCCCAGTGTATGTGCGAAGATTATCGCCTTCGTCCGGGGACCGAGTGCTTTCTCCAACTGGGAAACATCCACATTGTAGGTTCCCAGTTCAACGTCTACGAAAACTGGCACCAGTCGATTTTGAACAATGGGGTTTACGGTTGTCGGAAAGCCCGCCGCCACGGTAATGACTTCATCGCCGGGCTTAAGTTGCCGATCTCCAAGTGTCGCAGAAGTGAGCACGGAGACCGCTACCAAGTTTGCAGAAGAACCGGAGTTCACCAGCCGGGCATCGCGCACTCCCACAAACTTTGCAAACTTGAATTCGAACAGGTCGGCAAATCGTCCTGCGGTCAACCAGAAGTCCAGCCCTGAATCGACAACCGCGAACATATCGTTGTCGTCAAAGACTCGCCCCGAGACAGGGACAGGGGATTCCCCAGGTACGAACTGCTTCTCGGGGAAGGCCTCTCTGTAATACTCGGTTGTAAGCTTGCCAATTGCGGCTCGCAACTCCTCTTTTCGGCTGTTACTCAAGCGTGTACCCCGCCGCTGTTGGACTTGACGTGCGAATCTGAACCCCTGCGTTCATCATATTGCTTGATCTGGCCACTGGTAAATGCACACATGTCCAGTCCTTGAAGTCTTGCTCGGTACCAATCGACAGTCAGCTCAAGCGCTTGCTTTAGCTGGAGTTCGGGATGCCAGCCGAGACGTGCTGCCGCCTTTGAGCAATCCAGCTTGAGATAGCGTGCTTCATGGGGCTGCGCACCGCCATCCAGCTCCCAGCTAGCGCCGGCGCGCCACAGCTCTGTTAGTTCACGCATAATCCACTCAACCGGCCGGGCATCGGATTGTTCCGGGCCAAAGTTCCAGGCCTCACCGTCTACGATTCCTTTTTCGCATAGTGCTTCCGCCACCGCGAGGTAGCCGCGCAACGGCTCAAGAACATGCTGCCAGGGACGAATCGCATACGGATTGCGAATCCGTACCGGGCGGCCATCCATAAAAGCACGGATAATGTCCGGCACCAGCCGATCTTCGGCCCAGTCGCCGCCACCAATCACGTTGCCTGCACGAACTGTTGCGACTGCAACACCATGCCGGCTGTAATCCGCTGCATTGAAAAATGAATTCCGATAGGCCGATACAACTAGTTCCGCGCAGGCTTTACTGTTGCTATATGGGTCATACCCACCGAGCCGGTCCGTCTCCCGATAGGGCCACTCCCACTCGCAGTTCTCATAGCATTTGTCGGTGGTGATCACGATAATTGCTCGCAGGCCTTCAGACTTGCGCGCTGCCTCAAGCACATTGGCCGTGCCCATCACATTCGTAGAGTATGTGCGGAGAGGATCCTCATAGGAGCTACGTACTAATGGCTGAGCGGCAAGATGAAAAACGATCTCAGGACGATGTTCTGCAAACGTCTGCTTCAACATATTAGCGTCCCGTATGTCTCCAATCACTGAGCGCATTCCGCGCTCGACGTGTGCATCTTCAAATAGATTCATCTTGGTCGGAGGCTCGAGAGCGATTCCGCAAAGCTCTACGCCCTTCTGCTGCAACCAAAGCGATAGCCAGCCTCCCTTGAAGCCGGTATGCCCAGTCAAAAGTACCCGCTTCCCGCTCCAATTCATTCCCATACCTTCCAAGGAGCCGAACCACTGTCCCAGAGCGCTTCCAGAACGCCCTTGTCGTGAACGGTGTCCATTGGCTGCCAGAATCCGGAATGCTTGTAGGCCACGACGTTTCCCTCCTGAGCCAATGTCTCCATTGGTTCTCTTTCCCAAATTGTCGTGTCATCTTTGAGGTAAGCGCCAACTTTCGGGGAAAGCACGAAGAAACCGCCGTTCACCCATCTCCCATCGCCCTTGGGCTTTTCGGCAAAAGAAGAAAGAGCGCCATCTTCACTGAGGCTCAAAGATCCGAACCTGCCCGTTGGCTGTGTCGCCGTTAGGCTCACCAACTTACCATGCCGCTTATGGAATTCGACCAACGCCGCTACATTGACATCGGCCACGCCATCACCGTAAGTGAAGCAGAACATTTCTTCATCTTTTAAATAGGGTAGGACCTGCCGGAGTCTCCCGCCCGTCATTGTCTGGGATCCCGTATCGACCAAGGTTACGCGCCACGGTTCTGAAGTACTTCGGTGGTACTCAGCGCAATTGTTCGCCAAATCAAACGTAACATCGGAGGAGTACAGGAAGTAGTTGGCAAAATACTCCTTGATCATGTGCCCCCTGTAACCAAGGCATATGATGAAGTCGTTAATTCCATAAGACGAATAAATCTTCATGATATGCCAGAGAATCGGCTTTCCGCCTATCTCGACCATAGGTTTCGGCCGCAGTGAAGTCTCTTCACTCAAGCGACTGCCGATGCCCCCAGCTAGAATTACCGCTTTCATTTGCCCTCAATCTTCTGCTCAGCACAGAAATAGCACACGTCCGTACTCGTTTTTGCCATCGTTTTTCGACAATTCACTCAACTTATTCCATCTGACTGCGCCTGTCGTTGCCGGTCGTATTACCGTCTGAGAGTCGGAGACTCGGGATGAGGCCTATTGATTGGACGCACCGCGAAGGCCGAGAAAGTGGAATTGCAGAAAGGGAAAAAATTCCGAAATTACGGAAATTGGTCCTATCGGGATTTCCACTTTGAACTCTGTGGGTTGCCCAATGTCCTCAAACAGAGGGTAGTCAACTCGCGGCACCGGCATGCTTATCGCGGATCGCGCGCATGATCGCGATTCCATTTCGCTTTATGTTAGATGAATCGCTTGTCATTGCCCAGAGCGTTTGGACAATAACCCATGTGAAACTTGCGAAGGTTGATAGCAGAAAGCCGAGAATGAGGATATAGCTCCGATGTGGGCCGGACTTCTTCTCTGGAACCGAAGGCGGATCCAGCACCTTGATGAGTGGAATCTCTTTCGCTTCCTCCACCTTGGCGATCTCGTACTGTTTGGTAAGAGTCTCATAAATACTTTCGTCCGTGGTTTCTTGCCGATAGAGGTCGTAGTAGGTGTATCCAAGAAGGGGTATCTGGCGAACCGACGGGAACATTTCGTCGCCCTTAAGATCAGCGCCATCCCCCTTTGTTCCTTTACCGCCCATCTTTCGCAATTGGCTTTGTAGTTCTTCGATGCGCGCATGAGCTCCGCGTACCCGTACGTTGTCATCGGTATACACGGCCTTTAACGCTGACAGTTCACTTTCTGCAGAGATCATCTCGCCTTGTAATTTGGTTGCGGCCTCTACGGTTGCCTCTCCTTGTTTTGCAGGATCGAAAGCGGCATTTTTACTTGAAAATTGACTCAAGGCGAGTGAGCTGGCATCCAAATCGGCCTTAACGGATTTTAGTCTTTCCTCAAGGAACATCCGCTCGCGGCGAGCCGAAGATGTGCTCAAATCTGCGACCAGTCTATTCAGCTCGTCGATATACGCCTGAGCAATGTCGCGTGCCAGGAATCGGTTAGGATCCGTTACCGTGATATGGATTATCCCTGTCTTCTTGTCCTCCTCGAATTTCGTGTTTGCTACCAGTG
>OBLU010005211.1_pt1 | contig 11683 bp, 9 predicted proteins | sample 1518681 | NCBI WGS metagenome assembly OBLU01 (sample SAMEA3539304, study PRJEB22396) | soil metagenome | biome: tundra; feature: field; material: soil | place: USA | collected 2010-05 | depth 0.15 m
CCGGCGTCGCGAGGAGCCCAAGGAGCGGCGCCGGATCCCATCCGATGGCGAACACGCCGGAGGCGCCGCGCGGCGCTGCGAGCAGGAAAGCGAAGCGGGCTGCGACGAGGCCGGTCGCGGGTCGCCCGGCAGCGAATCCGAGGACGGCGGCGAGAAGGGCGAGAACGAGCGCGGGCCCGCGGGCGCGGGCGCGCGCCGCGTCCTCCTCGGCCACCTCGGGCTCCGACCCCTCCAAGGAGAGCGCGAGCAGCCGGTCGCGCCGCCCGGGCGCCGTCAGGCGCAATCTCAGACGCGTCGGGCCGTCCAAGAGCTCGAGAAACTCGATGAGGTCGGGCCGCAGGATTCCGGTCGGATAGCGGCGCGTGACCACGAGCGTGCCGCGCTCTCCGCGCACGCCCCGGGGCGCCACCCAGCCGAGGAACACGCGCGTGACGTGGAACGAGGTGACGAATCCCGACGTCGCCGTACCCCGCTCGGCCTCCAGCCCAGCGGCCTCGCCCGCCCACGCGACGGGCCGGCTCGTGCGGTCGAAGAAGACCGCGCCCCATCCCGCACCCTTCGGAAGCGACGTTCCCAGGATCGAGAAGAGCCGAGCGGGGCGCACCTCCGCGCCGCCCCCGTCCGCGATCGCGGCGAATTCCGGCCCGGCGTGGATTTGTTCGGCGGTCCGTCGAAGCGTCTCGGCGTCGCGCTCGAGAGCCTCCTCCGCCGCACCGAGGAAAAGCCGGGCCCGAGCGTCGCGCGCCGCAGCGTCGGGCGGCGCGAGGCGCGCGGCGACTGCCAGAGCGAGCGCGACGAACGCCGCGGCAAACAGGCCGAAAACGGTGAAACGGCGTCGGCGCGGCGTCAACGGAGTCAGCGCGCCATCGGGATCCGTATCCCGTGACGCGCGGCGCAGGCAAGCGCCTCCTCGTAGCCGGCGTCCGCGTGGCGGACGATCCCCATTCCCGGGTCCGTGGTGAGAACGCGCGCGAGGCGCGCCGCGGCCTTTTCGGTCCCGTCCGCGACGACGACCATCCCGGCGTGAATGGAGTAACCGATCCCCACGCCGCCACCGTGGTGGAGCGAGACCCACGTCGCGCCGGCGGCCGTGTTGAGGAGTGCGTTCAGGAGCGGCCAGTCGGCAATCGCATCGCTGCCGTCCTTCATGGCCTCCGTCTCGCGGTTCGGGGAGGCGACGGAGCCGCAGTCGAGATGGTCACGCCCGATGACGATCGGGGCCTTAACGCGGCCCGTGCGCACCAGCTCGTTGAACGCAAGGCCCGCCTGCTCGCGTTCCCCGTAGCCGAGCCAGCAGATCCGCGCCGGCAGGCCCTGAAACGCGACGCGCTCGCCCACGAGCGTGATCCAGCGCTTCAGCGCGGCATTCTCCGGGAACAGGCGGAGGATCTCCCGGTCCGTCTCCGCGATGTCGGCCGGGTCTCCCGAGAGCGCGGCCCAGCGGAACGGCCCCTTGCCCTCGCAGAAGAGGGGGCGGATGTAGAGCGGGACAAAACCGATGATGTCGAAAGCGTTGACGACACCGGCTTTCACCGCCCCCGCCCGCAGATTGTTGCCGTAGTCGAACGTCACGGCGCCGCGTGCCCTGAGAGCGAGCATCGCCTTCACGTGAGCGCCCATCGAGGCGATCGCCCGGCTGCGGTAGACCTCGGGGTCGGCCACGCGCAGACGGAGCGCCTCCTCGTACGGGAGGCCGTGCGGAACGTAACCGTTCAGCTCATCGTGCGCGGACGTCTGGTCGGTGAGGACGTCGGGCACGAGGCCGCGCGCGAGAAGCCGCTCGAGAAGGTCCACCGCGTTCGCGCGGACGCCGAAGGAACGGGCTTCACCGCGGTCTCGCGCCGCGAGCGCCCGGTCGATCCCGATGTCGAGGTCATCGACGCGCTCGTCGACGTAACGCGTGGCAAGGCGCTTGTCGATGCGCGTTCCGTCCACATCCGCCACGAGCGCGGTCCCGCCGCACATCGTCGCGGCCAGCGGCTGCGCGCCGCCCATGCCGCCGAGGCCGGCCGTCACGACGAGGCGCCCGGCAAGCGAGCCGTCCTTCGACGAGAGGTCGCGGCGCGCGGCCTCGGCGAAGGTCTCGTACGTGCCCTGCAGGATCCCCTGCGTGCCGATGTAGATCCACGAGCCTGCCGTCATCTGGCCGTACATCGTCAGGCCGAGAGCCTCGAGCCGCCGGAACTCGTCCCACGTGGCCCAATGCGGCACGAGGTTGGAGTTCGCGATGAGGACGCGCGGCGCGTCCTCGTGCGTACGGAAGACCCCAACCGGCTTTCCCGACTGGACGAGGAGCGTCTCGTCGTCGCCGAGACGGCGCAGCTCGTCGAGGATCCCGGCGAGACACTCGGGGTTCCGGGCGGCCTTCCCCGATCCGCCGTAGACGACGAGGTCCTCGCGGCGCTCGGCGACCTCGGGGTCGAGGTTGTTCAGGAGCATCCGGTACGGAGCCTCCGTGAGCCACGAACGGCACGTGAGGGACGTTCCCTTCGGGAGCGCCGGCGGCGAGAAGATGGCGGGGTCCGAGGGGCCGCGCATGGCTTCCATGTTAGACGGGGGACGGATAACGCGATGCGTCAGATTTCCCTTGACAGGTATTACGCGACGCGTTATCTTTCTCGGCATGAGCGATTCCCGCCGCATCGTCCGCTACCGAAACCGCAAGCTCTACGAGGCGCGCGAGCGCCGTTTCGTGACCTTGGGAGACCTCGCGAAGGCCGTTTCCGAGGGTGAGCGGGTGGAAGTCATCGCCGCCGACACCGGCGAGGACATCACGGCCCGGATCCTCTCGCGGGCCATCGGTTCCGGGCGGGCGCCCGTCGCGGCCTCGGCCGACACGCTGGCCCGCCTGCTCCGCGCGGGCAGGGAGGCGGCCGAAACCGTCGCGGGAGCCGTCGAGCTCGTCGGCGGCGCCCGCGTGGCGGAGTCGCTCCGCCGGGCCTCGCGCCCCGAGAGCCTCGGCCGGACACTGGCCCCGCTCACGCGCCGGCTCGAAGACGCCCGTCAGGACGTCGAGAAGATCGTTGGCGGGCTCGTCGAGAAGGGCCGGCTCACGTGGGAGGAGGGAACGCGCCTGCGCGAGGACGTCGGCCTCGTCTTCCAGGAGAGCCTTTCCGACTTCGTCAGCAGCGTCCGCGAGATCGCGAGCCGGCTGTCTCCGAGCACGCAGCCCGGGCTCGCGAAAGAGATCGGCGACCTCAAGACGCGCCTCGACCAGCTCGAGTCCCTCGCAAAAAACGCCTTTCCCGCGGAGCTTCCGAAAGGGGCTCTCCCGCACCGCGGCGCGGTACAAACCGGCACCCATCCCAGGAAAAAGACCCAGAACAAGAAAAGGAGAACCACATGAAAACCACTGCGCGCAAGACCTCTCCGAAGCACCCCGTCCACGTTCCGACGCCCGTCGAAAAGGTCCTGAAGACGGCGGGCCACCGCTTCGACGCTCTCAGCCTCAAGGCGAAGAGTGTCGCGGCCCAGACCGAAAAGAAGGTCAAGGTCGCGGCGCACGACCTCAAGAAGACCGGCCAGTCGCTCGCGAAGGACCCGCGCGCCTTCGTCGAGGAGGTCATGGAGTCGGGCCGGGATCTCGGCCACATGCTCCGCACGAACGCGGGGAAGGTCCGGGGCGACGTCCAGGTGCGCGTTCAGAAGGCGGGCGCCGAGGCGGCTCGCCGCGCCGAGGGCGTCGCGAAGAACGTGACCGAGACCGTCGGCACGGCCGTGGAGAAAGGCCTCCACAGCCTGAACGTCCCCACGCGCAAGGAGCTCCGCTCGCTCTCGGCCAAGGTCGACGGCCTCGGCAAGAAGATCGACGCGCTCAAGGCCCGTAAGCCGGCGCGGCGCGCCCGCTGAGCCAGAGCGAGAATCGGCTAGACTGCGAGGCGCCGCCCGAAAAGCGGCGCCTCTTTCATTTCAAAAGCAAAATGGCCGGCCAACGTCGACAACCCGGGCCCGAGACACCCGGGACAGATTCCTCCGAGCTCGCGTTCCTGCCGTTTCCATCCCCCAACCCCAAGCGTCTCGCGGTCGTGTGCGCGGGCGGGGGGGTGACCGGTGCGTTCTACGAGATCGGCGCGCTCGCGGCCCTGGAGGACCGGCTCGAGAACGTCTCGATCACCGATTTCGACGTCTTCGTCGGCGTCTCGGCGGGCGCCTACATCTCGGCGCTGCTCGCGAACGGCGTGACGCCGGGCGTGCTCTTCCGCAACGTGACGCGCTCGGCCGGCACGCGCACCCCCCTCGACGACCTCGCGCTCTTCCGCTTGAACCTCGGCGAGATCGTGACCCGCCTCACCACGGTTCCCTTCACGGTACTCGACGCCGCCTGGGATTTCTACAAGAACCGGAAGGAGACGACGCTCACGGACCTCGTGCAGTCGCTCGGGCAGCTCCTGCCGTCAGGGGTGTTCCACAACGAGGGGCTCGAGGAGTGGATGCGGAATTGGCTGACGCAGCCGGGGCGCACGAACGACTTCCGCCGCCTGGGCAAGACGCTCCGCCTCGTCGCCGTGGACCTCGACTCGGGCGAGACGACGGCGTTCGGTTCTACGGGGTTCGACGCCGTGCCGATCTCCAAAGCGGTCGCGGCGTCGTGCGCGATTCCGGGGCTGTACCGCCCCGTGCGCATCGGCGGCGTGGACTACATCGACGGCGGCGTACGCAAGACGGCGCACATCTCGCTCGCGCTCCGTGAGCGCTGCGGCCTCACGATCTGCGTGAATCCGCTCGTCCCCGTGCGCATCCCGCATCCCAAGGGCGCCGTGACGTGGCTGGGCGCCGACGAGGCGGGCCCGCTGCGCAGCCACGGCCTCCCCACAATCCTCGATCAGGTCTTCCGAGTGACGCTCCACTCGCGCCTGCGGTACGGCCTCTCGCGCTACCGGCGCGAGGACCCCGACGCCGACATCGTCGTCTTCGAGCCGAGGCCCGAGGACCTGCCGCGTTTCATGCGCAACATCATGCGCACGTCGGGTCGCGTCCGCATCGCCGAGTACGCCTACCGTTCGACGATGGCGCTCCTCGACTCCGACTTCAGGCACTTCCAGCGCGTCTTCGCAAAGCACGGCCTCACGCTCCGACCCGCGTGCGCGCGGGATCTCTCGCGCGCGAAGCTCCACGCGGACCGCTCGAGCGACCGGATCACGACCCGTCTCTCGGCCTCCCTCGCGGCCCTGGAGGCCGACCTCGAGCGCCGGTCGCTCCGCGCGGGAACGCGTACGAGATCTTGAGAAAGGAGTCCCGCCCGGATTTCAGGAGCTGCGCCTGCTCCCTGAAGGACGCGTTCGTCGCCGCATCCGGCCGAAGAAGTTAGGGCTCAATTCCCCGTGAACAGGTTGCCGCGGCGCGCGAGGCGCGAATCGATCATCGTCTGGAGCGTCGAGCGCACGTGATCCGCGAGCTCGTTCACGATCATGGGGCGGTCGGCGACGTCGGGCCCATGGTCGAACGCGATCGGCTTGCCGATGTCGATCCACCACTTCGTCGGCAGCGGCAGGACGCCGAGCGGGCCGAGAAGCGGGAACGTGGGAGTGAGCGGGAAGTACGGCAGTCCGAGCGGCCTGCCGATGAAATCCATGTGCGCGAGGTTCGGGTGGATCTCCTCTGCGCCCACGACGGCCACCGGGATGATCGGGGCGCCTGTGAGCAGCGCGAGGCGCACGAAGCCGCCACGCCCGAAGCGCGCGAGGCGGTAGCGGTCGCGAAAGAGCTTGCCGACGCCCTTGACACCCTCGGGGAAAACCCCGACGAGCTCGTCGCGCCGAAGCAGCCGCGCGCCGTTCTCGGGGCAGGCGCGTACCTCGCCCATGTGGCGTAGCCACGGCTGCAGGAACGGCAGCGTCGTGAACATGTCGAGGACGAGCATGCGCGCCGTGCGGTGCGCGGGGTGCTCGCGCGCGATGCCGCGCTTGACCATCGCGCCGTCCCACGGCAGGACTCCGGAATGATTCGCGACGAGGAGCGCGCGGCCCACATTCGGCACGTTCTCGACTCCGTTCAGCGTCACGCGCCACCACACGGTGTAAAGGAAGTCGAAGAGCTCGGCCCACGGGCGCGCCGCGACCTCGTCATAGCCGAAGTCGTCGAGAAGGAACGTGCGCGACCGGTTGCGGAAGAGGTTCCAGGCGTCCACGAGCGCGCGCGGCGATCTAAATTCCGGATGCGCGTCGAGGAACCGGGCGGCCTCGCCGAGGAGAACGTGCCGGAGGTCGTCCGGATTCTTCCGGAGGAGCGACGGCGTCAGGCCCGCGTCGTACGCGGGCTCGGAGGGGGCCGGGGCGGCGTGCGGGGAAGAATGGCGGCGGGCGCTCAAGAGGCGATCCCCTGCGCGCGAACCCGCGGCCGAGGACGGACGCGCTGCTCGTAGGCATAGCGTGCCGCGCGGGCCGCGTCCGCGACGGCGTCGAAGTCCACGAGGCGTCCCGACCCGAACCGGGCGCGCGCCGTCTCGAGAACGACCTCGAGCGTCGTGTGCTTCGCCGAGAAGCCCAGCACCCGCCGGGCTTTCTCGTCGTCCACGACGCAGGAATAGCGGAGATAGTCCACGTGAACGCCCGGCATCAGGCCCACGCCCGCGAGCCACGTGCCCTCGTACAGCGCGTAGCCGAGCGGATGCGGCACGGGGATCCCGAGGGAACCGAAGAGCAGGCGCACCGTGGAGAGAGGCACGACGCCCTCGGGCGCGATGTTGAAGACGCCCTGCGCTTCGGGCCGGTCCAGCGCCCGGACGAGCGCGTCGACGGCGTCATCCGGATGCAGCGCCTGCAGGAGCGGGTCGTACCCCATGAGCTGCCACGAGAACGGGGCCGCAAAGAGCCGGGCCCGGTAATCGCGGACCTCGGGCGACAGCAGCGGGACGAACCTCAGGATCTGCACGCGCGACTCCGGATGGCGGCGCACGTGAGTTCGCGCGTGACTCTCGGCCTCGACGAAGTCACGCACGAACCGGTCTTCCGGATCGGGCAGAAGGGGATGCTCTTCCGTGAGGAAGTTCGGGTTGTCGCCGCGCGCGCCGTACACGAGCGAGGTCGAGCCGAGGATGATGCGCGGCACCCTCGCCTCGCCGGAGGCCGCGAAAACATGCAGCGCGCCGATGGCGTTCAGCTCGTGTGCGTACGTGACCTCGCGCGAAGGGCTGCGGAGCTGCGCGAGATGGACGATGACGTCGGGCTTCTCTTCCTTCAGGAGCTTGAAGAGCGTGCCGTCGGCGAACGGCAGGTTCAGATCGAGGAAGCGGTGCTTCACCTCCGGCAGGTCCGCCGGAGGCACGAGGTCGAACACGACGACCTCGCGATCGCCGCGGGCAAGGAGCGCGCGAACGAGCCGTTCTCCGAAGAAGCCGCTGCCGCCCGTGACGACGACCTTCAACTGCTTCGTCGCGGCGTTCACGACCTTCGGAAAGCGCACGACGCGCCCGCCGGATCCATTCCGGCGCGGGGCCTTCGCGTCGCGCTTCCCCGCCATCGTGCCCCTAGCCCTTCCGTCCGGAAGCCTTGCGGGCGCGCGCGGGTTTCGCGGTCGCGTTCGCCTTCATGGCCCGGAGCTCGGCTTCCATCTCGGCGAGACGCTTCTCCAGTCTCAAGACGTCCTTGCGCGCCGCGACGTTCATCGCCTTGAGGCCCTCGGCCACGCGCTTGTCGACCTCTTCCTTCGCGGCGATGCCCTTCTTCAGCACCTCGATGAAGCCCGGGTTCGCCATCAGGTTGTTGGAGATCTCCGTGAGGAAACCCTCGCCGCGGGCCTTGAGCTGGTCGAACAGGGATTCGGACATGCCATTGCCTTTCGCGGAGGCCCGGTCGGGCAGCGCCTCCTGCTAGAGTGCCGGATTATGCGGCCATTTCGCGGGAAGGACGAGTTCCAGAGGATCTTCGACCGCCTCTTCACCGCGCTCGCGACGGATCCCGAAATCGGACCGAAGCTGGCGGCGACGAAGACCCCGCAACGATTCGTCTTCGAAGGCTCCGGCCTCGTCCTGAACGTGACGCACGCGGACGCGAAGACCGCGAAAAAGGGCCGGCACCTCATGTGGGTCTGGGGCGATCGGAAGCGCACCTGGGAGCCCGTCGTCAGCATGACGATGGCCCCGGACGTCGCGAACCGGTACTTTCAAGGCAAAGAGAACATCCCGCTCGCGATCGCGCGCAAGATCATCGTCCTCGACACAGGTGATCTCGCGCGGGTGCTCGACCTCCTCCCCATCGTCGCGCCGTTCCACCGGAAATGGGTGGCGATCCTGAAGGCCGAAGGGTTCGCGCACCTCCTCGCGTAGGCTGCCGTGCGCCCGACGCCCCTTCTCGAAAGCCTCGTCTCCCGCCGTCTCCTCGTCGTGTCGGGCAAGGGCGGCGTCGGGAAAACCACGGTCGCCGCCGCCCTCGCGAAGCTCGCAGCGGAGGCGGGCAGGACGACCCTCCTCGTCTCGACGGACGGCCGGGGCGACGCCACCACCCTGTTTGGAAAGCGGGATGCGGGCTACCGAGAGGCCGAGCTGGCCCCGCACCTCCATGGCCTCACCGCGGACTTCGACACGCTCCTTGCCGACTTCGTGGGGGCCCTCGCTCCGGTGCGCGCGCTCGGAAACCGGCTCCTCGCCGTCCCAGCGTTCCGCTTCTTCACGCGCGCCACGCCCGGCCTTCCCGACCTCCTCCTCCTCGGAAAGATCCGGGAGATCCTTAGGCGAAAGGAAGCGACCGCGCGCGCGCCGAAAGTCGATCTCGTCGTCCTCGACGCCCCAGCGACCGGTCACGCGCTTTCCCTCGTCGCGCTCCCCCGCACCCTTCTCGGAACGGTTCCCGCGGGACCCGTGCGAAAGCTCGCGGAGTGGCTCGACGCGCTTCTCGAGGAACCGAAGGACGCCGCACTGGTCGTCGTGTCCGAACCCGAGGACTTCGCGGCGAAAGAGACGGAGGAGCTGATCGCGGGGGCACGGCAAAAGGCCGGCCTGTCGACCGCGCTGGTCGTCGTCAACCGCATGGGACGAGGGGAAAGACAAGAGAGAGAAACGCTTCCGAAGACGGATGCAGGAATCCCGCTGACCCTGATTCCAGAGATCGAACCTGAAACGGAGGCCTCGCGGTTCTTCGAAACTTTTCTCACCACATTCGAGGAGAATTCGGCGTCACCTTCGCGAGATTTCAGCCGTACGGGTTCGGCCCGTCGGCCTGCTCGGGAAAGCAGAGAATTCTTCTCTTCTCTTCTTTCTCGGTCGAACACCCTCGATCTCCGCCCGTGGCTCGACCGCGAGAAGCTGATCGTCCTCACCGGACCAGGGGGCGTCGGGAAGACGACTCTCGCGGCCGCGCTCGCGCTTGCGGCCGCGCGCCGCGGGCGGCGCGCCCTCGTGCTTACCGTCGATCCCGCGCGGCGCCTCGCACAGGCCCTCGGCATTTCCGAAAGGGACGCGCGGTCCGGCCACCCCTCCGAGGTGAGCGCCTCCGGCATCCCGAAGAGCGGCCGCCTCCTCGCGCTTCAGATCGACCCCAGGGCCACCTTCGAGCGCCTCCTCGCGCGCACCGCGAGCCCCGAGGCGCTCGAGAGAATCCGCGGGAACCGCCTTTACTCGGGGCTCGTCGATTCGCTGCCCGGCGTCCTCGAGTACATGGGCGTCGAAGCGCTGCACGAGCACGCGGCGGATCCCGAGGTCGACCTCCTCGTGCTCGACACGCCCCCCGCTGCGCGCGGCCTCGATTTCCTCGCGGCGCCGGAACGCATGGTCACGCTCCTCGAGAACGACGCCCTGCGCTTCTTTCTCCGGCACGACGGTTTCTTCGGGCGCGCGCTTTCCGAAGCGTCGCGCGGCGGCGCGATCCTTTTGCGCGCCGCCGATCGCGTCCTCGGCCTCGGCTTCCTCGCCGACCTCGCGGACTTCTTCCGCGCTTTTGACGGCCTCTACGACGGCTTCCAGGCCAGGAGTCGGGAGGCGGCGAGGCTTCTTTCGGCGGGGCGCTTCCTCGTCGCGACGACGCTGGACTTCTCCGCGCTCGCAACCTCCGAGGACCTCGCCGCTGGCCTCGCACGCCGCGGCGCCGCGCCGGGCCTGATCCTGAACCGCGTGAGCAGCCGCGTTACGAGCGCGCCGAGGCTTTCCGGATCGCTCGCCGCGCTCCCCGCGCTCGCCCTCCCCGAGATGGACGTGCCCGCGGACGACCTGCCGTCGGCCCTTGCGTCCGCGCTCGCGGATTGAGTGTCAGGCCAGCGGCGCGAGCACGTCGTCGAGATCCCCGCTCAGCACCGCTCGCGCGCCTTCGATCGCGGGCGCCGCGTGGCGGTCGGAATCCCAAAAGGGCACGCGCGCACGCACGAGGCGATGCAGCTCCTCGAGCGGCGCCGAGGTCGTGAGCGGGCGCCTCAGATCCAGCGCCTGCGCAGCCGCGAGCAGCTCGATCGCGAGCACGGTCTCGAAGAGGTCGACGTTCTTCGCGAATTTGCGGGCCGCGATGGGACCCATCGAAACGTGGTCTTCCTTCCCGGCCGAGGTCGGGATCGAGTCTACGGACGCCGGGAAGGAGTTCGACTTCGCCTCGGAGACGAGCGCCGCCGCGGTGACGTGAATCATCATGAGGCCCGAGTTCAGCCCGCCGTCCAACGTGAGAAACGCCGGCAGGTCTCCGGAGAGCGCCGGGTTCACAAGCCGCTCCGTCCGCCGCTCGGACAGCGAGGCCATGTCCGCCGCGGCCGCGGTGAGAAAATCGCACACGAGCGCCACGGGCGCGGCGTGAAAGTTACCACCCGAGACGAGCGTGCCCGTCTCCGCGAAGACCATCGGGTTGTCGGTCGCGGCGTTCATCTCGATCTCGATCACGCGCCGCGCGTGCGCCGCCGCGTCGCGGGAAGTGCCGTGCACCTGCGGGATGCAGCGCAGCGCGTAGGCGTCCTGCACGACACCGCAGTCGCGGTGGCTCTCGCGCAGGGCCGAGCTCGCGAGGAGCGCGCGGAGATTCCGGGCCGATTCGATCTGGCCGGGATGCGGGCGCGCCGCGTGGATGCGCGGGTCGAATGCGGCGTCGGTGCCCTTCAGCGTGTCCACCGTGAGCGCCGCCACGAGATCCGCCGCCTTCAGGAGCCGGAGGAAACGATACAGCCCGAGCGCCCCGAGCGCCGTCGTGAGCTGCGTGCCGTTGATCAGTGCGAGCCCCTCTTTCGCCTCGAGCACGGCCGGAGAAAGGCCCGCGGCCCGAAGCGCCTCGCCGGACGGCAGGCGGCGTCCGTTCCAATCCACTTCCCCTTCCCCGACGAGCGCGAGCGCGAGGTGCGCGAGCGGGGCGAGATCTCCCGACGCGCCGACCGAGCCCTGCTCGGGGACGACGGGGTGAATTTCCTTCGCGAGACACGCGAGGAGAAGCTCCAGCGTTTGACGCCGGACGCCCGAAAATCCTTTCGCGAGACAGTTCGCGCGCAGCAGCATGACCGCCCGCACGGCGGGCCTGGCAAGCGGCGCGCCCATACCGGCCGCGTGGCTTCGCACGAGGTTGAGCTGGAGCGCCCCGAGCTTCTCCTTCGGGATCACGACGTCGGCGAACTTCCCGAACCCCGTCGTGACGCCGTAGACGACCCGGTTCTCGGCGACCGCGCGGTCGATGACGGCCCGCGCCGCGTCCACGCGGGCGGCCGCACGCGGCGCGAGCGCCGCGGACTTCTCGCCGCGGGAGACGGCAGAAAGATCTTCGAGCGAAAGAGAGTCCCCGTCGAGCTC
>OBLU010005212.1_pt1 | contig 11682 bp, 12 predicted proteins | sample 1518681 | NCBI WGS metagenome assembly OBLU01 (sample SAMEA3539304, study PRJEB22396) | soil metagenome | biome: tundra; feature: field; material: soil | place: USA | collected 2010-05 | depth 0.15 m
TGACCGGAGACGAGATCGTCGCGCCCGAGGCGACGCCCGGTCCGGCGCAGATCCGAAACACGAACGGGCCGCTCCTCGTCTCCGCGCTGCGCCGCGCGGGCGCGGAGGTCACGGACCTCGGCGTCGCGCGTGACACCCAGGAAGGCCTCGTGAGGACGCTCCGTGCCGCCCTGGAGCGCGGCGACGACGTCCTCCTGACGACGGGAGGCGTCTCCGCGGGCGACTACGACTACGTCGCCACGGCGCTCACGGCCGCAGGCGCCTCGATCCGTTTTCACAAGGTCGCGATCCGCCCGGCCAAACCGATCCTCTTCGCCACGAAAGGGGCGACGCTCATCTTCGGCCTGCCGGGCAACCCGGTTTCGGCCGCCGTGGCGTTCGATTTCTTCGTGAGACCCGCGCTCCGGGCGGCGGCCGGGGTCCGGCCTCCGCTGCCTCCCGCGCTGCCAGCCCGCCTCACGGCATCCGTGAAGAACAAGGGGCCCCGTCTCGCCTTCCACCCGGCGTCGCTCTCCCTGCGCGACGGCGAGGAGATCGTCGAACCCATCGACACGAAAGGCAGTCACGACGTCCTTGCGCACGCGCGCGCGAATGCATTCCTCGAGCTTCCGCCCGCGTCGTCCTTCGCCGAGGGGGATCTCGTCTCGGTGCACCGCAGTTCGGCGGAAAGCACGTTTTGAAGGGCCGGCGCGTCGCCCTCACGGGCCTCGGCTGCCTCACGCCGATCGGTAACGGAGTCCCCGCGTTCACCGAGGGGCTCCGCGCCGGACGCTCCGGCGTCTCGCGCATCACGCTCTTCGACCCCGCCGCTCTCGACGTGACGATCGCGGCCGAGGTGAAGGGCTTCGACCCGGAATCCGCCCTTCCCGCGAAGGAGCTCCGGCACGTCGCGCGCGTCGTGCCGCTCTCCATCGCTGCGGCCGCGGAGGCGCTCGCCAGCGCCGGGATCGACACCGGCGCGCTTTCCCTCGAGGAGCGCCGCCGCATCGCGGTCGTCTTCGGCACGGGCGGCGGACCCGTGGAGTTCTTCGAGAAAATGTACGGCCACTGGTACCGCGGCGACCTGAAGAAGGCCTCGGTCTACTCGATTCCGACCGGTACGATGGGAACACTTTCCTCCGAGATCTCGATGCGGTTCGGCCTCAAAGGCCGCTCGCACGTGATCACCACGGGCTGCACGTCCTCGGCGGACGCCGTCGGCTACGCGGCGCGCCTCGTGGCATGGGCCGACGAGGACCTCGTCCTGACCGGAGGCGGCGACGCCGTCATCACCCCCGGCATCATGACCGGGTTCTCGCTCATGCAGATCCTCTCCACGGCCCGCCAAGGCGCACCTGCCACCGCGAGCCGGCCCTTCGACGCCGGGCGCGACGGGTTCGTCCTCGGCGAGGGCGCCTGGATGTTCGTCCTCGAGCCGCTCGAACGGGCGCATGCGCGGGGTACCCGCGTGCTCGCCGAGGTCTGCGGCTACGGCACGACCTGCGACGCGTATCACCGCGTGCGCCTCGACGAATCCGGAGAGGAGCCCGCGCGCGCGATGCGCGAGGCGCTCGCCGACGCCGGCCTCTCCCCTTCGGACATCGGGTACGTGCAGTACCACGGCACTTCCACGCTCCTCAATGACCGCATCGAGACGCGCGCGACGAAGATGGCGCTCGGCGATGCCGCCGCCGGTATTCCGGGCAGCAGCGTGAAGAGCCAGATCGGGCACCCGCAGGGCGCGTCGGGAGCGGCCGGAATCGCCGCGACGCTGCTTGGGATGCAGTGCGGTTTCCTTCCGCCCACGATCAACCTCGAGACGAAAGACCCCGAGTGCGACCTCGACTACGTCCCGAACGCCGCGCGAGAGGCCGAGGTCGAGTTCGCGCTCTGCAACGGGATCGCCTTCGGCTCCAAGAACTCCGCGCTCATCCTCCGCAACGGCCGGGCCCTCTGAAAACGATGAGCTTCTGGGTTCCCCGGCGGCGTCCCGAACCGGAGCTCCTCGACGCCGACGGTGTCCCGGCTCACGAGGCCGAGGCGAGCCTCGCCGACATCGAATGGGTGCACCGCCGGCTCGGCGGCCGCTCGCTCGTGCGCCGCCGCCTCATCCCGCTTCTCGCGACCCTCGGCGCTCCTGGAATCGGGCTCTCGATTCTCGATCTGGGATGCGGCTCCGGGCACGTGGGGCGGGACCTCGTCGAGGAGGCGGCGGCTCATGGGATGCGCCTTCACCTCCTCGGCATCGACCGCAAGGTCTCGCACGCGCGGCTCGCCGCGCGGGGCTCCACGGTCGCAGGGGACGCGTTCCGCCTCCCCTTTCCGGATCGGGGCGTGAGCGTCGTCCTCTCGACGCTCTTCCTGCACCATTTCTCTCCCGGCGAAGCGGCGACTCTCCTCGCAGAGTCCCGCCGCGTGGCCGCATCGGCCATCGTGGTCCTCGACCTCACGCGGCACCGCCTCGCCCTCGCGGCGATCGGGGCGCTCGGTCCGATCGCCTTCCGGAGCGCGCTCTCGGTCGCCGACGGGAAGACGTCCGTCCGGCAGGCCTATACCCCCGAGGAGATTGCCGCGATCGCCGCGCCGGTGCTGCCGGGAGCGCGCGTGTCGAAAGCTGCGCGCTTCGTGTGGGAGCTCGTCTGGAGGCGCACGTGAACGACTCCTGCGACGTCGCCGTCATCGGCGGCAGCCTCGCCGGCGCGGCCGCCGCCGCCGCATTGGCGCGCGCCGGGACGCGGGTCGTCGTCCTCGAAAAGGCCCGCTTCCCGCGCCCGAAGATTTGCGGGTGCCTCCTGTCACACGAGGCGCTGCCGGTCCTGGCGAAGATGGGATTCCGAGAAGAGCTTAGAAAGAACGGGGCGGAAACGATCACGCATTTCCGGCTCGTTCGGCAGGGCGGCACCGCCGTGGAGGCCCTCCTTCCGAATCCTGCGATGTCGATTTCACGGAGCTGTCTGGATTCCCTCGCAGCCGAAGCCGCCGGGCGCGCCGGCGCCGAGATGCGCTTCGGAACGACGGTTCTCTCCTTCGAGGGAGATCTTCAGAAGGGCTTTCGTATCAAGGGTGTCGGCTGGGAGCTGGCGGCCCGCAGCGTCGTGGCTGCATGGGGACGCTACAGCCCATTGGACGGCCGCCTCGGCCGCACCTTTTCTCGAAGAAAATCTTCCCTGTTCGGATTCGGAAAGATGCTCGCGGGAAGAAGTGAGCACCTCGCAAGCCGGGCTGTCCTGCATTTCTTCGAAGGTGGATATGTGGGGCTCTCCCGCGTCGAACAAGGTCGCGTCAACCTCGCTGCGCTCGCCATTCCGCGCGTCGCGCAGTCCGCGCACCACGACTTCGATTCGCTGCTCGACCGGCTGTGCGGCGAAAGCCCGGCCCTCGCCGCCGATCTCGAGGGGCTGACGCCCGTCCCCGGGCCGCCGCTGGTCTCGGAGCCGGTGTACTTGGGCCGGCACGGGGCCGTGGCGGGAGACGTCCTCTGCGTGGGCGACGCCGCGGGCGTCATCGACCCGTACACCGGCACGGGGATGGCGCTCGCGCTGCTCTTCGGCGAGGCCGCGGCGGCGCCGGTCGCTGCGTTCCTCGCGGGGACTCTCGACGTCGACGGCCTCAAGCGTGCCCATCTTCGCCGCCACCGCGAGATCGCGGGCCGCCGCTTCTTCTTCTCGCGCCTCTTCCGCCCGTTCTTTTCCGGCGGTGTCGCCTCGCGCCTCATTCACCCCGCGGCGGCGCCCCTCGCGCGCTGGGCGGCGCGGGCCACGCGGGAGTGATCAGCGCCGCTTCGCGGTTTTCCTTGGGGTCTTTGCGGGCTTTTTCGCCGCAGGCTTTCTCCCGACCTTCGGAAAGAGGCCGGTGCGGATCGTCTCCATCTGGGAAAGGTGAATGCGGTCGTGGCCCGCGTATGTCGTCACGAGGGACCAGATCGACTCTTCGCCCCGCTCGGCGTGAAGGCCGACGCGGTCCCAGGCGTCCTCGGGCAGACGCTCCAGGAGGCCGAGGTTCACGGCGCGCGCCATCGCGAAGTCGTCGGCGAGGTCGGCGGCTTTCGCGTTCATCGGGCCGAGGCGCTCGACGAAAGAGTCCTGGTCGTAGCCCGGGAGCTGCGGGCGATCGTGCGCCCCGATGAAACGATAGCGGCTTCCGAGGATGACCTCGCCATCGGCGAGGTGCGCGACAATCTCCTTGATGCACCACTTGCCCGGCGCGGGCTTCGTCTCGAGCTGCTTTTCCGTGAGGTGCCGCAGCAGCTTCCGGATGCGGTCCGGCGTCTCGGCCATCACGGCGAGAGGGTCGTCACCGCCGAGGGCGGCGAGGTAGCGCGAGGGCACGACGGGTCCGGGACTGCCAGCGGCCATGAGGGTCTCCTCAGCGGATCGCTTCGGCGATCCGCGCGGCTGATACCGGTTCTGGGCTTCGCAAACGGATCTTTCCGCCCGTCCGCCACGCGATCCAGCAAGGCGCCCTTTCGATGCCCGACTCCTTCGCCCACTCCCCCAGCGGATCGAAGACGACAGGCCGGCGGATGCCGCGGGCGCGCTTGACCGCATCCTTCACGGCTTCCTCGCCGAGCACGATAAAGCACTCGATGCCCTGCTGCTCGAGCTCGCCCGCGAGCGTGAGGGCGCCGGGAAGCGCATCGAGCGACGCCTTTCCGGCGGCCGGCGTCAGATAGACCGCCGCGCAGCCGGGCGGCGTGCAGTTGCGCAGGATCGCCATCTCCGTGTTCGCCTCGTAGCCCGCGTATTTCTGGAGCCCTTGCGCACCGATCTCCCCCTTCGGCCTCAGGTAGAGCCAGACCCCGACGGCGACGGCGACGATGACGAGAAGGATCGAGGTCCCGGAGGGACCCATCGACACCTTGCGCTCGTGGGACCGGTCGCCCGGCGTGGTCGCGGTCTGCGCCATCGGATCGCCACCGGACGCCGGACCTGTGTTCGTCGGCCGCAGCGTGGGAGGAGGAGAAGCCGAGCCCATGACCGGAACATTGTAGCGAAGCCAGCGTCGACGCTGCCGCGCGCGCCTCTTCGCGAGCTCAGGCCGCAGGCCCCTTCCGGATGGTCACCGTGCCGGAATTCGATCGAATGATCAGCTTCGGGCCGCCCCCGTTCAGCTTTCCCTCGCCCGAGATCGAGCCGGGTCGTTGGCGGGAAGTGTGATCGTAATGTCGCCTCCGCCATCAGATTTCCATTTTCTTCAACGCAAGGGCCGCCTGACTACGCACGTAGCCGTTCTCGCGATCATCCCCGGCCTTCTGCCGGAGCGTCTCGATGGTCGTCTGGTCTTTCAGCACGGTCGCGGCCTTCGCGAGCCCTTCCACCGCGAGGATTCGAACGGCGGGGTTCGTGTCCGTCTTGAGCGCTTTCGCGAGGGCGTCGCGGATCTCGGCCGTGGGCGGCATCTGCGCGAGCGCCTCGACGGCTTTCTTGCGAACACTTGGGTTCTTGTCCATCTCCAGCGTCCGCCGGAGCAGGCTCACGATCTCCGGCGAGACGGCCGCCCCCTCGCGCGTCGTCGCCGACACGAAGTCGAGAACCCGGCCCCGCGCGCCTTCGGTCTCGGCGGCGCCCGACATGAGCGAGACGAAGAGGTCGGCCACGCTCTTGTCCTCCGGACGCCCGATGACCGTGTAATGGGTGGTGACGTCGAACGAAACGGCGATTTTTCCCGGCTCTTCCGCGGCGCGATACGCCACGTTCGCGAGGCGCGGCTTACCCGACAAGTCGAGGGCCGCGCGCGAGGCGTCCACGGTCCGGCTCGACACGAGAGCCAATCCATGGCGAGTCTCCTCCGGAGAAATGGGCCTTGAGTGTTTCCATGGCTCGGAAAATCCGTGTCTTCACCGCGCCTTCGCTGATGTTCAGCGTGCGGGCAATCTTGGCGTAAGGCATCCCGTGGTAGCGGGCGAGGACGAGTGCCTCGCGTTGTTCGTCGGAGAGCTTTGCAAGAGCGCGCCTCACGGCGTTGCGCCTTTGGCGATCCACGAGCCGCTCGTCCACTGGGATTCCGGGCTCGGCCGCCTCGGTCACGGTGTCGAGCGCCACGCTCGGCCGGCGCACCCGACGGAAGGTTACGGTGCGACTTGGGGCGCTCAGCTCCGGCGGATGGAGAGCTTTCCTTTGTTCGTGGACAGCGTGACGCGCGGGCCGCCGCCGTTCACGCTCGCCGAGGAGCGCACTCCCGACCTGCGGGACGCCCGGACCGGTCCCGTGCCCTCGAAGTCGGAGACGATCTCGCCCTTGCGGCCGGCGTCCGCGCTCAGCTCGAACGCCGACTCGGCCGGGAATGTCAGGGTCACCTCGCCCTTGTACGTCTCGGCGCGCACCTCTCCCGAGAGGCGCGCGAACCGCGCCCGCACCTCGCCCTTGTAGGTCTTCAGGTCCAGAGGGCCCGTGAGGCCGACGAGCGCGGCGCTCCCCTTGTACGTGTCGAGGGTGAGGCGCCCCGCGAAGTCCTTCACGTCCGTGTCGGATTTGTAGTCGTGGATCCTGAGCGCGGCCGCGCGCGGCAGGCTGACGCGATAGTGCACGAACGGGCGGCTCGTACAGACCGTGAAGAAACGCCAGCTGGCCTCGAGCCCGCCGTAGTCGGATTTGATCCGCACGCCCCTGCCGTCGGGCTCGATGACGACACGCGTCGCCGCCACCCATTCCTTCTGGTCCCGCTCCGACCCGCAACTGTCGTCCGGCACGATCCGCGCCTCGACGGCGACTTCCGCGCGGTCCCAGGGGGTGACACGGATGCTGCCCTTGTACGTGTCGATCGTGACCCGGCCATCGGAGGCGAGAGGAACCGTTTTCGAGACCGTGCGGTCGGCGAGGGCCGGAGGCGATGAAAGGAGGAAAGCCAGAGTCCCCAACAGGACGTGGTTCATGGAGGTACCTCTTCGGAATGAGACGTATTCGGCCGGGAAAAGTTCTGCCTGGAGGCCTGGGTGGCGGGGCAGAGTGATACCGTGCCACGCTGGGGCCGAGAGGAGCGCGATGGAGCACCCGAAAATCATCCAGGGCGGAATGGGTGTGGGCGTTTCCGGCTGGACGCTCGCCCGTGCCGTCTCGTCCCTCGGGCAGCTCGGCGTCGTCTCGGGAACGGCGCTCGACCTCGTTCTCGCGAGGCGCCTGCAGGACGGAGACCCCGGAGGGCACGTGCGCCGGGCGCTCGAGCGCTTCCCGTTCCCCCGCGCGGCTGCGCGCATCCTCAGCCGCTATTTTCTCGAGGGCGGCAAGGGTGCGGACAAGCCCTACCGCCCCGTGCCGACGCATTCGAAAAACAGCCCCAAGGAGCTCCTCGAGCTGTGCGTCGCCAGCAACTTCGTGGAGGTCTTCCTCGCGCGGGAAGGCCACGGCGGACCCGTCGGAATCAACTTCCTCGAGAAGATCCAGTTCCCGGTCCTTCCCTCCCTGTACGGCGCGATGCTGGCCGGCGTGGGCTACGTCCTGATGGGCGCGGGAATCCCGTTGAAGGTCCCGGGCGTCCTCGATCTCTTCGTGAACCACGAGAGCGCAACCTATCCGTTGAGCGTCACGGGCGCGCGGGAAGGTGACGACACGGCGTTACGCTTCGACCCGCGCGACCTCCAAGAAGGCGAAGTGGGGTTGCCCCCGCTGAAGCGCCCATTGTTCCTCCCGATCATCTCGTCCTACACGCTCGCGCTGACGCTCGTCAGAAAGGCGAACGGGCGCGTCGACGGGTTCGTCGTGGAGGGTCCGACGGCCGGAGGCCACAACGCACCGCCCCGGGGCCGGCCCCCGCTGTCCGCGACGGGCGAGCCCGTCTACGGTGAGAGGGACGCGGTGGATCTCGGAAAGCTCCGCGAGCTGGGCCTCCCTTTCTGGCTCGCGGGCGGGTACGGCTCGGCCGAGGGTTTGCGCAAGGCGCTCGCGGCCGGGGCTCAGGGTATCCAGGTCGGAACCGCGTTCGCGTTCTGCAACGAGTCGGGCCTCGACGCGCGTTACAAGCAGCTCGTCCTCAAGCAGGCGCTCGATGGCACCGCGCGCGTCTTCACGGATCCGCTCGCCTCCCCGACCGGCTTCCCCTTCAAGGTCGCGCAGCTGGAAGGCAGCCTGTCGGTGGAAGAGGAGTACCTCGCGCGCACGCGCGTCTGCGACCTTGGTTACCTGCGCGAGTCCTACCGGCGAGAGGACGCGAGCATCGGCTATCGCTGCCCGTCCGAGCCCACCGCAGCCTGGGCCGCGAAGGGAGGGGCGACCGGTGACACGGAGGGGCGGCGGTGCCTGTGCAACGCTCTCCTTGCGAACATCGGTCACCCCCAGATCCGGAGCGAAGGCCTCCAGGAGAAGCCGCTTCTCACCTCGGGCGACGACCTCGTCGAGATCGGCCGGTACTTGCCGGAGGGAGCGTCTTCATACATGGCGAAGGACGTCGTGACGAAGCTCCTCGGCGTCTGAGGGATTGAGCTGCTCGAACGGCGCGGCTGATCTGTTCGGCGCCGAGCTCGCCAGGATCAGACGAGCTCGAGCGCAATCGCCAGGGCCCGATCGAGCTCTCGCAGCCTGGGGCCGGAGAGCGTTCCGACGAAGTCGGTCAGCGCTGATTTTGGGAGGCTCACGAGCTCGTCGCAGTGAATGGCCGCGACCGCTTCGGATCGCCTTTCTGTCGAATTCGGCAGCGCTCTCCGCGCGTCACCAGTCCGGCCTGATACTCGAGCACGTCGAGCGCCTCGGCATTCAGGGCCCTCGAGTGGCGATTGAGGATCGTCCGATCTCGCGCCTCACGATGTCGTCGCTTCGAGGGGGAAATGCGACCAGGTTGCAGCTTCAAGGCAGCCACGTCATCGCCTGACGCCGAGCAGCATCCCGTCCGGCGTGGGAAGGCAGACCGTGTCGAAGTGCTCGCACGCTTCCTCGTGAAAACGGCGCATCGCGGCGGCCTCGGGCGAGTCCTCGAGCAGGCGGCCGAAAAAGAACGCGTTGTCACCCACGAGGAGACCGCCCGGCCGCGTGTTCTCGGCGGCCCAGCGGCCGTAGCCGTCGTAGTTGCCCTTGTCCGCGTCGATGAAGACGGCATCGAAAGGACCAAAACGGACGAGGCGCGGCAGCACGTCAAGGCCGGAGCCCTCATGCACGGTGATCTTGTCCGCGAGCCCCGCCGCCGCGATGTTCTCGCGAGCCACGCGCGCGTGCTTCGGGTCGAACTCCACGGTGTGGACGTGCCCGTCCGCGGGCAGCGCCCGCGCCGCTCGAATCGCCGAGTACCCCGCGAGCGTGCCCACCTCGACGACGTTCCGCGCGCCGGCGAGCCTGAGCAGCAGCTCCAGCGCCTTTCCCTCGGACGGCCCGAGCTGGATGGCAGGCATGCCGTGCGCCGACGGAGCGTCGAAAGCGCGCGCGAGCGCCGCGTCGTGCGGTGCGTGGAGGGCCGCGAGCCACTCGAGAAGCTCCGGCGTCGTGTAACGCAGGCCAGAGCGAGAGTCGGCGTCGGCCATGTCTGAACCTGCGCGAGCCGTTACCGGACCGCGGCCTCGAGAATCGAGAGCGTGCCGGCATCTCCGTCCAGCTCGGCCATGACGCCGATCGGGAGCGTCGCCTTGTCGGGGACATGTCCGAAGACGAGGTTCGCGACGACGGGAATGCCGAGCTTGCCGAGGCGGTCCTTGCAGACCTCCTGCCAGGTCCACGTCCCCATGCCCGCGAAGCTCGGCTTGTAGTCGCCCGGCGCGCAGTGCGCGAACTTCCCGAGAGCAACGCCGGCGAGACCCGAGAGCTTGCCGGTCAGGAGGAACTGCGTGAGCCAGCGGTCGATGCGGTACGGGTCCTCGCCGACCTCTTCGAGGAAGAGGATGCGGCCCTTGAGCTCCGGTTCGAATGGCGTTCCGACGAGCGTCGAGAAGACGCTGATGTTGCCGCCCACGAGCCGGCCCTTGCCCTTGCCGGGCGCGAGCTTGTAGATCCAGTTCTCGCGGTCCACGAAGACCCCCTGCGGCGGGCCCTTTGGCGCCGGCGGCTCGGCGATGCGGCCCGCGGGCTGCGCCTCCATGAGGACCTTCTTGAACGACGCGAGCGTGTACTCCGTCTGCTGCTCGCCACCGATCGGGCCGTGGAAGGTCACGAGGCCCGTGAGGCGGTGGATCGCGTTCAGGAGCGCCGTGATGTCGCTGTACCCGCAGATGATCTTCGGGTTCTTCTTGATCGTCTCGTAGTCGAGGAGCGGAAGGATGCGCGAGGCGCCGTACCCGCCGCGCAGGCAAAAGATCGCGTCGACGGAGGGGTCCGCGAAGGCGGCGTTGAGGTCGGACGCGCGGTGATCGTCCGGCCCCGCGAGGTAGTACGTCGTCTCCCCCGCATGCGGGAAAAGCTTGGCCTTGAAGCCGAGCGCCTTCACGATCTCGACCGCGACCTCGTTGTCGATGAGGCCCCAGCCAGGGGACGACGGAGCGACGAGCGCGACGGTCATCCCGGGCTGGAGCGCCTTCGGAAAAACGGGCTCGGGCGGCTTCTCGGCGTACTTCTGGAGCGCGGCCTGCGCGGAAAGCGGGAAACCGGCGATGAGGGACGCGAACGAAACTTCCTCGAGAAACGTGCGTCGGCTGGTCGGCATGGGCCGGATTCTAGGCCGCGGCGGCCTCGCGCACGTGGTACTTCCCGATGGATTCGAGCCCGATGAGTCGTGCCCTCAGGCGGCGGCCGGCTTTCGGAACGCCCGCCGATAACCCGCGATGACGAGAAGCGCGGCCCCGAACGTCCCGACGATGGCGGCTCCGGTCGGCAGGTCGAGCTGGAACGAGAACCACACTCCGAGCGCCGACACGACAGCTCCCATCGTCCAGCCGATCGCGAGTCTCGGCCCGAGCCGCTCGGCAAAGAGCATCGCGGTCACCGAGGGCACGATAAGGAAGCAGAACACGAGGAGGACGCCGGCAATGGCAACCGACGACGTCACGACGAATCCGAAGGACATGTAGAAGAGGAAGTCCCACCACCGAATGTTCAGACCCTGCCGTTCCGCTTCCGGTTCGTTCATCGAGATCAGGAGGAATTGCCTCCGGAAGATGTAGTGAAACAACCCCACCAATGAATAGAGAAGCGCGGTCTTCGCCAGCTCCCTCCAGGTCACCGAGAGGATGTTGCCGACGAGCATTTCCTTCAGGTGCTCCGTCTCCTGTGTCGCTTTCGACATCACGAGGATGGCCACCGCCGCCGATACCGCGTAGACGATGCCGATGATCGCCTCCTGCGGGATGCGGGTCTTACGGTGGACCCGCGAGAACGCGAAGATCGCGGCTCCCAGGAACGTGAAGCCGAGGGAGAAGACGTAGGCGGCCGTGGAATGCAGATCGTATCCGGCGAGGTAGGCGACCGTCGTGCCGAGAGCCGCGATCTGGGCGAGCGACAGGTCCACGAAGATGACGCCCCGCTCGACCACGTGAACGCCGAGATAGGCGTGGATTCCCGTGAGGATGAGGCTCGCGACGAACGCGGGAAGGAGGATCTGAAGGATCGTCATCCGTCTATCTCTTTGGCTTAACGGCCGCGACGAAGGCGTCGATGTTGTGATCGAAAAGCGAGAAGTAATCCTTGATCTCCGGGATCCCGCCGACCGACGGATAGAACGTGACCACGGCGGCGCCCGTCTTCTCGCCGATGTACTTCGGCGTCTTGCTGTCGAAATAGGGTTCGATGAGGATCACCGGGATCTTCTGCGCCTGGATCAGGTTGATGATCTCGAGGGTGTGAGAGGGCGTGGGCG
>OBLU010005213.1_pt1 | contig 11681 bp, 13 predicted proteins | sample 1518681 | NCBI WGS metagenome assembly OBLU01 (sample SAMEA3539304, study PRJEB22396) | soil metagenome | biome: tundra; feature: field; material: soil | place: USA | collected 2010-05 | depth 0.15 m
CATTGAAGGCGGACGGGCGCAGTACGCGCCCCAAAAGCATGTTGGGACGCACGAGGTCCGATGTAAACCGGTGCATGCCGGTTACCATGTCGCGGGCGGTTGTCTTGGGGACGGAAGTGCCGGCCACGGTCCATTTGTTTGCAGGAGTGAGGGCTGCTTCGTCCACGGTTTTCATGAGTTGCTGCCCGTGGGTTAATTCGCCGAAGCTGACGGATTGATCGTTATATTTTAGCCGGCCATCGGCGACTGTGATGGAAGCTCGATCCGCTTTCCATTTTTCAGCGGCGAGATCGATGAGCATCTCGCGCGCGGCCGCCGCCATCTTTCTCAATTGCGGGGCCATGGTGGGCGTGGTCCGGCTGCCAAAGGTGCCCATGTCATAAGGTGTGAGGCCGGTGTCCGCCATTACGAGTGTGATGGAGGCGATTGGCGCTCGTAATTCTTCCGCCACGGCCTGCGCGAGCGACGTGCGGATATTTTGTCCAACTTCAGTCTTGCCGGTGAAAACGGTTACGATGCCAAGTTCGCTGATGTGCAGCCAAGCGCTGATGGTCTGCGGTAGACCTTGGCCACGGCCACCGCGTCCGGATTCTTGCGCGGCTGCCGGGTGGTCGAAGGCGAGCAGGAGCACCACACCTCCCCCCAGTAGCTTAAAGAAATCGCGGCGCTCCAGATCGAAGTGGTAGGCTGGGCCGGCGAAAAGTTCGTAGCGTTCGACTTCAAGCATGTTGGCCTCCGGCAGTGCGCGCGGCCATCTGGACTGCCGCTACGATGCGGGGATAAGTCCCGCAGCGGCAGACGTTGCCTTCCATGGCTTCCTTAATCTCAGCTTGGGTGGGATGCGGGTTCTTTTTCAGCAGGCCAGCGCCCGATACGATCATACCGGGAGTACAATAGCCGCACTGCATGGCGTCGGCTTGGATGAAAGCTTCCTGTAATGGATGCAAATGGCCATTCTGCGCCAGACCTTCGATGGTGGTGATTGGTTTGCCGGCCACGCTGTTTGCCAGGGTGACGCAGGAACGCGTGGGCGCTCCATCGATGAGGACGGTGCAGGCGCCGCAGTGGCCCTCGCCGCAGCCGTATTTGCTACCCGTCAATCCGAGGTCGTCACGGAGCACCCAGAGGAGCATGCGGTCGGCATGGACTTCGAGGCGGTAATGTTTTTGGTTGACGACGAGTTCCATAGTTTAATATTACGCCCCTTGTCGATCTGGGTGGGCGCCGTTCGACGTATCAGTAGAAAGGAAAACATACGATGCGATTCATGATGATTGTCAAAGCCAACAAGGACTCGGAAGCAGGCGTTCTGCCCAGCAAGGAGCTTATCGAAGCGATGGGAAGGTTCAATTCGGAGATGATGAAGGCCGGGGTGATGCTCTCGGGCGAAGGACTCCAGGCGAGTTCGAAAGGTGCGCGCGTCAAGTTTTCGCAAGGAAAGCGTACTGTGCTAGACGGGCCCTTTGCGGAGACCAAGGAATTGATCGCCGGCTTCTGGTTGATTCAGGTGAAGTCGAAGGAAGAAGCCATCGCGTGGGCGTCGCGCTGTCCCAATCCACACGGCGGAGATAACGAAGCTGAGATCGAGATCCGCCAGGTGTTCGAAGCATGTGATTTCGGAGTATGAGCGGTGGGGCGGCCCTGCCCCACAAAACGCAACCAATGTGGGAACATGCGTCATTTTTCCAGGAGGAAATTGCCTACGAACAAGGCGTCGATACCGGAGGAGTAGAAGCTGCGGACGGCATCGCGTGGAGTGCAGACTAGCGGGTCGCCGAAAAGATTGAAGCTGGTGTTATAGAGCACCGGAAGGCCGGTGGATTTGCCGGCGGCGTGCAGAAGGCGATGATAGAGCGGATTGTCATCGGCTGAAACAGTGTGGACGCGGACCAGGCCGTCGCCTAGCACTGCGCTTTCGAAGGTTTGGCGATAGTGGCGCTTGACGCGGCCGACCGTTGCCAGGTAGCGGGCGTTAGGACCGACATCGAAATAAACGTCGGCGACTTCGGCGGGGACGGAAGCGGCGAACTTGCGGAACAGTTCGCGATGCTTGATAAATACGTTCAGGTTTTCGGTGGAGTACGGATTGAGCGGGGATGCCAGAATGCTTCGATTGCCGAGTGCGCGGGATCCGAACTCCATGCGGCCCTGCATCCAAGCGATGATCTTTTGATTATCGATTTCGCGGACTGCGCTCTCCACCAGTTCTTCGGTGGTGAGTAAATAGCGGAACCGGAGCTTGCAATTTTCCAGCACCTTTTTGACATCTTCGGCGGAATAGTTCGGCCCCAGGCACATGTCATTCAAGCTGGCGCGTTCCGACTCGCGATATACGGTGTGCCACGCGTGCAAAACAGCGCCGATGGCCGTTCCGGCATTGCCGGCGGCGGGCTGAACGAAGACGTTCTTATGCTGTTCGAGCGCGTTCACCAGCAATGCATTGAGGCCGAGGCCTCCGGCGAGACAGAGATTTTGCGCACTACCGGCCATGCACAAAACGGTGCGTTCAATCGCTGTTTGAAGTGCTGCGGCGATGGATGCACGCAGGGATTCTGGAATGGCGGCACCGTCCTCAAGACCCAGCCGGTGGTAAAACTTGGCGCTGAATCCGCCTTGGCTTGCCCGATCCGAATCGAAGAAACTGCGATCCAACCGCGGCCATGCGGGGCTAGGGAGAATTTCTTCAAAGATCGGGAGGAACGCCTGCGCATCGCCGGCTGTTGAAAGCCATTGCACCTTGTGCTCGTCGGCATTGGCGCGGAAGCCGAGCAATTCTGTGACGCGTCCGTACAGATCGCCGAGGGAGTCGGGATAATACAACTCCTTTGACAGGCGCAACTCATTTCCTTCTCCCAGCCAAAGCGCGCCACAGCGGAAGTCGCCCATGCGGTCGAGCGTGAGAACTGCGGCTTCCTGAAATGGGGATGCGAAATATGCGGACGCCGCGTGGGCGCTGTGGTGTTCGACGAGCACCAGGCGGCTGGCCGGGAAACGCGCGCGCAGGGCCAGGTGGAGCGCGCTCTCGTGTCCGTTGGTGAAGGGACGGACCAGGGCCACGCAGTCCACTCGGTCGCTCGATACACCGGCCAAGCTGAGAGCCGATTCGATGGCGTCGTGAGGAAGCTCGCCAGGTTCGTGCCGGCGCGAGACTTTCTTTTGCTCCACGGCCGACGCGAGCGAGCCATTTTTCAGGACCGCGCAAGCCGGTTCGTTGAGCAAACCACCGAGTCCGAGAATGATCATTTCGATTTCTTCTCGATCTTAGCCCAGGTATCGCGCAACGCGACTGTTCGGTTAAAGACCGGCTTTTCCGTGGTGCTATCGGGGTCGACGGAAAAGTAGCCGAGTCGCTCGAATTGGTAGCGGCTGGAGGGCGAGGCTCCGCGCAGGCTTGGTTCGAGCTTGGCGACTGTTACCACCTCGAGCGATTTCGGATTCAGGTTGGCGGTGAAATCCTGGCCTTCGGGGACATCGTCCGGATTTTCGCTAGTGAAAAGATTGTCGTACAAGCGAACCTCGGCGTCGATGGCGTGCGCGGCCGATACCCAATGGATGGTGGATTTGACGCGCCGGCCGTCGGGAGCATTGCCTCCGCGCGTGGCCGGATCGTAGGTGCAATGGACCTCGACAATCTCGCTGGTCGCGGGGTCCTTCACCACGCCAGTTGCTGTGATGAAGTAGCCATAGCGCAGCCGGACTTCGCGGCCGGGCGAGAGGCGGAAGTATTGCTTCGGCGGATCTTCGCGGAAATCGTCCTGTTCGATGTAGAGTACCCGGGAAAAGGGCGCAAGGCGGGTTCCCGCGCTCGCGTCTTCGGGATTGTTGACTGCTTCCATCTCTTCGACTTGACCTTCGGGGTAGTTATCAATCACCACGCGCAGCGGCCGCAAGACTGCCATTACGCGTGCTGCTCTTTTGTTGAGATCCTCACGCAGGAAATATTCGAGGAGCGAAAGCTCGGTGGTGCCGTTGGTTTTCGACACTCCCACGCGCCGGCAGAAGTTGCCAATTGCTTCAGGGGTGTAGCCGCGGCGGCGGAGTCCGGAAACGGTGGGCATGCGCGGATCGTCCCAGCCGTTCACGAAGCCCTTTTGGACCAGCATGAGCAGCTTGCGCTTGCTCAGAATTGTGTAGGTGAGGTTCAGCCGGTCGAATTCGTACTGGTAGGGATGATAGATGCCGAGTTGCTCGATGTACCAGTTGTAGAGAGGCCGGTGGTCTTCGAATTCGAGCGTGCAGATGGAGTGCGTGATGCGCTCAATGGAGTCGGACTGGCCATGCGCGAAATCGTACATCGGATAAATGCACCAGGTGTTGCCGGTGCGGTGATGCTCGGCATGCAGGATGCGGTACATAATGGGATCGCGCATGTTGAGGTTGGCCGAGGCCATGTCGATCTTGGCGCGCAGAGTGCGGAAGCCGTCGGGGAATTCGCCGGCTTTCATGCGCGCGAATAGATCCAGGCTTTCTTCCACCGTTCGATTTCGATAGGGGCTCTCCTGGCCGGGCTCGGTCAGGGTGCCGCGTTGCTTGCGGACTTCGTCGCCTGAGAGGTCGCAGACGAAAGCTTTTCCGGCCTTGATGAGCTGAACGGCCCATTCATAGAGCTGATCGAAATAGTCTGAGGCGTAGAACATCCGGTCGCCCCAATCGCCGCCCAGCCAGCGGGCGTCTTCGATGATGGAGTCGACGTATTCGGTTTCTTCCTTGGAGGGATTAGTGTCATCGAAGCGCAGATTGCATTGGCCGCCGAACTCAGCGGCAAGTCCGAAATTCAGGTTGATGGATTTCGCGTGGCCGATGTGGAGATAGCCGTTCGGCTCCGGTGGAAAACGTGTGTGCACACGTCCACCGAACTTGTTGGTCTTCAGGTCGTCAATGATGATATCGCGGACGAAGTTGGAAACCGGCGCGTCGGAATCGGCGATCTCGGGACCGGCTGTGGGACTGTTCATATTCTCTTTCTATTGTGCAACGGAGCCGGGCGTTCACAGGAGTGCGAGCGCCGCGTTTATTCGCTTGAGGGTGGTTTCGCGGCCTAGGACTTCTAATGTTTCAAATAGGGGTGGGGCGTTTTTGCGGCCGCATACTGCAACGCGGATGGGCTGGAACATTTGGCCTGGTTTTATCTTTAGATCTTGGGCGGCGGCGCGTAAGGCTTGATCCAGAGCATCGTGCTTGAATTCGACGGTGGACAGGACGTCGCGGGCGCGTTCCAGGACGGCTAGCGCCATGGGCGCGTCGCCTTTTTGCGGGATCAGTTCGGCGCTGTCGTACGGAGGCAGTTCGTCCAGAAAGAAGAAGTCGGCTGCGGTGGAAACGTCTTTGAGTAGCTTTATGCGCTCCTGGATTAATGGTGCGACTTGTAGCATTTTGCCTGGTTCCGCATTCGGGACGAACGGCAATAGTTGCTTGGCTAGTTCTTCGACCGGCATGGTGCGGATCAGTTCTGCGTTGAGCCAGACGGCTTTGGGATCAAACGGATCTTGGTCGGTGAAGTTCACCACGGCGTTGCTGTGATTGATGCCTTCGAACGAGAATGCGTCGGTCAATTCCTGCCGGGCCATCTGCTCGCGATTGTCTTTGGGCGACCAGCCGAGCAGGCACAGGAAGTTCACAAAAGCGTGGGGCAGGAATCCGGCATCGCGATACGTGGTGACGCTCACTACCGGGCCGTGTTTACGCTTCGAGAGCTTGGAACCTTCAGGAGCAATCAGGAGCGGTAGATGCGCGAAGGTCGGCAGCGCGGCGCCGGCGGCTTCGAAGATCAGAACGTGCTTGAAGGTGTTGGTCAGATGGTCCTGCCCGCGGATGATGTGGCTGATGTTGAGGTCGATGTCGTCGGCGCAGGAAGCCATGTGATAGGTGGGAAGGCCGTTGCTGCGGAGCAGGGCGAAGTCTTCGATATCGGCGGGCAGCTTCGATTGCGCTCCGTAGACGGCGTCGCGGAATTCGACTGGGTGCGAGCTGTCACGAGGCACTCGAAAGCGCAGGACGAATGGTTCGCCCGCATCGGCGCGGCGTTGGCTTTCTTCGGCAGATAGCTCTCGCATGGCGGGATTGAATAGCCAAGGGCCATCCGAGCGCTCCTTGGTATCCGACTCGGCTGATGCGGGCGTGAAATCGCGATAGGCCAGGCCTTTTTCGAAGATTTTCCAGGCGACCTGGCGGTGCAGCTCGATTCGTTCGGATTGGTGATAGAGCTCATCCCAGCCGAGATCGAGCCACTTCAAGCCATCGAAGATTGAATCGCGCGAAGCTTGGGTGTTGCGATCGACGTCGGTGTCGTCGATGCGGAGAACCATGGTGCCGTTGTTGTGGCGGGCGTAAAGCCAGTTGAAGATGAACGTTCTTGCGCTACCGATGTGCAGGAAACCGGTTGGGGACGGGGCGAAGCGGACGCGAACCATCAAGCTACAGGATACAGGAGGCAGGCGGCAGGCGGCAGAAAGCAGGAGGCAGAAAGCAGCGTGAAGGCTTCACGCTGGCGTGGGTGTTGTTGTATTCGTGCGGCGGCGTTTGGAGATTAGCCAGCGGACGAATTTTGTTGTTCCGATTATGCAGAGGCAGCCTAAGGCCAAAGTCACTGGGGCGAACCACATGCCGAGGATCTCGGTATCGCCGCCGCCGGACGGGCGCAACATTATGCCGAATCCATGAGCGCCAACCCAGAAGCCTAACCTATCGGAGAAGAATGGTTTCAGTGCGGCGCTCACGTAAAAACCGGCTGCCATGAAGTAACCGAGGAAGAGTACCCAAAATGCGAAGAAGCCGCGGATTCCCGTCATCGCCCAACGCATGGTGGCGCGCAGCAGCAATAGCGGCGACATGGTGGTGGATGCTCGCTCCAGTAGGCCCTCCGTGCGGTAGCGCGTGGCCAGGACTTCGGGCGTGCCGAGAGCGGTCAGGGTGTCCTCTACTATTTCATCCACGGGGCGGCTGTGGTCCTCAAGCCGCTCGACGATGTGGCTGCGAATTTCTGACACTAGCTCTTCTTTGTCTTTCGCTCCGGCTAGCGCCAGGCGAAAGCGCAGCAGGTAGCGGTCGATTGTGTCTGCGGTTTTCATATCGGGAGTCATATTATCCTTTCATGCCAATCGATTTCAGAATGCCGTTCAGTTTGTCCGAGAACTCGGCCCAGGCACGGCTCATTTCCTTGACGCGCCGCCGTCCGGCGTCCGTGAGCTTGTAATATTTGCGTGGATGTCCGGTACCCGAATCCACCCATTCGGATTCGAGCAGGCCTTCTACGCGGAGCCGGTTCAGGATCGGGTATAGAGTGCCTTCGGCGACGCTCAGGTCGGAGCCGTCTTCGAGTGAGCGCAGCACCTCGAGTCCATAGAGCGGCTTTTTCCAGAGGCTTGCCAGGATGGCGAGGTCGAGGGAGCCTTTGCGAAGTTGCGCGCTCCAATTGTCGGGAGCGGGGGCCGGCTGAGGTATTGCCATATACTGTGTATTGCTATGTATAATGTTAAGCCAAGTCCGGCCATTTGTCAACAGGTGAAACCGGGGTCACCTTGGGGAATTAATCGCGGGGATTGGCTGTTGAAGTAGAGCATGAGGCGGCCGGCTAAGGATTCGTCGGTGGCTAGATGCACTACGGCGCTCGCGATTTCGTCGAGGGTGATCAGGACTTCGGGGACACTGCCTTCCTTGCGTTGTTGTGGGGTTAGAGAATCGACATAGGATTGTACTTCCGGGCTTGCGATCCAGGCGGGGACCAGGCAGTTGACGCGAATGCCGTCGCTGGCCTGGAGGGGCGCGAGCGTGGTGGTGAGACGGATCAGTGCCATCTTGGCGATGTCATAACCGGGCGATTTGGAATGTTTGAGGCCGTGGCCGATGGCGGATGTTGAGCCCATGTTGACGATGGCTCCGCCGTTGCGTTTACGCATGGCAGGGACCGCGTGCAGGATGGCGTGCATGGCGCCCTGCAGATCGGCTTGGAGCGCATCGAACCAATGATCGAGGAGGCCTTGAGGACGGTAAGGTGGGGAGGCGTTGTTCACCAAGACGTCGAGACCGCCGTATGTTTTTTCCGCGAATTCGATGAGCGCTTTAATGTCGGATTCTTTGGCCATGTCGGCGCGGATAAACGCGGCTCGGCCTCTCTCGGTTTCGATCAGGCGCACGGTTTCGTGGCCACCAGGTTCCGCGATGTCAGAAACTACGACGGAGCAGCCTTCTAGCGCGAATCGGCGAGCGATGGCGCCTCCGCAGCCTACGCCGCCGGATCCGGTTATGATTGCGACTTTGCCAGTAAGATCCATGGTGGAAGTGTAATCGGAGTATCAGACAGGTGGTGTCATGTTTCGCAAGCACCGACTCCCTTACGGTCGCGGTTCGGAATGGAGTTTTTCGTAAAGAGCTATTAATTCGGGGATGGAGAGCTGTTCGGCGCGCTGCGCGGTTTCTGGGATCGAGTCCAAGACGGTTTTGTCATAGACGTCGAGCAGATTGTTGCGAATTTTCTTCCTTTTTTGTCGGAAGCACAGGCCGACAAAATGGAGGAAGGCGGCGTGGTCGGGGACAGGCAGGTCGCGTTTCGGAATCAGGCGGACCACGGCTGAATCCACTTTGGGAGGCGGGCGGAAGGCGGAGGCCGGGACTGTGAATAAGAGCTCGGGTGTGCTGAGGAGTTGTGTTTGAACGCTGAGGAATCCATGCGCGCGCGTGCCGGGGCGGGCGGCGACCCGTTCGGCGACTTCTTTCTGCAAAAGAAAGACTGCGCGAAGGAGCAGTTCGCGCAAGCCCAACGTCTTTTCGATGATGGGCGAGGTGATGTAGTAGGGGAGGTTTCCGACGACGGTAACGGGGCCCCATTGTGAGAGGTCGGCTTTAAGAACGTCGCTCTCAATGAGGGTGAGGCGCGGCTCATCGCGAAATTTCGCGCGCAGGTATTGGACCAGCACTTGATCGATCTCGATGGCGATGACGCGGTCGGCGCGGGCGAGCAGGTGGGAGGTGAGGGCGCCGCGGCCGGGTCCGATTTCGATTACGATATCGGTGGGCTCGGGGCACGCAGATTGGGCGATGCGTTCGAGGATTTCATTGCGAACGAGGAAGTGTTGGCCTAGGCGTCGACCCAAGGGTTATTTTGACACGGAGGCCGTGGTGGATTCTGTGGTCTATTGATTAACAGTGGAGGACAACCAATGAGCCGCATAATTTTCGTTGCATTGATCGCATTAGGTCGTCCGCAAGATTTTGTGTCGGGTAGTTTTGTGATTGAGGGGACAGTTTTGTCCAAGCGGACCTATGCCAAGGGCGGGTGGTTCAGAACGAGGTGACGCTAAAACTAGTGAAGGTGCTGCGCGGCGAAGGACTGGCAGGGGGAATGACGATGAGGGTCCATATTCTGGGCGGTTACACGGCGGGGACTTCATCGTACGCCGATCACCCGGAGCAGCAGCGCCCGGTATGTCTGCAAGACACGGTAAATGACGGCGGCCGAATTGAAGCCGGTAAGCTGTATTTGGTTGCCGCGGACAAAGACACAGAGTTGGGTGATTACAGATCGTTTGGCACGGGGACTTGGGTCGAGATCCGAAACGACCACTCCCTGGCGCCCTTATCGCCCCGGCTGGTTCATGAGCTTTCGGGTAAGAAAATGGAAGACCTGGAAGAGATCGCCAAGCGAACTCGCTAAGCACGTCAACGAATCGTTCATGCGAATAAAGGCCATCGATCATGTGCAGTTGGCGATGCCTGTCGGCAAAGAGGCCGAAGCGCGGGATTTTTATGAGGGGATTCTGGGTATTCCGGAAATTCCGAAGCCGGCCAATTTGGCTAAGCGTGGTGGTTGCTGGTTTGCGCGGGGCGAGTTGAAGGTTCATTTGGGCGTGGAGAATGACTTTCGTCCGGCGCGCAAGGCGCATCCGGCATTTTTGGTGGAGGACCTTGCGGGGCTGAAGGCTTGCTTCGCGGCGGCGGGTTATATTGTCAGGACGGATGAGCCGCTGGAGGGGTATGAGCGGGTGTATGTGGATGATCCGTTCGGGAATCGATTGGAATTCATGGAGCCGGTCTCTTGACCCCAAGCGTCGGCAGGAGTGCCGACGCGGCACGCACGAGTGCGTGCGCCACGATGGATTCAGCCGAGTATTGTAAAAAGTAGATGGCGAGTTAGCCGCGGACTTCTACGTGGCTGCTTCCGAAGGAAACGCGGACTTTGCCCGCTACGGGTTTGCCGAAAGCAGTGGCCGGCCAGAAGCCGAGAAACAGCAGTTTGTTTTCGATGTTGCGGCGGCCTTGCTCGGTCCTTTGTCCAGGGCCGGTGCTGACGATGGTGTAGTTCGCGATTCGTCCCTGTTCGTCGATGGTTAAATCGACCACGGCTTCGGTTTCGCCGAAGGCTACAGGGGCCGTGCATTTCACCATGGGCTGGGTGGCCAACATGGTGGGAACATCCCACAGAGACGATGGTGTTTTATCCATCGCATAGGTGGAGGTGAAGGTGGGGACCAGCGCGCTGAAGAGGACCACGGCCGAGCAGATTCCACCGGCTAGCGGAAGCGCAAGCGGACGCATCAGGTTTTTCCAAGTCAGCTGGAAACGATCGAGCCGGACCGATCCAGTACGAACTTTGGACGCGGCCACGCGCAGACGCATGGTGAGCGCGGAGGGCACAGCCATCTGGGGCAGCGTTCGCAAAGCCTCGCGGACTCGCTGATGCCGCTCGATCTCGCGGGCGCACGGGCCGCAATTACTCATGTGCTGCCTCATTTCCCTGCGTGCTTCTTCGGGCACGGCATTATCCAGGTACGCCGATACGTTATGTCTTACGTTCCAGCACTCCATACTAATCCGTTAACGGTTGGGGCGACCATTCCACGCCCCGTTCCTTCTCCAACCGGCCTTCCAATATCTTTCGCAAAGCCTCGCGCCCTCTCAGGATGCGGGACTTCACGGTTCCGAGCGACACATCGAGGACGGTCGAGATTTCTTCGTAACTCAAATCCTCAATGTCCCGCAAAACCACTGCCGCGCGAAACTTCGCGTTCAGCGTCTCAAGCGCCGCTTCCACCAGGGCGCGCGTTTCGTGATCGGCTGCCTGATCGAAAGGGGTCCGGCCAGGATCAGCCAGACTGTCCGCGTAACACGGCATTCCTTCTTCGGCTCCCAATGTAACTTCCTGGCGCTGGTGCCGTGAAAACCAGCGGCGATGGTTGTAAGCCTCATTCACCGCAATCCGGTAGATCCACGTTTTCAGACTGCTGTTGCCGCGGAAAGATCCGATATTGCGGAACACTTTCAGAAAGACCTCTTGCACGATATCGCAAGCGTCCGAAGGATCGTTGAGCAGGCGGCACACCAGGTTATAAACCGGCTGCTGATACCGCTGGATCAAGATTTCGTAGGCTTGCTCGACTCCCTGACATAGCGCCGTGACTAGAGCGTCCTCCTCCGGTATGGAGAAGAGGCACGCGTCTAAATGTAGACCAACTGTCGTGTCTGCCACGGCTGTCTACCTTAATTGTAGCCTCAAACTTCGAGGTATCTGTCGATGGGTTAGACAACGGGGGGTGGGGGAAAGTTCCCGGTGAGGGGCAGGGCAGTTTCCTGGATTGATTCTAAAGGAGATTCAGCATCGCGGCGGAGTGCGTAGGATTTTGGCCGATTGGCGTGATCGGTATATGCAGATGCCATCGTGTGTCCGTTTGCGGGATTCGGTTCGTTCC
>OBLU010005214.1_pt1 | contig 11681 bp, 11 predicted proteins | sample 1518681 | NCBI WGS metagenome assembly OBLU01 (sample SAMEA3539304, study PRJEB22396) | soil metagenome | biome: tundra; feature: field; material: soil | place: USA | collected 2010-05 | depth 0.15 m
AGTCTCGCCGGGCGGCCCCGGCCGCAAACGCGCGATGACTACCACCGAGTCGGAAGAGCTCCTTCACGTTTCGGTGGATGTCCGCTTCTATTGCCGCGAGTGCGGTGGCTGGGAGAATCCCTGTCAACTCAACCTTGAGTTTTCGTGGGTTGCCCGACGCCAGAAGCAGGTGCGGTGACTTCATGGCGCGAGACTCAGCGGATTAGCAGGCGAGGGCCAGGCGAGGGCCTTCCGTATCCGGACGAACCCGGAACCAGCGCCGTACAGGGAAACATGGCCGATCACGCGGGCGGCTCTTCGCGTGCGAGCAGGTCTCGCAGTTCGTAGTTGGCGCTTGTAACCCCGAAATCCGGCTCCTTCCGAAACGGCCGAAGTAGATAATGTGGTGCCTCGGCAGCGTCGACGTTCACCTGCACGACGGCTAGGATGAAATCTTCCGGTTTGTTTAGCGCGGTAAGGATCTCATTCCGCGTCACGCAGATAGTCTTCCCGTCCACGTGCCGCCCCTTGACCTCTATGAAACGCAGCTTCCCGGTGCCTGGGATTCGGGATTCGATGTCGTAACCGAGGTTCTCGGAGCTGACGTCCCGCGGTTCGAAGCCGAGCCTTCGCTCCTCCGCCATGACGGCATGCATGGCGAGCGCTTCGATACGGGCGGTTTCGCGACTCTCTGAATCGCTGGCGGGTTGCCCCCTTAGGCGCGCGAAAAGGCCGGCCGGAATGACCAGCGCGCCCGCGACGACAACGGGGGGCAGCGCGGTAATGTGACGCTCCTTCTCCAACTCTTCCATTCGCTTCTTCAGACGCCCTTCGAGTTCATCGGCACGCTGCCGCGCCTTGCCTGAATTGAGGCGCGGCGTTCTTCCGGCCAGCTCCTGGTCCTTCAGCTCGGCGGCGCGGTGATCCCAGTAGTTGATCTCGCGCGTGAGACGTTCTTTCACCGCCGCCATCGTTTTCGCGATGATCTCCTCGCGGCGGCCCCGGACGTCTTCCAGGTGACGGGGAACGATCCGCGTCACGGCGTGCTCGACAGCGGCAGACTCGAGATCCGACCGTAGCCACTCGTGCTCGAGCAGCCACTCAAGTAACGTCTTTTCCTCGTCTTTGAGCGGACGGTAGTCCAGATATGGAGCCTGACCCGCCGAGCGCACGTCACCGGACTGCGCGATCTCGACGAAGTGGACCTGCCTCGAAATGACGCGCCGGTTACCCGCGGCATCGGTCCGTGCATCAGCGATCGCGTGGTCGAGGAAGAAGAGCACCTTTGGCTCGTCGCCGAGGTCCCCCTCGTTCACGAGGACGGCTCCGCGTTTCAAGAGCTCGCGGTAGCGCTCAAGCACGAGATCCAGGGTTGAGTCGAGAAGCGGATGGCCGGGGCAGATGAAGGACGCCAAGGGTTGGCCCGCAACGCTGATAAGCGTCTTCTCGAACGTTACCCTCTCGTAGCGATCCAGAACGGGCATGGTACGCCCGATCTCCCGGTCGCGAGTGCGGATGACCGACGGGACATGGGTAATCTCGAAGCGTCCGGGCTCGCGCGGACGGATCGTGCCGCCAAGGCGTCGAAACGCCTCCAGAAAGAACGTGGCGATGAAGTGCGGCTGCAGACGCCGGGCTTCGGCCCTCTCCATCTGCTCGCGAACCTCCTGCACCTTGGTGAGGTCCATCGTGTCGTGAGCGAGTGCGCGATCTTCCAGAAGCTCCAGGCATCTCTGCCGGTCAGCGAGGTTGTCGACGGCCTGTTGAAGCCTCGCCTTCACCTCAGGCTGGTCGCCGTAACGGACGGCCTCGATGAGAAGCTCTCGCAGAGGACGCTCGCGGAACATGGCTCCGAGGATGTCGAACACGCCGTTCCCCAGCGCCCTCCGTTCCTCTTCCAGCTTTTCGAAGAGCCGCTTGAAGACGTCGCCCTCCCGGGTTTCCTCGGCCACGAGGTTCCAGAGGTGACAGACCTCCGTCTGGCCAATTCGGTGGATGCGACCGAAACGCTGTTCGATGCGGTTCGGGTTCCAGGGCAGGTCGTAGTTCACCATCAGATGGGCGCGCTGAAGATTGATGCCCTCACCCGCGGCGTCGGTGGCGACGAGGACCTCGACGTCCTTGTTCTGGGTAAAGAGCTCCTGAGCCTTCCTGCGTTCGTCGCGTCCCATGCTGCCGTGGATGGTTACGAGCGCCTCGGGCTTCCCGAGGATGCTGCCGCCGATCCGGCTTGCCAGGTAGTTCAACGTGTCGCGGTGCTCGGTGAAGATCACGAGCTTCCGGCGGTGCCCGTGCTCATCGACCATCTCCTTTTCGGTCTGTAGCAGCCGCGACAGCTCTTCCCATTTCCTGTCCGTCCTGCTCTCGCGAACGCGCCTCGCAAGCTCTTCAAGACGCGAGAGGGTCGCGATCTCTGCGCGCAGCTCGGCGACCGTGCGGGCGGCCGTCGCCTGGTCGACGATCTTCTCCTGGGTCTCCTGCTGCTCCTCGCCGGGGGCGTCCTCCAGATCCTCGATCGCATCCGCGTCGAGATCGGGCAGGCCGGGTGCCGCCGCCAGCGGGGCCTCCGCGCCTCGCTTGAGAAGCTCTTCTTCACGGAGGCGCTTTTCCAGGCGTTCCCGGCGCCGCCGGATGGACTGATAGATCGCTTCGGGAGACGAAGCGAGCCGTCTCTGAAGAACCGTCAGCGCGAAACCCACGGTGCGACGCGTACCCTCGCCAAGAGCGTCCGCCCTGTTGAACTCGTCGCGGACGTAGTCCGTGACCTCCTTGTAGAGGCGGGCTTCGCCTTCAGAGAGCTTGTATGCGGGGGCGTACGCCTTTCGCTCCGGGAAGAGGGGCTTCCCGTCAAACTTCAGCATCCCCTCCTTCACGAGGCGACGCATCATGTCCGACGCATCCACAGGGGGCGTTCCGCTCCGCGGCTTTCCTTCGAAGCGATCTGCATCGATCAGCGACATGAAGAGCTGGAAGTCCTCATCTTTGCCGTTGTGGGGCGTTGCCGTCATCAGAAGGAGATGTCGCGTGAGACCGCCGACCAGCCTTCCGAGCTTGAAACGCTTCGTCTCCTTGACTTCGCCGCCGAAGAACGAGGCGGACATCTTGTGGGCCTCGTCGACGACGATCAGGTCCCATTCAGTCTGGGAGAGCTTCGCCTGTGTTTCCTCGTCCCGGCTCAGCTTGTCGAGGCGGGCGATGACGAGATCCTGCTCCCTGAACCAGTTTCCTGAGTGGGCAGACTCCAGCTTGTCGTTCGTGAGGATCTCGAACGGGAGCTGGAACTTCTCAGCCAGCTCGTCCTGCCACTGCTCGACGAGCGAGCCTGGGCAGATGACGAGGCAACGCCGAAGATCGCCGCGAGCGATCAGCTCCTTGATGAAAAGCCCCGCCATGATCGTCTTCCCGGCGCCGGGGTCGTCTGCAAGAAGGAAACGAAGTGGCTGCCGCGGCAACATGGCTTCGTAAACGGCGAGAATTTGATGCGGCAGCGGCTCGACGAGCGAGGTGTGAACCGCGAGTAACGGATCGAAGAGGTACGCGAGGCGAATGCGATGAGCCTCGGAGACCAGACGAAAGAGTTCGCCGTCCGCGTCGAAGTTCCACGCGCGGCCGGCCGATGCGATTTCGAGGCTGGGCTCGCGATCCCTGAAAAGAAGTTCGTTCGCGACTTTTCCGGCCGAGTCCTTATATGTCAGCTCGACTGCGGTCGAGCCTAACCACTTCACGGCGACGACAGAAACCGGGCCGTCAGGGCGAACGCCAGTGACCTGCGCGCCAACGGTGAGATCTTCGAGAGTTGCCACTGCCCTGGATCTTATCGGTTCGTCTCTCAGCATGAGCCGCAACGAACATCAGGCCGCGTCCGCGCGAATATCAATAGGGATAGGAGCCGATCGCTGCCATCGCCCCCGGACGGCCCGTCGTGCGTCTACGATTTCAGAGAAGGTAGCTCGCGAGAAGAGGCAGCTCGACGGTTTCAGCGGTGTATTACTTACGCGTCGAGCGCGGCGTCCTGCGTGCTCTAGAACGCCGGCTCGAATTCGAGCCCGCCAACGTAATCCCAGCCGTAAGGACTCAGGATCAGTACTTGAAAGCCACGGTCTGTTTCGAGAAGGATTACGGCCTCGGTTAAAGGGTTGTAGCGCTCCACGGCCTCGCTGACCGCCGTAAGCAGCATCGTCGCGTCTTCGTGGGGCTCGAGCCGAGCTGCTATCTCCGCCACCTTCGCATAGCGCGGCTCATCTTCCCCGATACGGACTAGGCAGCCACGCCCGGCCATCCGGAAGGCCCGCCTAGCGCCGTCGATCGTGTCGGCGATGTTCACGGCCCTGATGCTATCGCTCGGAACTAGCGCGCCAGACCCTCTAGCCCGGAAGCGCGGCGAGCCGCTGAGCTTGACCTTTCATGGAAGGGTCTCTAGATCCACCCACGCACCGCTCTTCCACACCTCGATCTTTGTGATCGGATGGATCTCCCAGATCGTTCCGCGGGCGCTCCCAACCATGTTCGCGTGATCGGGGTCGAGCATGAGCCACCCGCTGATCCGAACCGGATTCGTGGAATCGACCCACGTCAGCAGGGTCGTGCGGTTCCACGGGTGATCCTTACGGACGCGGGGAGTCGTCTCGACGACGACCGATTCCGAGATCGGCCTACTCGGTTGCTTCGTCAGGTACATGTGCCAGTCAACCTCGGTCGTCCGGTCGGGATGCTGGTATCCGCAGTTCGTGTCTTCCTTGCCTTCGACGTTGATCGCGTGCGAGAGGTAGCCGACGACGGACAAGGGCACTCCCTCGAACCGTGCAATCTCGGTCAGGTTGGTCGGCTGCCAGTTGATGCGCTTCGTAACGTCATTCGGATAGGAGAGCGTCGTGATCGCATCAAAGGTCACATCGTGGTAGCTCGTCGGAACGTCAATGCGATTTTTTAGCAGGTTGGTCGGAGTGTCACTTCCAGCCTTTCCCGCTGGGGCGCAACTGCCATTCACCGTCGTGTACGTGATCTCTCGTGGCGTGGGTTTCTCCCAAGTCTCGTCAATCGCTGAGGCGGGTCCCGATGGGATAGGCGTCGCGGTGGAAGTCGGGAGGGCCGCCGGTGTGGGTGTCGCCGTTGCCACCGGAGGCGTGGGAGTCGGGCTGGCCGCAATTACATGGACGTTCTTCGCCCAGACCCATCCCTCCTCCGCCTGACTCGTGCGGACATGATAGTAGCCCGCGGTCTTGTCCGGCTCCAGCAGCTGCACCTGTTCCGGGGGCATCAGGAGCCTTATGGGCGGGTTGTCCGTCGAGGGGTCAGCTCGGAGGTTGACGTTGTGCGTGACCTCTGCCTGTTGTGCATGGAGAGGGAACGCGACCACTAGAACAAGGAATCCAACAAAGCCCACGGTGTACCCGAACCGCTTCATGACGACCTCCCTTGGCCTCCTAGGTTCCTGAAGGGGCCCCACCTACTGCACCGTCAGCACGGACCCTAGGGAAGGGAGGCTCTACTTTGCCAGGGACCTGAAGAACTGTGCGACCTCCTCCGGAGTCCCCTTGGCGTGGTGGGTGGCGGAGATCGCTCCCGACGCACGCTGACTCTTCCTCACCGGCTGAGGCTCGACCTTCACGCCGGACGACCGCTTACTCTTCCTCAACGGCTGAGTCTCGACGTTTGTCCTAGGCGCTCTCTTCCTCCGGGACACCCTCTTCCTCCGGGCACCTGCAGGGCGGAGGTGAGATACGTCGGGCGCCGCAAGGCTGATTCCGAACCTCTCCCCCACGTCCTCGATGACCTTCTTGGCCTCGAGGGTTGGGTACTTCACTAGGAGATTCCGGGTGTAGGCGATGGCTCGGGGGCGGTCGATCCCGAGGCTCCTCCGGACTTGACGGATGACGCCGGTGCCGATCGGCTTGCGGCCGAGCTTCAGACCCTTCCGGACAGCGGCTTTGACCTTACGCTCGTTCAGCGTCTTGTTTTTCTTCAGGATGTCGGTGATGTAGGCCTTTACACGGGCATCGGACTTATCCACTAAGACCCTCCTCGGAGACGAACGCTACCAGAACTCGCTGCGCTGCTCGTGCGTGATGCTTCGAGAGGATCGGAGGCGTTCTTCAAACGTCCTCCCGAAGTCACGGAAGTCCTTACGTTCTATTGCCTCTTCAACCATATCGAGATCGGATTCCGGTGATCGACCCTCGTCCTCATGTGTCATGTGCGCTCTCCAACGGCGAGCCCACCGAGACGAGAATTGAAACGACCTTGAAGCGTCCCTGCCGTAACTTTCGGCTCGCCATTTTTGTCTCGGCCGGCGACTTCATTTCGATCTGTTCGCCACAGGCCAGGACCGCAGCGGACATCTTATCGGTGACCGGGCGGACACCAGTCCAATCGGCTGAGGAGGTCATGTCATGCATCGCATTACCGTTTCACTTGACGGCGTTGTCGCCATTTCGGAAAGCCGTGAGGTGACCGATGGAGAGGCGCTTCCGCTTTTCGTGAAACTGAAGTCGGCTCTCCAGACCGAGGATTCACCGGTCCGCAGAAAGCGTGGCCGACCAGTTCAAGAGGGCTCAGATCCTCAGGTTCCGGGCGAACCGCGGGATGCAGGAAGTTCGACGTGATAGCGCTTCTCCTGTCCCTCGCGGTCGTACTCATCCTCCTTTCCCTTCCATTCCCGAAGGCGAAGGCCAGCAGCGCGCTCCGTCGCACGGCGGGTCTCCTCCTACTCCTGGCCTTTGCCCCGTTCGTCTTCCTTGCGATGTATCACTCCCTTTCAGAGTGCGCCACCGCCAACGGTCGCCCCGTCGCTACGCTCGCGGCGTTCGTTCTCATCTCTCTCATCGCGTACGGCGCACTCAAGGCGCGCCGCTTTCTGACGCGACCGACGGGACCGGCACGACGCCGGTCACCGACTGGGAAGCGTCTCGTGATTGATGAGCCGAGGCGAAATGCCGATCCCGACCCATGGGACGACTTCCTGACATGAACCCCGCGTCCTTCCTCCTCGGACTCAATCGACGGCAGGCGTACGGGAAGGCGCTCGCCTACGAGCGATCCCGGAATCTTCCCGCCGTCTCACCGCAGGATCAGATCCGGGCGACTCTGTCTCGGCTTTCCGAGGACGGGAAGGGTCTCACGTTCGGAGCGCTTCCGACCGGCGACAAGGTAACGGTCTCGACCTCGACCGCCCTAATGAGTGGCCTCGTGATCGGGGCAACAGGATCTGGGAAGACCCGATTCATCCTCGGGCTTCTCCTCTCCCTGACAGAAGGTCTTCTCTCCGACCCTCCTGTAGACGTCGAGTTCGAGCTCGTGGACCCCAAGCACGAGACCTTTGACCTACTCAAAAGGGCTTTGGCGGCTCTCTGGCTGAAGAGCAATCCGGAAACCCGTGATCGGCTCGCCAGGATGGTCAAGGTGATCGCATGGTCCAGGGACGCTGTTAGCCCGTCCGCTCCATTCGACAACCAAGAGGGCCTCGTTTCTCCGGCATACCTCGCACACCTGCGAACCGACATCGCGGTCCAGGCGAGCTTCCAGACATACACCGACGCGGTCCGGCAGGCGCTCTTCATGCTGAACCGGCTTCTCGTCGTCAAGCGGTTCCCGCCGAACCTGAGGTTCACGACACGACTCTTCTCAGACCCCGCCTTCAGGAGGAGGGTGCTCGAGGACGTCGCCGACCCGGACCTTCGAGCCTTCTTCGGCGAGATGGAACGCACTTTGCCTCGCCAGACAGTCGACGCGCTGCTGCGACGGATCCAGTACGACCTCTCCTTTCCGGAGATCCGGCTTTCGGAAGGCATCCCTCCTGCTGCTCTCGAGAAACTCCTTCCGAAGACCGCACCCCGCATCGTGCTCGGGAGCTATAGCCCGGCGATGGCTCTCCCGGCCTCAAAGGGAAAGGAGCGAGCCAACCACAGGGTAACGGACGTTCTTCTCCGGGCGCCACAAAGAGACCCCTCGAAGAGGGGTCTTCTTGTGATCGAAGAGGCGCCGGTTCTTCTTTCGGGTTCGTCCGAACTCGTCGAGCCGCTCACGACCGCGGCCCGAACGCTTCGCTCTGTCGGGATGGGAATTCACTTCAGCGCGCAAGACTTTGAGAACGCGCTTCCGCCACAGCTTGTGCGGAACCTACGCCTCAACTCCCGGTGGTGGGCAGTCTTTCGCTCCCACGGAGAAGCGGAGTGGTTGTACCCCCACCTCCTTCGGAGGCAGACACCCGATCGGGCCAATGAGGCTGACCGCCACCGGGAGTTCCTCCGGCGGATGGCCGGTCTTTCTTCTCGACGGTTCTATCTCCTCGTCAAGGGTGAGCCGGCGTTGCCGGTCCTTGCCCCCGAGGTTCCGGACCCGAAGGGGCCGGGGGACGAGGAACTTCGTGAGGTCTTCGATCGGGAAATCGCCTCGCGTTCAATGCTCCCGGCAAAGGTCGCCCACGAGGAGATCGCGAGGTGGGAGGCCGAGGTCGTCGGGAAAGAAGAAATCCCTCCCTCGCCCGGCTCTTCACGCAGTCAGGTTCACGGAATCCACGATCTTCTCCGCCATCTAGGCGCACCCGAAGGTGAGGACTCCGATGACTGAACGGAAGGCTGGTCCAGGCTTCTCGATCTTCGTGCTTCAGCTCCTCGCCCTACCAGTCACGCTCGTCCTCGGTGCTGTGAAGCTTTTTCGGACACTCCGTGGTTACCGCTTGGCCTCCCAGGGCCACATTGAGTGTCCGCACTGCGGGTTCTCGAACGCAGTCAACGTCCTCGCTACGTGTCCTGAGTGCGGGGCAACCGAGTTCGGTTCTCGTCTCTACTGCACCTCCTGCAGAACGGTGAATGAAGGCTTCGATTGCGGCCGCTGCCTTGCCTCAATCAGGGTCTTTCCGCGGTGACGCCGATCTCTGCCCGCTCGGATCCCCGGTCGGCTTTCGTTCTTCCCGAACGGGATGCCGCGGCTCTGCGCTTCATCGGAAAGGGCTATGAGGTGGCGCAGTACCAGCTCCACGAGGCGGTCTTTCCTGGACGCTCCCCTACTGTCGTCTCGCGGTTTGTCAGGCGCTGGGAGAGGAAGGGCCTTCTGATTTCAGAACGCCTTCACGGCTTCGGCATGAACCGGCTGCGGCTCACCCGGAGCGGAAAGGAGACGCTCCTTCTTCGGGGTGGCGAGCGCGAGGCAGAACTCTTCGTGCCCAGGAAGCCCGTAGCATTGAAGGATCTGGCTCACACGCTCTGGATCAACGACGCACGGGTCGTGCTCGGCAGCTTCTTTCCTCGGGCCACGATCCTTCCCGCCTGGGCACTCGGCAGGATCCAGCCGAGGCCGCCGGTTGTCCCGGATGTGCTCGCTCTAGTTCGGACCAAGAGGCACCGGCCCGGGCTTGCACTCGCGGTCGAGATTGACCTCGGCGGAGAACCCCTTACCAGAGTCTTCCTCCCGAAGCTCGCGGCCCTTCGCGCATTCTTGTCGGGAATACCCGAGACGCGCTCCGCGGTCGTCGTCCTTACGAGCGGATCCGGCCGACGAGCGAACCTCGTCGCGGCCCTTCAAGACGGCAACGACGCTACCCCGACGGCCGTGGAGGTTCTGCCTCAATGCGGCGGCCGAGAGGGACTCATGGCTCTCGGAAACCTGTTTAGACCGTTCGTGGATGCCAATCCACAGCCGGAGGACGGGAATCCGGGCCGCTGCAACAACTTCGCGGTCTCAGAAGGAATGGGCTTCGCCCTCGCGAGAGAGGCAGGCGGATGAGCCCAGCGCTGCTCACCTCACCAAGTCAGCGCTTTCGTGTTCTGCTTTCGGGCCTCTCCCGCGTGACGTCTTCCTGTGAGCCTTCACTTCGGTCCGTCTCATTCCGTTCAGACTCGACCTTCGCTACAAGGTCGTTCGCGTCGCGAGAGATGGTCGAAAGCCGATCGGCCAGACGTCGGAGCGGACCAGAGAGAGCACTCGACTTTTTCGACTGCACTTTCCCGCCCTCTAAGACCTCCGCGAGATCGACGCCCAGAAGCGAACACAGCCTCAGAGCCAGGACAGGATCGGATGGCACTCGTTCGCCATTGAGGTAGCGGCTTAACGCCGCCGGTGTGATCCCCAGCTGGGTCGCGAGCTTCCTCTGTTCGCCTCGCTTTACGAGAGATCGAAGCTTCCGCGCGACTTCCTGCCAAGAGGCCAGCTTCGAATTCACGGCCCTAAGGCTAGCCCCATCGTTGCCGCTCGGCAATTCATAGTTGACAGACGGCAATTTTCGGCTAGATTAGTTGCCGAATGGTAACGAGGCTCCACCCGGACAAGGCCGTTTCGATCGACTCGGTGCTTCTCAGAGGAACCGGCTCCATCGTTCGGACCGAAGGAGGAAGACATGAATCTCGCACGACCCATCTTCCACAGAAAGACCCGACTCCTTCTCTCGGGGCTGCTCGTCGTCGCACTTACCGGATGCGGGGACGGATCCGGGGCTCCTGTCTTCGAGAGGGCCGCGAACGCCCTCGGCATCACCGACCCCCCGGCTCCGGCAGCGCTCTCGGTTGATGTCCTCTGCGATTTCTCCGAAGGAGCGCCCTGCACTCCGAAGAACCTCTCGGAGACCATCTCGGAAATCCTTCCGGTCCTCGCTTCAAGACCCGGGAGCGAGGTGAGGCTCTGGGTTCAGGGTGAGGATGTCTCGAGCACGGAGATCGTCTCGACCATCACCGTCCCACGCTACAAGAGCCGAAGGCGCCACACGCTCGAACTCGAAGAGAAGGCCTGGGTCTCACAGGCTAGGCCCTCCCTTCTTCGCCCTCTGAAGCCCGTCTGGAGCGCCCGGCAGCCAAGGCGGTCCCCCATCGCCGAGGCGCTCACGAAGACCGCCCTAACCGAGGTGCCGCAAGACCACGAGCGTGTGATCGTCGCCTTAACGGACGGTCGCGAAGTGACCAGGCTCGGGAACTTCGAGTCCGGCAGCCTTCCTTCGAGGGACACCTTCCTCTCCCGCCTGGGCGGGGAGGCGCTTCTGCTTCCAGGAAGTTGCAAGGGGATTCGCGTTCTTTTCGCTTTCCTCGGGCCCTCGCCAAACCGAGGCCCGTCACGTCCGATGAGTCTCGGGCGAACCCAAGGCATCGAGGAACTCTGGAGAGCTGCACTTCTCCGCGCTGGAGCAAGGGAGGTGCGCTTCTTCGCGCTTCGGCCGGTGATTGAAGAAGACGAGGAACCGATGAAAGGAGGAGCACGGTCATGAAGCTCTGGGATCGAATCCGTTTGCCGTACCGCGCCGAGCAGGACGCGGAAGTGGGAAGCGAGGCGGTCGAACTCCGGACCATGGAGATGATCGGGCCGCGCCCGGTTTTCGAACCGGAGAAAAACTTCGCCCACCGGGGCGTCGCCTACGATCTCGTCAAGACGACGAAGCAGGACGAGCTCCGACCGCGGGTGGTGGCACTCCGCCAGGAGCTTACGCGCCACCTTTCGCCGCGACTCCTCAACCTTTTGATCGTCGGGCTCCTCCTCGTCGAGGCCCTGGCTGGGATCGGCGTCTTCCGAGAGCAGGGCTTCTCGAATCCGGACCGGACGATCTTCGGAGTCATGCTCGCTGTAGGGATCGTGTCGCTCACCTGGCTCTCGGTGCGCCTCGGCACAAAGAAGCCAGGGATTCGACGTTCGCGATGGTTTTATGTCGTCGTAGGAGCCTACGGGGTGGTCGTCCTCTCCGTTGCCTTCCTTCGATCGGGAGGCAGTGGAGAAGAGTCCTCCTT
>OBLU010005215.1_pt1 | contig 11679 bp, 12 predicted proteins | sample 1518681 | NCBI WGS metagenome assembly OBLU01 (sample SAMEA3539304, study PRJEB22396) | soil metagenome | biome: tundra; feature: field; material: soil | place: USA | collected 2010-05 | depth 0.15 m
GTCTGCTCCTTAAATTAACCATCATTATGGAGCAGTCCACCATCTAACGCCCTGTTCGAATTTCCGAAGCCAGCTCTGGGTGTAGTTGAGCAGGAATTCGCTGGAACTGATTCCCAGGTGTTGCTTGAGGCGCAGGATGTCGTAGGGGGTCAGCGAGATGTCGATGTTGCTGCAACAGGCGTTCCAGCAAGCGATACCCTTGCGTCACTCAAACTGTATTGTCTTGTTGCCGTCGCACATCTCTGGAATGACGGGGCTTCCGGAAAACGGAAGGTCTGCTGCCATGCAAGTGTCAGTCATTTAAACCTCATATTGATAACGTCTGGAGTGATGGCGGGCGTATTTCCTGATCAGCAACGTCATTAACCCTCAAAATCTGTCTGATTCCAGCATGTATTGAGCTAATGCGTCAACCTGCGGTAAATGTCCGCAACCTTGTAGGGCAAGCGCGCCACATCATCTACTACTGTGTAATGGGCCGCTCCGTAAAGATGGGGCAGGTAGTCGCGCGCTTCCCGGTCAACGGTGATGCAGAACGGCCGGATGCCGGCGCGTGTCGCCTCGAGCAACGCACGCCGCGTGTCTTCGATGAGGTAGCGGCCGCTTTAAGCCGTGAGCCCAAGGGCCGAGGAGCGGTCTGTCCCTTCATCGGCCAAATCTGACCTAAGGCGAACAATCAATTAAGGTCTGCTCCGTCCCAAAAGCGGTTGGTCGGACTGGATAACTGTTTCCCCTGAAAATTTAAATAATGGCTATTTTTAATTTTAGTCTTCCCGGTTCCGCTCTTACTGCTTTGGCTGGGGATGCAACAAGTCAATGCCAGTTATTTGCTCGCGGCATTCGCGGTGCAATATGTTGGTTTAATCCTGGAACGCTAGTTCTTCTTCGCCTAGGCCAATCATCCGCAAAACCTATACTACCAAACTGTTTAAATCAAACACGCTATCCTTGGCAAAGCCAGGGACAGCGCATTTGACCCCTTTTCGTTATACGCTATAATCTCTCGTCCTATTTACAATCAATTGATCAGGGTAATAACTTGGCATCGAATAAAGCACGCGCCCACTTCACACTCAGTGGTTATCATTTCAATCCTGATGACATCACGCGTCTGCTTGGCATCGAACCTACCTCGGTTGATGCATCCGGCGCGCGCAGTGCCCTAGATAAACCCGTGATCAGTTCATGGGAGTTATCAACGGAAACGATGACGGACAATATTGACGTTTATAAAATGACGGAGATCATCATTAAAAAAATAGAACCGGCCAAGGAAAAAATCCTGCAAGTAATTAAAAGCCACAACTTATCGCCCAGAATCTGCGTAGTACTGGTGCTGTCTGTTGATAAAGGTGAAACCTGTCCGGATGTGGGTTTCGGCGCCAGAACGATTCGTTTTCTGGCCGATATTGGCGCTTTTATTAATGTGGATTACCAGCTTTCTGAGCGTATTTAAGCTTTAAATAGCACTTTATATTAAAAAGAAAAGCACGCTATAAAAGCGTGCTTATCATAAACCAAATCCAGGCTTGAGGTGTTTAGAGTTATCCGCGCGGCCTTCGACCATCTATCAAAGTGCCGCGCACAAAGTGCCGCGCAGCTGATTGCCTTAAATATTCTTGTTAGGGCTTCTTAGGAGTGGTGTATGGAACTTCTTTCTGGTGCGGTTCCCAGATAGTTTCATAGCCAACAAAAAACTGCCCCGGTACAATTTCTTTCTGACGAGTTGTCACGTGGAATGCGTGGCCATCTGGAACCTTGGGACGGGTAAAAGGCTTGTCATCACTCATAATCATATCTCCTTACTGGTTGAAAACGGGAGGAATTTCAACAGGGTTGCCAGCCCGTCCCACTTAGCTGACTAAATTATACTATCTAGCGCGTGTAATGTCCCTTCTTTGGAATCACATGGCGCACGCCCCCCTGGGGATTCTCGACATCACCCTGGTAGCGCGGAATGACGTGAATATGGACATGGAATATACTCTGCCCGGCCGCCGGTCCTACGTTAACGCCGATATTGTAACCATCAGGCTTGAATTCCTCGTCCAGTCGCATGCGCTCCTCGGTGATCAGCCCCATGCAGGCATTGACCTCTTCGGGCGTCAGGTCGAAAAAGCTGGCTACGTGGCGACGTGGGATAACTAGGGTATGGCCCGGGCTCACCGCGTAGGTATCACGCGCACTGTAAGCAAGTTCATGCTCCAGTGATACGCCACGCGGATCTTTGCAGAACAGGCATGGATCGTTCGGATCTCGCTTTTTTTCTGTTTTTTCTACAGCCGACAAACTTCGACCCCCTTATCAGCGGCTTGCACTATTGGCAAGCGCCAGCGATCTTGCCTTATCCATTTGCTCCTCGCAATGCCTTAAACAGAGTGGCTGAAGGGCATGCGAAAAACATTCGATAATTACTTCAAACTCATCGGCCACTTCTTCTGCAAGCCCAGTATCGTTTGTTAATTCTGCCAGTACATTCTGTGCTGTCGTCTTATTTACCCTGCATAGTACCGCCAGATGAATAGGAAGTTGCTGCTCCATACTGACCGTTAACGCCTTTTCATAAGATCTTATAGCTTCCTCCAGGCGTTCAGGGTTTTCTTCTGTCTCACCGAGATGATGTAATACAGCAGCACGGTTATTATGTGTAGCGGTTAACTCTAATGCATAATTATCCGCATCGAGTACGGCAAGAGCATTTTTATAGGCAACAACGGACTTTTGAAATTGACGGTTACCTTTAAGCAGTTTTCCGTAAGCATGGAAAGTATCTCCAAGCTGATGCATCGTAAACATCCAGTCTTCCGGAGACTCATCTCGCGTCCAAACCAGCAAAGCATTGGTATAAGCATCTACAGCGATTTTTAACGGCTTTGTAGCATCAAGTAGCCGACCAAGCGCCTGGTTAGCCGTGCCCAGGTTATATTGCGTAGCTGCCCATTCCAATGGTGAGTTTTCCTGTCTGAACTCCTCTAATGCATTGCTAAAACACTGAATGGCCCGTTCAAACAATTCAGCATCTCTCCGCTGCTGTCCCAGTGCCGCCAGAATGTTTCCAAGATAATTCTGAGTCTCAGCCCAGGCCAATGGCTCCTGATCGTGATATTGGTCTGTCAGCGATCCCTCAAGTGCCTCACGCACACGCTCAAGAATATTGGAACTGAAACGATGCTGTTCAAAATTTCCCCGCGTGTAAAGAAAATTATCAGCGACGGTTACCTTGGTATCCGGCGTAGCCGCCTCAACCCACTCATCGCCAAGCCTGCCTAAAGAATTTGCTAAAGCTCGTTCTAAGGCCTTATTGCGAGGGTAAAATATGTAAGTATGAGAGAACTTCATTTATGTCCGACTAAGAATTTCATTGATGTCAGGGTCGGCGCCGACCGCTCCGCCAAGCTCGATTTCTTCCTCGGTAGCTTCACGTATAGACAAGACTTCCAGCATGAAAGTGACTTCTCTGCCGCAAAGGGGGTTATTACCGTCGACAGTTAATGTCTTGTCATCGAATCGGGTAACGATAAAGTTTCTGGGCTCACCTTGTTCATTTTCCATGGTGATGGTCATACCAATTTCCCGATATTCTTCCGGGACATTTTCTATACGATCGGTAAATACCAGTGATTCATCTCTCTCACCGTATAACTTTGTAGTGTCTACTGGCACTTCGATGATATCGCCAACTTTTTTACCATACAGTTCCTTTGTCACTTCTTCAGTCATTACATCATTCACACCATGAACATAAGCCAGCGGATAATCTACAGTAACAAGGATGTCACCGGTTTTGTTATCGATGACTTTATAATTTAGTTCAACGAATTTTTCGTCTTCAATTGTATCTGACATGATTAGAAAGGCCTGATAATGATAAAGTTTTCTTAGAACAGCGTAGCGCCGAAGATTTTCACCTTGTCTTTTTCATAACCCAGCACCAGTCTGCCCAGCCATTCACTTTTATTTTTTTTGTTTATCACTTTATATAAAACAGTGACATATTCTCCACGGCGTATCATGCCAAGATACGAATAATCACCTGACAGGTTTTTCGCAAGGTCGCTTCTCGCAAACTGCTTACCCATTTCAACCTCATTAGCACCCGCAATAAAAGAGCTCGAAAAATTACGCGTGAAAGCACCGTAGTTTCCTTCATTAGAGTACTTAATAAGATCAGCCCACATCGGGTTGGCCAACTCTAAAATCTCTTCATCTGTTTTTTCAAGAATGTTCATAAAATATCTCACCTACACAGTGTTTCATAATTTTATCTATAGCGAGGCCAAACCACTCTCTGGATAAATAAAAAAGGACCAACACCATACATGTCAGTCCTTTTTTCACAAATATATTTCGCGGCTTGTAAAAATCAAGCCTATATTTGCTTAGTGGCCTTCTGGGGCCGCTTTCTCTACATCACCTACCAGGTGGTAAAGCGGTGCTTTTTCCATCGTATACTCACCTGTCTTGGGATCACGACGGGAAACTGTCAGTACGTGCCAGTTCTTATCATCCAGCTTCATTGCATCACCACGGTAGTAGTATCCCGGCCAACGTGTTTCCTTACGGAACAGCGTATGATGGAATACACTTTCAGAAGTAAGGAAACGATGCTTCAGCTCCCATGCACGCAGCAGTTCATGGATATCTGACGCAGCAACCTTTTCCAGATCTTCCCCCAGAATCGACATCTTCTTCAGACCGATATTCAGGAGCTTATCGTTGGTCATGTAGTTTACGCCAAAACCACCACAGTACTCATCCATCAACTTCTGCAAACGATCAAGACCCTGTCTCGGATTGATGAAGTTCGGATTGACCGACCCGGCAACGACTTCGTTTTTATATACAGTGTATGTCTCTAATGGTTTGTAGATCTTTTCTTTCAGGTCGGCAATTTGCTTGTCAGAAACGATAATGCCTTCGCCCTTACCGTCGTCAATATACTTGCACGCCGCTTTAGCCGCCAGACGACCTTCAGTGAAAGATCCCGATGAGAACGCGTGTGGTGTACCACCTACGGCATCACCCGCGCCAAACAGACCTTCAACGGTGGTCATGCGGTTATAGCCCCAGTAGTACTCCGGCGGCGATACGTCTTCCGGACCCGAGCACCATGCACCGCAACCCGTTGCGTGCGAACCCATGACGTAAGGCTCGGAAGTGGTCAGTTCAGGGTTTTCGTATTTCGGATCAACGTCTGTGGCCGCCCAAAGTACCGCCTGACCAACGGTCATGCCGAGGAAGTTGTGCCAGCCGATCTCTTCAAGATGAGGATCCTGGAATGCTTCCATGGTCACCATGTGAATTGGACCGCGACCGGCATTAACCTCAGAGATTATTGCGTGGTTACGCAGACAAGTCGGAATGGGTCTATGAGTTCTGTGCGAAACTTCTGGATCCAGGTATTCTTTGCCTACCATTTCCTGAAGTGCTGGGAACCACTTGGACTCGTACTCTTCACCGTAGGCATTCTGGGTATAGGTCTTGAGATGCAGGAAGTAGGCGCCGACAGGACCGTAACCGTCCTTGAATCGAGCCAGTACGATACGGTTTTCCATTTGTGTCATTTTCGCGCCTGCTTCGATCATCAGACCATACGCAGAACCTGATGACCATGGCGCGTACCAGACACGACCCGCACCTTCACCCACTGAACGTGGCTTGAAGATGTTCGAGGCACCACCAGCACCGCAGATCACAGTCTTGGACTTGAATACGTGGTAGTTACCCGTACGTACATTGAAGCCTACAGCACCCGCGACGCGGTTCTCCTTGGAATCATCCATTAGCAGATGGGTTACGCAAACACGGTTGAATACCTTGTCCGCTGATTTCTTCGCCGCTTCAGCAACGATAGGCTTATAAGATTCACCATGAATCATGATCTGCCAACGCCCCTCACGCAAATATGAACCCTTCTTCTGGTTGCGCATGATGGGAAGACCCCACTCTTCAAAGTTATGCACAGTGGAGTCAACGTGACGCGCCATATCAAAAGCGAGGTCTTCACGCACCATACCCATCAGGTCGATACGTGCATAGCGTACGTGATCTTCGGGATTGTTCTCGCCAAATCGTGTACCCATGTAGCAGTTGATCGCATACAGGCCCTGGGCTACCGCACCAGAACGCATGATGTTTGCTTTTTCTGCAATAACAATCTTTTTGTTCTGGCCCCAATATCTTGCTTCAAATGCAGCACCGGTGCCACCAAGGCCCGCACCTGCAACCAGGATGTCGATATCGTCTTCAATGATAGTTTTGTATGCCATTTTAGTAGTAAACCCCTTTTTTAAGTGTCAAGCCATTAGATTCCAGCGTATGTAAACCACCTTCATCCATGCGGATATACTTAGGCTCGTTAAACAATAACTCACTGTCACGCATTTCCTTGCTTGGAGCAGGCTCGTCTGCGAGTTTAGGTGTCGCCGAGCCCCAGGGCTTAGTTGTGATAGGCGCTAACAGCTCCATATCTTTTTTACCGTTGCGGAACTTGATGCGCCACGCAATCGTGCCTTTCTCTTCATCACGGATCACTCGAACACTGTGTCCAAGTGGTGCAAAGTCGGCATAACCGCGCACATCAATCGCCTGGTGCGGGCAGGCTTTTACACAGGAGTAACACTCCCAGCACATGCTGGGTTCAATGTTGTAAGCACGTCGAAGGGTTTTATCGATGTGCATGATGTCGGACGGGCAGATGTCAACGCATTCTCCACAACCATCACAACGCGTCATATATACAAAGGTTGGCATAATATATTCCTCTATTTCTTATAGTTAATTAGTCAAGTCAGTGTTAGTAGTGGTTTGGTCTTTCAGCCTTGATACAAAGCCCCATGTTTGGCGGGTTCTTGCCCATATACATAGGGATATCCGGAAACTTTTGCTGTACTTCAGGATCCGTCAAATCATAGTCAGGAGGCAAATTCTCTCGAGAACCATCGGCCCTGGTAATTTTTTTCTGGTGGGCCGCAGCAGGCTTAAAGAACATATGGGCGAACTTGGAAAAATATACGCCGCCAAATAGAACTGTGCTTGACAGGATGAACAAGGCAAAGAATATGGTTAATCCACCGCCAGTAAATGACCAGATTAATGCGAAAGTCGAGGTAGCAAGAAGCGAAAGAATAAACAAATCCGCACGCTCGAACCGAAACCATGGAAGGCCTTCCGCAGACACATCAACGCGGATAAAAATCCAGAACCAGTATCCACCAACGGCCAACATCAGTGCGCCGATATGCCATAGCTGTGGCAGGATGGCAGGTGTGGGTGTCGCCGGCGTCGGATAGCCAAAAATCATAATCGCGGTAGTCACAACGAAAATAATGAATCCGTACATGGTCAACAGATGGGAAAGCCTGCGTCTTGTATTGCTGAATTCGCCAGAAGTTAATACTTCGTTCAACAGCACTGTAGCGGCAATCGATGCTTTTTCTCCACCACCCACTGACCGTTTTGCGCTCTTCTTCGCTTTTTTCGCATTTTCGAAAAAGTACTGCGCGCTTTTCTTATGCATCATGTCAAGTATTGTCCCGCCTATGACCAGCAGGGCCATCAAGACGATATACCCCTGCATGACGACGGTTGGAATTGATGCCGAAAGTTCGGCAAAGGGGTTGCTCGTGAACATTAGGTTCTCCTCAAAAATTTTAGACGCAAAATTATCATTAAATCGGTTGGCCGTCGAGTATAGGAAAAGTTACCCCCCACAAAAATTCTTCACCCTACGAACCTACCACCATTACTTTACTTAATCAGCCCGAACAAAAATTGGTAAAAATGGGGGTCAAAGAAGAGCGCCCCCTCTCCCCAGCCCTCCCCCATCAAAGGGGAGGGGTGTTTTCTAGCGTCCCGAATGACCACTAAGTTTTACCACCACTTTTTCACTCTCTTTGATAGTTGCGTAATAGGCACGCAGTATTTCCAACACCTCGGGCCGGCTGAATTCGGCTGGCACTGCAGCGCCTTCAGACAACCATTTACGCAGCTTGGTACCGGAGACCAGCAGGCGATCCGCCTCATCGTGCGGGCAGGTGCGTGCCGAAGCCATGCCGCCGCACTTGTAGCACCAGAAAGTCCAATCGATCTTGAGCGGCTGTGTTTCCAGAGAGCCTTTGGGGATATCGTCGAAGATGTGATGCGCATCGAACGGGCCGTAGTAATTACCGACCCCGGCATGGTCGCGTCCGACGATCAGATGCGAGCAGCCGTAGTTCTGGCGGAACAGCGCATGCAGCAGCGCTTCGCGCGGACCCGCGTAACGCATATCGAGCGGGTAACCGGCCTGCACCACCGTTTTTTTCACGAAATATTTGTCTATCAATACCGAGATCGCTTCGGAACGCACATCAGCGGGAATATCGCCCGGCTTGAGGTTGCCGAGCAGCGAGTGGATCAATACGCCATCACAGATTTCGATGGCGATTTTTGCAAGGTATTCATGCGAGCGGTGCATCGGATTGCGCGTTTGAAACGCCGCGATCTTGCTCCAGCCCATGGATTCGAACAGATCGCGTGTTTCGCTCGGCGTCATGAACAGCTCGCCATATTTCTGATCGAAACCACCCAGTGAAAGTATCTTGACCGGACCGGCGAGGTTGACATCGCCCTGCGCCATGACCATTTTCACACCGGGATGCTCGATGTCGACCGTGTTGAAAACTGTTGCGCATTCGTGCGCCTTGTCGATGGTATACTTCTCGGTGATGCGCATCGTTGCCAGAATGCTGTCGTCTTGCAGGTCGACCAAGGCGATCTCGCCACCGGTTTCGATATCATTTGCCGTGATGAAGTCGGTGGAAAGGGTGATCGGGATGGGCCAGAACAATCCATTGGCCATTTTCATGCCGGCGCATACGCCCTGCCAGTCGGTAAACGACATGAAGCCGTCAAGCGGAGTGAAGCCACCGATGCCCATCATCACGAGATCGCCCTTTTCACGTGAACTGACTTTGATTCGTGGCAAGGTAAGTGCCCGTTCAAACTCATCCGCAAGGGCCCTCCCTTTGAGCAATAAAGGATTGAGGTTGCCACCACCGTGCGGTCTTACGAGTGCCATTTTTTTCTCTCTCTGCGCCAATTTATCTGGGTTGACTGTTAGAGTATGCTAAAACTTTAGCCGGCAGACTACGATACCCCTTATGGGTTATACACTAATAGCTCATCACGGCTATGGTTAGCGGGCCTATCAATTGCGCATACTGGCGAACCTTCAATGATGACTCTTATTCCGGCGGGAATGGTCGAGATTGAGTACTCAACTATCAATGGATTTAAATGAAGACCCATAGTTTTGGCGACTCACAGAGCACGATTACCCCGCTGCACGATCCGCTGGCATCGCCTGCGCCGGATGCCAAGAACGAGGTGCGCAACACGACCTGTTACATGTGTGCGTGCCGCTGCGGGATACGCGTCCATCTGCGCGATGGCGAGATGCGCTACATAGACGGCAACCCGAATCATCCGCTCAACAACGGCGTGATCTGTGCCAAGGGCAGTTCCGGCATCATGAAACAGTATTCCCCCGCGCGGCTGACCAAACCGCTGCGGCGCAAGCCGGGGTCAGATCGCGGCGCCGGAGAATTCGAGGAAATCAGTTGGGAAGAAACCTTCGATATTCTTGCTGATCGACTGGGAAGGATACGCGCCACCGATCCGAAGAAGTTCGCCCTGTTCACCGGGCGCGACCAGATGCAGGCGCTGACCGGATTGTTTGCGCGCCAGTTCGGCACACCCAACTATGCCGCTCACGGGGGGTTCTGTTCGGTGAACATGGCCGCCGGGATGATTTACACCATAGGCGGATCATTCTGGGAATTCGGCGGGCCGGATCTGGAGCGTGCCAAGTTGTTCGTGATGATAGGCACGGCCGAGGATCACCACTCCAATCCGATGAAGATCGCGATTTCAAAGTTCAAGCGCGAGGGCGGTCGTTTCATTTCCATCAACCCGATACGCACCGGCTATTCGGCGATTGCCGACGAATGGGTGGGTATTCGACCCGGCACCGACGGCGCGCTGCTGCTCGCGCTGATCCACGAACTAATTGCCCTCGGTTTGTACGACCGCGACTTTCTGGTGCGCTATACCAACTCCGGTCAATTGGTGAACCTCGACGACAAGCATGACGAATTCGGCATGTTCGTGCGCACCGAGGTTCCGGAAGAGGAGGGCTGCTATGACCCGCAAAACAAGTTGTGGTGGGATCGCAACAGCAACAAGCCGGTGGTCACGCATTCCGAGGGAGCCGACCCATTTCTGTTCGGCGAATTCAAGCTGTCCGACGGCACACCGGTCAAGCCCGCCTTCCAGTTGTTGCAAGAACGGGTAAAGGATTACACCCCGGAATGGGCGAGCCAGATCACTGGCATTCCGGTCGAGACCATCCGCCGTCTCGCCTATGAAATGGGTATCACGGCGCGCGACCAGACGATCGAATTGCCGATCCCATGGACGGACTCCTGGGGCAAGGAGCACGACAGTGTTACCGGCAATCCGGTGGCCTTCCATGCGATGCGCGGTTTGGCGGCACATTCCAACGGCTTCCAGACGATACGTTCGCTCGCCATTCTGATGACGCTGCTCGGTACCATAGACCGCCCCGGCGGCTTTCGCCACAAGGCTCCGTTCCCGCGTCCTATCCCGCCCTGCGCACGCACGCCGAACACGCCGCTGGCGGTCAAGCCCAATCATCCGCTGGATGGCATGGCGCTGGGTTGGCCATCCGACCCGGACGATCTGTTCATCCATGAGGATGGTACGCCGGTGCGTATCGACAAAGCCTTCTCGTGGGAATACCCGCTGTCGGTGCACGGCATGATGCACAACGTCATCACCAATGCCTGGCGCGGCGACCCGTACAAGATAGACACCCTGCTTATTTTTATGGCCAACATGGGCTGGAACTCGACGATGAATACCGTCGAAGTCAGAAAGATGCTCAACGACAAGGAGGAGAACGGCGAATACAAAATTCCGTTCATCGTTGTTTGCGATGCGTTCCATTCCGAAACGACGGCCTATGCCGACCTGATTTTGCCGGACACCACCTATTTGGAACGCCATGATGTGATGTCGATGCTGGACAGGCCGATTTCGGAGTTCGACGGCCCGGTGGATTCGGTGCGCATTCCTGTGCTGCCACCGACCGGAGAGTGCAAGCCTTTCCAGGAAGTGTTGATCGAGCTGGGCTCGCGCCTGAAACTGCCGACCTTCGTCACCAAGGAAGGCAAGCGCAAGTATCGCGACTATCCCGATTTCATCGTGAACTATGAGACCGAACCCGGCTCCGGCATCGGATTTCTGGCGGGATGGCGCGGCAAGGGCGGCGAGAAATCGCTGTTGGGCGAACCCAATCCGAAGCAGTGGGAGATGTACGAAAAAAATAACTGCGTGTTCCATTACAAGTTGCCGCGCTCCTACCAGTACATGCGCAACTGGAACAAGGGCTATCTGGAATGGTCGCAGCGCAACCGCATCACGCGCTATGGCGAGCCTATCCTGATCCACCTGTATTCCGAAGTGTTGCAGAAATTCCGCCTCGCCGCACAAGGCCGGGGCATCACGCGCAAACCGCCGGCACATCTGGCCAAGCGCATCGAAACCTATTTCGACCCGCTGCCATTTTTCTACGAGCCGCTGGAAACCCAGTCCAGCGACAAAAACAAGTATAGA
>OBLU010005216.1_pt1 | contig 11676 bp, 16 predicted proteins | sample 1518681 | NCBI WGS metagenome assembly OBLU01 (sample SAMEA3539304, study PRJEB22396) | soil metagenome | biome: tundra; feature: field; material: soil | place: USA | collected 2010-05 | depth 0.15 m
GGAGGGTGGGCCACAACAAACTGCCGAAGTGGGCCAAAATCACTTGCCAAACGCAACGGGCAAGGGCAGCGGTCTGGACCAGATCATGGATGTTTTCCGCGACGTGGACTCGGCCTGGAGCAGCAACCCCAACACCTACGCCGGGCTGGCTAGTGGAGAGGGTTTCATCCACATGGTTCGCGACGAAACCTTTCGGCGGCAAAAGGACGGCAAACTGGTGACCGACGACCCCGGCGTGAAAGACAAGCGGTTGCTTCTGGTCCAACCCGAGTTCGCCCAGGTGCTAGAAGTCTGCGAGCGCACGGGCAATACCCTTGCCACCAAGCTGCGCAACGCCTGGGACGGGAAGCCCTTGGCGAACAACAGCTTGAGTTCACACCTGACGGCGACGCGCGCGCACATCTCGCTGATCGTCCACTCCACGCAGGAAGACCTGCGGGACCTCATGCGTCGCACCATGATACTCAACGGCTTCGGCAATCGCTTCCTGTGGGTCTGCTCGCGGCGCTCGAAGTCGCTGCCCTTCGGCGGCATGGTCCCCCCGGAGAAGCGCGCGGCGCTGGTGGAGCGGCTGCGAGACGCTGTGGAGTTCGCTCGTGGTCTGAAGCAAAGCAGTCGGGGGCGGGGCCGCATGTTCTTCGAGAAGCCCGCCGCTTCCAACCTTTGGGTGTCGGCCTACAACACGTCGCTGACACGCGATAGCGAGAGCCCCCTGACGGGCCGGGCCATGCCGCAGACCCGTCGCCTGGCTCACGTGTACGCCTTGATGGACTGCTCCGAGCAAGTGCGCGAGGAACATCTGCGGGCCGCGCTGGAGACGTGGCGGTACTGCGCCGACAGCGCCCGGTTCATATTCGGTGGCGTACACAAGGCAGACCCTATGGCAGACAAGTTACTGGAGGTACTCCGCCAGAGCGGGCGAAAGGGCCTGACACGCAAAGAGATTCGTGGCGACGTGTTCCAGCAGAACAAGAGTTCCGAGGATATCACCCGTGTACTCCAAAGCCTCAAGAAGCAGGGGCAAGCGCGGTTCAAGATCGAAACACCGGGCGTGCAAGGCGGACGGCCTACGGAGCGCTGGTTCACGGCGTGACGCCCAGGGATGGGTTAGGAAGTAGTGGTTACAGACGTTTTTCGTTTTACGGCTCGGCGGCGATCCGACGCGGAGGGGTTGGTAAGTAAGTAAGTAGGCCCCACAAATGATGATGTTTTATTGAAAATAAAGGCTTTAGAGGAAGAGTAGCTTAAACTACTACTTACTAACCAGCGTCCAACCGCGAGTTTTTCTGGGGGGCCTACTTACTTACTTACTAACCGGTTTGGAGAGGGGATTTCCGTCCGGGGAGGGGGATCAAAAACATGGAGACGACTACCAGCTACGACTACGACTTCGAGCAAGCCTACCGGCGGATGGAAGCGCGGCGCAACGGAGAGGAGCGGGCTTTTCTCCACGTGAAGTTCCTGCGCGGGGACCGCGTGGAGAAGGAACGGATCCTGGAGGAGAACTACGCTTGCCACGCGATGGGAGCGTGGGCTTCACGTGGACCCGAGTACAAGGTGCGCAACCAGCCGGTGGAACTCCCGCGCCACGGAGTCACCGCCACGGTGATGCGGTCGCGAGGGCTCCGCTCTCAAGCTGTGAGGTTCCTGCGATGAGCCCCTACACGGCGATCCCCGAACCCACGTGGCGTCGGTGGCTGCGGCAAGAGCGCCAGTATTCCTCACTTATTGATAGAACGACAGTTCCAGCTAATCGTTGGCCACGCGCTGTTGGCTGGCTTCATGGCCAGGTCCATCATGTTGCAGCGGTAAGACGTGCCGTTTGGCTGCCTAATGGGCGTCCCTGCACAGCGATCGATCACATACTCCACCGACAGTCCTTCCGTCGTCGCCTTGAACTGCCTGTCTTGGGCGATGGCCGCGAGCATTCCGGATGGCGGGGGCTTTCCGACGGCTTTGAACCACTGAACTGCGGCAGCCTTCACCTTCGCTCTTGCGAGCGGTAGATCTTTGGGGGATTCAACTAACGCCGAAATCACCGCTTCCTCTACGCGGTTCCTAAAGCGACTTGAAATGCAGTAGTCCACCGTTGATCCGCTGATTGTAATAGTCTCGCTACCCGGGCGAAGTTTGATGTCGTCCGTCGTTCCCATGAACCCCATGCTCTCACCATGATCGTTCCACCCAACACTTGGCAGTACTGGGCTGGCAGCCTTCTGGAGAAGAGCGACGTTTGCGAACGCAGTTTGGTGCGCCCCAGGAATATCAGGCCCAACATTCGCCGCGACTGCTGTGCCAACTCTTACGGCGTCGGACAACACCCAACACTTCATATCGTTGTCGAGGGCGCGGACTTGTGTTATCGAAGGCCCCGCGCTAAGAATCTTCACATGCAGGCCCGACCACAACAACCTGGAGTGACTCTTACCCAACACGCGATTACGTGTGGCGCTCTTCAGAACCTCCGGCGTCAGTTCGTTAAGCGCGGCCACTGAAGATCCGCAGGCCCAAGTTCCGTTTATCGCCACCGTATCGCCGTTCTGAGCGACCTGGGTCGGGGGATTTGAGTTGTCCACGCCGGGACGTCGTAATGACTTGGCTTCGTGACCGCCTGAGTTCATCGACGCGACGAATCCGGCGACGATAGCTCCAGCCACGATAATCACCGCGAGGGCTTTAGAGTAGTTCATGATCGAGTTTCTTTCAAAAGTGCCAGACGGAGCCGCAGTGAGAACACTTTGCTTCTGTTGCGTCTTCTTTTCGGGAGAGGCCGACCGCCAGAAGTGACAACCCCCCTGTCAGGATCGCGCCGGTGGCCTTTCCGCCACTGATGCCCTTCTTGAGCGACACGGCGCTAGTCGTCACGTGCCCCGCCGAATGACATTGCGCGCAAATGATCTTGGCATCTCGCGTGGTCTTTACCATCGCTTTCCCCTTTTCTGCCATCGCGACGAAGTAGATCAGAACCGCGGCAATAGCTATAATTGCGAACGCTCTGATAGCGTCCAGCATGTCTCCACCGTCGAAAAGGAGATACCCGATCCATACTCCTAGCGAAACGACCAAGCCGAGGATTGTCCGTGCTTGCGTTCGGCTCAACCGCTGCGGCGTTGTCTCGCGGCTTTGAGGTTGCTCCGTTCTTGCTTCGGTAGGCGAGGGCCCCGCGTCTGGCAGTTCGGGACTCGACTGAACCTCCTCTGCGTCAGAAAACACAAAGCCGCAAAAGCGACATTTGCGGGCGGCCGCTCGAATCTCTTCCGCGCAGTCGGGGCATTTCTTTGTATCGGTATCGTCAGTCAAACCGAAAGCCTACCCTTCCGACACGCAATTGTACTCCCGCGCGCGCAACGCTGGGCTGCTTTTAAGCAGGGTGCTTCTGTAAGGACCGCGCCAATACCCTGGAGCATTGCAGGATATCAATCGATTCGTTGGCCAGCGAATCAGAACAATACGCGCTAAAAAGGGAATCACTCAAGACCAGCTCGCGGAGCTTGCCGGTTTGAATCGCGTGCACCTCTACAGGCTGGAGAATGGGCGCCAGAGCATGACGCTCAATACGCTGAAGATCATCGCTGACGCGTTGGAAGTCGGGGTGCGCGACCTGATTGGGAGGCTGTAGTTCCTGGCAGCAGGTGCGCTCCAGCGAATCATGAGGGGTTCCTTCTACCACGTTGGGTCTACTACTTCGGGTTCACGGACAGGTAGTCGTTGATGAACTCGTCCACGTGGTCCTTTATCGGATCTCTGAGTTGTCGGAGGTTGTCCTTCCCAATAGAACCCGAACCACCGGTATGCCATGTTGATGCCAATGATGTTATGGACCCGTCTCGGATGAGACGAACCGCCTGGTTAAGGGTGACAGAGATCGCGAAGGTGGCAAGCCCTGAGTTTGTCTTGCTCAACTGCACAGTTGCGTTGACGTAAAGAAAGGGGGAGCCCGGCAGTTGGACAGATTCCGCGAGCGTTAGGACCTTGATGCCTGCCAGCCGCAACTTCAGTTCCACGTCAGTTCGGATGCCATCGACCGTCAACCCAGCCCCTTCTACCTCGTTGCCAAGGGGTTCAATCACAACCGCTAACTCTCGAATGCCTCGAAGGCTCTCTTTATCCGCAGGGACGCCAAGAGTTGCGCCAATGGCCGCCGTCAAGAAGAGTATTCCCGCTCGCAGAATCAGTCTGTTCATCTCGAATCGGCCTCCTGTTGGTTGAGGGGAACGCGGCGGTCCCGGATTTCAGAGTGAACCAACTGAGATCCGAAGTCAACGAGGTGGGGCGAGGACGGCCTTGCTACGGGCAGGCCGACGACGGGAGAAATGGTCTTGACCGCAATCATGTGAGGCGGGGCGTAGAACAAGATTGGAGCAAGGGGACCTGCCACAGCCTCCGCCGAGAAGGCCGCCACTGACATCGAGGAAGCCTTCTGCCCCGGTTTACGTATAGTGCGTTTTGTGCAGTACTGGAGGAGTACAGGGGGAACCGCGAGGCATCTCTACCGCTTGGCGATCCGAGCGAGGGTCATCGGCATCCAGCGTTCTGAGGGCTGCGCGGAAGCTCGGCAAGCGCTGCTCAGACGAGCCAACTCATATACGATAGCTAGATGGTATATAATATAAGCATGGAAGAAGCCGTTGGATACATCAGAGTTTCGACCGAAGAGCAGAGCCGCGAAGGCGTCAGCCTCGATGCCCAGGAGGCGAGCATTCGCGCCTACGCCACGATGCGCGGCCTTCACCTGATTCGCATCTTTCGCGAGGAGGGCGTGAGTGGCGGCGTGCCGCTGGCCAAGCGCCCGCAAGGGCGGCTTCTGGTCGAGACGCTGGGGAAGCGTGCTGGACCCAGCCACATCGTTGCGGTGAAGCTCGACCGTCTCTTCCGCAGCGCATCCGACGCACTGAATCATGCCAACGCGTGGGGGAAGGCGAAGCGTGCGTTGCATGTTATCGACATGGGCGGCAACGCGGTGGACACCACCTCGGCCATGGGCAAGATGTTCTTCACGATGACGGCAGCCTTCGCCGAGATGGAGAAGAACCTGACCGGCGAGAGAACCCGTGCTGCCCTGACCCTCTTGCGGACGACTGGGAAGGTTTACTGCCACGTCACGCCGCTGGGGTTCGACCGCTCTGGTGATCGGTTGGTGGTGAACAGGCGGGAGACGACGACGGTCAAGAAGATCGGGAAGCTGCGCGCCGACGGCTTGAGCCTTGGGAAGATCGCGGACCGGTTGAACCAGACGAAAGTGCCCACGAAGCTGGGCGGAAGCTGGTACGCCGTGACGGTAGCGAAGGTGCTCGCCAGATCCAAGGTGGCTTGAAAGCTCACGCGAGTAGAGTCCCAGGACGCGTCCAGGCCCTGCCCCAGCTTACCCCCCAGCCCCGGAGCGGGCGAGCGATCCTAGCGAGTCCTAGAGTGCAGGGCAACGACTTTACGGGGTCGGGAAAAGAGAGGAGAACCGATGAAGCAAGCGAAGGCTAAAGCAGCAGCGATCCCATCCACCAACCACCAGAAAAGGCTTCCGGGCGCTGGCCGCAACACCCACAACCCGAACAGCAACCCCGGCAGCGCCCTCAAACTCGCCCGCGTCTTGCGCGAGAAGCGAGCCTGCGAGCTGCGGCTCAGCGGCCTCAGCTACAAGGAGATCGGAGTCAAGCTGGGGATCACCGACATGGGCGCGTACAAAACAGTCATGCGCTGCCTGGCGCGCGAGATGGACGACATCCGGGAACGCATCCCGGCGATGCGCAAGATCGAGCTCAACCGCTGCGACAAGATGTTGAAAGCCATCTCGGGCCGGGTGAACAAGGGCGATCTCAAGGCCATCACGGTGGCGTTGCGCATCTCCGAGCGCCGCGCGCGGTTAGCCGGACTCGACTCTCCCGTGGACCTCAAGCTCACCGGCACCGGCGAAGGGGGAGCGATCTCGGTCGAAGTGTTCCGCAAGATGCTGGATGACTCCCAGGTCGAGACCGACGCCGTCGCTGAGATTGAGGCCACGGTAAAAACTATCGAATGCGAGGCCATCGCCAGTGATATTCCCATTCCAGAAGGCAGGAAGCCGATCTAAACACCCGGCAACCGGCGGCGGCGGCAGACGGTGGAGCATGTGAAATTAGAACCGCAGCCTTAGGCGAGCGCCATCCAGGATACGCATGGCCTTCAGGTATGGAATCAGGACCGAATCCAGTTGATCGTGGTACCACAGGCGGCACAGAATCTATCGTTCTGCCGCAACGGGGCTCGGCATACAGAACAGTTCCAAGCCTGCTGGACCTGGTACTCAGGCTCGACGGTGAGCGCCCAGACCAAGGATACAACCCAGCCGATGAGGGTCCAGCCGAGTAACAAATTCAGAGCGAAGATCGCGCCTGCGTTGCGCTTGCTCTTGCCTATCAGCGACGGCAAGAAGTAGATGAACAAGCAGATGAGAATGATGAAGACTGCCACCACTTCAATGACCCCCAGAGCAGAGTATTTACCCTACTTCGGTGGAACTCAAGTTTCTTGTGGTTCCTTCTCCAGTCGGTCCATCGCGTCCCGCAAACGCAGAGCCCGCTAGGAACACGGCCAAGACCATCGTACAGAAAAGTAGCACAAGGGTGAGCGGTCGGCAAGCGTCATTGTCCCCGGTACTGAACCAATTAAAAAGGAGAATCAGACATGTTGCAGACGACAACGGTAGAGGGCTGGAGCGGTGTGATCGCCGATCTCGCAGCCAAACGGCAACGCGCCGCCGAGCACACGGAGCGGTTGCGCGTCGAGAAACAACAACTGGCGCTGGAAGCGGCCACGGGCGGCGGTGCTGCAAAAAAGCGCCTGGGACAGATCAACGTCGAACTGTCCCGCCTCGCAGTGGAGGCCGACGATTGGCAATCAGCCCTCGCGCAGGCCGAGCAATCAAAGCGGCATGCAGAGCACGTCGAAGCCGAAGCCGCCGACCGCGTAAGGCAGGAGGAGTTATCCGCGCTGGCTACGGCGGCGGTCCGTCACGCCGCCGAGTACACCGCCGCCCTTCGCCAAGCCGCCAAGGCGGGCGCGGCAGTCAAGCTCGTGATCCAGAACATGCTCTCCCGCGCCACGCCCCAGGAGAGCCGGGGCCTGAATCAGTTGCTCGGGTACGGGGCCTTCATGCGCGCCGCCGAGCACGCCGGGATGCGCGCCCACCTGGAGTTCGAGTCATACCGGGGCCTGAAGGAGCACATCGTGCCATTGGAAGAGGACCTCGCGGGGCGCTTGGAGCGCTGGCTCAAGGGAAAGGAGAACACCAATGGCGACTAATACAAAAGCAAACATCGGCGTCCGCAGGTTCATCGGCGGCTCCATCAACGCGTACCGCAACTTCGAGCCGGGCGGCACGGTGCAGTACGTATCGAATAAATTACGCCTGACCATCAACGGGATCAAGTATCAGCCGGGCGGCGCGTTGCCTCTGGGCTGCTTGCCGGACGCGCAGCTTGAAGTGCTGTTCAACGCGGGCCAGATCAACCCGGCGAGTTAGGAAGGAGGATCACCGATGCCCAGTAGTTTGCACGATCTCATCGTCGAAGAGGTCAGCCTAGTTGACCGTCCGAGTTGCGCTACAACCGACCCGCGCACCGGCAAGAAGATCCCTCGCGCCGTCGTTGCATTTCACAAAAGGGACGGTGACGTCCCCACAACCAGCAGCCGAAAACGAAAGGAGAAATCAAAAATGTCGAAGTTCAAGCAGATCACCAAGGTCGATTCCGGTGCATCGCGCGACGAAATCTGGGCCGCCGTCGCAAGGAAATGTATCAAAATCGCCAAGCGCCGGGGCCTTGACGACGTGCCCACCGCCCTATTGGAAGAAGTCCTGGGTCAGGCGTATGCCGCGTTTGAAGCGGCCCCGCTCCCCACCGTCGCGCGCAAGCAGGCGCTTCCGCTGGCGCAGGTGACCAAGGCGGAAATCGAACTCGACGGGCGCGCGCGTCGGATCATGAAGAGCGATAACGTCGGCTACCCGCAGGCGTGCAGCCGGGCCTTGACCGCCGCCCCGTCGCTATACCAAAAATATTGCCTGGAGTTGGCCGCTGGCGAAACCCGCACAGCCCCGGACCCGGCGAAGCTCGACGTTCCGCTCGACCATTTTCTAAAGGTCGCCAAGGCCGCAGAGGATGACGGCGTTTGTCACAACTGCGACGAGCCCGTGGACGACGATGACGAATATTGCAGTTCTTGCGGCAGTGACCTTGCCGCCCAACACGCGACCAAGTCCAAGCCGAAGTCCAAGCGCAAGGATGATCCCGGCTCCCAGCGCGTTTGACACGAGTTTCCCTTGGCGCTGGCTTGTCATAGGCCAGTCACGCCGTCGGATCGTGGGGTTCTCCGCCCCAGGGGTCTTCTCACCCCGTTCTAGCGGTCCGACAATGGCAGTCCAGGGGAGAGCGGGCGGCGTGACGCCAAATCCGCCGCCCGGTTCTTTGAGTTCTGACGAGTTTCCCTGACCACTCCGACCCTCCTTCGGAGCGTGCCGCCGGTCCGTCAACGGGGATATGCGTCTAGTCCTCGTCGGGGTCCTTCTGTTCCCCCGGTTCAGCGGGTCGGCGGCGGTCGGGGGTGATGGCCGGGCGTGGTGAGCGCTGCGCCCGGTTTTTGCTTTCTCCTCCTAAGGGGATTACGCCGGGGGGTTGCTCGGAGAGGCGGATGCCCTCCACGCTTTCAGAATCCGCGCACCGAGAATACCAGCGTACGGCTCAGAAATAGCATGGCTGAGACCGTACAAGAAGGTAAATACCAGTGGAACGGCCACACACGATACACGCGCGAACGAGAGGAGAGTGGGCGTAAGAAATGAGAACGGGCTCCACATTGTGAACGCAAGGCCGAGCGCGTAGAGCGTGGTGATCACATACACTACGTCTTCGGTCAGAGGTTTGTAGACGTAGCACTGCAACACGGCATAGAGATACTTCCATTCCGTGTCAACCGAATCCCTATAGAGCTGCACACCTGCAACTTCCGCAAGCTTTTCTACCAGCACCTTTGGATCTGAACCCGGAGGGATGTTGGCGGCTGCGACCTTCAATTTCTCTTGAAACTCTTCACTGGAACTGGCTGGTTCTTCCACTCTAACAATGGGCGAGGATAGAAAAGCGGTGACGAGCCGACGCCATACCATGTTTCGGGCGTTTTCATTGGCAGATTTAGCCTTCCTTGCAGCGATCGCCGCAGCGACTGCTGCCACTATGTACCCCGAGAAATACGAAACAACAACCAACAACGCGCCCAGTGCCATAAGAACGAACCCGGTCACGTATGCAGCAAAAACTATCAGCGCTGTTTTTGCAAATCCATTTAGCTGACTGGATGTGAGGAACCTTTCGGTCTGATCAGCGTGAGCTGTTGCCAGACCGATCACCAGGACTCCACCAGGCAAAAAGGTATAGAAGAACTCCCTGATCCATCTGTCTGACAGCTTCGAAATGTCGAAAGGAAGCAGCACAGTGAAGAGAAGAGTTTAACAGATGGCTCGGGTCCATCAGCGGTAATCGGAGGGGGACGGCCATCACCCGCAATCATTTAGGGGGTTCCTCACTGCGATAGCGACTTCATTACCGTCACCACGGGCGGGGCCGAAGTGTGCTACCGCCCGGTTCTTTCCTTGCGGAAACGTCTTCACGCTGACGGCGACTTACAGGCGGATCAGCTTCATGCTTGATTCTGTAAGAAGTCCTCGTTCGCAGCGATTTCCGCAGCGGCCATCTTATCGGTGATCTGAAGCAACCTTCTGCCGCCTTCGGACACGACATGCGCCGCGAGTAGCTCGGGCGGCTCTTTTCCAGCGTCAACGTCGCGGGCGACGCGCCGGGCAGCCGCCGAAAGGCGCGGAAATAGGCCGCGGACATCGAGAGCCGGAGAGTCAACCACACCTACGCGGATTCGATACCGCGAGCACTTTTCGCAATCGCGGACGCAATAATAACCGCCGTCTCTGTCATCGGGAACTACGGTTGCCGGCAACCCGCACAGGAAGCAATTACGGTGCACTGAGGATGCTTGCATCTTTAGATGATACCGCCACCCCGAGCGCGGCGAACGCGAACGGTCGATGGGGTGCAAGGATGTCCGCGACAACGCGGGCTGCGAGACCACTTCAAGCCGTGCCCCCGAGGTCCCATCGCTGGCTTACCCCTAAAGCACCCAGCCTTCCAGCGTCCGTAGCCTCCGGGTCGGTTACCGGGCCTTCGGATAGCCCCTAAACCACTGTTTCTTGGCCGTTTAGAGGCTCTAGGCCACGTTTCGGGTCCTCCCCCTAGGGGAAAGTGCCCCCTAGGGCCTCCGACGTGTCCTAGCGAGTTCCCCGCAAAGCGTCGGAAAGCAGGGCATTTGCGATTCCTGGACCCCGCCGAATCGCTACTTAGCGTTTAGCGTATAATAAAGGTATGAGCAAACGAAAGGACCCGAACGCGGTTGCCATGGGACGGAAGGGCGGCAAGGCGCGGATGAAAAGCCTCACGCCGGAGCGCCGCTCCGAGATCGCCCGGCACGCCGTCCTGTCAAGGTACGGCAAGGCCGAGCCGCCCTCCAAGGCGGGGCCATGGTTCGGGCTGGTCGCCCTTCCCGCCGATTACGTTTGGAAAGGCGCGGCCCACGCATCCAAAGTCCTGGACGCGGCGCGCGCCGACTCGGCGAACGTGGTCTTCTCTTCCCAGGACCGCAAGGAGGTCTTCGCGCGGTCGCAGATGAAAGACCTCCGCGACCGTGTCACGCTCATTGACGAGTATCCCTACAACCCCCAGGCACTTCACATCAAGTGGGAGTACACGCCCGACATGGAAGCCATGAAGCGGCTCTTGCGGGCTGACGTGGAAGGAGGCAAATCATGAAGCCCCCGAAACCCACACAGGAGACCGGCATAACGCTGGCCTACCTCCGCGTGTCCACGGACAAGCAGGACCTCGACCGCCAGCGCGATACCGTGGAGCGGTTGCGCAGCGAGTTTGGCTGGCGCGTCGAGGTAATCGAAGACGAGGACCAAGACAGTGAAATACTCCTCGAAGACCGGCCCGGCGGGAAGCGGCTGCTGGACCGCGTTCGCCGGGGCGGGATCGAGCGCGTTTGGATTCCGGAACTCGACCGTCTGGGGCGCAGCCTGTACGTCCTCTCTTCGGCGTTTCATGAGATCGAGAAATACCCGAACCGACCGGTGATCGAGGAGGGCATGTACCGCGAGCGGTACAGCTTGGTCAATGATCCGACAAAGATTCTCACAACTGCGGTGAAGTTCGGCATGGCATCTGCCGAGAAGGTGGTGATCAAGAAGCGGACCGGCGAGGGCTCGTGGGCCAAGGCCAAAGACGCCTACCACTGGATGGGAGGCCCCGCGCCCTTCGGCTACAACGTCCGACGGGATGCGACCGCCGTCCGCCCGAGCAAGACTGCGCATCTCGTAAAGTCCACGGAATCTACCACCGGGAACACGCGGCTCAAGAGCCGGGTGGCCGTCGTGCAGCACATGTACAAGATGATCGCCGACGGCGCCAGTTGCCGCGATGTCAGCGACTACCTGAACAAACTCCGCGTTCCGCCTCAGCAGCGGAAGCAAAGTCCGGCGACGCGCTGGACTCCGGGGCGCGTCCGCAACATAATCCTGAACGAGGTCTACGTGGGGATGCACTACTACGGGCGGCTCAAGGTCTACCGCGATCCCGACGACCGCAG
>OBLU010005217.1_pt1 | contig 11673 bp, 8 predicted proteins | sample 1518681 | NCBI WGS metagenome assembly OBLU01 (sample SAMEA3539304, study PRJEB22396) | soil metagenome | biome: tundra; feature: field; material: soil | place: USA | collected 2010-05 | depth 0.15 m
CAGCTAAAGCTCGTCGCCGAGAGACAGCCTGTAGATCCCGAGCCTTCCGAGCCCGCAGCGCAGGCGAAGCCGGCCACTACCGAGCAAAAGCCGGCGCAGGATACGCCGGTAAGCCCGGTGGGAGCTTCGGTTGCCACGCACGAAACCCCAGCCGCCGCGGCCAATGCCGAGGAATTGAGAAAGGCTGCGCAGAACCCCATAGCCAGCCTGATCAGCGTGCCGATTCAGCCCACCTGGAATTTCGGCATCGGGCCGAGCGAACGCGTGCAGAATATTTGGCTGGTCCAGCCGGTCATTCCGGTCAGTGTGGGGAAAGACTGGAACCTCATCGTCCGCTGGATCACGCCCATCCTCTACCAACCAATTCCCGTACCGCAGCCACCGGGCCCCCCGAACCAACAGACCGGGGTCTTCGGCATGGGAGACATGAACCCCTCATTCTTCCTCTCCCCGAAGAAGAGCAAGGTGACATGGGGCGTAGGCCCAACGTTGGTGCTACCCACTGCAACCAACACGACCTATCTCGGGCAGGGGAAACTTAGCATGGGGCCCTCGGTGGTCGCGCTGGTCCAGCCTTCGCATTTCACAATCGGGTTTCTTGCCAACAATTACTGGTCGGTCGCAGGTCATTCCGATCTCAATAAACCTGCCGTGAACCAGTTCCTTCTCCAGTACTTCATTAACTACAACATGACGAAGGGCTGGTACCTCCTCAGCGCGCCCATCATCACCGCCGACTGGAGAGAAACCAACGGTGGCAGGTGGATAGTGCCGTTTGGCGGAGGAGTCGGAAGAATCATGAGACTAGGGTTCCAGCCGGTGAACTTGCAAGCGCAGCTCTACGGAAATGCGGTCCATCCGCCGGGCGCTTCGCCGTGGGCCCTGAAGTTGCAACTTGCGTTCCTGTTTCCGAAGCTGTCGAAGGCGGAGGAGAAGATGATGATGGAGCAAAAGCTGAAACAACTGGATGAGGAACAACAGGCCCCACCGAAGAAGTGATCCCGGCCGAAACATGTCAACCAAGGACCGTGCTATTTGAAGGGACGCAATATGAAATCGCGAACGAAACACCTCTCGTCGATTGCCTGTGCCGTCGCCATCGCAGTCGCGATACTTGCGGTCAGTGTTCAAGCGCAGCAAGTTCCGATCCCGCAGACAGCTGCGGAAGTTTCCGGTCCGGCGCCGGGTCCTATGACCAAGGCATACGTGCAGATGGTGGGCCGCATGGCCTACTTCTGGGGATGGCCGTTGGTTTACGTGAACAATCAGCGAACCGTGCTCACCAAGGCGCCCGAACTCGTACTCCTCAACGGCGCTATCCCGGTTGGGCCAATGAACCAGCTCGCGCTACTAACAGGCTACATCTCTCCCGCTGAGACGAGGATCGGAGACCCCAATCAGGATGTGGTGTACGGGCTTGCCTACCTGTCTCTCGAAAAAGAGCCCATTGTCATCCAGATCCCGGAATTTGGACTCCGCTTCTGGACGATCCCGGTCTATGACGCGCGCACTGACCAGATCAGCGAAATCGGACAACAATACGGAACCAAACCGGGCTTCTACATGATTGTCGGGCCGAGCTGGAAGGGCGACACACCGTCCGGCATCGCAGGCGTCGTGCGTTCCTCCACCGAGTTCGCGGTCACCATGCCGCGCATCTTCATGGATGACACCGCTGAGGACCACACGGCCATCCAACCTGAACTGAGCCAGATCCTGATCTACCCGTTGAGCCAGTTCGACGGGAAAATGAAGACCAAGGACTGGAGCAAAGTCCCCAGCGTGCCCGCACCAAAAGAGAAGCCATCCACTTCGGCCAATCCGTGGGTGCAACCTGCGACCTTCTTCCGCGAGTTGCCCATGGTCATGAAGCAGGTTCCTCCGATGCCCGGAGAAGAGGCGCTCTACAAGATGATTGGCAGCGTCCTCGATGCGGCCGCGAAAGACCCGGAAGTCATGAGGACGTTGCAGGCAACGGCGGTGGCGGCGGACCAGGAATTAATCGCTCCCATGATGTGGTGGCGTTACAACGGTCAGCCCGCAGGCAACGGCTGGACCTCGCCCTCCAACAACGGCGCATTTGGCACCGACTATTACCACCGCACCGGTGCGGTGCTGGCCGACCCCTACGACAACAAGCGCAACGAGACGATGTACTTCTACACCGACAACGACACCAAGTTGCAGCAGCTCGTGGGCAGCTCGTCGTACACCGTCACCTTCGCCAAAGGACAGCTTCCGCCGGTGAAGGGCTTTTGGTCGTTGACCATGTACAACCCGAAGCACTTCTTCTACCCGAACGCTCTGAAGCGCTACGCACTCGTTACCAAGAACAAGTCGTTGCAATACAACCCTGACGGTTCGCTGACCATATATCTCGGGAATAAATCACCGGGCAAAGACAAGGAAACCAACTGGCTCCCGGCTCCAGTTGGGAATTTCTCGATTTGGATTCGCGCCTATTGGCCCGATCAGGCGATTTTGGACGGCAGTTGGAAACCGCCCGTGATTGCGCGGCTCGCGCAATAGCGGCGCAGCGATAAGCGCCGAAGAAGAAGTGGTCCCAGAGTCGGCGGACGATTACCTTCTCATTGCAACCCTTCCGCGAGGGAGGACAACCCGGAAGTTCGTAAAGGAGAGTCGTATGGACTTAGGAGCAAGCGTTAGAAAACTGGCTTTGGGAGCGCTCGCCGCGTCGAGTTTCTTGCTCGGCGTTGGTGCGGCTCCTGTTGCCGCTCAAACTGCACAAAAACCCAACATCCTCTTCATCATGGGAGACGACATCGGCTGGATGCAGGTGGGCGTCTACCAGAACGGCTTGGGCTTCGACACCACGCCGAACATCGACCGCATCGGCAAGGAAGGTGCGATGTTCATGTCCTATTACGCCGAGCAGAGCTGTACGGCCGGGCGTAACGCGTTCTTCACGGGCATGACGCCCTTGCGCACCGGCATGATCCCGCCGCAACTGCCGGGCAGTCCCTCCTATCTGCGTCCGGGCACGCCGGCGCTTGCAGTATTCCTGCATGATCTTGGCTACACCACTGGCGAGTTCGGCAAGAACCACCTGGGAGACCACACCGATTCGCTGCCGACGGCGCACGGCTTCCAGGAATTCTGGGGCTACCTCTACCATCTCGATGCCATGGAGCAGGTGAGTTTCCCTGACATCAACAAGAACCCGACGACGCAGGGCTTCGCGCCGCCGTGCAAGAACACCCCGATCCCGGGCATACCCGAAGACCCCGCTGCCGTGGATCCCAGGACCACAACCTGCCTGACGCCCCCGCGTCCCGTGCTCTGGTGCAAGTCCGCCGACGGCTCATCCAAGGGCCAGACCTGCAAGGATGAGGGCCCGCTGACACTCAAGCGGTCGGAGACCGTGGATGAGGAAATCTCATCCCACGTCATTGACTGGCTCGACCGCAATGACCCCAAGAAGACCAACAAGCCCTTCTTTGTCTGGTACAACCCGGCGCGCATGCACGTCACCACGATGCTGTCACCGAAGTACCTCGCGATGCTGGGTGAGCAAGGCGGCATGGACTGGGGCATCCAGGAAGCCGGCATGAAGCAGATGGACGACAACATCGGCTACGTCCTCAAGAAGCTCGAAGACATGGGCCAGTTGGATAACACCATCATCGTCTTCACCACCGACAATGGCGCGCAGAGCCAGACCTTCCCCGACGGCGGCATGACGCCCTTCAAGGCCGACAAGCTCACCACCTGGGAAGGCGGCATGCGCGTGCCGCTGGTCATCCGCTGGCCCGGGCATATCAAGCCGGGCACAGTCCTCGACGATATTTTCGCGTCGTATGACTGGTTGCCGACCTTCGTCGAGATCGCTGGTGGCGCCAAGGGCAACGACCTCAACAAGCAGATCATGGCGGGCAAGTATCCGGGCATCGTCAAGACCAAGCTCCAGGGGGTCAATCAGCTCGACTATCTGACCGGCAAATCGGCGACGTCCGCCCGCGACACTTTCCTGTACTACACCGGAGCGACGCCGTCGGCGGTGCGCTACAAGAACTGGAAGATCTATTTCACGATGGAGGGATCGGGCAGTGCCTCCGCGCTCTCGGGTCCCCAGCAGTACGGTTGGGCCCAGGTCCAGAACATCAGGCGCGATCCCTTCGAGCAGGCCGTAGGGGAATCGCAGAAGTCCGTGCTGTCCATCGGCGGTACACTTGCATCCCCGAGCACTGCGTATATCTACAACTGGAACATGCTCCCCGTCGGGCAGCAGTTGTGGCTGCAGGAGTTGGAGTCCTTCGGAGAATTCCCGCCGCTGCAGGCCCCGGAAACCTATAACCTCGTTCAGGTCATGCAACAGGTCAAGGCGCAGGCCCTCAAGAGCCATAGTCAATAGCCGCGCAGAGGCTCAGAGCGGCATTTGAAAACGCGGACTTGCGAGAGTCTGCATAACTGAAGTCGGGGGCGAGGAAGGCAATACGTCCTTCCTCGCTTCCCACTTCTAGTTTGAACACAGCACCGGTCACGACATCTCGGGAAGCCCCCTTGCAGCCTTTCAGAACACTTTGGCGGTGGGCATTCTTCCTCGGTTTCGCGTGCTTGCCCGCCTTCGCACAACAGAATGTCCAATTTCTGCCCGAGGTCGATGCCTACCTCAAGCTGAATCCGATGTTGCGCGTGTATGTGGAGGCCAAGGACGATCAGGACGGCGGCGACTCGGCGCAGGCAGGCATAGGTCCAAGCGTTCAGCTCTACCTGAAACCACTGGCCAGGCTCAAAGAAATGAGAGCTTTTGATCTGGACGATGCGAAGAAAAGATTCTTCGTGCTGGAGGCTGGATATCGCTACATCGGCGCGCCGGACACTTCCTCCAACAATCGAATGTTGATGGCCGCGACCTTCAACTTTCCCCTGAAAGCCGGATTCAGCATCTCAGACCGCAACCGCACCGACCTGGACTGGAGAAACGGCAGTTTCACGTGGCGCTATCGCAATAAGCTGACTGTCGAGCGGACAGTCACAATACGTAACTTCCACCATATCCCTTACGTCGCCGTCGAGCCCTTCTACGAGAGCCAGTTCAACAAGTGGAGCACCACGGCACTCTATGCCGGAAGCCTTTTCCCGGTAGGCCGACACGTTCAATTCAATCTCTACTACGAACACGAGAACAACACTGGGGGAGCGAAGAACCATCCGGAAAACGCGGTTGGGCTGGCTCTGTACCTCTTCCTCGCGCTGGACGGGAAGTGACCTTCAAATTAGCTTCAATTGAGTAAGACACGGAATCTCGGTCGAACGAGCTGACAGTCCGGCCCGTTTCGCCGCCTCAAGGAGGCTCGATGAGCATTTCCCATACCGCTCTCTACCTATTGGCGGACAACCTGTTTACTTGGAGTGCCGACTGGGCATGGGGTTTGCCACTGATCGTGCTGACCGTACTCATGCACGTCTTGGGCCTCTTGTTTATAAGCCAGCGGATTGTTCACGGCAGTTTCGGCCACAGGATTGAGCGCCGTCACCCCAAGGTCGCATTCGTAGTGGTGTTGGGTGCCACGACGTTGTTGGCTACTTGCCTGCACGGCTTGGAGGCGGGTGTCTGGGCTTACGCCTACAGGTTTCTCGACGCCCTACCTGACGGCAAGTCTTCGATGCTCTATTCGCTGAACGCCATGACCAGCTACGGCCACACCAGCCTCGCTCTGGCAGAACACTGGCACCTCATGGGAGCAATGGAGGCGCTGAACGGATGGCTGTTGTTCGGGCTGACCACTGCTTTTCTATTTGCGGTACTAGAGAAAATCCGGGTTGCAGGCGTTCGGCCAGAGCACAGTTAGTATTCAAACAAACGGACGGCCTTTCATGTGCGGCGTGTCGACAGGTTGCTTCTTCGTCATCGTGAGCCGCATCCATCAATCGCGGCCCGTGAAATCCACCCCTGAATGAAACGATATTCGCCCAAGGAGAAAACTGGATCGAATAACGGGGTATCCGGAATTGGTTATCAGTTGGCAAAAACAGGGCGTTCACTGAATTGAGCGAGTCGATGGCACTCGCGGTCTTCCCGGTTGTGACGGGCTCCTAACGGGAAAAAATGAGCAAGTCAGCCGAAGAGAACAGTCGCAAAGACAACTAGGGGTTTCGCCGCGCTTCGCAGTCCCGCAGTCGCTCCACGGCCGTGGTGATTTTCTCCGTGTCGGCCCACTGGATAACCTCTTGCACCTTCTCCGGTGTCAGCGTTTCTTCATTTCCGAGAGCGCGCAGTAGATTGATCATGATCATTCTCAGGCCGACAACTTCGGACAGAATTGTCTCTTCGGGGAGGCTGGCCACAGGTGGCTTCAATTGCGCGAGGAGTACATCGCGGCACCACTCGCCGACGGTTAGCCCGCGGGTCTGAGCCAACGCCTCAAGCTGCGTGTACTCTTCCTCTGTGACTTTTGCTCCAGCCGATTTTGTGCGTGAAACACCCATCATTAATTTAGCGACCTCCCTCCCCGTGGCCATCGGGTACTGCGGGCAGTCTAGGACAATCTCTGCATCGCGTCCAACGCGCGAAACATAAAGTTTTCTCGGAATACCCTGCCAAGAATCTGCACTCCAGCGAGCTCCCATTCAGCGCCGGTCCGGCGCTGTGCAGCACCCTTTCAGGGGTGGCGTGTCACACGTACACCCGGTGCCGGAGGCACCGCAAACCCATGCCACGTCACTCGCGGGCTGAGATGGGTAAATGAGGCGGATCTGCGGCTTAGATGCCTGACCCGTCGCGATGTTTGAAGCCCCTGATGTTCATTTAGCTGTCCGGTTCAAGTCGGGTGCGCTGGCTGCGGTGTATGTAACGGCAACTGAACCGTCATGGCCAAGCCTATGCCTGCGCCGACTTTCCGCGAAGGCGTAAATGTCCTTTTCTCCCGACCGGAGGAAATCAAGGAAGTCCAGGCCCATGTATTTGCAGGATTCGCAGATGCTCAGGAGGACAAGGTAGTCGCGGATACCTTTTCCCGAGGTGATTCCTTCGATGATCTGCCGGAGCGCGGCGAACGGTTTGACGGCGTGCTCAGCGTTGTTGTTGTTCCATGGTACACCGTCAAAGATCAGAAAGGTAAAGAGCTTGTGGCGATTCTTCTCCAACCGTTCCTTGACCTTTATTGCTATTTCGCTCTGCAGGGGCACGTCCGAGATCTGCCGATAGAATCGATCCACCGCCGACAGATGCTTCCTCAAGAACCGACTTTTGAGGCCGTATCGATCAACGGTTGCCACCATCGGCTTGAGCAGGACTGCAAACGCCAATGCGAGCCGCTTCAGTTCTTCGTCGTAGGGGTGCTTCAATACGTCGTCGTTTAAGTCTCGGATGAGATGGATCAGGCACTTCTGCTGAGGGCACGGGATTGCATCGTAGGCGGCATAGAAATCCGACACCAAGACGCCCTTGAAGTCCCTCAACATGGTCTGAAGCCAGTCGCCCTCCCGAGTCTCGGTATAGACGTAGGCCACTTCTTCCATGTTCGCAAACACCCATACGAATCCATCATTGCCTCGAATGCCGATTTTAGTTTCGTCGGCATGGAGTAAAGGACCGCTGCACAGCCTTGTCAGCAGTGCTTCGTAGGTTCCGTGGTACATCTTCGCTGCTTGTTCTTTGATGCGGTGGGTCGTGTCACCTATCCGAAATTGGAAGCCAAACAATTTGTTCAGACTCTGGTCAACGTGTATTTGCGGCAGCCGTAACTCGACATTCAGATAGAGCGCATAGGCAATGATCTCGCTGCCTAATCTACATTTGCCGAGTGCCCAACATTTCCCTTGGGGCGGAAAGACTGCTCCGCAGTTTTGGCATCGGTAATAGTGGAAGCGGTACCGAGTGATCCACCGTTTGATTCCGTGCCTCATGAACTTGAGGTCGAGGATGGTTTTACTGGATTTCGTGTGCTTGAAGAAGTGTGGCGAGCTGCACTTCGGGCAGGAGCGAGGTCTGGCACACTCGACTGTCGTGCTGGGCGACAAGACCTTCGTGGATCTCGCATTCCGCCTGACTTCGTGTTTCCACCTTCTGTTGGACTTCACATAGACCCGCTCTCGCTGGTAGTCCCAGTAAGCCGCGTTGTTTATCGCATCCAGTTCCGGGAAGGCGAATGTATTCTTTTTGAAACCATACGGGTGTTCCCACTTCAAGTGTGCCGTGTTAACGACGTCACCGGAAGGCGAGTCTCCTATCTGAGCGGAAACTCGACGCAGTTCAAGAAGGCAGTTCGATACGACTTCGAGAGCTTGGCAATCTTCGGCATTGTAAATAAGGAGCGCCTCTTTCGCTGCAGCCGCTCGTGACGATTCCCATTCTTGGTGCCATACGATGGTTCCCGTGCCGGTCGCTGTGGAGGCAGACCACCGGAATCCAAGATGCTTGGCGATTTCCTTCAGACCATTGGAGTGGCAGGGGTAATACACCTTGGCGAAGATCACGGACAGCAGGTTTACCGCAGCTTCGATGGCTGCGGTTACGATAGAATCTTTAGGCGGTTTTCCGTGGCGTTCGCTCATTCGTCTTAGAAAAGTCGTCTCGTACCTCCCGTAGTGAATTATCACTGGCTTCTCGACGGTTTCGAGGATGCCAAGCAGTTCCCGCCAAATTCTTCCCTCGTCTTCTACGCTGTCCGCCCACAGGCTGTGCTGGACGGCTGATGCGCCATTGCCGATACGTACGCCGATGAGGTAGTAGAAATCGCGGTCCGGCAAACCCTCGACATCCAGATAGACGGGTGTGCCTTCGATCTTCAGTTCCGGGCTACCGACGATGTGGATTTTGTTCTCCCGAATCGCGAGCGCTTTCAGCGAGTGGTGGTATTTCTCCGGTTTGTCGCGAAGTCGCTTGGACCGGCGACGCGGCCGGAACGCGTAAGAGAGTTGGGTAACGGTGAAGATGCCTTTGCCGTGGAGTTTCTTGCGCTCTTTGTCGCTCATGCCCGCCAGCAGACTGAGGTCGTCCTTCTCGATAGCCTTCTGCCGGCACCGGGTTTGGAACTCGCACTGTGCGCAGTGCCGGTTCAGGACAAGGTGAGGCGGCGTCGGGTTGGACAGTAGGGCAGCGATCCTTTCCAGGCGCTTTCGCACTTCGCTAGCCAGGGCCGAGGTTTTCACCTTCAACGTGGCGTGGTCTTCGCCGTGAATGATCTGGCCGACGGCGATCTTGCGTCCCAACGCTTCCGAGAGCACGAAGGCGTCAAAGGCCAACACCAGTCGGTCGTCCTTGGCGAGCTTATTGCGGAAAATGAAACGGATAGGGATGAATTGGGCGGGTTTCCCCCGGCCTGCGGATGGCACGCGCTCAACGGCATGGAGACGGGCAACGAGAGGTAGTGCGGGCACCTCGCCTGAGGCTAGCGACGCTTCCAGCTTTGCCGGGCAACATGGAACGATAAGAGAATTGTCCGGCGGTAGGATGCCGCCATAACCCGCATGCGCGGACACCGGCCCAACGAAAGGCATACAGAGTTCCACGCCTACCGCCAGACGCCACTCGGCGGTCTTCAGATTCCCCGCGACAGGAGCTACATCGCATTCGTTTGCAGGCAAGTCTGCTATCAACGGCTTGGCGGCATCAGCGCGATAGGATTCGTTTTGCGATCTCACCCACTCTGCATACGCGTTCCCTGAGGTTGACTCACCAGCGGCCCGCAGCCAGCATTTGGTGGAGCACTTTAGAAACGCCTCAAAAACATCAGCGGAAAGTCTCATAAACGAAGTTTATTCCTTGCGACTGAACCGACATCTGGAATTGGGCAAACTAACCCGGAGAACCGCAACCAATTGTTAATGACTACGTTGAAGCAAGGCGCGATGGTCTCCGCTCAGTACAACATCTGAAGCGGTCATGACCCACCCCTTTGGGGGAAGGACCCGCACTCGCTACTGTGGTTCTAGTTTGTGGTCCGTTGGGGTCGAAACGGGTAACGGGGCACATCTCCAAAGGCGCACAGCAATTTGTGGCTTAACAAAAACCGGCGGCGAGCAGCTCGCCGCCGCGCGGTTGCTTGAGTCTCATTCAGATGCCGAAAGCACGTTTCAGCGGCTCGACCATCTCCGGAACGATGGAGTAGATCCATTCACCCGCCTTTTTTGGATGCCGTTGGGCGGTGTACCAATTTTTTAGGCCGCCGACCCTCTTCATGTTCCTGGTCAAGGAAGAGCCGATGCCTCCGTAGTCGTGCTGGTTCTTTACTCCCGAAGCTTTCCATAGCTCGGTCAATTCAATCGAGCCGTTTTGTTTTAACCATGCCGTCAGTGCGTTTATTTGGCCTTTGCGGCCACCAGCTGCGGCTTCTTCAAGTTGTTTCCGGAACGCCTGTGCTATCTGGTCCAGGTGGTCGGAACTCTTCGCGGTCGGTATGCCCGCTCCGCTAGGAGGCGTCGGTCCAGACGGCGTGTGCATTGGAAACGATGACAGGTATTTTCGGATTTCCTCGTCCGAGCCCTCGTAGATGATCAAGCGGCCCATTTCTGCAACCTCCCTGAGTGCATATTTAGATTACTGTCGACGCGATATACTTGTCAATACATAAGGTATATTTAAATACATTATGTACTACAGTGATATCAAGAAGCCAGGATCTGGCTTCGAGGGCACTGGGCAAATTCTTCATTCCGCCAGTGCAGATCGTAGAATTTGGTTGCGAACTGAGCTGCTGTGCCCTTCGGCATGAAGTCCCCTGTAGATCGCCACGTCGGTTGCTATCCAGTCATTTTGTGCCTCCGTTTATCTTGCGCCACTCGGGGAACAACCGACAGTCTTTCTGATAGGGCAACATAACGTGCTTTATCATACGTACGAGCGACGAGCCGACTCTGGGAGGCCGCAATGGACGAAGAGTGGGAAAGGACATTCCGCAATCGCATGGGTAGTTTCAGGTCCAGCCGCCACGTTGGCAGTGACGACGTGGCCCTTTCCATTAAGCTGCGGGTTGCTTCCGGCTGTTTCCACCGTGAGCATTCTCCCCGAGCTTACAAGCTGATTGATTCGCAACTGCCCGCCTTGTCCCCTGATATGGAATTTATCGAGCACGAGAGCGGCCCTGAGTTGTTGGTTTACCTGGCCGTTGCCACGGCGGGCATCACCCTGGCGAAAAGTGTCATTGATCTCATTACTGCAATCATCAAGGCTAGATCCGACGGGATCAAGAAAGGCGATCATCCAACTGATCCAATTGAATTGATCATTCGTCGCGCCGACGATGGCCGTGAATTCCGCGAGGAGGTGGTTCTCCGTATTGGTCATAACGATTCTGTCGATCCCGAGGCGATTAATAAAGTGGTTGATACGGCACTTGGCAAGCTCGTCAAGAGAAACGATTCAACGAATACCAAATAGAGATCCCTTGGCAGGCAACGGCATTTGAATCATGAACAGGCAACAGATCGTCGCAGAGATAAAACATGTTCCGCTCGACAATGGCGGCCAGCCCCCTGGGCCATCGTCAATTCCGGGTCCGAAGACGAGTGTGTTTCAGAAAACCTGCAAGGCCGGAGCGTTTGTTGTGCCGTGGTGCGGCTTTACGACGATCTGCACATCCTGATTGAGCGCCACAAGAAACCGCAGAAGACGCTCGACGGAAAACTGCCGGAACTCACCGCGCAGCATCTTCGATACATCGGGCTGGCGGACTCCGAACAAGCCGGCGGCCTCCACCTGTTTGAGGCCAC
>OBLU010005223.1_pt1 | contig 11669 bp, 9 predicted proteins | sample 1518681 | NCBI WGS metagenome assembly OBLU01 (sample SAMEA3539304, study PRJEB22396) | soil metagenome | biome: tundra; feature: field; material: soil | place: USA | collected 2010-05 | depth 0.15 m
CGTCTTCAATCTGCTGGTGCCGCGATTTCGCGGAATGCGTTCTGCAGCGGACCGGCGAGAGCTTTTGGAAATATGGTTGAGAACTAAGCTATTTCGAGTCTCGGGATTGGATGCTCGTGAAATCAGTGACAAGATCATGGCCGAGTGCCGCGGTGGAGGAGATTTCCTGCGAATCGTGATGGAGGAAGTTGCACGCAAGCAGGGAACTGGACGCTGGGCAGACTGTACTCCAGACCATCTTCTGTACATGCAGGAGATCAAGCGTCAGATACCGGATGCGCTGTTCATCCATATTATTCGTGACGGCCGCGATGTCGCTCTTTCCTATGCCAAGCAGGGTTGGTCCTACCCTCTGCCGTGGGACCGCGACGAACGACTTGGGGTCTCGGGATTGTATTGGGAGTGGGTCGTGCGCAAAGGGCGGGAACAAGGGCGAGAGCTAGGGGCAGACTACCAGGAAGTGCGCTTTGAGGAGTTGATCGCGAATCCACGGGAGACCCTGTTGCGACTGGGCGAGTTCATCGAGCAGGATCTTGACTACGAGCGGATTCAGCGCGCAGGAATTGGCTCCGTCAGCCAGCCGAATACATCTTTTGCCGGCGCATCCGAAGAGACTTTCAATCCGGTCGCCCGGTGGAAGACGAAAATGTCTCGAGAGCAGATTGCTGCCTTCGAGGCGCTGGTCGGCGATTTTCTCCAGCAATTGGGATATACTCCGGTTTCGAAAACATGGCGAAAGATGAGCGTTCGCGCGTCACGACTACGAACAACTTATTTAGCGATGTTTGAGGCCAAACAATGGATGAAGGCCGGTCCGCTAGGGCAGTTTGTGAGTCTGGAGCCCATCGAGGTTGAAGCGAGGCCTCCGGATTGAGTCGCAGACGTTGCCTGAATCCAAGTTGGCGTACTGGCGAACTGCGAAAATACAGTGATTGATCACGGGGCCCGGTAATTTTGCTATGCTTTTCGACACTCCGATTTTTTTCCTCTTTCTGTGCGTGGTGGTGCTCTGTTACTGGTGCCTGGGCTTCCGCAACCAGAACCGCTTCCTTTTGGTGGCGAGTTATTTCTTCTACGGATGGTGGGATTGGCGCTTTCTCTGCCTGATGATCGCCTCTACGACGATCGACTATTTCATTGCCATCAAAATCGCGGACACGAAAGATCCACGGGTTCGCCGATCATTGTTGGTATTGTCGCTGATCATCAATTTTTCGATTCTTGGGTTCTTCAAGTACTTCAACTTCTTCGCAGATTCGGCGATAGCCTCGCTGTCTGCGCTGGGAATCCACGTTTCGATGCCCCTTCTGCGAATCATCCTGCCGCCGGGCATTTCGTTCTACACCTTCCAGGAAGTCGCATATATCGTCGATGTCTATAATGAAAGGCTGCCGCCTTCCAGGTCATTTGTCGATTACGGTCTTTTCATCACTCTCTTTCCGCACTTGATTGCTGGTCCGATCCAGCGTCCTTCTCATCTGCTGCCCCAGGTTCAAAACCCCAGGCGGTGGGATTCGGCGAAAGCCTTCGATGGCATGCTCCTGATTCTGGAAGGACTGTTCCGCAAATGCGTGATTGCGGACAATTGCGCATTGATCGCGAATGCGGCCTTTGGCGGATCGTTCCGCCAGCCGAGCCTTCCTGTATTGCTGCTGGGAACGTACGCCTTCGCCTGGCAGATTTATGGCGATTTCAGCGGATACAGCAGCATCGCGCGTGGGTGTGCCCAGCTGATGGGATTTCATTTCATGGTGAATTTCCGCCAACCTTATCTGGCTGATAGCATTCAGGATTTCTGGCGGCGCTGGCACATCAGTCTGAGTACATGGCTTCGCGATTATCTGTATATCCCACTCGGCGGCAATCGTTACGGGGAACTCAAGACCTATCGCAATTTGCTGCTGACGATGCTGTTGGGCGGCTTGTGGCATGGGGCAAACTGGACCTTCGTCGTTTGGGGTGGACTTCACGGCGGCGGGTTGGCGGTCGAGCGGAAGCTCACCCGGGGCGTAACCGCGGCACGAGCGAAACTTCCGAGGTGGATGAAGCGAATTCTCATTTTCCACTTTGTGTGTTTGAGCTGGATATTCTTCCGCGCGCCATCGCTACGAGCCGCATGGGAGATGCTGAAGGGCCTTGGGGTTTGGAGTTGGAGACCGGAATTTCCCGCCGCATTTCTGTTTCTTGCAATCTTCTCGATTCCACTCCTCCTGGTCGATCTTTACCTGGAGTCGACTGGTGATGAGTACTGCTTTGCATCCGCAACCGTGCAGCCGCGCGTGGCGTTCGGACTAGCATGCGCGCTCGTGATTGCCTTGTTAGGAGCGAATCAAGCAAATGCCTTTATCTACTTCCAGTTCTGAGCGTGCGAGCCGAATACCGCCCGCGCCTGCTCCTCACCCGATGAGCGTGCGAATGGGGATCGCCGCACTGTTAACGGGGCTGGCCCTGATCTTGCTGGGATTGGAGTTGAGCTCTCCCGTGATATTGACCCGTCTCAGCAAGATCGAACGGCGAGTCGAGAACGAGACCCAGGCCGCGCACACCCTCCGCCCATTCACTCCGGACGGCCAGCCCACTGTGCTTCTCGTCGGGAATTCGCTACTACTCGAAGGCGTCCAGGTCGATGCTTTGCGGGACAATCTATCCCCGCAGTACGCAGTAAGCCGGCTTGCCATCGAACAGACGCACTACTTGGACTGGTACTTCGGCCTGCGTCGCCTGCTCGAAGGGGGATCTCGTCCGAGTGTGATCATACTTACCCTGGCGACCGACCAGCTTGCATCCAGATTTACCTTGGGCGAGTCTTTTGCGCATCGACAGATGAGCGCACTCGACTTCCCCTTGGCGGTCCGAGAAGCCAAGCTCGACAAGACGACCGCCAGCACGTACTTGTTTGCCCACTGGAGCAATTGGTTGGCGGATAAAGGTTTCATTCGTCAGGATGTGCTCATTCTGCTCGTGCCAAATTTCCGAGCTCTTGCCGGCCGTATTGCCGATCATGGCCCGCACGTCAACGATCCAGCTGTGCTGTTGGGAATGGCAAAACAGAGGCTGCCCGAGCTGCACGATCTCGCCCAAACCTATGGGGTTAAAATCGTGCTGCTTGTTCCACCGACACTTCATCAAGATCACTCCCAGGAAGTCCAGGTACTGGGTGATAAGGCGGGCGTTCCGGTATGGGTGCTCTCGCCTCCAGGTGAGTTCCCACCAGACTTGTTTTTCGACGGCTTCCACCTGAACTCCCAAGGATCGGAAATCTTCACCGCGCGACTCGCTAGCCGAATTCGTAGCAAGATCGGTACCACTGCCGCAGCGAGTAATTCTGTTGACACGACTGTCACGCCGTTGATTGGTCTCGACAAGGGTAGGTAAGCTGGAGATGATGCGGACCCTAACCGCAAAGCCATGGGAATAGAGCGAAGTGCAGCTGAGTCTGCCCTGTCGCCGATGTTGGAAAATTTGCTGCTGAAAGCACGGGGCGCGATGCCAGCCGATGAGTGTTGGTCTATGGCTGACGCAGTAGGAGGCTGCGGAAACGATCATACGTTGTATTGCCCATCACCCGCTTCGCCGCGCCGCGCAAAGCCTCGCCGAGGCGCATCTGCCACAACGCTTCCGCTGCGCAGACACGACCAAATGTAACGGCATCCGTATCGCGCAGAATGGCGACGCGGCCCAGCGAATACGGGTCGGTTGCTGAAGTATTGGCATGTGCATGGCTGGTGGCCAGTGACCGGTAGCCGGCTTCGCGTGCCAGATCGCGGCTTCGGTCGTCGTACCGTCCGCCAGGACAGGAGAAGTGCTCTATCTTTTGGCCAATTATGTCTTCCAGATTTTTTCCTGCATCGAAAATCTCGCGGTATAAAACCGGCTCGTCGAGATCGTCGAGATAGGCGTGAGTCATCGAGTGGCAACCGATCTCAAAACCAAGGGCGTGCAACTCGCGCAACTGGGCGGAGGACATATAACCGGAATTGCCCACAAACCCAGCGGTTACGTAGAACGTAGCGGTCAACCCGTTTTCTTTCAGGATGGGTGCGGCAGAGATGAGGTCGGTCTCGGACCCGTCATCAAAGGTAATTGCGACCGAGTTTCTGGAAGGATAGCTCAGCGCCTCGCCAACGCTCAGGCCCCGCCACCCGTTCTGAGCAAGCCATCTCATTTGTGAACGGAACGATTCTTGGGAAAGGATGTAGCGCACGTATCCAGGCCCGGACTGGCACAGGGGCCGCCGCGGGAGCTCCAATTCGTGATACATCAAGAACACGATGCCGGGCTCAGCCATCAGAAAATCCTGCGCAATTGCGATTTTAGAGACTCAGGAACGCGGATGCCGAGGTAGTCGAGTGTCTTCTTGCTATTTTTCAGAAACCGCCACATGCGATGCGAGCGCGCGTGCACGTGGCCAAACTCCTCCAGAAGGGTCGCGGGTACCATGCCTGAGGAAGGCAATAGTAGGCTGTCCTTCTGGGCACTGTATTCTCCCGCGGCAAGAGCCGCCAGAATCGCAGCCGGTTCCAGAGAATCGCAATCGAGTACGACGCGCAACCCGCGGAACTGTTTTTTCCAGTGCAGGTCCTGGCCGAAGAAAGCCTGCATCTGGGGTACGCGTTGTTTCAGTCGCTGGAGAAGCGCGAAGGTGCCGGGGCGCGGGGCGTAGCGCCCATCGTACTTTGTATTCCATATTTCGATTCCCAAGGGCAACGTGCCGAAGCTCTCAATCCATAAGAAGAAATCGTCTTTGGGGTGGGCAATCACTGAGACTGCGCCCTGCGAGCGGATGTGCCGGATTACTTCCTCGGGATCAACCGACGGGGTCAGCTTTGTGGCGCGGTACCCCAGAATATGCATGTTGCGCTCGCATCTGTATTCCAAGCCGGCCACTAAACAGAATGTTTTGTCGGAGAGCGATTCACATTCTGCCACGTAACGCGCAATCGATTGCTGATCGAAATACTCGGCGTGGTCCGTCATGCACAAGAATGAGCATCCCTCTGAGAGGAAAACCTCGCGGAGTTCGGCCAAGGTGAACTCGCCGTCCGAGTACGTGCTATGAGCGTGCAATGCGCCTTTCAGCATGGGTTCCTGATGTCCCGAGTGTCACGTCCTACCAGCATTGGAACTTGCACAACGGATGGCATCGATGAGGCAGCAATGAGTTGGACTCTCTTTTGTTCAGCAATCCCCTCGGTGCGGAAACATACCGAGCATAACATCTTAACAAATTGCAGGCGCAGTTCAGATACTTGCGGCAACTCATCCAGCTTGCTGGGTTGCTGAGAGGGAACCCGCCGCTTCTGATTTCGTGCGGGCGAGAGACCACATTGTCCCCTCTGCGCCGTCGCTCGCCATTAAAAAAGCCGATTGAATCAAAAAACCTCAACCTGTGACGTTCACTTTGCATTGCAGTTTGCTGATGACCAACCTAAAATGAGTTTCAGGAATGCACGTCCATCCGGGGCGGCCCTCATTCTCCTGTGAAGCGATTTCTGCAACGTTTCAATCGAGAGCCTTCTTACCGGAGGATTGTCGCGCTCGCGCGGCAGTTGCACCCGACCTATGCCTGACACGCCAGTGTTTGATTCGTTGAGCGTCATCATCCCGACTTACAACCGGGAAAAGGTGCTGGCAAAAGCGCTGGAAGCGTATCTGGTGCACACGTCCCCTCAACAGATCCACGAGTTGTTGGTGGTGGACGATGGCTCCACCGATGGCACGGAATCGATGGTGAGCGAGTTCGGTCGGCGGTCGCCATTTCCGATTCGTTACTTCCGTCAGCCGAACAGAGGACCGGGGACGGCACGCAATCTGGGGATTCGAGAGGCGCGGTCGAATGTTATTTTGCTTACGGATAGCGACATCATTCCGGAGCATGACTTGGTTGCAGAACACCTGGAGTGGCATAAGAGGAATCCGCAGATCGAGGCGGCAGTCTTGGGTTACGTGACTTGGTCGCCGGAAATCGAAGCGACGCCCTTCATGCGCTGGTACGGTGAGGATGGTGCTCTCTTTCGGTACCGAAGCCTGCGAGGGAGGACGGGCGAGGTTGGCTGCCATTTCTTCTACACCTGCAATCTGAGCCTGAAGACCGAGTTCCTTCGGACCCGCGGGCAATTCGATGAAGATTTTAAGGGTGCCGGTTATGAGGATCTCGAACTTGGATACCGTCTGAACAAACTCGGCATGAAACTGCTCTACAATTCTGCGGCGATCGGTTACCACTACCAGCGATTCTCATTCGAGGAGGCGTGTCGGAAAACGCGCGCGAACGTTGCCTCTGCGCAGTTATTTTTTGGGAAAGAAGCGGGACAGCAGCTTTTGCAGGAGGTTCAACAGGCACGCTCTGGCGCCCGATACACCATCACAGAGGGTATTGCCAAGGCAGTGGCGAAACTGTTTTCTCCTGCCCGGAGACTGCTGGATTCCTCGTTTCCTCTGCCAAGAATCGTTTACCACTTGTTTTATTGGTACGATGCGACTCGCGTGTTGATGGCAAACGCGGTTGAGAATCGTTTGGTAGCAAAGCCCGTTGATAAGACATAATGTCGCGAAAACCGACAATAGTAACCCTGGATGTGGAGGTTTCATTCCCTCGCCATTCTGCTGAGCCGATTTTTAACCGATATGTAAAGGAGAGCTTCATACCGCGGGCCCGATTCCTGAGGAGGATAAGCCGGATTGCTTAATCGCGCTGCTCGATTCTTTCCGATTCTGCGTGAACTGAGGCCCGAGCTTCCGACTGGCGGCTCTGTACTGGAAGTGGGCTCTGGTTCTCTTGGGCTGGGAGAGTTCTGGACTGGTACCTTCGTAGGATGCGACGTGACCTTTTCATCGCGCCCGGTGAAGAACATGCACGCGGTTCGGGGATCGGGACACCAGTTGCCATTCGAAGATGAAGCGTTCGATGCGGTTGTCGTCTCGGACGTGATGGAGCATGTGCCCCCACTGGCGCGAAAGCAGGTAGTTTCCGAAGTGTTGCGGGTGGCGCGCAAGATGGCGGTATTTGGCTACCCCTGCGGCCCCGCTGCGTTCGAACTTGATCAGAAACTGTATCACGACTACCGTACCCGGAATCTTTCTCCTCCGAGATGGCTGGAAGAGCATATGCTTCACCAGTTTCCCGATGAAAACCTCTTTGGAGAGCTGCCAGCGGGATGGAAAAGCAAGGTGATCCCGAACGAGAGTCTGCCGTTTCACTATTGGATGATGAGAACCGAGATGTTCCGGCTTTGGGACTATTCCTTCCGGCTGCTGTTGTGGGCTGTGCCCGGCCTCGTGGAACGACTTCTGCAACGCGTCGACCGAGAGCCTTCGTACCGGAAGATTTTTGTGCTTACGCGCGAGTCGCAGCCCGCCCTTGCCTGAACTCAATAGACGTGGTCCGTCGCGCACAAGAATGAGCATTCTCCGAGAGAAAAACCTCGCGGAGCTCTGCCAAAGTGAAGTCGCCGCCCGAGTACGTACCCTGAGCGTGGAATGCGCCTTTCAGCATGGGTTTCTAAGTTACCGAGCGTCCTCTTAGCACACGTAGGAAAAAGTTGAGCCAGTCTGCAGCCTCTGGCAGCGGGTCGCGCCACTGGAACAGATCGTGGTACGTACCCGGCACGGGAGTGAGAACCTGCAGCAATGTGTGCAGGCGGCCGGGATAAGTGCCCGGGTAGCCGGAGGGCGGGCCTTTCCAAACCTCAGCCAGGTGGCGGACATCGCCCAGCAACCAGCGGCAGCGAGTGCCGGAACGATATCCGTGGTTCGGCGGAACATCCCCGTGCTCGGCCATCTGGACCAGCAATGCAGGAAAATCGACGCCTGCATAACAAGCCAGCGGAAGCGAATGCCAAAAGCGTCCGTTCACTTCCATAAAAACTGCCGGAGAGCCAGCTTTCTCTCGATACTCGACCATCGCCACTCCATGCCATCGCAAGGCTGACAGAATCGCAAGCGAGCAGCGGCGAATCTCGGGATCAACCGCGATGCTCACCCGCACTGCGCTGCCAGAGCCGGTGGGATAGACATCGCGAATCCTGCGATGCGCAAACTCCGCACGCAGCTCGCCATGATGCATGAGCGCGAAATAGCCGGTTCCCTCGCCTTCGACGAACTCCTGAAGGAGCACCGCGGAAGACCGGCTGCGGATGTCGCTAAAGGCCGCCGCGCACTCGGCCGAGTCCCTAGCATAGCGGGGGCGGCCTGCGGTTCGCAAATTACCGTCGGGCGAGAGTTGCTCCGAAGCAAGTGGTTTCAAGACGACTGGAAATCGCATGCACTGCGCCGCTTCGAGGGCTTGTTCCGGGTTTGTAACCAGGACCGTTTTCGGGACGGCGATACCCAGCGATGCCGCGAGACGCGTCGTCTCACTCTTGTCAAAGGCACGGAGCAGGTCGCTGTGATCTGGCAGAACCAGGCGAGCTCCGGCAGAGATCACGAAGTCACGATGGGCGGACAAAGGGAGGGTCGTGAGCTCGGTCATGGGAAGGACCAGCGTGCCAGGCATCTCGCGAACGAAAGCGGCGATGGCTTGGAGGAATGCGTCTATAGGTCCCTTCGGGGATGGATACCGAAAGGCGCCCGAACATGCGCGTGACCAGCTCGCTTTGGACCAGGATGCGGCTTCGCCGGCGAAAACAGTATGACCAGCGCGCGCGAGCGATCTGACGCTGGCCACCGCCTGATTCTGATTTCCATCCAGCACCAGGATATTCATGGCTATCTGGCAGTGCGGGGATCATGCGACCGCCCGCTTTGCGCGGTTCCGCGACTGACTTCCTGCAATACTTCGGCGAAGCGCCGCTGAATGTTTGACCAATCGTACCGCGCGGCGAGCTTAGCGGCAGCCTGTTCGTACCGTCGGCGAAGAGCAGTGTCCCGCAGCAGAAGAATGATGGCCTGAACGAGATTGGTCGCATCGTCGGCAAGCACAAGGTCACGCCCGCTCTCCACGTCGAGCCCCTCGGCGCCGATCGAAGTGGAGACGACGGCCTTGCCCATCGCCATGGCCTCAAAGATCTTCAACCGCGTTCCGCCCCCAATTCGCAGCGGTACCACCACCACGGTCGCGTCGCGCAGATATTCATTCACGGAAGGAACCGTCCCGGTAACCTCGACGGAACGGGACGCAAGCTGCTGGACGCGCGGGTGCGGGTTTCGACCCACAATCTGGAAGACGGCTGAAGGAAACTCGGCGCGAACCCCGGGAAAAACTTGCTGACAAAAATAGGCGACCGCGTCAACATTAGGCTCCCAATCCATGGAGCCGGTGAAGACGATGCGCGGTGGATTCGCTGAGGCGGGCGGCGCCACGCCGTATTTTTGCGTGTCAACCCCAGTAGGGACAACAGTGATGGCGCAGGCAGGGTCCATCGCCAGCATCTGCTGACGGTCGTGTTCGGAGACGGCGATGACGTGATGGAACTTGCCCAGCGCACTACGCTCGTAGCGCGACATTTTTTTGGCTTCCAGCCGATAGGCAAAACGCTTTGCTGGATTCGCTTCCGTGGACGCCATGCGTTGCCAAAGGGCCGACTCGACGTTGTGCTGGAAAAGAACGGTGGGCGTAATGAGATTCTCCGGGAAATTTCGCGATGCGGAAAGAAAATCGCAGACGGCCACATCGAATTTTTTCTCCCGCAGCCACGATGTAACGACCCGTTGCACGGAAGCGTGCGTGAACTTACTCACGGCAAATGGCTCCGGGTGAAACAGGCGGCCTAGGTAGCCCAGCGATTGCGCAAGGGCGCTCCCATCCACGGAAGCGGTATAGATGGTTTGCGCTCCGGGCAATTCACGGTAGATTTCGGTTTCGTACGCGGAATCGCGCTGCCCCCCGTAGTAGGAGAGCAGCGTCACTTCATGATTGCGGGCAAGGTGCCGGAGAATGTTATAGGAACGGATCTTACCCCCGGTATCCACCGGCAGCAACTTGCCCGCTTTGACCCAGAGAATGCGCACATTCTTACCAGCAAATCCCTTCGTAGGTTGCAGCCGCGGGCCGGCGGGCTCTTTCCAGATTGACCATGTCGAGCACTGTATGATCCGGCCGCAGGTGCGCCTGCAGCTGGTCTCGGGATATCCCGCGCGACCCAATGACAACCACTTGAGCGTTCTTTAGGATCTGCCCAAGGTCATTCTCCAGGAGCGATCCGATGTGGGGGATGGCCTGCTCGATATACTGCCGATTGGAGCCAATGAGGCGGCCCAACGACACGTTGTCATCCCAAATCTTAATGGCGTATCCTTCGCCCAGCAGATGCTTGACCAGTTGGACCTGCGGACTCTCCCGGAGATCATCGGTAGCAGCCTTAAAGCTTAGCCCTAAGATCGCGACATTCCTCTTGCCGGTATCGAGCACCATTTGGATGGCTCGCTTAAGATGCTCATCGTTGCTCGGCAGGATGGAGTCGAACAGAGGTAGCCTGAGATCCAGTTCCTTGGCGCGATAGTTCAACGCACGTACGTCTTTGGGTAAACAGGACCCGCCAAAGGCAAAACCAGGCTTGAGATACGTGGAGGAAATATTGAGCTTTGTGTCTGCAGTAAAAATCTCGATTACCGCTTCCGCATCGACGCCCAACCCCTTAGCCATCGTACCGACTTCATTCGCAAAAGAAACTTTTACGGCATGCCACGCATTACAAACGTATTTGACCATTTCAGCGCAGCGGAACGAGGTTTCGAAAATCCGTCCTGGAGCCCAGGAGTAGAGTTCTCGCAGCAAGGCGGCGTGATGTGCATCTGCGGCGCCGATGATGGTCATGGCTGGTTCCAGAAAATCGGCAACGGCTGTGCCCTCACGCATGAACTCAGGATTAACACAAACGCCAAAAGCTTTTCCCATGCGCTTGCCGCTGGCCTGTTCAAGCGCAGGGATCACAATGTTCTCAGCCGTTCCTGGCAGGACGGTGCTGCGCACCACGACAAGGTGGAAAGCATCTTTGTTCTTCAGCACTTTGCCGATTTCCCGGCAAACCGGCTCCATGTGGCCGAGATCGAGCTTGCCGCTGCGAAGACTGGGAGTTCCGACACACAGAAAGGAAATATCCGTCTGCATCACGGCGGCCGCGGAATCGGTGGTTGCTCGCAGTTTCGCCGCCCTGTGCGCCTGGTCCACCAATTCCTTCACGCCAGGCTCGACGATCGGGCTGCGTCCGGCGTCTAGTTGTTCCACCTTGGACGGGCTCGTATCAACGCCGATGACGGAGTGTCCCTTTGAGGCCAGACATGCGGCCGTCACAGATCCTACGTAGCCCAGCCCGAAAACGCTTACTTGCTTGCTCATGAGCTCCTATCTGTCTGCAACCGGGTTGCAAGTTTGTGCCACTGGTTCGGACCTATTGCACAAAAAACGAAGACGACACTTAATAATACCTAACCCAGCCGCCCGCTGGGCGCGGCTTCTGTGCATTAAGATGGTAATGCTCTATTTCCTCCTGACGAGGAGATCGCTGCAGGAGAGCACATAAGGACTGCTGCCACATGGATGAGATCCGCTGTGCAGTTCCATTGTTGGGATGGCATGAAGCTTAGAAACTGGCGAGAGATCGGGGATCGGTTGGCGGGGATGGATCGGGCGGAACTGCGGGACCGCATTCGACAAGAGCTCGCCAAGCGCGAGGATGGATTTCTCTCGCGTCTCGGCTACGGTTTTGCGCGAAACTCACGCAATCCAGGTC
>OBLU010005224.1_pt1 | contig 11669 bp, 11 predicted proteins | sample 1518681 | NCBI WGS metagenome assembly OBLU01 (sample SAMEA3539304, study PRJEB22396) | soil metagenome | biome: tundra; feature: field; material: soil | place: USA | collected 2010-05 | depth 0.15 m
GCATTGAATTTTCCGCAAGGTTATTGCTCAACTCAAGTTCCGGATATTCCAGGAACCATGTAAGTTTCCTCCACAGCGTGACCGCGTATTGACAAGCCTTGCTTAGTGCACTGGAGGGCAACGCACTGGAATGCGCTGCCTCGATCTTGCTACGGATATCGTCCAGGAGAGGCTTGGCTCTTTCCTGACGCAGAGCATGACGCCCAGTGAGGCCAATTACTCTACGGCGAGCTTCCGCGTCGACGGCAAACAAGTCGTCCATTCGCGCCACAATCGGTGTTGCAAGCGGGTCTCGTGGATTTAGCTGCACCGCCTCGAAAAACTGTCTTCTAGCATGAGCCCAACACGCGGCATGTACCATTCTCGTCCCGCCGATCTGATCGTAGGCCGCGTAGCCGTCAGTTTGCAGAATGCCTTCGAACTGTTCCAGAAATTGCCTCGGTCCATCGCGTCCACGGCCTAGACGGAAGTCGAACACCACAGTTCCTCCGGGTCGGCCGTACTGCCATAGATAAGCTTGGTGATTCTTCCCTCGGCCCTCGTGCGTCTGTACATCAACCGGAGTTTCATCGGCTTGTATGTATGTTCCGCTAATCAACTCCCGCCTCATGGCGGCGACCATCGGAATCAGCAACTCGCCGACCTTGAGGACCCAGCCGTCCAGCGTTGCGCGGCTGATCTCCAAGCCGATGTCTCTTTCCAAAATCACGCTCTGCCGATGCAGCGGTGTGTGGTTGCAATACTTGCTGACGACCGTGTCGATGACGACGCGGTCGCTCGCCAGGCACTTCTCGATGATCCGTGGCGGCAGTGGTGCCGATACTACTCCGAGCTCTTCGCACGACCGGCAAGCCCGTTTCTCTCGTTTGGTGACCAGCACGAAGTACTTCGCGGGTTCTACATCCAGCTGAGAACTCTCCTCGTAGCCGATCAACACCGTTTCTTTGCCGCAGCGTTTGCACACGCGCTGATCCGGTGTACAGGGCAGAATCCGCTCTACGCGAGGAAGATTCGAAGGCAACTCCTGCCGGCCCGGATGTTTGGCCGATCTCTTCGTCGAGCACCGGGCGGGCGCTTCCGCACTCCTCGCCTGCTCGATCTGTTCACTGACGACGGGTTCAAGCTCGAACAATTGCATTTGCGCCTGCGAAAGTTTTTCTCCGCCTGCTCCATACTTCTCGATCCGCATCAGCCGCAGCCGCTCTTCCAGCACGCGAATCCTCAGTTCCGCATACTGTAACTGACTCTTCAGTTGTGCGATGAGTTCCAGGTCGGCTGGCGCTGAAGGAATGGGAGGCGCACTCACAATGGGTTACTGATTTACCAGAGTTGATCGAAACGTTCAAGCAACCAAGCAACTCATGCGGCGGCATGTCCTTCCGGGGATACTTTTCGGTACCACCGCTTGTGCTTGGTCTTGGCCAGATCGATACCACCGAGTAATAAGGAGAGCTCTTCGTGACTCAGGACGACCTTGCTTTGCGCATCGCCGGATTGCGGCCAGGTGAAGCGCCCTTTCTCCAACCTCTTGGCGCAGATCCAGAGTCCGCTTCCATCCCAGACGAGGACCTTCAACCGATTGCGCTGGGCATTACAAAACAAGAACAGGTGCCCGCTCAGAGGCTCACACGACAATTGATCCCGCACCAGACCGTACAGCCCCTCGAAACCCTTGCGCATGTCGGTGACTCCAGCGGCCAGATAGATCCGTGTGGCTGGACCCAGTCCAAACACGCCTTACACCCGCTCCAGTGCATTCACCAGGCGCTCGAACGTATTCGTATCAAAATCAGGATGCACTTCGATCCGGCGCCCGCCCGGCAGCACCACGGCCAGCCCACAAGTCGCTTCGTCCTGCGTCGGCGATTTCCTGGCGGCAAACTCCACCGGCACCAAACGACCGGCCGAGGTAATTGGCTTACGCCTTTTCTTCCAACGCGGTTTCTTTAAATGGCGATCCAGTGTGCTGAAGCTCAAACCTCGACTCTGGCAAAACTCGCTCCGTCGCACACCGCTGCTCACAAACTCCGCCACCAACTGCTGAACTTCCGCACGGGTACGTCGCTTGGGCGCTGACAACTCTGTTTTTGCGGTCATCCGGACACTTCAACACAGACCCCACCTGTCGAACAGGTGTGTTGGTCAGACGCTTACAACGGACGCAGAGGCTCTTTCTGCTGATTTCGGCAGCCCCAACGTAGCGGGAATTAGCGTTGGGCTTCTGAATTCTCACCAGTTCTCGCCTGGAATGATTTTGGAGCTAGTTCCTCCCGCCTCCGGAGAGAAGTTCGGTCACGGTTCAATCCCTTACGTAGTTCAGGCATCAGACAGTGATTTCGCTCCTGTTCAGCCTGAGGCTACTATCAGTAAGGTCGTGAGCGCGAATTTCGAGATTGATGCAGATGTCGATGTGAAGAAGGCCGCAGAAATCGCCAAGATCGACCTGAAGAATAAGATTACCAACGACACTACCCTGACAGTATCCAACGCGCAGCGAAAAACATTGCGCGATCCCATTGGGATATTGAACGCTGATTCCAAGGCAGTGGCACGAATCAGCCATCCAGAAAACAGGTACGTGGTCATTTCAGCTGTTTCTTACGGTGACAGCGTAGGGCTCTCGTACAAAGCGAATGCGGCGTCGACAACGGACGTTAACGTCATAAAGTTCGCGGATTTCAAGTTGAATATTACTTGGGACTGTTCGGACGTTGCAAACATTAACAGCACCGCGCAAAAAGCAGGCAGCGGGAAGGCAGCCGTATTATTCTTTTATGTGCCGGTGACTATTCGGGAGGGGAAAGTCGATACCGATGGTCGGTCAATAGATCTCACGCAGTATCACCTTGCCAATGCTGCGCAACTACCTCATTGAGGGGAAACGCTTTTCTTGTCGAGCGGTCGGAATAAAGAACCACATCAAACGGGGAACCTAGGTTCAAGGCTTTGTCAGGATGTTCTTCGGTTAGAACCGAGGGGGGTCGAATCGGAAATGAATGGGCTCTTACGAAAGCTAGCATCGGTCCTTTTGATTGCCGTAACGTGTGCGGGTGCTCAGGACACTCTTCAAACCAAGCAAAAAAGCGCCGAAGAACTGCTTGAGTCTTCCAAGAATGGACACTTGCGTGAACATGCCCGCGACGTCTTGGCATCAGTGTGGGCTAAGACCTCGATTTATGTCTGTTGGGAAAATCCATCTCCTAAATTTCAACGCCAGATGGAACTGGTCAAACAGGAGGTATTGGAAACCTGGGAGAACGCGTCAGAGCTGCGGTTCACAGGTTGGCAGAAGTGTGCCACCGAAAATAAAGGTATCCGTATTCTCATCGACGATTCTGGTCCCCGTACCCAAGGCTTAGGTCAACAATTGGACGGAGTTCCCAACGGTATGATCTTAAATTTTACCTTCGCCAAGTGGGGCCCGCTTTGCCAGAAGACTGTCGACAATTGCATTAAAGCGATGGCGGGCCATCAATTTGGTCACGCTATCGGATTTGTCCATGAACCAAATCGTCCAGATGCTCCCGGCGAATGTTGGAAGACGGCGGGGATTGACAAGACGCTCACGCCTTACGATGAGCGTTCAATAATGAATTACTGCATTCCTGATAATGGAGGGATGCTGAGCTCACTCGATATCGAAGCTGTTCAAGAACTCTATGGCAGTCCAATAACGGCGGCGATAAATGCCATTGTCCCAACTAGTGTTCAAACGAGGCAGCGTGTCACTATTGAGCAACTTCAATCCTCGCCGAACGGGCATTTGCGTGAACATGCTTATGTGCTGATGGAGTCAGTATGGCTAAAACCCCCTGAGTGCGAAAAAACCCATGACTGCGTAAAGACTTCTATTTATGTTTGTTGGGAGAATCCTTCTTTACAAGTTCAACATGAGATGGATTTGGTCCGACGGGAAGTATCTGAAACCTGGGAACGTGAGTCTCAGTTGCTGTTTACAGGCTGGAAAAAGTGTGCCACAGAGAATAAGGGAATCCGTATTCTTATCGACGACGCAGATCCTCACACTAAGGGTCTAGGGCGACAGTTGGATGGCATGCCAAACGGCATGGTTCTTAACTTCACTTTCATGAACCGGGGACAGTCCTGCCAGAAGAACCTAGATTCGTGCATCAAAACAATTGCAGGCCATGAATTCGGTCACGCCATCGGTTTTGCCCACGAACAAAATCGCCGAGATGTACCAGGTGAGTGTACGGAGCCCCCAAGTGGTACGAATGGATCAAAGACTCTGACGCCCTATGATGAACATTCTATTATGAACTATTGCAACCCGAAGTGGAGCAATGGTGGGGAGCTCAGCCCCCTTGACAAAGATGCTGTTCATCAGCTTTACGGAGCTCCCAGCAGCACGTCAGCAGAACTGCGTCCAGAATCTCTTTATGAGGAGGGGGCGTTAGAGCACGATGCTACCGGGGAGGCAGCTCGGAGATATTGGCATGTTCCATATTGATGGTCCGCGAGCCTTTCGCGGTTATTGCCTCGTTACACCTTTCCTCGCCCTTCTAGGTGTGTGCGTTGCACGGGGCCAAGATTGCTCTGATATCGTTCGACAGAATCGACTTTCAGTGGTCCACATAGAAGCCGAAAAGACCATGAAGGCCACGGGAGTAGTAAAGGTTTTTGGCGGGACGGGGGCCATCGTATCATCATCTGGCGTGGTTCTCACAAACAAGCATGTCGTAGTCCAAGGAGATGACGTCGACGAAGTCCGGATCTACGCGTCCATAGGGAGTCAGGCTGCCCAGCTCGAACCAATGCATGTGCTCGCCTTGAGTGGCACCACAGATCTTGCGGTACTCCAGTTCAACGACACCAGTAAGACGTGGCGACCCGTAACCATTGGAAATCCTTGGGCGATTGATATCGACCATCCATTCTGCTCCATGAGCTTCCCCTTAGATATCGAGTTCTTGATGACGAAGGGTACCCTGTCAGGCAAGGGGGCCCCGAATGGGTGGTGGTATTCGGGGTTGGCGTCGAACCCCGGAGACAGCGGAGCACCAGTGTTCGACGCAGCCGACGGAAGAGTCGTGGCGATCAAGGTGGGTGATCGAGACGATGCAAAAGGGCTTAGCTTCATCATCCCGATCAATCTGGCCGGTAGCTTGTTAAGGGACTTCGCAGGCCTCGATGTGCCGAACGAACGGGAAGCGCTCGACACAGCCAAGCCAACTCCGTATTCAAATAAGGAGCTTTCCTGCTCCGTGAGCACCGCTCCTTTTGCACGTGGCTATTGCGCGGTTAAGCAGTGTCCACAAGGACAATGGATTCGTGGGTCTGCAACACTCCTACCAACGGGTGATGTAGTGTTGAAACAAGGTCTGGAAACGGATCGTTTAGACCTGGGCATCTGTGGCTGGGTACAGTTTCAGCTCTTGGACAGCACACATTCCGTCATTGGTTACGGTTACAATCAGCAACGATGCATTGGTGCGAAATCACCCGGAGGTGCCCGGATCGAAGATCTTCCACCTGATCACGTCAAAGTTCCTGCGCCGATAGCCAACCGGGTAGCTAGTATCGAGCTATCGAGCTTTTGTGCGGGAGACGTATTTGCACCTCTTGGACTTGGAGGTAATTCTGGCCCTCAGAAGGGGAGTATTAGCATCGTCATTGGTGCTCCCCCGGCAAAATGAGCTCATCGAGTACTACGGACGAACCAGTGAATGGGAATGATTTAACAAGGGAAGTGTTTCAATCGGGGTTGGCTTAGGAGGAAATCATGCAACACCGATCGCGTCGATTGCGGGCAGAATTGTCGGTAATTAATTGCAAGTTGTTTCCAACACAGGCTGCCTCGTTTGTGGTTCGCGCGGGTCTTTTGTTGATGGGCACACTTATCGCTGCCGGAGCAGCCCAGACTTCATGCGCCCAGGATTGTTCAAGCGTAGTTCATAGCTACCGGTCTTCGGTGGTCTCGATTGAAGTGAAGAAGACTGCAAAGGACACGGGTGCCGTGAGCACTCAGCATGGAACAGGTTTCATAATTGATCAAGAGGGTTATGTTCTAACGAGCAGTTCTATTTTCTCGACAGACGAGAAAGAGGTCGATGCTGGGTCGCTCACAATCAACGGGAGTACTGGGAGCCAAAAAGCTCCGAAGGAGCCGATGGAGTTTGTGACATCGAGTCTCGTCGGAGAAGTAGCGGTCCTACGATTCCTTGATACAAGTAAGGACCGGAACCCGATTTCAGTGGGGGATCCATGGAGCATTCGCGACGGCCAATTTGTATGCTACATCGGCTTTCCTCTTGACATCGAGTACTTGACGAAACCTGGTACTGTCACTGGTAAGGGAGCGACGAAGGGATGGTGGTATTCAGACATAGCCTACAACCTCGGAACCGCTGGTTCGCCGGTGTTCGATACTCGGAGCGGAAACGTGATTGGCTTCGTCGGTGTCAAGATCGGCACCGAAGTTGACGCGCGTGGGGTGGGCTACATCGTTCCCATAAATCTCGCCGATGTATTCCTGCACACTTACGCAAACATCGAGATTAGGCGGGAGTCCGCGCAAACGCTGGCTTCGGGGCTGCAGAGTTTGCAGGTCAACGGGACAAGTACCGCTTCTCCGGTCACGACGCGCTCATCAACGGAGCTCAGGGACCGCGGACTGTCTCTCCTAGCAGTGATTTGGCCAACCGCCCAGATTTTCGTTTGCTGGGAGAACCCATCACCTCAATTCCAGAGGGAGATGTCACTGGTCAGGCAAGAGGTTGCCGAAACCTGGGAAAGGGAGTCGCTGCTGCGATTTAAGGGATGGCAGAAGTGCGCTCCAGAAAATAGGGGCATTCGTATCCTGATAGAGGATTCTGGTCCTGATACAAAAGGATTGGGTCGGGAGTTAGATGGCAAGCCCAACGGTATCGTGCTGAACTTCACTTTCGTCAAATGGGCTTCCTCGTGCCAGGAGACTCGCGACTACTGCATTAAGGCGATCGCAGGCCACATGTTCGGACATGCAATCGGATTCAGTAACACTCAAAATCGGCCCGACACTCCTGGTGAGTGTACGGAGCAGGCCGAGGGTGAAACCGTCGATGTGATGCTTACACCATACGATCCTAATTCGATTATGAACTACTGTAATCCTAAGTTTAATAACGACGGGAAATTGAGCGTGCTCGATATCGCGGCGCTGCGTACGCTGTACGGGGCGCCAGTAAAGGGCGAATCTGGACATTGATCACGGATAGGGGAACCATGTGCAGGTTTTCGGGAAATCGTTCCAACTACATGAACGTCCTCAGCTGTGTATTGTTGGTCTCGCTCACCTACGTTCGCGCTGTTCACGGGCAGAACTGTTCGGACATCGTTAACCACAGTCGGTTATCCGTAGTACACATCCAAGCTCAGAAGACTTCTAAGAAAACTGGTGCCGGCAGGGTATATGGCGGAACCGGCTTTTTAGTGTCGGCGTCTGGTGTGGTCATGACCAACAAACATGTTGTTGCCCCCGGACCAGACGACGAATCTGAAGTAAAGATCAGTGGCGCAATCGGCAGCCAAAGAGGGCAGCACTCAGCAATGCGCTGGCTCGCCAACAGTGAGATTACCGACATCGCGATTCTTCAGTTTGAGGACACGAGCAGGGCATGGAAGCCGGTTGTGATCGGGAACCCGTGGCAAATCGATATTGGACACCTCCTTTGTTCAATGAGTTTCCCGCTCGACATTGAGTTCGCCACTGCCCGAGGGGTTATTACAGGGAAGGGCGCTCCAGAGGGGTGGTGGTATTCCGATATGCCTTCGAATCCCGGCGATAGCGGAGCTCCGGTGTTTGACGCCTCTGACGGCACGGTCGTTGGTCTTAAGGTAGGCGACAGGGACGACGCCAAGGGACTCAGTTACGTCATACCAATCAATCTGGCCGACTCTTTGCTCTCAGCTTATGCTGGCATAGAGGTCCCCGGCCAACACGTTCAAGGAGCCAAAGATCCACGGCTAGATCGGATAACCGTGTCCAGTGATGCGGGTAAATATCAATTGACGGATTTTCTGAAGTTCTTGAGTGGTCGTGAGCTAAAAGTGAGCATGGATTCATCCGCCGCAAGCGACCTCGACCGGCAAAATATCACTGTTCGTACAGACGGATTTCAGGATGTACCCTTGAGGTGGGTTCTGGAGGAAGTGCTGCTGCGGGCGCTTCCTGGCGGTACTGATCAATGGGCGTACGACGTTGTGGGACGTACGGTGATTGTTAAACGGAGAGCTCGATGAGGAATGCCATACTGATCATCTTAACGATCGGAGTTGCCTTGGCCTTTGCGGGTGACTGTCACGTAAACTGCCCGCCGGGCTACCACGGTGGCTGCGTTAAGTCCGGCGAGAATTGTGACTGTTCCTGCTGGAAGGACGCACAGGAGGCCAAGAATGGAATCATCAGTAAGCTGCAGCGCATGGAGGCTTCTTCCGACATTCAAAGACAGGCTAGATTGGCACTGAAGAACACTGACGAACTCCCCGAGACAACCTTGACAGATCGCGTTACCAAGAAGGAGTTCACAATATCGCTTAAGACATTTTAGTTACGTTCTCACTGCAGAAGGCGTATTTGGAGCGCGGCTTTCGTTGGCACGATAGACAGTGGGGAATGTACCGGCACCCGCGGGGTCACTGCCTAATATCACAGTAGTGGGGTATTGAGTAAAGTTCTTCCAGATTACGGAGGCCGGACGAGAATTCCGCTCGAAACTTTGCGATCTCCTTTGTCATATCGTCCGTAATTGGACCATTTTTAGTTTTGTCCTGCTGGGGGAAAATCTTCGGATTTTCAAGCATGTCTCGAATGGTTGTCCTCATCTTGAGTAGGGGAAATGTCCCTGGAGAATCCGCAGGTAACTCTTCGATGACCTTCGTTAATTCAACTTTCATACTTTGTAGTGAGCCATATACATCACTCCGCAACTCCCATTCATAAGGATTTTGTAGCACTCCTCTATCGCACATCCGTTTCATCAGAAGTGATACTCTTTCACGCTTTGGATCTGGTGGCAACACCGCCTCACTTATCAAGTTCTGCGCCAAATTCAAAGGAATTATCTGATTTACATTTTGTAGCCCCTCGTATCCGCCACGTTTTATTCCCACGACCTTGCCAGATGAGATAAACACCGGCGCTCCGCTATCGCCCGGATTTGACGGCATTTGGGTCAGCCAAAACCCTCCTTCACTTCCTCCTCCCTGTTCTCCTAGCGGCCCTTCTACGAAAAAATACTCCCGCCCGGCTGTAAAGCCTACCGAGCATAAATGCGTGGAGAATGACACAATTCCGGCATCACCGAGCGTGACGTTCGAATATAGCTTGCTCGTGTCATCAAATTGCAGTAGTGCAACGTCATGGTTGTTGCTATCAATCACATGCAGAGAGGTGCTTTGAGCATAGCGGCTGGCAATGGCGCCGCTGATTATAACCTTGTCAACCCTGTCTCCTTTCTCGACGGTATGAGCGTTGGTTAGCACAAAGCCTTTCGAAGAGATCACGAATCCAGTGCCCTCCCGGATTTCGACTTGACCACTTGACCGGTATTTGTTAGAGTCCTCCTCGCCGATATAAACACAGTTGCAGCTTTGACTTGATTTACGACCCCGTCGCTGCACTGCGAAACGGCAACCTCGCAAACCACCCCCGGCATCAGAAATGAGCAAAAACAAAGTAGACGTACGACGAATGTTTTCATTATTGCTCCTTAATCTTTGCGCTGTCCCTGGACCAGGAACACAACGATGATCAGACCCCGAGAAAGCAACGTTTTGAAGACATGATACCCTCCCTTCAACTTCGCAATTGCATGCCCACAAATTGCCATCGGCGAGAATAGCACCAACGAATAAAGCAGCAAAGCAGACAATCACGAATCGGGGCGGTCGCTTTTGACGAATCCGGGTCCTGCGACATCCACGAAACACTGCGAATTAAGTCCTCACTTGACATGACGTGCCTCCCGTCCTAAGTTTATGTCTCGTTTCGTAAGCCAAGGATTGTGGATTTCTGTAGCCAGAATCGGCGTGCTGGCATTCTAGCTGTCGGGACGGTTCATAGGCTTAGCACCCGCCGCTAGCCAAGAGCAACAAGAATCGGCAATCCAAGAGCATGCTTATTTTTATCCGACGGCGGTCAGAGGTCCAAGTGAATGCCAATCATTCCTCAAATGGCCAGATTGGCTAGAAAAGGACGCGTGCAAATGCTTGACTTCAGTGGAAACGCTGCCTGGTGGGCTTTACTACTTCACGTCCTTAGTTTGCCAATCCTCGCGCAGCAGTGCACGACAACCGTAGAGGGCAATCGAGAAGCAATAGTCCGCATTCATGTAAAGAAGACAAAACACAATACGGGCGCCGTCGAACAACTTTACGGCACTGGATTCATTGTATCTCCCAGCGGATACGTTCTTACAAGTGACCATGTTGTTGAGCAAGGCACTGATATTGACAGCTTGCAAGTGGAGGGGGCGATCGGCAGCGATGCGGCCTCCGCCTCGGCACTGGAGATCATCAGCCACAACAAGGACAATGACGTCGCCCTTTTACGGTTCAAAAACACGAATCGCCAATACGCCAGTGTGATTTTGGGCAATGCTGGTGAGGTGGCGTCGCAGGAACTCCTCTGTTCTGCAGGGTATCCTCAGGATACTGAATACGTTACGACGAGTGGGAATCTAAGTGGCAAGGGAGGGCCCGGTGGAACCTGGTACACGCAAATGCCATCGAATCAGGGTGAGAGCGGTGCTCCTGTTTTCACTGCGTCTGGTGAAGTCGTAGCGCTGAAAAAGGGCGGGTACGAGAAGTCGCAGAACCTAAACGTACTTGTACCCTTGAATCTGGCGCAAAATCTCTTGAACTTAGTTCCTGATCGCAATCAAGGCCCGCCGTATGAGGTGCTCAAACATGTGATCGCCGATGCTTGGCAGAATCACTTAGTCAGATACTCCCAGCCGGACCGAGAAGCCTGGGATGCATTGACGGTAACAGAGCTAGACAATTGCGTTCTGGCTTGGGACATGAGGACGTACTCCCGGTTCCCCGGCAACAAGGTAATTGACCAGGTTATGGAAGAAAGGGTTCTGCTTAACAAGATAAAGCGTAGTGACATTACAACTGCGAATGGCGACGCGTTTGGAAGACCCCGATGGAGTCTGGTTATAACAGACAACGACCGAGTCAACGCCATTGGAGTGGGCAGACGTAACCTGATCGGCCCCTTTTCAGACGCGCCGATACAGTTTGGCCAATTCTGGGTGGCCGGCGTCAGTTTTTCAGAGAAGCAGCAAGCCGAAAAAGCAGTGGTACTGCTAAAGATGATTGTGAAATCCTGCCAGTAGCCAGGCGGCCAAAGAGGCTTCCACCCGAGTGGCGGGCATGTTCGAAGCGGGAGTACAACTATTCCTGATGGTAATTTGTCAATGCTTGGTCGGCGCCGTTGCCAACCAAATCCCACCCGGAGAACCAAGTGCGAGACAAAGCGACCGGACGACCAATGCAGCTGCGAGATGCGGTTTGGGATCGGGCTCATTGCTGCTCACATAGTCCAAACCAGAGACAAATGTCAGCGAAAAAAGAAATGAAAGAATAGTTGATATGGATGGAAAGCACCCGGTCGCGTTCTCTCGGAGGTGCGGTGGAAGCGCGCTGAGCGCCAGTTGAATTTC
>OBLU010005225.1_pt1 | contig 11668 bp, 12 predicted proteins | sample 1518681 | NCBI WGS metagenome assembly OBLU01 (sample SAMEA3539304, study PRJEB22396) | soil metagenome | biome: tundra; feature: field; material: soil | place: USA | collected 2010-05 | depth 0.15 m
GGTCACGCTCTTCGTTGCGGACTGGCACGACCACGTCCACCTGCAGAACTTTCATGACTCCGAGAATCGGTGAGGATACTCGGTGGTCCCTGAGGTAATGCTGTGTATGTGCTACGAGCGAAAACCCGCGCTCACCCGCGGTCGTCAAACCTTCAGCATCCGCCTCAGAAACCAAAATCATCACTATATTCGAATATTGATCGTTCAGAAGCCGAGTCAGATTGCAGTCGGCTAATTCGCTAGTATGTTTGATATCGGCCAGTCATGGCGCGAGGTGCTGCTCGGCTGTCAGCTGCAGCGACCACTCATCCATGTGCCCCGGCGACCACGCCCACGGGTACTCGTTGGTGAACGCCAGGAACCGGCGGATCAGCCGCTCCCGCGGGCCGATCGTGTCATCGTCCTTGAGCCCGCGGGCCGTCTGCTGCGCACGCCACCCCCGCAGCATCGCCTCGACCATCGCATCCTCCGGGCGCAGCTGCACGACACCCGAGACGAGCTCCATGCAAGCCGCTCCCGCGAGCTCCATCCTGCGCTGCTGCGTCACTCCAGACCATCCCTTCTGGAGGGCTGATCTTGCACCAGATGGGATGGACTTAGCAAACTGGCTGATCAGGCGACCATCATGTAACCCCCCGGAAACCCCGCGAGACACCGCGCCGACCTCGCGGCCTGCGACTTCCCGCCCGCTTGATGCAATTCCCGAGAGTTCAGGTACCGGTCGACGGTCGTCTCCCGGGAAGCGTGACCCAGCAGGTTCTGCACCATGAACCACGGATCCCCGTACAGCAGCCGGAAGTCCCGGCGCTCCTCCGGCGTCAGCCCGTAGCGCTGGTCCATCAGGCGGTTGAGCACAACCAGCATGTAAAGAGCGAAGGAGTGACGGGCCGAATGCGGGGTCGCATACGGGGCGTAGACCTTGTGCGGGTCCATGCCCTGGTGTCCCGGCGGAGTCAGCACCCGCTCGCAGCGCTGGTTCGCCGTCCGGAAGACCCCCTCCCACGAGTCGGGCTGAAACGGCAGGCCCTGCTCATTCAGCCACAGCCACAACGGCTCCGGCCCGCGCCGGCCCTCGGTGAACAACAGCATCCGCTCCCGCACCGTCAGCAAGTCCAGCGCACACCTGCCGAGGACGCCATTCTGATCGGACCACCGCACCATCGGCTTCAGCCCGCCGGTGACCTCGGTGACCAGCCGCATCTCGGCCAGACGGTCGTACCGGCCGGCCTTCTGGGCCTGCCGTACCGCACACGCCCGCGAGGATTCCTCGTACGCCTCGATGTCACCGACAGCGTCCGCGGCGAGATAGTACGTGCGGGGCTTCTTCGACCGCGTCACCTCAGCGGCGACCTTCCCCCGGTAGTACCGGCCGCCGTCCAGCCGGCGCCGGGGCACCTCGAACGTCAGCAGCGACCCGCCCTCCGCCCGCCGCAGGCCCGACGACGTGAGCAGCCGCACGAACGCGACGTTGCGGTCCTCCAGCCGCCCCACCCAGCCCGGTTCCGGCGCCCCCTCCCGGGTGTGGCCCCGCAGCCCGACGTCGATCCACCGCCGCCAGGTCCGCGGCGTCAGCCAGTGCACGTTGCCCGGCCGGGCGTCCTTCGCTCTCGCCGCGACGACCGGCACGGCCTCGCCATACCGGCCCGGCACCTGCCTCATGACGACCGGGTTCCGCGCCAGGTGCCGTTCTCTGACCGCCCACCCGTACAAGCTTGTGAACGCCGCCAGCTCCCGGTTCCACTTCGACCCCCCGATCCGCCCGGGATTCGCCTCCGCGAAGCGCCGCCAGTGCTCGTAGTCCTCCAGATCCCGCTGCGTCGCCTCCGTCCACCCCCGGCCGCGACTCCACAGGAAGGTCAAAAGCAGGGCGATATCCGTCGCGTAATTCCGCTTCGTCTCCGACGTATACGCACGGAAGACATTGGACTGCCCATACAGGCTCAGCAGCGGGTCCACCCGGTAATCCGGCGACAGGAAGATAGCGTCCCCGGCCCGCACACCCACCGCGTCCTCCCGCGCTGGCAGGTCCTGCCACCGGCCCAGGAGCGACCTCCGCACTCCGCCCCGCACCGCGTCCCGCGGTACCCAGAACACCCGCCAGCTCACCTGCCAGCACCCCCTCTTGATCGGCTTCAACATGCCGATTCAACAGGGAAGTGAGCAATCCCGGATGATCATGAGCACCGGATGAGCAAATCGGGGTTGCGTGAGCAATCGCTCCGGAGCTGCCCTTACTGTCGGTTCCATGGTGGCACAGTCGGGACCCGGGTGAAGGTCCGCGATCCGGTTGCCTGGGTCCGGTACGACGATGGCTAACGCAGGAGTTCCCGCTGGACAGCCTGCGGCTGGCTGACTTCCGTCATTCGGTTCCGTGGCGGCAGGTGCGCTCGCGGTACGGGCAGGCACGCTACTCGGGGTCATACGCGTCGGCGACGACAGGCGGGTTCGTCACGTATGAGAGCCGCCTGGAGCTGGCTAGGCTGCTGGCTGACTTCGGCCCGCAGGTAGCGCAGATCTATGCTCAGCCGTGTCGGCTTGCGTCCCGCGTCGGCGGCCGGGTCCGGCATCATGTGCCCGATTTCCTGCTCGTGTCGGCTGCGGGAACGGCCCGGCTGGTGAACGTCAAGCCAGCGGCGCGGCTGCAGGACCCGCAGGCCGGTCGGCTGGATCGCCTCAGGCCGGATAGTTCCCGGCCTCGAGGTCTTGGAGCAGGCTCGGATGGGTGGGCTGCCAGCCGAACCTCTCCCGGGTCAATGCGCTCGAGGCGGGCTGATCGACGCCGAAGATGCTGCCGAGGAATCCGAAGTTCTCCGCCGGGACGGCCGCGGTGGGCACGTCGAGCTTGCGGCCGATGACCTCGGCGATGGCGCGCATGGTGTCGCCCTCATCGGCGACAGCGTGAGCCACCGTGCCGGGAGCGGCTTGTTCCAGGGTGAGCCGGAAGAGCCGGGCGGCGTCGAGGCGATGCACGGCCGGCCAGCGCTGGCTGCCGTCGCCGACATAGCCGGAGACTCCGGTGCGCCGGGCAGCCTCGATGAGCACCGAGGCGAATCCGTAACCCTCGCCCCGGGCGTGGACCGACCGGGGGAGACGGACGACCGCGGAGCGGACGCCCTTGGCTGCCAGGTCAAGGACGGTCTGGGCATTGCGGCCGCGACCGCCTATGGGACCGTCGGTGGGCGTCGGGTCCTGTTCGGTCGGGGCGCGCCCGGGCACGGCGGGTGTGCCGGAGGCGATGATCAGTGGCCTGCCGCTTCCCTCGAGGGCGGCGCCGAAGGTCTCGACGGCGAGGGTCTCCTCTGCGACCGACTTCGCGAAGTTGTCGAAGTCGTTGCCGAAGGCGAGGTGGATCACCCCGTCGGACTGCGCGGCGCCGGCGCGCAGGCTCTCAGGATCATTGAGGTCGCCGCGGAGCGCAGTGGCTCCCGCAGCGGTGACAGCCCGTGCCGACGTCTCGGAGCGGGCCAGGCCGATGACCTGATGGCCTGCGGAGATGAGTTCGGCGACGACGGCTGAGCCGATCCCGCCGCTGGCACCGGTAACGAAGACGCGCATGAGACCTCCAAGTGATGAGACTATGATCCCATCACTGTAGCAGGGTGACGGGACAATCATCCCATCGATAGGATGGGGCAATGCCCCGATGGGAACCCGATGCGCGCGAGCGGCTGGTTGCCGCTGCGCTGCACCTGTTCTCCGAGCAGGGCTACGACGAGACCACCGTCGCCGGGATCGCCGCTCACGCCGGCCTGACCAAGAGCACCTTCTTCCGGCACTTCCCCGACAAGCGGGACGTGCTGGCGGCCGGTCAGGAGACTCTGTCGCGACTCTTCGTCGAAGGCATCGCCGCAGCACCCGCGGATGCCACCCCGCTGACCGCGGTCGCCGCCGGGCTGGAGCGCGCAGCTCGGGTGATGACGCCATTCAATCGCCAGCTTGGGCCTCGGCTCCGTGCCGTCATCGCGACCAGCGCAGAGCTCCAGGAACGCGACGCGCTCAAGCAGGTCGGCCTGGCCGCGGCCATGGCAGGTGCGTTGCGTGCCCGTGGCGTGCCGGACCTGTTGGCCACCCTGGCGGCCGAGCTGGGCGTGCTCGCCTTCAAGGAGGCGTACGCCGCATGGGTCGCAGCGGACAACCAGCAGGAACTGGGCGAACTGGTGCGCACGGCCTTGGATCAGCTGCGCGCCGCGGTCACCGAACTCGGCTGACCACGTCGCCGGAACGCATGCCGGCTGGCCGAACGCCGACCGCGGAAATGCTTGAACCTCAGACATCGGCGGCGCAGCGCACGTCGCCCTGACCTTGCTGATTGCCATCCTCTTGGGCAATAGCCAGACTTGCGAACCGACCTTCCGCCTCCTGCGCTGCCCTCTGTGCCGCTAACCCCCCAGAGCCACCCGCGCCTGAGCAAACAGACGATCTCGGCGCACCTATCCTCGGAGCCAAGACGCGCACGCTATCCCAGGGACCCGATTGCTAATGATCACCTGGAACGCCTACAGAACCGCATTGCTCACCGGCCGAAACGCCGCAGGTCAGCGGCGTGTGATTGCTCATGATCGCCCGGATCCTACAACAACTGTAGGGAGCAGGTTTTTCTGAACAATCGACTGGCTACCTGAACACCTGCATGAACAACTGCGGTTGGATGTGAACAGTCAGGGCTTGCCGGTGACGGTGGGTGATTCGGGGGGTAAGCGTCTGGGCCTGCGTGCGGGGATTTCTGCCTGGTTCCTTGCCGGTCTCGCTGTCGGAGCCGTTCTGCCCGCTTGCACCGGGGTGCAGTCCCGTGGGATCTAGGGCGTGGAGATTTCGTCGTCTGCCGGCACATCTATGCGGCTGCTGCGGGCGAGTTCGAGGAGGGTCCCGACCGCCGTTTCGAGCGGGCGGGTGTCGCGCTGGACCTGGGCGAGGAGGAGGCCGCCCTGGAGCGTGGCGAGGAGGGTGACGGCGAGGGCGTCCGGGTCGGTGCCGTCCGGGAGGTGCCCGGCGTCGTGCAGGCGGCGCAGCCCGTCACTGATGGCGGCCTGCCACTGCCCGAATCCGCTGGCAAGCAGGGCGCGGGCGTGCGGGTCGGTCTCCGCGAGCTGGCCGGCGAGCGAGCCGAGGGGGCAGCCGCCCTTTCCCTCTCCGCTTCTGGCCTGGGCGATCACCATGTCGCGCCAGGCTCTCAGTCCCTCGGCGCTGCCGAGGTCGGCCTGCCGCTGGTTGCCGGCGATGACGTCGGCCTGGTGGGTGATGACCGCCTGCACGAGCTCGTCCTTGTCGGGGAAGTAGTGGTACATCTGCGATCCGCTGACTTCTGCCGCCGCCTTGACGTCATCCAGCGTGCTGGCTGCCACGCCCCGCTCGTAGATCAGCCGGGCGGCCGCCTCGACGATCCGGGCCCGGGTCCGCTCTCCCTTGAGGGTGAGCCGCGGCCGACCGGGTGCCTCGCTTCCCATGGTGTCCACGGTACCAGGTTTCTGAGTTTGACAACCCAGTCAGCATGGGCAATAGTGGGTCACGTAACTCATTCCGAGTGGCTGGAGAGGATCATCGTGATTCTTGTGACAACCGCGGGGAAGGTCGGCGCCGAGACGGCCCGGCTGCTGCGGCAGGGGGACGTGCCCGTCCGGGTGCTGGTGCGGGACCCGGCGAAGCCGGCGGCGAAGGCGCTAGCCGAGGCCGGCGCGGAGATCGCCGCCGGAGACCTGGACGTCCCCGCGAGCATCGACGACGCGATGACGGGCGTCAGCGCGGTGGTCCTGGTCAGCCCGGCCGTGCCGGCCCAGGAGCTGAACGTCGTCGCCAGCGCCGCCAGGGCCGGCGCAGCGCACGTCGTCAAGGCGACCAGCAAGGCCTCGGCCGACTCACCGATCGCCCGGCGGCGCGGGCAGACCCAGATCGAGGAGGGGCTGGCCGCCTCCGGGATACCCCACACGCTGCTGCGGTCCAACGCCTACATGCAGAACGTCCTGGCCCTGGCCCCGGCAATCGCCGCGACGAGCAGCTTCGGCTCCGCGGCCGGCAAGGGCCGCGCCGGCATGGTCGACGCCCGCGACGTCGCCGCAGTGGCCGCACAGATCGCCGCCGACCCCGGCGCGCACGCCGGGAAGACCTACTGGCCCACCGGCCCCGAACTGGTCTCCAACTACGACGTGGCCGCCGTCCTGTCGAAGCTGCTCGGCAGGGCCATCACCTACCGGGAACTCACCTTCGAGGAGAACAAGAACGCGATGATCCGCGCCGGCGTCCCCGAGCCGGTCGCGGAGATGAACGCCCAGGCATTCAGCCTCACCGCCGACGGCGACGCCGAATGGGTCACCGACGACGTCCCGTCAATCCTCGGCTGCCCCGCCCGCTCCTTCGAGCAGTTCGCAACCGACCACGCCGCCGCATTCTCCTAGACCCTCCGGATACCGCGACACCAGCTGGAGGCGGCGCCCGGTGACACCGGATCACCGGACACCAGGTCCGCTTCGACGGGCGCGGGCCCGGCCGGCCAGGGCCGGACAACGGCCCCGGGCCGTCTCCAGGCAGAAACCAGTCAGAAGACAAAAGACAGGAGCAGGCAAGCCATGACGGATCTCAAGGGCAGGACCGCTCTGGTCACGGGCTCGACGAGCGGGATCGGCAGGGCCACGGCCATCACGCTCGCCGCCCGGGGCGCCCGCGTCCTGGTGACCGGACGCAACGAGCAGCGAGCCGCCGTCGTGGTCGCCGAGATCGAGCGCGGTGGCGGCACCGCGGCCTACCACCTGACGGCGCTGGACGGCGCAGGGCCGGCCCGTGACCTGGCCGCGTGGGCTGCCAAGGCCGGCGACGGCCACGTCGACATCCTCGTCAACAACACCGGCGTCGCCTTGCCAGGGCCGACGGAGTCCGCCACCGAAGCCGAGTTCGACCAGACCTTCACGATCAACGTCAAGGTCCCGTTCTTCCTCGTCGCGGCCCTGGCGCCTGCCATGGCCGCACGCGGGCCGGGCGCCATTGTCAGCACCAGCACCATGGTCGCCAGCTTCGGGCAGGCGGGCATGGCCATGTACGGGGCAAGCCGCGCCGCCCTCGAACTGCTGACCAAGGCCTGGGCCGCCGAATACGGCCCCCAGGGCGTCCGGGTCAACGCGGTCGCCCCCGGCCCCACGCGGACCCCGATGAACGCCGGATTCGGCGACATGCCCGACCGGTTCGCAGCACTGGCACCCGCCGGCCGCGTCGCCGAGCCCGAGGAGATCGCCGCCGCGATCGCCTACCTCGCCAGCGACGACGCCAGCTTCATCCACGGCGTCACCATCCCCGTCGACGGCGGCCGCACCGCCACCTGAACGCAGGCAGCCGACGGTCTGACATCATCCGGTCCCACGCCGACTACCGCCGCGCCGCGAGTCGCTAACACAATCCCGGAGCAGAGGCACCAGCCACACACGGTGACCACGGTAGGAGCGGCGACTGTTCATATAGCCGGTGGCCGACCCAACGGGAACTGTTCAACAACCCCAGAACTCCCAGCTCGGAGTGTTCAGGTTCGCGTGTTCCCTACAACAACTTGTAGGATCCGGATCTTAGTGCGCACTGTCCGTTGAGAATGCGCGCTGTCCGCGCAGATCCGGGATTCATGCGCACTGAACTCGGATGGCGACTACAGGTCCGCCCGCTGGTCGGCCTCAAGACAGGATTGCCGCTGTTACGGAGGGTGATCGGCAAGCAGTCGTCTCCCAATTGCGAGGTTGGCGCCGACTCTGCGTTGGCTGGCTGTTATGCCGGTTGTGCCTGGGGGTGTGCACAGATCAGCCGGTTCTGCGGGCGCTGGCAGGAAGGGGCCCGCGTTCTGTTCCGGCGGCCATGGAGCTGACGGCCGGTGACCTGAGATGATGCCGGCCGCCCGCCATCAGTTTTCGCCGGGCCGTGGTTCGAGGCCATTGCGGAGGTGAGGCGATATGCTCGCGGTATGCCGGATCTGGCTGGTGCGGGCAAGCGGAATGGCAGCAGGCCAACGATCTACGAGGTGGCCAGGCGAGCGGGTGTGTCGATTGCGACTGTTTCCCGTGTCGTTACCGGATCTGGCACGGTGGGGGAAGCCTCCAGGCTGCGGGTCGAGCAGGCCATAGCCTCGACGGGCTGGGTGCCAGACCCGGCCGCGCGGCAACTCGCCGGGGCGGGCGGAGACCAGGTCGTCCTCGCCATCGGGGTCGCTGACCGGCAGGAGTTCGCTGACGACCAGCACTACGCGAGGGTCGTCGCGGGCGCGCAGGAGGAAGCAGCCAACCGCGGCCTGTCCCTGGGAGTGCACCTTGCGCAGCCGGGATCGGCAGCCGGCCTTGCGCCCTTGCGCGGGAGCCGTCGCTGCCTCGGCGCTGTCCTGGTCAACCTGGATGCGCAGGATCCGGCATTCCTCAGCGGCCTGGGCCTGCCGCTGGTTTCCATGGGTCATTCAGCGCCATCGGTGCCCAGCGTGAGCCCGGACAATGAGGCAGGAGCAGTGGCGGCGATCCAGCACCTGATCAGCCGTGGCTGCCGGCAGATCGCTATGATCGCCGGGCCGGAGCGGAACCCCTGCGCCCGCGAGCGCCTGGCCGGCTACCGGTCCGCGATGCGTTCAGCCGGGCTGCGCGAGGCTGTGCTCAGCGCCGACTTCACCAGGCCAGGCGCTGCGACGGCCACCCGCCTCCTGCTCAGGGCAGATCCTGGCCTCGAGGCGATCTTCGCAGCATCTGACCTCATGGCCACGGCGGTGCTCCAGGTCCTCACCGGGAGCGGGCGCCGCGTCCCCGACGACGTCGCTGTCGTTGGCTTCGACGACTCCTGTGCGGCGCTCATGACAACCCCGGCTCTGTCGACCGTCCGCCAGCCCGTCGAGAAGCTTGCTGCGCTGGCGGTCCGCACACTGCTTGACCCGGCTGGCAGCCGCCCCCCGGACCGGAGGATGCCAACGCGGCTCGTTGTGCGGGCCAGTTCAGCTGCCTGACGCCAGACCCGGCTTTGCGAGTGACTGATCAGGCAAGCGAAATCAGCGATGCCCAGATCGCCTGGATCTGCGCCATCACGTGAAGGGATCCTCAAGCTCCAGCCGTCGCGCCGAACGGCGGTTATCGTGTGCGCCGTGACGCCGGCGGTCGTCACGGAACGCGATGGCTGGCCGGGCGAGCCGCCTCGGCCGCAGGGGGAAATCGTGATCGCGGTCCGGCGGGCCGGGGTGATGAATGCTCAGCATGGCACCGTGGCAGGCCTGATACGTGGTCCGGGCTAGAGCAGCGTGTCTGCGCAGGCCGTGAGCGCGAGCAGGGTGCGCCGGCTCCCGGCCCGGAATGCGCGCACCGGGAGTGGCTGCAAGAGCTTCAGCGGCCGGGGAACCCCGATCGCCGCGACTCGCCTGACATGCGCCGAGCCTGCCCGGGGGAGCGTGCAGCGCAGCGTCACATCGACGGTCCCGGCGTGCAGCTTCATGGTCACCGACTGGTGAAAAGCGATCTTCGCCGGCCGCTCCGAGCACTTACCCGGCCGCGTCTTCGCGTTCGGCGAGTTCGGTCCGCTCGGCATCCGCCCCACCGCCGGATCCAGCTGGGCGCGATCGGGCCGACACCCCGATCGCCGGCCCGCCACCTGCCACCGCACCCATGGGGTGACCTACTTCCACGGCTGCTACTCGGTGGGCGACGACACCCTGCGGGGTGTCAACCGCCGCCGCAAGGGTGACACAAGGGCGCCGTGAACTCCCCGGCCGCGCTGAAATCGATCCGCGCGGCCCGGCCCGATGGCGCACCCATCTACGATCATGGACAACCTGTCCGCCCGCAAGGGCGCCAAGCTCCGCGCCTGGGCGAAGAAACACCTGGTCGAGCTGTGCTTCACCCCGGCCAGTGCCTCCTGGGCCGACCCGATCGAGGCCCACTTCGGATCCCTGCAGGCTGAAGACGCCCACGTCTTCCCAGCTCCTGCGCCATCCGGCGAAGTCATCCGCCTGTGCTGGGGGCGTGCTAGGGAATCGCCCCAGCTTGGCGAGCTGTTCAGCCATGTCGCTGTCTTTGCGCAGTGCCGGGCCGTCGACGCCGATGACCGGGATGTTCGCTGCTTCCGGATCGCGCAGGCCGATCTTACGGGCGTGCCGCCACCAGGGCGGCAGCGCTTTGACCTCGGTCATGCCCTCGCAGAAGATGACGGCCGGCGCGAACAGCAGCGCGCGCACGTGCACCGGCTCCAGTAGCCGCAGCCATTTCTGCGACTCCAGCGCCGAGAGGTTACCCAGGTCAGGGCGCAGCACCCGGGCACCCGACGGGCCAGGTGCGATCCGCACGATCCGGCCCAGGTCTGCCGGTTCCTCGACCGGCACAAGATCAGCGTGATGAGTGATGACCAGGCACTGTCCGGGCCCGCGGATGGTGCGCAGCAGGCGCCGCTGGGCGGTCGGCTCCAGGTTTACGGCCGGCTCGTCCAGGACCAGGACCTTGCCGTCGCGGTCGGCGAGCAGGACGCTGAGCGGCAGGGGCCTCCTGGACTCCCGCGCCGCAGAACACCAGCGGACGCTCGCCCTTGTCGTTGATCACGACCGGTTCGATGATCATCGCGGGGTCTGCGCCGTCGCCGTCGGCTGGGGCGTTCTTTGCCCTCACTTCAAGAACTTGTCCCGTCAGGCTCCTGAACGTCGCCTGGACCCGCTTGTAGCGCTCCCGCTGCTGGGCGTCGCCGTTCTTCAGCCGGTACAGTTCGGCAGCCACGTGGGCGCCGTCACGCAGCTCCGCTGGCTCCCAGATCTCCTGATTGGTGAACAGGCCGTGGCGGCAGCCGACGGTTGTCGGTCAGCACCAGTCCCTGCCGCAGCAACGACGACAGCACGAACGCGAACGTGAAGCCCCTGTTCCCGTACTCCGTCACGCTCACGCCGGGGGCCAGCTCCCGCAAGCTCGCCGGGATTCTCCCCGGCCCGCCCGGCAGGGACTGGACGGAGAACGCGACCGGCTGGTTCATCTTCTCCAGCGCGACCCGGAGATCCAGCCGATTCTCGGACTGAGGCTTGCTGCCCAGGAGCCATTCCTTCACGCTGCGCGCCCCAGCTGGCTCCACACGCTGGGGGACTGCCAGGCTGCGAACCACGGGCGCACCATCGCCGAGTCGTAGCGGATCAGCAGCCGGCCCGACCACAGTGGAGCCAGCGAGTCTGCTCCCAGACAGTCCCTGACATATGTGTCGTCCTCATCCGCCGAAGGCTCGTCCTGCTCGGACCGGCCCGAGCAAGCGTAAGCCGCGCACATGAAGGCATGGATGCGCTTGCGTTCCCCGTCCTGATCAAGGTCCAGGTCCAGCGCCACCCAGAACGAGGCAGCACCGTCATGACCTGCGCTCTCGTACACAGCCAGCCGCTCGGCCGCAGGATCCCCGCTGGCCCGCCCGACGACAGCACGCCCAAGATCCAGGCATGCTGCCAGGTTGGTCTTCCCCGCGCCGTTCGGGCCGGTAACCACCGTGAGCCCCTCAGGCACATCCAGGCGCACACGATCACCGACCGACAAGAACCTCTCGGCCTCAACTCCGTGCAGCAGCACCAGATCCGCCTCCCGTATCGCCCCGCCCAGCACGGTGTCCGGAGCATTCAGCGTGTGGTGAGGGCTGCCAGCATGAGGCGTGCTCGGCGAGCTAGATGCTGACCTCGGGCCACAGCTTGCGGGCGGTCGCGTAGGCGCGCCGTTGCATG
>OBLU010005226.1_pt1 | contig 11668 bp, 12 predicted proteins | sample 1518681 | NCBI WGS metagenome assembly OBLU01 (sample SAMEA3539304, study PRJEB22396) | soil metagenome | biome: tundra; feature: field; material: soil | place: USA | collected 2010-05 | depth 0.15 m
GGCGTCGAAGGGCACGGTGGGGGCTGTGTTGTCAGACGCTCAGGGCACCACCCTGTATCGATATACCCCGGATACGCCCGGGGTTTCCGTCTGCACCGGCGGATGCGCCACCACCTGGCCACCTCTCACCCTGCCGGCGGGGGTCAGCAAGCCGGTGGCCGGCCCGGGCGTGACCAATCTCGGCACCATCAAACGGGCCGATGGCTCACTTCAGGTCACCTACATGGGAATGCCCCTCTACCGGTACGTCGGTGATACCAGTCGGACGGACGCCACCGGCCAGGGTCTCGGCGGCACGTGGTACGTGCTGAAGGCCTCGGCGTCGACTCCGGCGACCCCGGCGGCCCCGACTACGACCTCCGCACCACAGGGATCCGGCAATGCCTACTAGCTCGGACCTGGCGAGGAATCGGCCGCACGATGGAGCGGCAGGAGCCGCAATGGGGCAGAATCGGTGAGTGAGAGGTGAGCGAGGCGTGTGTCATCCAGGATCTCCGCCATCCGTTCACTGAACGCTCCACGGTGAGTCGGGATACCGTCCGTGGCGAGGAGCCCCGCCGGCCGGGGCCGACAGATATGGCCACTGATGAGTTTGGGCTGCGAGCTGCATTCCTCGCCCACAGCGGCGAGTTGGTGGGTTTCGCCCGGCGGGCCTTGGGTGACCCACAGCTGGCAGAAGAGGCCGCGCAAGAGACGTTCGTGCGGGCATGGCAACACCGGGAACGGTTCGATCCCTCGCTTGGTTCCATGCGCACCTGGCTGTTCGCCATCGAACGACGCCTTGTCATCGACCTGGCCAGGGCCAGGTCCATCAGAAGAACTGAGCCACTGCCTCCCGACACGGCAGAGGTCGAGGACGGCATCGCGCGCGCCATGCAGGCGTGGCAGGTCGAAGAGGCGATCCGCCGCCTACGTGACGAGCACCGCCACGTCCTGGTGGAGATCTATTACCGGGGACGCCCCAGCCGAAGCGTGGCTGACGAGCTCGGCATCCCCGACGGCACCGTCCGCAGCCGTCTGTTCTATGCGCTCAAGGCGCTCAAGCTTGTGCTCGAAGAGATGGGGTGGGGGGAGTGAGCGGAGCCGAATGTGACAGCTGGAGAGGCATGCAGGCGATGCATGCCATCGGTCGGCTCGATGCGCACGAAGAAGACGAACTTGTCGCACATCTGGCCGCTTGTTCATCGTGCCGGGCCGAGGCAGAGGCTCTGGCCGGCATGGAGTCGGCCCTGAAGCTGGCCGACATCGATCATCTGGAGAGCGCCGCGGAGCCGGCGATCCCGATGGAGTCGGCGCGCTGGGAGCAGCTCCGGCTCCAACGGCAACGACGAGTGGTCAGGATGACCAGAACGTGGGCGGCGGCGGGCATTGCCGCCGCCGCGGTGGTGGCGATCGCCCTGGGCGCGGCGGTGCTTCACCACCCGGCCTCACCAAACCGGACCGTGGCCCTCACCGGAACCTCCGGAGTGCATGCCTCGGTAGTGCTCACTCCCAAGGCGTGGGGAACCCAGGCCACCTTCGATGAGGCTGGCCAGCGGTCCGGGCAGGTGCTCACCGTGTCGATGGAAACGACGTCGGGCACCTGGTGGGTTGCCGGCAGCTACCGAACCCCCGGCTCCAATGGCCGGCTCCAGGTGACCCTGTCGTGCGCGGTGCCTGCAACTCAGATCACCCACATATGGGTGAGTGATGATGCGGGCCATACGGTGCTGCGCGGCTATGTCCAGTGAGCAGGCCTCTGAGAAGAGCGAACGCCTGCGTGATGCGGTGGAAGTCGATCACGCCACCCGGACCGGGTCGCCGCCGACCGACACCACATCGCCTCGGTGCAACTGGCACCCCCGGCGGAGCTCCACCTCGCCATTGACTTCCACGCTGCCGGTGGCGATGACCCGCCTGGCGTCCGACCCGCTGTCCACCAGATTGGCCAGTTTCAGAAACTGGCCCAGCCTGATCATGTCGTCGGTGATGGCTACGTCGTGCATCTGTCCATTCTCCGCCCATCGACAAGGTGAGGCAACGGTGAAGCCGCCACCGGAGGTCTCGGACGGTTCGAGCCGAGTTCACGAACCGATGATGTCAGCCAGTACCGCCGCCCCGCTGATCGCAGGATCTTTGGTGGCGGTCAGGAGAGTGACGGTCTGATCTCTTGCCAGAGCTTTCAAGTGATCGAGAGCTTCGGCCCGTCCCGGTTCCCCGAGCTCGGCCCGATACCGTCGTTTGAACTCGTTGAATCGATCGGGTACGTGGCCGTACCACTTCCGCAGCTCGGTTGACGGCGCTATTTCTTTACACCATTCATCCAAGCCTGCGCTCTCCTTCGACACACCTCGGGGCCAGAGGCGATCGACCAGAATGCGCGTACCATCGTGAGGTTCGGCCTCTTCGTACACCCGACGCAGGCGAACGTCGGACTTTTTGGCCACCATCACGAACCCGGGGTCACCGGGGAGATCAATTGACTGTCGGTGGCACCGGGACCCTCCCACGGGGGACGAAAGTCCTCGGCCGGGCGAGCCAATTGCTCCACGTGTTGTGCGGATAGCCGACCCAGAGCGGCGCTGTCCTTTCGGGTGAGCCCCAGGCTCATCACCCGACCGTCGTGGGGATCGTGGCGACGTTCGACGAATCCGGCAGCCTCTGCCCGTGCCTGCCTTTGGCTCCAATTGAAGAACTGACGAAGCCCGGTCCGGAGGGTCGGCAGCCTTCGGTACTCGTCGGTTCTGAGTGGTCTTGGTGTCACCATTGCAGTTCGATACCAAGTATCTCGTAGTACGACCTGAAGTGCCCCAGGAAACACTGGTCCGAGGCATCCTGACGATTGTCGCCTCCACGATCCCACTCACCGACCGCATGCTTGAAGCTACTGCCGGGAATGAGCACCGGTGACCTCAACCGATGATGCCTCACGACAACGATCGGCCGAGCACCTGGGCGATTTCACCATCACCTGACAGGTGGTTCGGATCATCCCTCTGGCCCTGGTCGTCGGGGCCATGGCTGCCACCCTGGCGTTGGGGATGCTCGATCTCGTCGGGTTGATCGCCCTGGATCTGAGCCCGGACTCCCGGTCCGGATGTGGTTCAGAGGTTGGGTTCGGCCTGAGCTTTGCCGGCTCGACGGTTTCCGAGGCGTTCGACGACGCGGCCCACGCGCTCAGTCGTGCCTTGCAGCGGACCGAGGGTATTGGACAGGGTGCCGATCGTGACTTCGAGACTCTTGATGCTGTCGTCGAGCGAGACCAGAGTTGGCACCAAAGTCGGCAGGTGGCTGATCGGCTCGATGACCTTGACCAGTTCGTCGAGCGTTGTGCCCAGGCCGGCCAGCCGTTCGAGGGCCGGCGCCACTGTGGCCAGGGATTCCAAGGTGACGTTCAACTTGGCCAGTGCGTCGAGGCTCGCTCCGAGATCGGCCAGCTGTTCGAGGGCCGGCACGATGGCGACGATCTGGGCCAGGGTGTGGTCGAAACCGGCGATCCGCTCGATAGCCGGTGCCGCCTCCCCGAGACGCTTGAGTGCGGGGATCACCGCGGGAAGGTCCCGTAAAGCTTGCACGTTGGCGCCAATGTCTCCGGTCAAACTTCGCACCGTATCCCCCTCGATCGTCCGTGACCAGTATGACGTTGCCGGCAGATGGATGCCCTCATCGGCGTTCAGGGCGGCCGGTGACGGCCGGCGTCGACAGCCCCCGATACCTGACCCGCCCCCGAAAGCCACCGAACGCGGAAGCCACCGAACGCGGAAGCCGCCACCAGCGACAGGTTTGACCCGGCTGTCTACGGTGTCTCGCGACATCACACGGAGGTCTTCACCCAAGGGTTTGGCTGGGGGATTCATGACTTGATCGAAGGAGCAACCGCGCCAGCGTCGTGTATCGGGGACCCTCCGTGGAGGATTGTGAGGCCACCAGGTCGAGGCAATCGACGTCGAACGTCGCGAAGAAGGGGATCCCGGCAAGGGCGGCCCGCGCCGAACCATTGAGTCGACGCCCTTTCGAGCGTGCGATGGTCAGGTGCCCGGTGAAGGGCGTAGTGCCGTGGTTCGTGTCGGGGACAACAGGAACGGTCGCCGACCGTACGGCGTCGGCCGCTTCATCGAGACCTGCGACGGGGATCTGGAGCACCCGTTCGCCGCTGAACCATGCCGTTTTCGGGCCGACCTCGCAATGGACCGGGCCCGCCACGTTCCCGGCCGCGGCCCCGAGCGCGTCGACCAGCGCCGGCACCAGGTCGTCGTCCACGTCACCGAGGAATCGGAGGGTGATGTGGCACTGTCCGGGCCCGACCAGCCTGAGGCCCTGAGCAGGCCCCAGTTTCAATGAAGAGAGACGCTTCAGCATCGAATCATCGGGCCACGCTGCCACGAACATCCGCACATCCAAGTGTGCCCTACGGCGCGCCGGGATGGGGACAGGCGCCGTCACTGGCAGGGGTGTCCCCAATCAGCCAAGCAGCCACGAAGGTTTTCCCTCCGGACTGACACTCTCGTCGGATCCTTCGAGCCGAGCCGCTGTTTCGGCCACCTTCCGGCGCAGCACGGCAGCACTCCCCACCACAAGGGCGCGGTTCACTTCCTATACGGGTTGGTCCATCCTGAACCTCTGGTTTGCCACTGACAGGCGACGCCTCACTTCAGCGTCTGCGTTCTCGATTTCCTCCACGGGAACGAACCACCTGACAACCGAATCCATCACATCAGGGCCGCCACCCATTATCCAATCGACGGGACCCTCGCGGTCTGATAGTTCAGCCATTTGGAAGATCTCAGCCCATTCAAGCTCGGGTTTGGCGCTCAACTTCCATTCAACCTCGACCCTGTCGCCAATCTCCTTGACGGCGGTCCTGTCGACAATGGTGATCTCTGACATATTCCGAATCCCTCCTTCGCCGGCCCTGGACAGGTGGTCGCTGTCCACAGATTGAACCTACGACGACGGTTGTTCGGCCAACAGGGCCAAATGACACAAGTCACCACGCCGCGGACAGACGCAGCACCCACCTTGGCCATTTCCATGGCACGGTGCGATCCCCTGCGGAGAGGAAGTGGGGCCGGCCGGCGTCCCGAGGCGAATCTCTCAAGCACAACCGCACCTCACTTGCGCTGCCTACCGTGGGGATCCAACACGGAGGAGGTTTGGGTCGAGGACATGGACGACATGGACGGGGGCGCTCGACGTAGGTTCGTGACACATGCTCCGGCTGGGGGCGCGAGAAGACCAGTAGATGATCGAGGCACCCGGCTCGGGCTGCCTTCAGAACGACGGGATCCGCTCACTCCTCTACGCCGGCAAGCCCAACTGAGACCTACTCGCCACCATCACACCTCCGGCATGGAACTCGGAGAGCCGGTCAATGGAGGCCCAGCGACAACACAATCCCGGCTTGCAGTGTGCCGATGGCGGCGCCCAAGACACCCCCCACGCCGATGAGAGTCCTTTCGTCTTCCTCGAAGATCCCGCGGACGATCTTCTCGAACTCCACCTTGCTCATCTCACCCAGCTTGGTCTCGATCGTTTCGGCGATGGCCAGTCTCCGGTCGAGGTAGGCCTCGACCGCCGGGTAGTCCCCCAGAGCCGGCAACAGCCGATCACCTCCTGCCCCCAAGGTGTCCAGAGCCACATCAAGGGCATGGGCGCGAATCTCATCGGTCGGCTCCACTCCGAGCATCGGTCCGAACACGGCCAGCTGCGTGGCCAGGCGTCGGTCGAGGACATCCCGGACCACGTCAAAGATCGCTACTCTGGACTCCGACCGCCCGAGGTCTTCGACGAGCAGGCGTGGCGTGAGAACCTCGGCGGCGATCATGTGGCCATAGTCGTGCGCGATCTCGGCCTGGCGAGCCGGAAAGAGTCCTTGGTAGTGGAAGAGGCCGAAATACCGCTTTGGCTGGAACGGACGGAAAATCATCCGGATCCCCATCCAGTTGTTGATCAGGCCGTCGAGCGCTCCCAGTATCGGCAGCAGCCACCAGCGCCCGAAGGTCAGATAGACGACCGCCTCCACAAGGCCGACAAAGAACCCGACGACTGCCCCGTAGCGAATGACAGTACGCAATTCTTGTGCGGCAATCGTCTTGACCAAGCGGGCCAGCCGGTCGGCATTTTCGCCGGACAACATGTCCACCACCATCGGTTTGAGATCGACGGCACCGGCCAAGAGAGGCTTTGCCGTATCGAGGATCTCGACCAGTGCGCCTTCAGCTTCTTGGGCAAGGAGTTTGCGCAGCATCTCCTGGGCATCGGGAGCCGCCGCCTCCCACAGACCTTCGCGCAAGACATTCACGATCTGCGGTGTGAGTTCGGCGATGAGAGGGTTGAGTGCTTCGGCCATGACGCTGGCAAACTCTTCGGACTCAATGCGGTCTGTCACCTCCTCCACCGGCGCAATGCCTTCGAGCATCTCCGCCACGCCGACGGCAAACTTCGGGGAACGTCGCTGTACGACTCCCTGCCATCCCAATGGGCCGATACCGACAAACCGGGGAGGATTGAAGATCAGCCATGCCGAAGTCCATTTGGTGGAGTACCCAATGACCGCCCCGACCGTGGCCAGGATGATAAATAGGAGAGCGACGTCCACCTCTTACCTCTACAAACGCAGTCGAAGCGGATCGGGCATGTCGATATGGTACGGGCTCTCTCCACGGGCACCAGACAGGTGATCGACGGCCGGTAACGGCACGGGATGCGCCTCGCGTCATGGAGCTTTTGATAGGGCAACGCCAGGCAGTGACCAAGAAGAAGGTGCCGGCGTACAAACGTGCCACCAGGTCCGATGCATCGCGGATCCTCGACGAGCTGATCGACCTCACCGGGTGGCATCAGGATCACGCACGAGCTTCCCTGCGATTCACGCCCTGATCGCCTGGGCTCCTTGGAGTCGCTCACCTCATCAATCAATGGAACCGTCTTGCCTCGTCGCGTCCTTGGGCCGGTCGAGAGCCACCCTCGGCGTCTGCGGAGCATTCCGGACATACTCCCGGCCCTGGACTGGCAAACAGTTCGCCAATTCCCGCACATTGGGGCACCGAGGCTGATTCGAGAGAGGTTCGGTTGACAGATAACCGCCAGTTCTGTCGACAACCCACGGTGGGCTATCGACAGAACACGTCCACCCAGTGGCAACGGGTGAGCCTGCGACTCCATTTCCCACCCCATTGGTCTCGATTTCCCACATTGTTGTTGCCGCAACCACGAAGGGAGAATCCCTGTTGACGAGGGTCGCATCAGTTTCTCGGCACCCCCGGTCCGCCGACGGCTTCACTCCGGGCAGGCTCCCGAGGCTTGCCCCGGCAGTCCGGTCTTCCATGGGCCAGGAACCGTCTTGTTGCGGCCCATGGCCCACTGCCATCGGGTGCGCACGGGCGTCAGGAGGTCGAGGGGGCATCCATGCCCACCGCAGCCTCCGCTGGCGCCGGGCCTGAGTACACCTCGAAGAAACGGGCCATCATGTCCTCGGGGACGGCGAGGTTCGCGTCATGGTCGGTGCGCACGCAGATGAGGCTGGGGCCGTCGTACTCCTGGGCCCGGCGCAGCGCCGGCTCGAGGTCCTCGATGCGCTCCACGTACTCGCTGTGGCATCCGAGGCCCTGCGCGACCAGGTCCCAGCGAACCTCCCCCTGCGCCGTGCCGAACGTCCTGCCGTACAGCGCGAGCTCGTTGGGCTCCTCCATTGTCCACCAGCCCTCGGCGAAGACAATCGTGGTGATCGCAAGCTGCTCACGGGCCGCGGACTGCATCTCCATGATGTTGAAGCCGGCGGCCCCGTCGCCGGTGATGCACACGACCTCGCGCTCCGGTGCCCCGAGCTTGGCGCCGATCGCCGAGGGGATTCCCGTGCCGAGCATGCCGAGCTCGAGGATCGAGTGGTATGAGCGAGGGCGCGTCGGCGGCAGCACCGAATAGGCCCACAGCGAGGTGTTGCCGCCGTCAACCGTGTAGACCGCGTCCGGGCCGAAGACTGCGCCGATCACGCCGACGGCGTGTGCGGGATGGATGCCGGGGCCCGCCCACTCGAGGATCGGCGTCGCCTGGACCATCCGGACCTCTTCGTCGAGCGCCCGATAGCGCGCGAGGTCGCCTCCATCGCGGACCGGCAGATCCATGGCGCGCAGCCTCTCGGCAATCCCCTCGAGCGCACCCCGGGCGTCGCCCAGAATCCCGAGACTCAGGGGGCGAGTGACGCCGAGGTGGAGCGGGTCGACATCGATCTGGATCACGCGCTGGCCGGTGGGGTCGCCCCAGTACTTGTCGTAGGGCAGATCAAGGTTCCCCACTCGCGAGCCGGCGATGAGGAGGACGTCGGCTTCGTTCCTGACTGCGTCACCGGCCGTGCTGAACCCGAAGACGTAGTTCGGATGGTTCGAGCGCACGGTCGCACGGCCCGCCATCGATGTCATGACCGGGCAACCGAGCAGGTCGACGATCTGCAGTAGAGCGTCATTCGCATCGGCGCGGTCGACCCCCGTGCCGGCGATGGCGACCGGCCGCTCCGCTCCGGCGAGCAACACCGCTGCCTCGTCGAGCTGCGCCCCGCAGGCGTGCGGACCCGTCCCGCGGTACCTGGCCGGAGGGATGACCGGCGCGGTCTCGTCGTCTCCCATGGCATAGAGGATGGGGGCGGGCAGCTCGACGTGCACCGGGCCGGGCCGCCCGTTCCACATTTCGCGAAAGGCGAGGCGCAGCACCTCGGGGATCCGCACCCATTCGAGGATGGGTCCTCCCCACTTGACCGTCGGACGAAATACATCAAGCTGATCCTGACCCTGGAACGTAGAAGGCGGCGAGGGGTAGGCGATACCCAGCCGGTGCTGGGAGGTCAGTACGAGCACGGGCACGCCCTCGTGACGCGCCGTGATCACGCCGGGCAGCAGGTTCGCAGACCCGGGCCCGGGGTTCCCCAGCACGGCAGATGCGCGGCCCGTCGTCTTGTACAGGCCTTCGGCCATGTGCACGCCTGCAGCCTCGTGACGCACCGGAACCAGGCGGATGCCGTGCGCCTCCAGCTGTGAGATCAGCGGGTCACTTTCTGGCGAGGGCAGCCCGAACAGGAACTCGATGCCCTCCGCCTCCAACGCTCTTGCCAGCAACTCACCACCACTAATCTCAGCCATCTTCAGCTCCTCACTCTTTGACGTGTCGGCCACGATTCCACGCCGGCTCGCGCCCGCGGCCCCCGGGTGAACGCCTGTGTCCACCAACGCCGGCCCATCAGTGTGATCGGTCGGGATCATGGGCACCGGCACACCACGCCGGCGGATCGTCGAAGCTCTGCGGCGACACGGTCCGGCAGGCACTGTTGGAGGCGTGGAGGTTCATCTCAAGCCACCATACGACTGCCGTCCACAGGCAGGACGACACCCACCGCGAACGAGGTTTCATCCGAGGTCAGATGGACGGCGACGGCCACGTCGCTGCCCTCGGTGAGGCCACCCAACGGGATCGTCGCGCCCAGCGCCATGCTCAGGTTTCTCGCCTGTTGGACCACCCAAGATCCATTGGGTTGGCGGTGACACCGGTCACGTATGCCCATCGGGTGTCGAGTTCGATGAAGAACAACACGTAGAGGCGCTTCAGCAGCACCGTGCGACGGAGGATGGCCCAGACACTCGAAAGAGCCAGGACGACCCCCAATCTCACCAGCTCACTCTGGACCCGGTCGATGGCGGACTGAGCGGGCAGCGGGTCGGCCATCTGGGCGAGCAACTCATCCGGAACCGGCACCTGTTCGTTTCGACGTGATCACCGTTGCACCCTGGCGATGGCGTTCGACCACCAACTGGTAGAAGTCGTTGGTCTCGATGCGAACCATGATCGGAGCAGGTGGCCGTTCGTCCGGACAAGATACGGTGTCCACATGACCTCCGACGGGCACACACTGGAGGGGACCGACGTCTCGATCCCGCTGTTGGGTGTGGGGACCTGGTCCTGGGGTGACCGCTCGACCTGGGGTATGGGCGGCTACGACACCCACCTCACCCGAGCCTCGATACAGGAGGCGTGGAACGCCTCGATCGATGCTGGAGTCACCTTGTTCGACACGGCCGAGGTCTACGGAAGGGGAGAGAGCGAACGGATCATCGGTGAACTACTGGCCGGCGATCCCGGCCGGGCTGCGTCCGTCGTGGTGGCCACGAAGTTCATGCCGTCGCCATGGAAGCTGCAGGTTCGCGGTGCACTCATGAAGTCGTTGCGGTTGTCGCTGGGGCGGCTCGGCGTGCCGGCGGTCGATCTCTACCAGATCCACGGCCCTGTCAGTCTTCGCTCCCACGCGGCGATGGCCGATGCCCTGGCCGCCGCCCACGAAGCCGGCCTCGTAAAGGCGGTCGGTGTATCCAACTACTCGGTGAAGGAGACCCGGTCCATCGACGCGGAGCTGCGTAAACGCGGCCTGCGGTTGGCCACGAACCAGATCGAGTTCTCACTGCTGCGACGCGCTCCGGAGACCAGTGGGCTGCTGGCGGCGTGTAAGGACCTAGGTGTCGTGCCGCTCGCCTATTCACCGATCGGCCAAGGCCGACTCACCGGCAAGTATTCGGTGGCCCGGCCGCCACAGGGCAAACGGAACTTCTCGAACCATCCGATGGGGGTCGTCGACGGTGTCGTAGGCGAACTGCGGCGGGTGGGCGAGAAGCACGGTGGGAAGACACCCAGCCAGGTGGCACTGAACTGGGTGATCGCCAAGGGAGTCGTCCCGATTCCCGGTGCCAAGGACAGACACCAGGCCGAAGAGAACGCAGGGGCGCTGCATTGGAGTATCGACGGCGACGACATCGTCTCGCTCGACCAGGTGTCCTTAGGAGGGGTGCGCAGCTTCCAGAACCGGATCTGGCAACACGGCTGAACAGCGGCCCCGGAGTGCCGGCTCACACAGCTTTGTGGTGCTCGGTGAACCAGACCCAGTTCTGTCGGAACCCCTCGGTGGGCTAGCGACATAACTCGGTTGACCTGGTCGGAACGCGCCCTAGTCGGAGCTACTCCCCACGCTATTGCTCCGGATTTCCCATATCCTTGCAGGCGCAACTAGTCGTGAAGACCTCGCCGTTGACCGCTGCTTGGCCATCATGGATCGGCGGGCCAAGTTGCTTGGACTCGATGCCCCAATTCGGGTCCGCCAAGAAATCATCACGGCTGTAGGACGCCAATACCTCGATCGTGACGCACGGGCTCGACCGGGAGTCCATCTCCGCTATCAAGACGTTACGGTCTCGCCCTGACAGCAACTTCTGAACGCGCACTCGCCGGCCACAACTCATTGTCATCGGGTGTGAGCCGTAGCGACGCCTTGAAGCGATCTCTTCCCTCGAGACCTCCAACTCCAGGCTGGCGAAGAACGTACTCCCGACGTTCCCCTGACGCCCCTGTGGCTACGCGGCCACCGGGTGGTACTCATGAATGAGGCCGCCCAGCACGTCGTGACGAATGACGTTGACCGACGGGGGTGGAATCTTGATCGTGCTGGCGGGTGCGGGCACGCCGAGGTCGATCCCGCGGTGAGGCCGCTGGTGGTTGTAGTGGCCGACGTACTCCCGCAGCACCCGTTGGAGGTGCCCCCGGCCCAGGATGAGCATCCGGTCCAGGCACTCGGTCCGCACGGTTCTCACCCAGCGCTCCGCATAGGCGTTGGCCCGAGGAGATCGGACGGGGGTCTTGATCACCCGGATGCCCTCGG
>OBLU010005230.1_pt1 | contig 11664 bp, 14 predicted proteins | sample 1518681 | NCBI WGS metagenome assembly OBLU01 (sample SAMEA3539304, study PRJEB22396) | soil metagenome | biome: tundra; feature: field; material: soil | place: USA | collected 2010-05 | depth 0.15 m
GGTAGTCAACCGTCGACGTGATCCCCCGGGCCGCCAGGCGCCGCGCCGCCGCGATTACAGCGTCGACCGTCTCCCCTGCCACGAAGCGACGGACCAGCGGACGGGTGACTGCTGAGGTCGAGACGAGTCGCTGGACTGTGCCCCGCCGGGAGGCCCAGAGGAGGGACTGGCGCGCCACCGCGGCCGCGCTCAGACGGCCGCGATGCCAGCCGTCGGCGGTGCTCCAGCTCGAGCCGGCAGAGCTCACCGGGTCGCGGGTGACCATGATCGGGATTATGTGTCCGGTCATGGGGCAGGGTGCCCGCCCTTGACTTGGTCGGAACCCCTCAGCATCAGGTGCGGAGTCGGCCCGCCGGGGGCTGGCATCTCGGGCTGGGATATGGGCTAACCGCGCCGACAGGCGTCTACGCGTATCCGACGGCGTCCGATTTCGGACCCGACCCATTCCGCCTCAACGGCTTCACGGTCATCGACTCGGAGTCGATGGCGAGCTTCCAGATCGGCATCAAGAACCTCGTGCCCACCGTCGGCTCCCTGGACGGCGCCCAGCTCTCCGACCTCTACATCCACGCGCCGAGCGGCAGCGTCCCCGCAGGCGAGGTGCAGTCCACGGTGGCGGCGAGCCCCTAAAACTACTCTATGGCGGCGGCTGACGCCTGGAACCAGGTCGGCGTACGCAGCCGGATCCCGAGCGTCGCCCCGGTCTCGGATGGGTGGCTGATGTACCCCTTAACGTACCCCTTAAGCCTCGCACTGACTGTCCTCGTATGACACGTCATGGCCCCTTCTTCGTATTCGGATCAGGCCGCGTCCGCTTCACCCGGCCACGCTTGGGTGGAGTCCGATTCCCTTTCCCGGCACCAGTGTGATGTCTCAGGACGTGGACACGTGAAGGGTCGCGGCCAGCCGTCCGATGGGTCGGGTCATGCGCAGGGCCAGGAGCAGCAGGACGCCGGCCAGCACCACGGCGCCGGCAAGCAGGTCACGATGCCGACGGTCTGCTGGGTGCGCACCGAGGCGAGAGCGACGCCGGCGCCCTCGGTCGCGATGATCGCCCAGTGCAGGCTGGGATCGCGGGCGTAGCCGGCGATCAGGTCGCCCTCGTCCTGCCCATATGTGATGGTCCCGGGGCGACCGTCGCCACTCCGGGCAGCGCTCACAGCCTGGGTGTCGACTCGCGTGGCCGCTGGTGACCAGACGGGTCGCGTACCAGACCAGATCCGACTCTTGCTTGGCATCACCGGTTACCCCGAACCGCCGGTGGGGGAGGCTGACGAGCGAGCCTCGCCCCACGCGGCGGCTGGATTGAAGGAGAGCTTCGCCGGAGCTAGCAGCTGCTCACGTAGAAGTACTTGGAAAGGCTGGACGCGTTGGCCGCGGTGATGGTCACGAGGCCGGTCGCGATGGACGCGGTCACCGGCTTGCCGGTCAGCGCGTCGTAGACCTGGTCGACCCCGTCAATGCCTTCTGTCGACGGCTCCTGGGCGATCAGGGCGTCGATGGTGCCGCTCTGGAGGGCGGTAATGTCGGTAGGCTCAGCGTCGAAGCTGACATCCTTGATCGTTCCGCTGGCTCCCACGTGGGTGATGCCTGTCGAGACCCCCTCGGCGGTGAGCACGTTGGCGGCGAAGATGCCGTTGAGGCCCGGGTTGGCGGCGTATGTCGACTCGAGGATCGAGGCCGCCGTGGTCGCCGAATCGTTATCGAACTGTGTCGGCAGCACCGTAATGCTCGGGTACTTGGCTGCCATCTGCTGGGTGAAGCCCTGCTGCCGGGCGTCCGTGGTGGAGATGCCGGCGGTGACGTTGATCACCATCACCGTCCCCTTGTCGTTGATCAGCTTGGCTAGGGCGTCCGCCGCTTCCTGACCACCCAAGAGGTTGTTCGAGGAGATCGAGGTAATCGCGATCCCGCCCTCGACCCCGTTGGTGATGTCGGTGTCGACCTCCGCAACCTTGATGCCGGCCTGCTCCATGCTCTGCATGGGAGCGATGAGAGCCGTGGTGTCGGTGGGCGCGATGAGCACGGCGTCGGGGTGCGCGGCGGTGACCGACTGCACGTACGGTATCTGCTGAGGTGCGCCCCAGGTCGACGCGCCGGTGTAGCTGTAGGTCATGCCCAGCTTGGCCGCCTCCTGTTTGGCACCGCAGTTCATGGTGGTGTAGAAGTTGTCACCCGTGGTGCCGGCGATGAAGGTCACCGAGTAGTGTTTCCCGGGAGTGGCGGTGCTGCTTGGGCTGGTGCCGCTGCTGGTACCGCTGCTGGAGCTGCTGCCGCAGCCCGCGGCGGCGATGGCCACCCCCGCCAGTCCGATGATCGAGAGCTTCCGTATCATGACCCTGCCTCCTAGCTGTTTGACCCAAAGTGAGTGATGCCTTGTCGGTTCAGGCGTGCTCCCGGGTGCGCCGCCGCCACTGGTCCAGGTACACGGCGCCGATGAGGACGATGCCCACCGCGATGTACTGCCAGTAGGGGTTGACGCCGATGATCACGAAGCCGCTCGCCAGCGTGGCCGGGATCAGAGCACCGATGACGCTGCCGGCCACCAGCCCCCTACCTCCGAACAGGCTGGTCCCACCGATGACGACGGCGGCGATCGCGCCGAGGTTGTCGGCGGTGTGGCCCGTGAGGGTGGTGGTGCTGAAGAGGGCGAGGCTCATGCAGCCGGCACATCCTGAGAGCAGGCCCATGAGCCCGTACACCTTGATGAGGTGGCGGGATACATTGATCCCCACCCGTCGGGCGGCCTCCTCGTTGGAGCCGATCGCATAGGTGTACCGACCGAAGCGCGTGAAGGCGAGCAGCAGCCCACCGAGGACGGCGACGACCGCAGTGATGATGACGAGGACGGGAATCTGTCCGAAGACGTTCGTGTTGCCGATGTCGTTGGTAAGAAGGGCCGGCATGTTCGCAAGATCGACCCCGTTTGTCAGAAGGTAGGACGCGCCCAGCGCGATCCCGTAGGTACCCAGGGTTGCAATCAGCGCGGGCACTTTGGCCTTGGCCACCAGCACGCCGTTGAGAAGGCCGAATGCGCTGCCCGCAGCGAGGCCGGCGAGCAGTCCCACGATGATCTCCGGCCAGCCGATGTCGTCCGCGCCGAGGCCGTGTGTCGTGGCGCCGAAGGCGAGGAAGACCTTGGCAGCGACGACACCCGAGAAGACGAGCACCGAACCCACCGAGAGGTCGATGCCGGCGGTGACGATGACGAAGGTCATCCCCACCGCGAGGACGATGAGCGTTGCGTTGTCGGTGAAGATCGCTTCGCGGATGTCGTAAGGGCTGAGGAACCGCGGGTTGATGACGGTGAACGCCACCACAAGGCCGACCAGGATCAGGAAGATCCAGAGCACGTTGGAGGTGGCGGTGCGCTTCCACCGGGGTACGCCGGTGAGGGACGGCATCAGCGGTGCATCCCGCTCGACCTCGGGTGGTGCCACCGGCTGCGCGGTCATGCTGCGTCCTCCTGCTTCAGCGCCCCGGTCATGGCCCCGACGAGCTGCTCGACGGAGGTCTCCCCCGCCTTGAAGCGCGCCACCCGCAACCCGAGCCGGAAGACCTCGATCCGATCGGCGATCTCCAAGACCTCGGGCATGTTGTGACTGATGAAGACGATGGCGACGCCCAGGTCGCGCACCCGGCGGACCAACTCCAAGACGTGCTGGCGCTGCACCACCCCGAGGGCGGCGGTGGGTTCGTCCATGAGGATCACCTTTGACGCCCAGACCGCGGAGCGGGCCACGGCGACGCTCTGCCGCTGGCCTCCGGAGAGCGAGGCCAGCGCGGCGCGGGTGTCCTGCAGGGTCACCCCCAGGCTCTCGAAGGAGGCCGCAGACTCGGTCCGCATCCGCCTCTGGTCGAGGATCCCGAGCCACCGCAGACGCCGACCTCCCTTGGTCAGCTCTCGACCGAGGAAGAGGTTGGCCGAGGCCTCGAGGTCGTCGGCCAGGGCGAGATCCTGGTAGACGGTCTCAATGCCCAGGTGGAGGGCGGCGACGGGAGAGCTGAGCCGGACCTGCCTGCCCTCCAGGAGCGTCTCTCCGGCATCGGGCTGGTAGACGCCGCTCAGGCACTTGGCGAGGGTGCTCTTGCCGGCGCCGTTGTCGCCGACGAGGGCCACCACCTCGCCCGGGTGGGCCGCGAAGTTGGCACCTCGCAGGGCGTGGACGTGCCCGAAGGTCTTGATGATCCCTCGGGCTTCGAGGATGGGCTCAGCCATCTTCGGCACCTCCTTCTTCCGGCGGAAGGCAGCGAATGACCTCCAGGCCGCCGCAAAGCACCTGTGTGCCGGCACCAAAAGGCACGACCACGGTGTGGCCTCGATCCAGGTCGATGACCCCGCCGGACTCGGTTTCGAGGCTACCCCTCCCAGCGATTACGACCAGCACCGCGAAGGACGCCTGCAACCGCGCTTCGGGATAGGGCCGAACACGCTGCACCCGGAAGAAACGGTCCGCCTCCTCGGGCAGAGCCAGCTCGGCCCCGTGCCCCAGGGAACGGCCGCGGCCGCGCTCACGCCTCAGCGCGGCGAGGCGCTCGGCGCCCCAGCCGCTACGGTCGACGCACGAGAGGGCCAGCTCGTCGCCGAGGCCGAGGTGACCGTCGCGAGCTTCGTCGACGACGAAGCCGCGCCGCTCCAGGAGCACGGAGAAGTCGGTCGGCTCCTGGACCTCGACCAGGAACACCCCCTCACCGATGGCGTGGGGGATGCCGGCGGGGACGAGGACGGCGTCGCCCGGTTTCACCGGGACGCGGTGCAGCGCGGTGAGCATCGACTCCACCTCCTGGCGCTCCACCCAGCCGGCGAGCGTCTCGGCATCGACATCCCGGCGGAACCCGAGGTGGACCGCCGGGTCCGAGGTCCTGGTCTCGACGATCACCCAGGATTCGGTCTTGCCGAAGGGGCAGTCGAGGTGCCGGCGGGAGAACTCGTCCGTCGGGTGGCAGTGCACCGGCAGCCGCTGGCCGGCGTCGAGCAGCTTGACCAGCAGGGCGGGGTTGGCCCCGAAGCGCCGGACGTGGCGCGGTCCCAGCCAGCCCTCGGGGTCCTGAGCGATCGCCGCTCGCAGAACCTCGCCGCTCGGGAGGCGGCTGAGGCCGAGCCCCTCCTGGCCGAAGCGGGTTGTGGTCGACCCCACCCAGTCCTCGGGGCAGTCGTCGCCCAGCTTCGACCCGCGGAAGGCGGCGATGGCGCCTCCACCTCGGTAGAAGTGAGGGGGCTGATTGGCGCCGAGGACGAATGCTCTCATGGCCGCACCTCTCCCGAGCCCCGAGTGATAAGCCAGGTCGGCAGGACCAGGTGCTGCTGCGGCATGTCCTCGCCGGCGAGACGGCGGCGGAGCAGCCCTGCGGCCCAGCGACCCAGCTCGGTGGGGTCGTAGGCGACCACCGTCGCCGGGATGGCCAGCATGTCGGCGAGCTCGAAGTCGTCGAAGCCGACAACGGCGACGCGGGGCTCACGGCGGTGAAGCGCCTGCAGCGCTCCCACCGTGATCCGGTTGTTGGCGCAGAAGATCGCGGTCGGAGCATCGTCGAGACCGAGCAGGTCGTGAACGGCGGCTCCGGCAGAGGCGACGTCGTGGGCGCCGAGCCGCACCAGGCCGTCGTCGGCGGCGATGCCGTGGCCCCGGAGGGCGTCGCGGTAGCCTCTCACCCGCTCGGTGGTGGTGAAGAGGGAAGCCTTGTCGCCGATCAGGGCAATCCGGCGGTGGCCCTGACTCAGCAGGTGGTCGGTGCCCAAGCCCGCTCCGGCACGGTTGTCGATGAGGACGACATCGGTGGCGATCCCCCCCGGGGGCCGGTCCAGGAAGACGACCGGCGTCCCCGTCTCCATCTCGGCCAGGAGGTAGCCCTGGTCCCCGCCGGCCGGGACCACCATCAAGCCGTCAACGCGGCGTTCGCAGAGGAGCTGGACCAGGTTCCGCTCCTGGGAGGGATCCTCATCGGAGCTGCCCGTGATCACCAGGTAGCCGTCCTCCCTGGCCACCTCCTCGACCCCCCGGGTGATCGCCGAGTAGAAGGGGTTGGCGACGTCCCCGATGACCAGGCCGAGGGTGTGGGAGGACGAGCCCTGGCGCAGCCCCCGTGCCATGTCGTTGCGTCGGAATTCCAGCAGCTCGATGATCTCGCGGACGCGCTGGGCGGTCGCAGGGCTGACCCCGGGTTCGTCGTTGACCACTCGGGAGACCGTCTTGATGCTCACCCGAGCCGCCCGCGCCACGTCGACCATCGTGGGGTGGCCGGAGGGGCGGATCTCGGGCGTCTTGCGGAGGGCGTCAGAAGAGGTGGTTGACATCGTTGTCATTGGCGTGGGGGTAGTGTGAACAGAAGAGTCCATCGTTGTCAATAGGCCGTTGGGGGGAAATCCGGACTTCCCTGCCATCGGGTGGCGCCGCGATAGGCCCGGGCGCCAGCGGGGACTGACAACGCTCCCAGCACCGAGGCGATCCCCATCAGACATCGCCCCCTGATAACGTTGTCAGAGATGCTCGAATCCGAACCGCATGCGGCTGCCACGGCTTACCCCCATGCTGTGGTCTGCGGAGAGGCCCTGGTCGACCTGGTCGCCACTGCCGGCGGCGGGCTCCGGCCACTCCCGGGAGGCGGCCCCTTCAACACCGCCCGGGCCCTCGCCCGGCTCGGCGTGCCCACTGCCTATCTCGGCCGGCTCTCCACCGACGGCTTCGGAAGGCTTCTCGCCGGGTGCCTCGCGGAGGATGGTGTGGATCTCTCCCGAGCGAGCTGGGGAGAGGAGCCGACCACCCTGGCCGTGGTCGAGCTGGACCACGACGGCGCCGCCACCTACAAGTTCTATGTCGAGGGAACCTCGGCGCCTCACCTCCTGCCCCAGATGCTCCCCGCGGACATCGGCACGGATGTCACCGCTCTCCACCTCGGCACCCTCGGCCTCCTGATGGAGCCGGTGGGGAGCACCCTCACCGCCCTGGCCGCCCGCGAGCGCGGGGCGCGGCTGCTCATGATCGATCTCAACGTCCGCCCCAGCGTGGTCCGGGATGCCACGGCCTACCGGCGTCGCCTCGAATCCCTGATGGCGATGGGATCGCTGGTGAAGGCGAGCGACGCCGACCTCGCCTGGCTCTATCCCGGTCTCCGCGCTGAAGCCGCTGCAGCCCACATCCTGGCTTGCGGAGCCCAGGCGGCGGTGATCACCCTGGGGGCAGACGGCTGCTTCGCCGTCCACCCCGGTGGCTCGGTCCGGGTGCGGGCGCCGAGGGTGGAGGTCGTCGACACCATCGGCGCGGGTGACGCCTTCGGCGCCGCCCTGCTAGCGTGGCTCGACGAGCGTAGGTTGGTGGCCCCGCAGCTCGCTCTCTCCGACAGCGAGCTGGAGGCGGCGCTGGAATTCGCGGTCCGGGTCGCGGCCATCACCTGCACCCGCGCCGGCGCCGAGCCGCCACGTCGGGATGCGGAGGACCAGTCGGGATTCTAGGGGCGCGAGAACGAGGGGCGCCACGAGATAGAGTGTCGACGTGATGCGCCCGATCCGACCGGCCCCGGTCCGACCGACGATGAACGACGTCGCGCGCGTGGCCGGGGTGAGCCTGAAAACCGTCTCGAGGGTGGTGAACGGCGAGAAGAGCGTTCGCGGAAGGACCGCGGAACGGGTGAGGGCCGCGGTCGATCAGCTCGGGTTCCGGCGCAACGACGTCGCCTCCTCGCTCCGGCGCAACGGCACCTCGGCGTCGATCGGACTGATCATCGAGGATCTCGCCAACCCTTTCTATTCGCAGGTGGCTCGTGCCGTGGAAGAAGCCGCCACCGAGCGGGGCTGCCTGCTCATCGTCGGCAGCTCCGAGGAGTCATCCGGGCGCGAGCACCAGCTGATCAGCACCATGCTTGGCCGGAGAGTCGATGGCCTGATCGTGGTGCCGGCTGCCGCTGACCACAGCTTCCTCGTCCAGGAGTTGAACGCGGGCACTCCGATCGTCTTCTTGGACCGGCCGCCCACCGGGATCGAAGCCGATTCGGTGCTCCTCGACAACGTCGGTGGCGCCCGGACCGCCGTCTGCCACCTTCTCGCCCAGGACCACCGCCGCATCGCCCTCGTCGGCGACATCGAGACGATCTGGACGGCCTCGGAGCGGCTACGCGGATACCACGAGGCGCTGGCCCAGGCGGGCATCGCCTTCGATCCCGCTCTAGTGCGGCTCAACTCCCACGACATCGGTCGGGCTCAGGCGGTCACGGGCGATCTGCTCGCCCTGTCCTCGCCGCCGACCGCCATCTTCGCCGCCAACAACCGCAACTGCGTCGGGGTCCTGCGGGCTCTGGGCAGTCGCCGCAGCGACGTCGCCGTCGTCGGCTTCGACGACTTCGAGCTCGCCGACATGATGGGCGTGAGCGTGATCTCCTATGACCCTGCCGAGCTCGGCCGCCTGGCCGCGAGGCGACTCTTCGCCCGCATCGACGGCGAGGACAGCCCGCCCCGACGACTCATCATCGAGGTCAGCCTAGTCGAGCGCGGCTCCGGGGAAGTGCCCTCCCGGTAGGTGAGTAGCCGAGGGGAGTCTCACCTCTCGGCCCGCTCAAGACGTTGACGTGGCGCTGGCGTCGACCCTGGAGGAGGGCCATTCCACGGAACCTGGGACAAGCTCCCGAAAGACGCTGGTAAGAATGGACCGCGCCTACGATTTATGCCCATAAAATGGGCCTCTCTCTTGGAGGCCACAAGTTCACCCGCGCCGGGTCGCCGTGCGGTCGACCTACGGGACGACGTCCAGGGAAGCGGCGATGTCGCTGAAGAGCTTCTTGAGCCGCCCGGCCAGCGCCACCGCGGGGGAGGAGAAGGTGAGGACCAGCAGGCTCTCACTGCCCTGCGGGATCACGAAGTACTGGGTGAAGAAGGAGACGACCGCCGCGTCGGTGCTGGCCAGCTGGGCGGGCTCGAGCCACTCGGCACGCACGGCCCGACCACAGGTCAGCTCGACCTCGGCGGTCGAGTAATGGCGACGGCCGGTGGAGGCCCCGAAGGCGGCGGTGTTCGCCAGGTCGGGCGGGTCTCCGGCCGCTTCCAGTGGCAGCGCGTTGACGAGCAGGGTCACCGGCAGAGGCCCGCCCGGCAGCGGCAGGAAGGCGCCCCCCGCGTAGACGCAGTGGGCGACCCGTGACGCCTCGCTCAGGCTCCGGAGCACGCTGGTGACGAGATCCCGCCGCGGCTCGAGCTCGGGGTGGCGCGCGAGCAGATCAGCGACCAGCGCATCCACCGCGGTCTCGGTCGGGGGGAGACACAGGGCGACCCAGTCGCCCGGGGTGGTGAACCGGACTTCGGCGGGAACCCAGGCGGGTGCGGTCACGGCGTCGTCGGGTTGTGTGTGAGGGTTAGCGCAGCCGTGGTCGGAGCCGCACGGAACTCCTCGTCGGAGATCTCGCGCGCTCGGATTCCCGCCTTGGCCAGGCGCAGCAAGACGTCGCGGTCCTGCTTCCTGATTCCATCGAGCCGGTCACTTCCAGTCCAGATGGTGCCCTGCTCGCCGTCGATGATCAGGACCCCGAACTCGATCACGTGGTGATAGTTCTCGCCCATGGCACGGTTCAGGGCGTCTCCACCCGTGTCAGCGCCGGCGACGAAGATCCTCCGATGGGGCCCCATCTTTGGTAGGTACCCTCCTCCGACAACGGGCATCGTTCCTTACTCCCTGTGACCGGCTGTTGTGGGCACGCCTCGCTGCATTCCGCTCACCCTCCGCGAGGCTGTGATGTGGCACCGCTGTAGGCGTCGCCGGCTGTGGCCGCGGTCCAGCCGACGGCGGTGCTCACCCTGTGCACGATCACCGCGGCAGGCGACGACAGGTCGGACACGCCGAGGGTGGTGTAATCGCGCAGCAGATTGGGGATGCTTTCGCTGATCGGATTTCTGATGCTGCTGATCGTGTCGCTCCAGGCATCCGCGCTGAACCACTTCTTGGGGTTGATCACCTGCTCGAGGCCCTGCTTGCCCAGCGACAGCGCGGTCTGACCCTGACTCAGGGTGCCCGCCGCGAGTTCGTTGTCGATGCCCTTCTGGTCAAGCGCAGCGGCGGCCTGCTCATCGCCTCTGGCTGCGGCATCGGCTGCGTCCGAGAAAGCGCCTTTGCTTTCCTGCTCGAGGCTCTGGACAGCCTTGTCCCCCTCGCCGGCACCGGTGCTGAATATCCCGGCTCCATCACCCGCCACAGCCACGCCGTCGAAAACAAGGTCCAGTGCGTTCCTGCCCTTGCCGCCGCCCGCCACGATCGCCGTGTCGACCCCGAAGTGAGCCGCGTCCAGGGCCAGTGTCTCGGGCAGAATCGCCTCGCCGAGCCCGGGCACGGCCAGCGACAGGATCCCGACGCAGGAGCTCAGGTCACCGAGCAGCCTCGACCAGTCCTGCAAGGAGCCGGGATGCTCGATGACCGCGACGACGTCACCAGGCAGGTCCTCAAACGGCTTGACGACGACGTCGTCGAGGAAGCCACCGACATCGCCGGCCAGATCGCCTAGCCCCACCCAGACGCTGTTCGAGATCCCGGCGTTCTCGGCCTGCTGGATACCCTGGACGCAGGCGTTGGCAAGGCCTGGAAGCACCGTGTTGAGGAGGAAGTTGAGCCGGTTCTGGAGCGAGCTCAACTCGCTGATGAGGGAGGCGACCCGCCCCTGGAGGCTCGAGGTGTCCGCGCCGCTTGCGCTCGCCTGGTGGAGCGCACTTTGGGTCTGCTCCAGCTCGTAGCTTACGTCGTTCGCCTGTTGGGCGAGGCTCCGGTACTGGCTGACCCAGTCTCGGACCGCATCGGCATACCCGGACAGGGTGCCTGCCATGTCGCCGTACGAGGTGTAAGCCCTGGTCAGCTCGCTGGGCAGGGCACCCAGATCCTGGCGGAAGGCGTCCGCTGCCTCTCCCTGCCATGCCGTGTCGTTGTCCGCGCCCTTGAGCTGGCTGCGCACCTCACCGATCTGGTCGCGCACCTGCAGGTAGTGGCTGGCCAGGCCGGCGATGGCCTCGGCGTCGGGGATCGCCACCTCCGCCCCCAGGACGTCGAGCACCGGGCTCACGACGTCCCACCTGCCGCGCGCTGGATGGAGGTCTCCGCCGTCGCGTAGGCCTGAGCGGCGGCGCTCAGACTCTTGGCCACCCCCGAGATGTTGCCACTGATCGTGGACAGACCCTGCGACCAGTTGGCGTGGAACTCCTGGAGAGCCAGGAACAGCTGGGCTGAGCCCAGGTCATACGGCGAAACCTCGGCGGCGACGTCACCGATGCTCGACATCTGACCCTCGACCGCGCTGAGCTGCGAGGCCAGCGCCTCGAGGCTCGAACGATCGACCTGGAAGGTCGTCATGGTGGCACCAGTCCCAGCTGCCCCGGGGTCTCGACCGCCCCGCCTCCGCTACTGCTGCATCGACTGGGCGATTGCGTCGGAAGTGACCCGGATGATCATCGCGAAGCCCCCCCGCCCTCTTCATTCCCGTGGCGCCGGCGCACGTGCCCGACGGTGGACCGCAACCTATCAAAAGCAATAGCAGTCCCGCAACCGCTGCCGTGACCGGGAGGAACCCCGGTGCCCGATTGCCTGTGCCCCGCCGAGCCTGCCGCGAATGGCCCGTTTGATATCAAAACCCTGGCCCAGAATCCGCGCCGGCTCCGCTGCGCGCCTCCCCGCGGATAGGATCGTCGTCGTGCTCGCCTGG
>OBLU010005231.1_pt1 | contig 11663 bp, 13 predicted proteins | sample 1518681 | NCBI WGS metagenome assembly OBLU01 (sample SAMEA3539304, study PRJEB22396) | soil metagenome | biome: tundra; feature: field; material: soil | place: USA | collected 2010-05 | depth 0.15 m
GCGATCCGAAGTTGCGCCGTGTGAAACAGGCGGGGCGAGCGGACGGTCACTTCCGTGCCGCCGATGATCGCCGCCAGGTCCGTGAGCGGGACGAAGATGCCCGAGTTACCGATCACATCGTGGTCCAGAAAGTTGCGCGCGCTGGTATGGAACCGGTCGACATCGAACGCCCACCCGCGGAGCGGTATGCTCACCCCGATATCGTGCTGAATATCCCGCTCTCCGTGAAGCGGAACGAAGCCGTAGCCCTGCGCCACCGCGAACTGGAGCGCCGGACCGGCGAGGCTATCGAGCGGCGGCGGCTGGTAGTAATACGCGTAGTAGCCGTGCAGGGTCCAATGCAGCCATGGAATGCGGATAGACGCGCCCAGCCGCGGGTCGGCGGCGTTCTCATTCACCAAACCGCTATAATGCGTAAGCCGCATGCCGAGGTCCAGCGTGAGCCAGGAGGCCGCCTTGAACTGGTCTTCCAGAAACACTGCGTCGGAATTGGCCCAGTGGTTTTCCTGCTGGTTCAGCACGGCGCCGCCGGGATTCTGGGTGAGTCCGAAGAAGGTGTTGTCGTGCTGGCCCCAGGTTTCCAGGCCCACGCGTGCGTCATGCCGCTTCTTCTGGGCTTGCAATACGGCGCGGCCTCCGAGGTACTCCGACCGGCCGTTGTCGTCGAGTATGAATGGGGTATCCTGCGGTCCACCGACATAGTGGGCGGCATTGAAATGGAAGTAAGGCGATAGTGAGAACAGCACGCCATCGGAGAAACTGTGTGACCAGTGGAAGCCTACTAAGTCATCCCGCTCCGGATCCACGTCGCGAATGCCGGAAGACTGTTGGTCCTGGTCATTGGGGATCTGGAAATGATCTTCGCGCAGTGAGACGATCCAGCGCACTTGGTCCTTCGGGCCGGGATTGTACAGCAGCGACAGGAATCCGCCCACGCCGCTATCCTGGTCGTGAATCACTTGCGAGACCGGAGTGCCCAAACCGAGCTGCGACCGGTTGGCGTCGACACTCGCGTAGTAAGCAAACCGCTGGGTATGCCCGCCAATGTTGAACTGATCGTCGGTCGAGTAGAAATTGCCGCCGGATAGAATCAGCTCGGCTTGGTTGTCGCGTTCGAATCCCGAAGGTGTCACTACGTTGAAGAAGCCGTAAGTGCGGTCGCCGTACTCGCTCGAATAACCGCCGCGTTCGATTTCCAGTTCTTCCACGTTCTTGGGATTGATGAGCGACGCGACGTTGGCGGCGATATTGGTGTTGACCACCGGTATGCCGTCGAAGAACCAGTTCACCTGATGACCGCCACGCATATGAAGCATGTCGTGCACCATGTAAGCTCCCGGCGTGAAATTGGTGATCATGGCCAGGCTGTTGGTTCGATCGGCGCCGGCAGTTTGGGCAATCTCCGCGGGCGCAACCAGGGTTTGCACCGTGGATGTTTGAGTTCTGAGTTTGCCGGCCGCGCCTGCGACTTCAATCGTCTCACTAAGCTGCGCGATTTCCAGTTGCAGGTGGACGACGGGGGATTTGCCGGCGGTGACGGTAAGCGTCTGCTGCAGAGGCTGAAAGCCCTGCGCCGATACGGTCACTTGATAACTTCCTTCCGGGATGTTATCGAGTCGAAACTCGCCGTTTGCGTCCGATTTCAGGGTCTGGCCGTGGATTACTAACTCAGCGCCTGGAATGGGACGGTGCTGCGGATCGTGGACGATACCTTGCAGAGTGCCCGTGGCCGCAGCGCACGCGGGCAGACAAGACACGAGTAGTAACGTTATAACTGCCTTCATTGTTCTCCCCTCGAAGTGCCACAACCTGACTATGAGAGGAGAGTGGGAGGTCCGCGCTTGTGATGCGCGCGGTTGAGCGAAATGCGATAGCCCGCTTCTGCGTGCGCCGGAACGGTCGGCTGGCTGAGGAGCGAGGCGCACACCGGGTGACACGCCGCCAGCAGCGCGGCTCCGGGCTGTGGAAGCACCGCGCCGCCGCTAGGAAAGAACGGACACTTGGCGCGTAGCGCATCGACTGCCGCACCGGACGACGGCGTTTCCGCCATATCCCGATCCGTCATGCCGCAATGATGCTTGCCATCGCGGCGGCAGCAGGCGGGCAGGTTCGATTCGGCGTCGACAAACAGCGCGGGCGCGATCAGCGAGAAGCTGAATACGAACACCAGCAGGATGGCCGGGACGCGCCGCATGATTACCATGCTACTATAATCGCCGCATGCCATTTGTGCTATCCCTCGACGAGGGCACCACCAGCGCCCGCGCCGCGCTCTATGACGAACGAGGGCGCACCGTCGCCATGGAGTCCGCGCCGGTCGATTGCCGCTATCCGCAGGCGGGCTGGGTGGAGCAGGATGCCGATGAGATCTGGAATGCGCAGCTCTATGCCGCGCGCCTGTTGCTGGATCGTGCCGGCGTGCCGGCCTCGGAGATCGTTGCGGCGGGGATCACCAACCAGCGCGAGACCACCGTGGTTTGGGAGCGCGCGACCGGGCGTCCGGTGGCGCCGGCCATCGTCTGGCAATGCCGCCGCACCGCGCCCTATTGCGCCGAGTTGGCGCAAAGCTCAGCCGCGGCCGATATCACGCGGCGCACGGGCCTGGTCATCGACGCCTATTTTTCCGGCAGCAAGATCCGCTGGATACTCGAAAACGTGCCCGGCGCCAGGCAAATGGCGCGCGCGGGCGACCTGCTATTCGGCAACGTGGACACGTGGCTGATCTGGAAACTGACCAATGGCACGGCGCACGTCACCGATGCCACCAACGCTTCGCGCACCATGCTCATGAACCTGGAGACGGGCGAATGGGACGACGAACTTCTGCGCATCCTGGACGTGCCGCGCGCCATGCTGCCGCGCATCGCGCCTTCGAGCGCCGTGGTGGGGTCGATTCACGCCGAGCACTTCGGCGCGGAGATACTCATTGCCGGCATCGCGGGCGATCAGCAGGCCGCCCTGGCGGGCCAAGCCTGCTTCCGCGCGGGACTCTCCAAGAACACGTATGGCACCGGCTGTTTCGCGCTGATGCACACGGGCGGGCACCTGCCGGTGTCGCGGCATCGCCTGCTGGGGACGCGCGCGGCTTCCACCAGCGGCGCGCCGCAGTTCGCCATCGAAGGCAGCGTGTTCGTGGCGGGAGCGGCCGTGCAGTGGCTGCGCGACAAGCTGGGCCTGATCCAAACCGCGGCCGAATCCGAAGCGCTGGCCGCCTCCGCGCCCGATACAGGCGGCGTCTACCTGGTGCCCGCATTCGTGGGCTTGGGCGCTCCGTATTGGGACGCCGGCGCACGCGGCATCCTCTGCGGCCTCACGCGCTCTAGCGACCGCACGCATATCGTGCGCGCCACGCTGGAAAGCATTGCCTACCAGACGCGCGATCTTATCGACGCCATGCAGGCGGATGCCGGAGAGCGTATCTCCGAGCTGCGCGTGGATGGCGGCGCGGCCGCGAACAACTTCCTGATGCAGTTCCAGGCCGACATTCTGGATTGTCCTATTGTACGGCCCGCCGACATCGAGACTACCGCTCTGGGCGCCGCGTATCTGGCCGGCCTGGCCACAGGCTTCTGGAAGAGCGTGGCCGAAGTCGAGAACTTCTGGCGCGCCGAGCGGCGATTCGAGCCGGCCATGGACGAGGCTACTCGCGACCGCCTGTTCTCCGGCTGGCAGGACGCGGTGGCCCGCTGCCGGGGAGTTAGGCAGTAAGGTGCGATAATCGGATGTTAGTAACATGAAACGGAAATCGATTGCAGCCGTGCTTTGGCCGGCGTTGGCGTTGGCGTCGTCGTTGCCGGCGCAGACCGCGCAAACGGTCTTGTTGCGCGCGGTGATGCCTTCCAGCATGTCCTCTGCCAGCCGGGATTCGGGCGCCGCGGACGTTGTGCTCCACGTGGTTAAGGACGCGTCGGGCAATATCCTCTCCGGCTCGGTTGACTTCAACCTTGCGTATCAATTCCCCAACGACGAATCGGTGACTGGTCTGGGCATCGCTGACACCGGGGGCGGTACCACGTTCTTAGTGGCAACGAACATCACTGCCGCTTCGCCGGTGCTGGCCACTGCGGGCAACGGACGGATCTTCAGACAGGTCCAGGTGATGCCTGGCAATCAGGTGGGCCTTTCGGTTTTGAGCCTTCTGTTTGCGAATCCCAGTCAGTATTCGATCGGCGTAGTGACTGCGGACCAGCCAGCGGGCGCAATGAGCGGCCCGTTGCAAGCCGGCAGTTCCGCCTTCCTTATGGCGTTGCTGAATTCGAGCGCCGGCACGGGCGTGGCTACCGTGATAGTCTCTTACACCGGAACCGCGTCGGCGATTACATCCGGTGAAGTGACCATGCAGTTGACTTATCAATTCCCCGCGCAGGTAACCTTCTCCGATATGCGCGTTTACGCCGGCCAAGGCGAGAACGGGCAAATCGCGGTCGCTGCGGATCTCATGCCTGGCACGCTGTCCGCCGCCAGCGGCGCAGGCGTGTTAACAGCTCCGACTACCGAGATCGACATGAGCGACTCCCGGATGGTGCAGTCGGTCCAGAACATGCTGGCCGTCCCTGCCAATTTCTCGGTGGATGTGGACACCGTGGAGAATGCTTCCGCGCCACTTACAGGGCAACTGCGCGGCACCGACTCCATGACGTTTGCAATCCCCGGTTTTGCGGGCGCCGGCGCCGCTTCCGAGATTGGTCTGCACACGCTGCGCGACGCATCGGGGAGCGTGCTGGCGGGCACGGTCGTCTTCGATGTCAACTATCGCCTGGCGGCGGGCGCGCGGATCACGGGCATGGATATCGATGGCAATGTGACTGCGCCCGCAGTGTCCACCGATCCATCGGGATCGGGCAACGCATACACGCTGATCGGCGTCTACGGGGGAGCCGGGCTGACATCCTTGAACGGCGTCGTCGCCGATCCATCAGCGCACCAACTCGATGTCCTCACAACGAGCACGATGAGCGCCCCGCTGGCCGCCGCGAACGCCGCAGCTCCGGTAGTGGCCGCGGTGATTCCGATTGTGGAGGTCAAAGACCTTTCAACCTTCGCACCGGGCGAGTTAGTGGAGATCTACGGAACCAACCTGGCCCAGCTAACTACCGATCTGAGCGGTTGGCCGGGTGAATCGCTGCCCAGCGTGCTGAATGGCGTGTCGGTAACTCTGGGCGGCCAGACCGGGCGGATTCTCTACGTGTCTCCCTACCAAGTCGACGCGGCTTTTGCGTTCGAAACGCCCGCAGGTTCGCAGGCGCTTACTCTCACCAACGCGAACGGGACCAGCGCTCCTGTTTCGCTGAACGTAGCCGCGGTTGCCCCAGCGCTGTACAACTTCGCGTTCAAGAACGCGGACTTCTCGCTGGTGAGCTCGTCGAACCCGGCGCACGCAGGCGACGTGCTGGTGTTCTACACGACCGGGATGGGGCAGACCACGCCTCCGCTCATCACGGGCCAGACCGTTCCTTTGGGACCGCCCTACTTCGAGACAGCGAAGGTTACCGCAACTATCGGCGGCGCGAACGCCAACGTGATTTACTCGATCGCGGCTCCGCCGTATGTGGCGGGTCTTTATCAGATGGCCGTAACGGTGCCCTCCGGGTTGGCGCCGGGTAGCCAGCCCGTGGTGGCTACATCCGGCGGCATCCAGTCGAACACCGTTACCATTGCGGTTGAGTAGCAGGCACTATCGGCGCCAGTAGCCGCGGTAATACCGATGGCCGAAGTAACGCGGCCCTACCCAGTAGGCGTGGGCATACGGCGGGCGAGTCCAATAGCCGGCGTGCCAGGCGTAGCGCGCGCCAACCGGGTACCGGTAACCACCAACCCAGGCGTATCCGGGACCGGGCGCTGGCGGTGCATAGGCCACCACCGGCGCGGGACCCACATATCCGCCCACCCCAATTCCAACGACCACGCGCGGCGCGGCGAACAGCGAGCTTCCGGCCAATAATAGAACGGCGAGCAATTTGGTTTTCATAACTCCTCCGACCGTCAATAGTGCAAACGGTTCGCCACTTCGGAAGAACATGAAAATAAAGGGGTATTGAGCCATTTGGTGGCCGTTCTCCACCGGCGTTGGTGGATCTCGGCCATTTTAGATTCGCTTTTTCTTCGCTTTTGGAGTACAATGCTTTCGATGGCTCTCAAGCTTTACCTGGTGACGTGTAATTTTCTCCAGTCCGGCGACTACCGGTCGCTTAAGGAGCGCCTGCGCACGCTGGATGCGAAGCAGGTGCTCGACAATCAGTGGGCGTTGCGCAGCACCTACACTGCGTCCGAGTTGAAGGAGATCTTCCGCCAACTCATGGACGACCGGGACCGCATCGTCATCACCGAAGTCGGCGCGGAGTGGGCCAGCCGGCGGGCGCTGGTGAATATGGCGAAACTGTAGATCCGCACTTTACCAGCTCAGTTGCCGATCGCCTTGCCGAGCGAAACCCAGTCCTGACCGTCAAACTGGATCAGGAACAACTGCTTGATCGGCTGAAGCTGGCGGCCTGCTTCATCACGTTAGTGCGCTTCAGATCGTCGCCGCACTTCTTCAGCACTTCCACCAGTGTCTGCGCGACCTCATAACCATACACATTGTTGGCATCCCGAATGCTTGCACCGGGATTGTATTTTTCCATCCATTCGAGAAACGCACGCACTGCGGGATCTTGTCTCGACTGCGGCCTGAGCCAGGCTTTGGAGCGGGCATTGGTGACGATTCCGGCGGCCTTCTTCAGGCCCGCCGGCTCCAGGAAAGCGGCGATGGAGAGGGATGCGTTGGGGATGAACTGCAGCGGATGCCAGTCGATGTCGTAGGCTTTGCGAATCGCGCGCGTCGCCAACCTTCCCACCGCCAGATTCATGAAGACGTCGGCGCCGGAGTTCTTGAGCGCCACGATCTGCGCATCGAGCGCTTCCGGATCGGAATACTCGAAGGAAGCCTCCTTTACGATCATGGCCGCCCCCTTTTCCCCGAGACCGTCACGTATGCCAAGGAGCCACTCCTGACCAGACAGATCGTGCGAGTAGAGTATCGCAATTTTTGCGCCCGGCTTGTTCCGCAGGATGTACTTTGCATAGACCAGTCCTTCGGTCCTCTTGCTGGCCTGAAACGCCATCGTCCATGGAAAATGCGACGGATCGTCAAAGGCGGATTCGGTGGCTGCGACGAAAAGCTGCGGCACCTTCTGCTCGTTCATGTACGGGCGGATCGCCATGTTGGCTGGAGTGCCCCAGATGCCGACGGTGAGCAGGACCTGATCGTGTTCCACGAGCTGATGCGCCAGCGCCACTGCTTTGCCGGTATCGGAGCCGGAATCGAGGCTGATGAACTTGATCTTACGGCCGTTGACGCCGCCTTGGTCGTTGATCATCTGAAAGTAAGCCGCTTCGGCGCGCCCGGTTGCGCCATACTCCGAGAACGCACCGGTATAGGGCATGATGTTGCCGATCTTGATTTCCGTGTCCGTTGCGCCTAGCGCGAACACGCACAGGACCGGGGCGTAGAATAGAAGCATCCTGGCGCGCATTTCGATGGCCTCAAGTGACAGGCCGAGGCCTGTCTTGCTTAGTCCTACGGTAGCACGCCGATGGTTGGCGGGACCCGGAGGGTACCTCGCTGGTGGCTGGCGAGCAGAAGTGAAACTCATACCCTTGGCTTAGAACGGGTCAAGGAAGCGTTCCCCTTCAACGCTGAGTTCCCCGCCACTTCGGATCCGCCAGAACTACGGACGTTTCAATCTGGCGTTCGGGCACGGTCCAGTACTTTTTTAGCAGGCGGCTCTTCTCCTGGAGACCAACTATTTGAAAGCCGTGCGTTTCGTAAAAGCGAATCGCCCAGACCGCATCGGCCCACGTGCCGATCAACACCGGAGTGTTCGCCAGCTTCCGCAAATGAGACAGCAAGTGCGCTCCAATCCCTCGCTTCTGGCTGCTGGTGCGAACATAGGCGTGGCGAATGAGCGTCACGTCCTGGACTTGTTGAAGGCCCATTACGCCTACCAGCATCCCGTTCTCCTCGAAGCCCCAGAACACAACACCCTCATCGATTTCGTGCCGCAGTTTCTCCCTGGACATATACGGTTCGGTCCAGCGATCTGCGGGGATGATCCCTTTATAAGCCTGCGCGCCATCGTTGACAATGGCCCAAGTCACCTCAAAATCGCGGTCGTCGCAGCGGCGGATCATGAGTACTCAGCCTCCTTCTCAAAAGTCGAATCGCGACGAGGACGGGTTCAGTATCTTGGTCTTTGGAGTGACGGACCAAATGACGTTGAGCTCGTCCGCAATCGCGGCCGTAAGCCTCTGAACATCCGCGGGCGCCGAACCATGCAACGCTTCCGCGACGATCAAGGCGGCAGTGGTTTCATCCCGAACGGCCGAATAGCCGCTCTGCCGATTCGTCCATCGCCGGGCGTGCGCTCTCCCGGCGCGGTCCGCGAAAACGACTTCATGAGCTTCGGGATTCTATGTTTCACCGGAGAAGGCCAAATAAACTTCCGCGCCGCCCGCATATCGGACTTCGACGTACTCCGCAATCCGGGAAACGTCGAACTCACCACCGGAATTGCGAAGGCAATTGAGATCGCATTACACAGATCGATTAGCGGATGAATCCGAGGCAGAAACCTTTCTTTCTACGCATATCCGAATCGGGTAATGGGAAGTTTTTGTGGAGAAGGCACATAGGACCACCTGGCTGCACTGGATGCGTCAGGCCCCCGTCTTCCCCCCGACAAACACTACCACGGCTGTTCGGCAGTCTTGGCCGAAGAATTGGCAGTTCAGGCCTGTTTTCAATAAGATCCTGGCAGGCGTCGGCGGGTGATCATGAGGCTGGGGTCGAGGGGCGGAGACGCACCGGCGGCGGTCAGGATGAACGGCGGAATCAACTGGCGAGTTTTTTTCTTCGGCGTCCAGGGCTTCATGCAAGAGCATCTTGAGATACGTCTGATAGGGGATCCCGCGCTTGGCGGCCAGCGTGCGCGCCCGCGCCAGTTCCTCCGGGGGGATGCGAATGGTGACGGTTTCAGAGGCGCCGGGCAAGTTGGTTTGGCTCAGGCGACGCACCTGTCCCTGTTGTCTTGCGGTCTGGAATCGCTCGGTGAGGACTTCGGGGTGCGCATCCCACCAGGCGGCTTCCTCTTCCTCGCTGGCAAATTTGGGAATGGGTTGGTGGCTCATAGAACTAACAGAACTACCTCTTCGCCCTTTTCGGAACCTAAACAACCGTTCCGGAAATCTTTGCCAGGGCGATTGCGTAGTCAGTCTGGGCAGTGAAGTTGCCCAAGGGGATACCGGCAATCTCATAGAGGTCTGAATCGCTGGATTCCTTTTGCTGAATCTTCAGCCCCTCGATTCGCTCGACGTCTGCGACAAGAATGTAAGTGTAGCCTTTGCACAGTCGAGTTCCCCACCGCCTTCGCCGGCGTCAAAGCGACTGAGAGGGTGGTCTCCGCAGGGAAGTCTGCATTCGCTGGTCGAAGGCGAAATGCGGCATCCGTGACGCGCTCCCCTTGGATGCATTTACCACTCGTCAGCGCCCTGTAGAGTTTGGTCTCGGGATCGAGAAAGAGCCGCTGCTGAGGAGCCTGCGAAGGCGAGTCGTTAGCCAAGGAGCCAGACGAGTTTCTGCGGCAAATCGTCCGCGCCCCTGACGTCTACGGATTCACCGTGCGTCAGGGCTTCGCCTTTGTCGGTTTGAAAGTAAAGAACAGCGGGCCGGGCTGGATCGGAGAAGACGATCATTCTGAGGAGCCGATTCCGAACCCTCCAAGTAACGTCGCTCTCGCCAAAGTAAACCGATACCTCGGGGCATGGTAGCCCGCGACCTGCCCGTCCCGCCGATTTGACCAGATCCTTTGCCTTGGCTGCGGCTTCCGGACTCGGTCGGGGGTCACCCAGCTCGTACATGTCGTCATCGGCAATCGCAGCGTCAATCCGCGCCGCGATGTGGTCGTTGCCTTCTTCGTATCCAGTGACCTGCTTCGGAGCCTGGATCTGGACGACTTCTTGCGGCGTGGCCGCGGTAGTCCGCTCGTTCACGTCTGGGTCTGACATGTCGTTCCCCTCGCCCCGAGGCGTCGCAGGCTCGCGCGCCCTTAACCACTAGCCTCCTTAACCATTATCGGACGCTCTCAACGCAAGCATCGGTACCTTAATTTTACGTCCGAGTGCTCCAACCGCGCAACGCGACAGCCAGTGCGGTTTGATAGATCGCCGCTGCCGGAAATCAAGGCGGCCCTTTTTTTGGGTTTGGACACGTTGCGGGAAATGGCGACGCGCAGGAGAACTGCGATGTCGACGCGCTCACGACCGCGAAGTGTCCCGCCGGCAGCGCAGCCGCGCTTGACACAGGGCGGCTATGCCCTTACCCTTGGGGCATGGATGTAATACCCATCAAACCGGAACGTAAGGCGCAACTAGACGACTATGCCCAGCGGTACGGACAGAGCGTTGCCGACGCGCTTGATGAGGCTCTGGCCGCGTATCTCGAATGGGAACGCACCGATTATCAGGAAGCCGTTAATGGCATCCGGCAGGGCTATGAAGACGTGAAAGCGGGGCGCACTCGCCCGGCCGCCGAGTTCCTCGCCGAGGTGCGCCGAAAATATGGCATTCCTGGTTGAGACAACACCGGAATCCGAACGCGACGCGGAAGCCATCCTTGAGTGGTTGTATTCCCAACATGCAGGCGATACCGGCATTCGCTGGTTTCTGGCACTGGAAGACGCGATTGCATCGCTGGCCATCGCGCCGGCCCGTTGTCCGCTTGCTCCTGAAAATGCCGATTCCCCTTTTGAGGTGCGACACCTGCTCTATGGCCGCAAGCCCCATGTATACCGAATTCTGTTTACCATCAAGGGCGATACGGTTTCTATCCTGCATATCCGGCACGGACGCCGTCAGACTGTATGATCCTTCCGTGAACGTCGGTGGCGATCTTCTTGAGCGTCTGTACTACATCGTTAATGTCGCCGACGTCAAAGTGCTATCGAGTTCCGCGTACCCCTCGTCCGCTTCGAGTAGTTCTTCGGTCCGATCCTGTTTCTTCACCTGGGGATTGCTATAATAGCGCTTCATGAAACCAGGGCTCTTGAAAGCGCGCCTATTCTTGACTCGGTCCTTCGCGCGAAGGATCGAGTCCTTACGATCGAGCATCTGACCCCACCGCCCTCGAAGGGCCACATTGGCTCGGATCTACTTGATCTTTTCAGCTTCGGCCAGAGACACGTTGCCGTCGATGACCGGAGCAACCGCATCTTGCGTGCGCATGAGCAAGGCTCTTATGTACTCCAACGCTTCGGATGCGCGATAGATCTCGACCAGTGTTTCCTGCTCGCCCCAATCGCGAAACTTATCGAGAACAACGAAGTAAAACCCGCCAGAAGTCTTACACCGCCCTAATCCCGTCAGGGATGCTTCAAGCTCTTCATCTAATAATACGTTGCCGAGTTCTTCACCGCACTTGTTTACATAGATATCACTGCTGTCCAAATTAGCGGGCTAACTGCTGGCCGAAGCGGAGGGCGTCGCTGCCGGTGAGAGGTTGAGCCCCTGATACGCTGGATTGGGTTCGGGAAGAACCAATTCAACCTCAGGAGACTCAACCTATGTACAAAGTCACTAGTGTCCGGTAAAGTACTTTGCGGAGGCCAGCAAACCCTTTCAATCCAATGCCG
>OBLU010005233.1_pt1 | contig 11655 bp, 10 predicted proteins | sample 1518681 | NCBI WGS metagenome assembly OBLU01 (sample SAMEA3539304, study PRJEB22396) | soil metagenome | biome: tundra; feature: field; material: soil | place: USA | collected 2010-05 | depth 0.15 m
ATTCCCTTCCAGGTCGAGAAAACCGGTCTTATTTTCTCCGCAAAGCGCCTTCGCCACTTCTGACATGCGCGGGGCAATAAAAACCGGAGTCGCATTGCCTTCAAGCTCATCCGCACGGCTTCGCAACGCTTCGAGTGCGGTGCGGACATGATCGGGTCGCCCGCTGGCCTCGACCTTGCAAACCAAGGTATGCCTGTGACCATACACGTCTACGTGCGCCAGCAGGTCGACTTTGAGATCGGGACCCGGTGAATCCATGTCGATTTCCTTAAGTTTGATCGCGGATACATGATGAAGGACTGCCCGGAGAGCATCGGCTGCCCGGTTCTTCGCCGCTTGCGCGGAATCAACCATTCTCATCGAAATCTCCTTTGGTTCATCTCTTGTGAATGCTAGTCGAGCATTGCTTTCCAACCCGAGCGAACGAAGGTAAATCAACGGTTAAGCGATTTGACCCAGAGCCGCAGGGGCGTGCACTTGCCTCACCCGCGCGCCTCCGTTCCGAGAGAGAGATGCCAGCTTGAACGAGTTCTTGCCCGAAGGAATCATCGCCAGGGGTACCGGCGTCCGGCATGGTCTGTCGTGGAGTTGTTTCGACTCCAGCCATAGGCTCAGGCGCGGATCGTGAATCTCTGGCTGGCCCTCCCAGAAACGCGGCGTGAGCCCGCACTGAATTTGCAGGTGATCCAACTGCAATTCGATGACCTGGATGCGCTTTGAAAAATAGCGCCGCACATTGTTGACACCGACATATAGCCCTGAAACGCGGGTGCCGTCGTACTGTGCCTTAACCACCATAGCTAACCTCCCATTATCGCAACGACCTGATCGGTCAGTTTAGGGAACTCAGCCAAGACAGGCCTCTTGGCGCCGGATGAGTGCCGCAGGAAATACTTGCGACTTGCAGCTCGGGGCTCTCGGCGTCACAAAGTGAGTATCTGGCCGAACGGGTAAACCTGGCAACAAACGCTTGCTATTTAGAACAATACGGATCCATCCGCTTCTCTAAGCCAGTCAATTCGCTGGCAGGTTCTATCCAAGGACGGATGTGGGAACCCCAATTGCACGGAAAGAAAATTCTGACCTTCACGCACTCTCAGCGCGCGCCAGAATGTCGCAAGTGCCGGGGAGTCAAGAAGAAGAGCAGATTTCGTCCGACGTGCACCGCGGCTAAGCTGGCCGCGTGCTTTTATTCAGCTATCTGCGAGGATATTGACCCTCTTTTCCTCAGAAGTCAAGAAGTCAATTATGAAAATTCAACTTCCAACTCATTGCTCACGTGTGCATTGCGATGCGAAAGAATTTGCGATTGGGAAGTGTGTGAAAGGATTCACAGGATACGCCGTTGAATCTGCGGCAGGTTGCCAAAGTCCGCCGTCGAATTGGACAATGTCGCGAGGCTATTTTATGGATCGCAGAGAATTTTTAGCGGCCGCATCGGCGACCGTCCTTGCCGAGGGGCTGCCCGCGGCTTTTGCAGGCGCACCCGCCACTCCGCTGAAGCCCATGGCGGTGGGGCTGCTGATTTCACCTTTCGGCGCGCCGGAGGAACGGCTCAAGCGCGTGCACGATCTGGGTTTCTCCCACTGCTTCTTCTCGCTCGACGGCTATATCGGTCATTTCACAACGGATCTGGCACCACAGTTTCGCGATCTGCTTGATAAATATGAGCTCATCGCCACCACTGTCGAGGTCGTCGGCCCTCAGCCTCTGGTTTGGGACTTCCTTCGCGGTCCCTCGACCATCGGCCTCGTGCCTTCAGCTACCCGCGCCGCGCGCACCGACGCGCTCCGCCAGGCCTCCGACTTTGCCAAACTCCTTGGCATCGAGCAGGTGCAGACCCATTGCGGCTTCATCCCTGAAGATCCCTCCGATCCCAACTACCCCGGGGCCGTCGAGGCCATCCGCGCCGTCGCCCAGCACTGCCAGGGCAATGGCCAGTATTTCCTTATGGAGACCGGCCAGGAGACGCCCACCACCATGTCGCGGATGCTGCGCGACGCAGCCATGCCCAACCTCGCCGTTGGACTCGACACCGCCAACCTGATTCTTTATGGCAAAGCCAATCCCGTCGACGCGGTCGATATTCTCGGACCACACGTCCGCAGCGTTCATGCCAAGGATGGCCGTTGGCCCACCGATCCCAGCAAACTCGGCCAGGAGGTTCTCATCGGCTCCGGCCTGGTCGACTTCAAAAAGGTTTTCACCAAGCTGCACAGCATCGGCTACACCGGCGCCATCACCATCGAGCGCGAAACCTCCGGCCCGCAGCAAATAGAAGACGTCCGCAACGAGAAAATCTACTTGGAGCGAATCCTCCGCGAGGTTCTTGGCTGAGGCCAGGCAGCGATCAAATCACGCAATACTTCAATTTGAAAGGCAACGCCATGAAGCGCAGGGAATTCATACAGACCACGGCCGGGCTCGCCTCCGGCCTCCTTCTTCTCAAGCCCGCAACAGCCTTCGGCTACCAGAACAACTCGGCCATCCGCCATGGCCTGCTCGGCTGTGGAAACCGCGGCACCCACGTCGCAACCTCGTTCTCGCAGAACACGGTTGCCCAGGTAGTTGCGCTCGCCGACCTGTTCCCCGACCAGCTCGAGGCCGGCCATGCGCACTTCAACCAAGTGAACACGACCCTGGGCCGCCCGCTTGTCGACCCCAAGCTTCTGTTCCACGGCCCGCATGCGTTCGAGCAACTCGCCGCCTCGCAAGACGTTGACATTATTCAGATCTCAACTCCGCCCTTCTTCCACGTCGAACATCTTGAAGCCGCCGTCGCCTCGGGCAAGCATGTCTACTGCGAAAAGCCTGTAGGCATCGACATCAAGCAAGCGAAACAAGCGCTCGAAATTGCCAAGCGTGTCAAGCCCACCCAGAGCGTCGACGTTGGATTCCAGTGCCGTAACGCTCCGCCTATCGCCGCAATCGCCGAGAAGATTAAAGCCGGAGCCCTCGGCAAGATCGCCTCTATCAGCGCCTACTACTACGCCCCGGCATCGAAAGAAAAAGTCTTCCCCGGCGCCGGACCAGACGAGTACCGCCTCCGCAACTGGCTCTGGGATCGCGCTCTCTCCGGAGACATTCTCGTCGAGCAGAACATCCACATCATCGACCTCTGCAATTGGATTCTCGGCGGGCGCCCTCTCAAGGCAGCCGCTACAGGCGGCCGCAACATCCTCACCCACGCCGGCGACTGCTGGGACAACTACCAGGTCGATTACCTCTATCCCAACGACGTTCGGGTCTCCTTTGCCTCCAAGCAGTTCGGCGACTATGACATGTTTGAAGCCGGTCTGCGTCTCTTCGGCTCTGAAGGCGCAGCGACAATTCCTTACGCCGGTCCTGTCGAAATTGCAGGCACGCAGAAGTGGGCGTGGCAGGACTCGACCAGCACCTCCGCCGAATCCGGCAAATTCGCCGCCAACGGAAACTTCGAAGACAATCTCGCCTTCGCCGACCGCGACAAGGAGCGCACCTTCATCGAGAGCATTGTCAACGGCCCTGTCCACAACCAGATTGCCGCCGGCGTCGAAACGGCCCTGAGCTGCATGTTGGGCCGCATGGCCGGCCTTCGCCACCAGGAGACCACCTGGGACGAACTCCAGTCACACGGCGAGACCTACAAACTCGGCATGGACATCGCAAAGTTCGCCTGACCAGCCTGTTACCAACTCGCTAGTCCCGCCGGGCGACCCTCGCTTCTGAGACCTGGGACAGCCGGGTGCCCCATCCTTGCCGCAGCACTATCGCGGCAAGGGTGGGATACCACGAACCTCACCTCTCTCAATTCCTTGGCCGCTGGTGTGAAGCGCATCACCACTCCCCGGTGGATACCCGAGTAAGATGGACGGCGAAAAGGGAAGACGCCAAACCGGGAATCTGAAAAGAATTCAGGCAGTCAAGGAGATCGCCGCCATGAAGTTCAGTGAGCATTGGAGTCGACGCGACATGATGAAGACCCTGGGCATGGGACTTGTCGGAGCTGCGGCTATGCCTGTCAGCGTCCAGAATGCTTTTGCCAAGAACCCCGAAGCGTCCCAGATCTATAGGAGCCGGGGAGGGCGCAGTCTATACCAGCACCCGGAGGAACTATCCTCTGTCGCTTTGGTCAAGGGCAACGACCGAGCCGAAAACATTTACAAGGCGCTCAAGCTTATTGAGGACCAGGTATTCAGCGGCATCAAGGGCAAGCAAATCCTCATCAAGCCGAATTTCGTGCAAACCAGCAATCAACTGGCCGCGACGCACGCAGACGCCATTCGCGGCATTCTGGAATTCCTTCGCCCGCACTACAAGAAAGAGATCATCATCGGCGAGGCAGCGGCCACCAAGGAAGGCACTCTGGTCGGGTACAAAAACTATGGGTACAACGACTTGGTGCAAAAGTACAAAGTCAAACTGGTCGACCTCAATCTGGGCGGATATGAGTACCGCTACACCATTGGTGCAGACAATGCTCCAACGCCCATCCGCATCTGCGCTCCCTTTCTCGATCCCAATCTCTACATCATCTCCACCGCGATCATGAAGACCCACGGCTTCGCCTCGGTCACCTTATCGCTCAAGAACATGCTGCTGGGCGCGCCCATCAACGATTACAAGGTAAGCGACAAGCCGCACATGCACATGGGTCCTCACGGCGAACCCAACGACATCATCCACTTCAACATGTTCCACATGGCGCAGCACGTATTTCCAGATCTGTCGGTCATCGACGGATTCACCGGAATGGAGGGCGACGGCCCATCGCGCGGAACGCCTGTCGATTCGCGTATCGCCGTTGCCAGCGTCGACCCACTCGCCGCAGATGTACTCAGCGCCCGCCTCATGGGCTTCAACTCAAAGAAGATTCTGTATCTGTCGTCAATGACCGAAGCCGGAATGGGCCAGGGAAACCTGGAAAAGATTAAGGTTCTCGGCAATCGGGTCGAAGATTGCTCTTACAGATTCAAGAATTCGCCCCTGTTGCATTTCTCGGCGGCCCTCGATAGTTAGGCGATCTCTGCAGTAGGGCGGGAAGCCCAGGGTGCAATCAGGATGCCGCCCGCTCAACCGCACTCTGCAAGCTAGAGTGATCGCAGGAAATCGATGATTTCCTGTTGCTCCTGAGTGCCGAGCCTATCGAAATGCTCGATGACCTTATTTGCCTCGCTGCCCTTGCTTTTGTGGGCTCTGATGGCTTCTACCAGGTTGTCGGCCCGTCCGTCATGGAGGAAGAAGGCACGCTGTCCCACGCCCCATAGGGGAGCGGTCCGTAACTCGTCGGGACCTGCGCCGCCTTGTGTGATGCCGTCGGCGAGGCCTTCGCCCATGTGGTGCACGATGAGGTCGGAGTAGAGATTCGCCGTTTGATTTGAAAGCGCGACGCTCGGTATGGTAGAGGAACCGCTCGCAACCATCTTGCCCGTGGTCATTGAAGGTGTGTGGCAGTGCGCGCAGCCGATCGTTGCAAAGGCGGCGCGTCCCTTCTCTGTGTTCGGTGTGGCGGGGGCAGGGGTCGGTGGGGCAAGCAAACGCATGAAGTTTGAGAACGCTTCGATGTCCGAGTGGACTGCCGTGTTCGAACCGGAGTTGGTGGTGCCAGGCGTGGTGAAGTTGGCGGTGTCATTCGGCGTGGCGACGAGGAGACAGTCCGGCGATTCGTCGCGCTCCTGTGGGAAAAGCTGATTGCTGATTCCCATCTCGACGTTGTAGGCCTCACCCGCGAACACGAGAAGAGATTTGTTCTGTGCCTTCCATCCGAATCGGGTAATGGTTCCATCGTTGGCGCTATGGTTCGGCGCTCCGCTGATGTGTGCGTTGGGGTGGCCATGGATGCCCATTGCCGACTTCTCGGATGCGTTGGCATTCATATTTGCAAGGATGGCCGAGTCGGGGATCGCTTCAAGGAGTCCTGCGCCGAACATGGGAGTGGGGATGCGAAAAACGATGTTCGAGTTTCCACCCTGACCCGTGACTGGATTGCCGGCGGACAGGAAGCCGGGTTGAGCGATGTTGCAACCGGGGGCGTCGTTTCGGCCGGTGATCACAAACAGAGCGTGCACGCCGCCGTCGCTGGTTCCGTCCGGGTTCTGCCTAAAACGTGCTTCGCGAATCGGCCCGGTTTGCGTTATGAACCATGGGATGGTGTTCCTTGCACCATTGATAGTGGCAACGGCGATGAGAGGATTTCGCAACGGGCTTGAACCGCCTCCGCTGGGCTGGGAGTGGCAAGAGAGACATTGGTTTGAGTTGAAACGGGGGCCGAGGCCATTGTTCGAGCCATGGGCAACTGATTCGATCTCAGCGCACCTGCTCTGCCCATCTTGAAAGAATGCTGTTTCGTCCGCGGCAAGATGATTGAAGGGAGCGCCGCCACCCGCTGGGCCACCGCGTACGCCGGGGTCTGTTGGGCCATTCCCGGTTTGAGCTGTATTGGAGCCGCACGTTGCCAGGGCCATCGCAACGATCGCGCAGAATCTCTTGAGGCCAATTCTCCGGACAATTCGCATGAAGATCCTCCATGATTACGAATGACCTAAGAATGCCGGGATTATACCTCCGGTTCATCCGACTTTTTCAGGGAATGCAACTCGCTGTACCTTCAATCTAATCTTTGACACTACTCCGCACAAATTCCATTGCTCTCGAGCCGGGTGCCACAGGTCCGGCCCCCCATCGGCAGATCTTTGTCCATGGGGTGGAGATCTCGTTCGCCGCGACGGAAGACCTGGGAACTCACAAAGCCTGCTCACTCCGAAAGCCGGCATCCATCCGCAAACCGATCACAAGTCGAATTGAGATACACTAGGCGCCATGCAAGTCGTCCCCGCCAAGATGCGAGAATTCGCGCTGCGCTACACAGCTGCCTGGTGCAGCAAGGATGCGGCCAGCGTAGCTGCTTTCTTTTCGCCAGGTGGATCGCTCACCATCAACAACGGCACTCCGGCCGTGGGGCGCAGTGAAATCCAGAAAGCAGCTCAATCATTCATGACCGCTTTCCCGAACCTCCAGGTACTCATGGACGATGTGGTTGTGCAGGCGAATTGTGTTGAGTATCGCTGGACGCTGATCGGCACCAACACCGGGCCGGGAGGCTCAGGGCAGCGAGTTCACATCAGTGGATTCGAGCAGTGGCAGATCGGTGCGGATGGACTCGTCGCCTCCTCGCTGGGCCACTTTGACACCTCCGACTACCTCCACCAGCTCAAGGGCGTCGTTCATCGGCCACGATAGAAGCATCTGGCGCGGACCTCTGGATCAGTAGCAAGCGTGCAAATGCCCCACCCTTGCGGAGGACCTGCCACAAACCTGGGCGACCACGAATCTCCGGCAAAATCTTCTCAAAAATAATTGTTGACAGTAAACTGTCACATACGGCATATTACTGCCATGAGTTCAGATTCCCCGGTTACCCTGAGAGAAAAACACGCGGCCACAACCCGCAATCACATCCTGAATGAGGCCTATGCGCTGCTGGTAGAGCATCCCGATCAGCCCTTCTCGCACGAGGCCGTGGCGGCCCGAGCCGGCGTTGGTGCAAGGACGGTGTATCGCTATTTTCCTGCGCAGAGCGATCTGTATGAGGAACTCTGGGTCAATTTGCGCAAGCAGTCGGGAACCATCTTTCCGTCACGAGAAGAAGACATTATCCCGCAGGTTCAGAGGATGTTTGAGAGATTTGAGCAGAACGAGAAACTCATTCGTGCAGTGCTGGAGTCTCCGGCGGGTCATCGGGTGCGCGAACGCGGCGCGGCGGAAGGCCGTGCAGCCTTTACCAGCAGTCTCGAGAAGCTGACCGCGGGTCTGCCTGCGCCAAGGAAGCGGCAGACGATTGCGGTTTTCCAGGCGCTCTACTCGGCGCCGTTCTGGGACATGCTGAAGACGCGGGGTGCGCTCTCAGGAAAAGATGCGATCGAAGCGACGACGTGGGCCATGAGCACTTTGTTGCATGGTCTGAGACAAGAATCAAAATCCGACAAGAGAGGTCGATAACATGACAACTTCAGTTTCAAGCCTGGCTGCATTTTCTCTTGGGGCAGAAGAAGGACGTACGCGCGAGCCCCTGGACATTCTCGGACAGATGACCTTGGTCAAGGTGGCAAGCGCCGACTCAAACGGGGCCGTTGCGGTATTTCAATTGACGGCTCCCCCAATGTCGGGCCCGCCGTTGCATCGCCACTCGCGCGAGGATGAGTGGTTCTACATTCTTGAAGGCGAAATCACTTTTGAGGTCGACGGAAAGCGGTCGGTGGCCAGAGCAGGCGGCTCGGGATTTGCGCCGCGCGGCACTGTGCACGCATACCAGAATTTCACCAACAAAACAGCGAAGCTGCTGGTGATGACCACGCCCGGAGGTTTCTGCGAGTTCTTTGAAGCGCTCTCGGCCGCCAACAAAGGATTGGCAGTCCCGGATTTCGCGCGCAGCGAAGAGATCATGAATGAGTACGGGATGGAGATGCTCGGGCCGCCCTTGTCGTGATTGGGGCGAGTGGCCCAATCTCAGTTCAGCCACAAATGTTGGTGCCCCATCCTTGCGATTCTTTCCTTCGCAAGGGTGGGATACCACGAACCCAAATCAAAGAGCTTTTCTACTTTCGGGAACTGACAACCGCAGGTATCCCTACAGGCGACAAAAAACGCTGAAAACAGCCACATTTTCAACGCCTTACGTCCTCAGCCTTCTCATTTTCGACTGCTTCACGGAATCGTGGTTCAATTCTCTGCAACCCTACGCTCAGAAATGGAACCTTGTGAACAGCCAATTCGCCAAATTTGATATCAAAAAGGGTTATACCCTCGACGAAATGCAACCTCTTAAGCGAACGTTTAGCGGTGTTGACGCACCATTTAAGCGAACGTTTAGCGCTGCCGCGGAACCACCTGGGCCAACATTTCTCAGCTCATTCCAAAGGGCTTACCGAAACCGTCTCGACGGTTCGTCAGAGAAGATTTGCCCGTCGCGAATATGCACCACCCGATGCGCATACTCAGCAATATCCGGCTCATGTGTCACCAGCACGATCGTGTTCCCGCTGGCATGCAGGCTGTCAAACAGCGCCATGATCTCCGTGCCGGTCTTCGAGTCGAGATTCCCCGTAGGCTCGTCAGCCAGAATGATCGAGGGATGATTCACAAGCGCACGCGCAACAGCCACGCGCTGGCGCTGTCCACCTGACAGCTCGTTGGGCTTGTGGTTCATGCGCGATTCAAGACCTACGTCTTTCAGCGCTTCCTTGGCGCGCGCAATTCGCGCTGCTGCAGGCGTGCCGTTGTAAATCAGCGGCAGCTCGACGTTGTGCAGCGAAGTCGCCCTTGCCAGCAGGTTGAAGGTCTGAAAGACAAAGCCAATTTCCTTGTTGCGTATGCGCGCCAACTGATCGTCATCGAGCTCGCTCACCAACTGGCCATTCAGCCAATACTTGCCTTTCGACGGTGTATCGAGGCATCCAATGAGATTCATCAGAGTGGATTTGCCTGAGCCCGAGGGACCCATGATCGCGACGTACTCGTTCCGCCGGATGCGGAGGTTGATTCCGCGCAGCGCCTGAACCTGCTGCTCGGAACCCATGTCGTAGGTGCGCCACAGATCTTCGACGACGATGATGTCGTTGCTGGGTACGGCAGCGGTTTGTTCCAGTTCTTCGGTGATTATGCTGTTCATCGCCATCTGAATCTCATCCTTTGCCCCGGTGATGTCTTTCCCGTTCCGGCTGCCGCCAGGGTGAGAGCAGGGCCGTCTTTCCGTCCTTTGCTCTCGCTGTTAGATTGCAGCGGCCGCTATGAGTTGCTGCCGGACGGAAGAACTACCTTTACGGTATCGCGCTTCAACAGCGAGCCGCCTTTGAGATCGCGCAGCGTTTTGTACGGGCCGGTGACTACTTCCTGTCCCTGGCTAAGACCGGAGAGAACCTCAATGTCAGTTGCGCCGGTGATGCCGGTGGTAACGGGAATGAACTTGGCACGCAGTCTGCCCTTTGGATCTTTGTCGACGACGAAAACGCCCTGCACCGGCTTTGGCTTGGCAGTTGGTGCCGCGGGCTGGGATGCGGCCTGGACGCTGCCTTTGGGCTTGGCGATGTCAGATGCCGGGTCGTGCATCGTCAGCGCCTGAATAGGCAGGGAGAGCACGCTCGTCTTGTGGGCTGTGGTGACCTTGGCAGTGCAGGAGAGGCCGGGGCGCAGTTCGTCACTTGGACTGTCGAGCGTGACGACAACCTTGAAATCCTTGGCCTCTTCAGTGCCGGTAGTTGACTGGGATGTAGCGATTCCCGTCGACCGGAGAAGGGCCTGATCGCCCACAAGTGTCACGTGTCCCTTGTAGGACTTGCCGGGCAGGGCATCGATTGTGACCTCGGCCGGTTGGCCCAACTGGATGTTGACGATGTCGGTCTCATCCACCTTCACCTCGGCTGTCACGATGCTCATGTCGGCAAGGGTCATCAGGGTCGAGCCTTCAGTGTTCTGAATGCCCATCACGACGGTTTCGCCCTCGCGCATCGGCTCGTTAGTCACGACGCCGTCAAACGGGGCGATGGCGATGGTGCGGTTCAGATTGTCCTGGTTGATGCGCAGAGTGGCTTCCTGCGTGTGCATGTGGCCGCGGGCCGAATCAGTCTGTGCCTTGGCTTGGTTCAGGCCTGCCACAGCCTGGGCCAACGATGCAACGTCCAGATCGTAGGCGGCCTTTTTTGCGTCGTAATCCTGCTTGGCCAGAATGCCTGCGGCAAAGAGGGCCTGGGCGCGGTCCCAATCCAGCTTCTTCTGTTCAAGGTCAGCTTTGGCGTGCTCGAGGTTAGCCTCCGCGGTCTTTTCCGCGGCAATGTAGGAGGCAATGTCCGTGTTTGCTGCGGCAATAGCGGCCTGCTGCCCGGCAACGGAAGCTTCCTGCTGAACGTTCTCGATGGTGGCGACGGTCTGGCCCTTCTTGACCTTATCGCCTTCCTTGACGGCAAGGCTCGTGACGCGGCCCATGGCAGTTGCGCCCAGATTGACATAAGTCTTAGGCTTGATCTGGCCGGTACCGCTGACAACGGTGTCCAGGTCCAGTCGCGCAACTGTGGCGGTCAGAACCTTGGTGTAGCCCGACTGCTGCTTCACGACCATAAAGGCAACAAGTCCACCGGCAACCAAAACGGCGAGAATTATCAAGAGAATTTTCTTCATGGATGATGCGTGCTCCGAATCCCTCTCCATCCAGTGTACGCAATCGCGTTGCGTACGGTTCCAGGAAGTCTCCACACCTATTTCCCATGGATCGCGATCGGGGATTCCTCAGAGGAAAGCAGCCTGAGACAAGGGGTTATGGGGACTGCATTTGCCAATTGGACGGCCGAGCTGGCCGCAGGGTTTCGGCACCGTCCCTTTTCGAGTTGATTTTACCGCTTTTTCGGGTATTTTCGGGTTACCTTTGGGCCAAATACCCGTCCATTGGGCAGCCCACTGCGCAAGAGGTATTGCCCAGCCCTATCGGGACCCGTAAAATAAGGGATCGCAGGAGTTTTAAGGCAATGACGCTGAACGGTCGTAGTTTGAAGTTCTTCATAATCGGTTGTGCCCTGGTTTTGACCCAGGCATCCGGTCTCAAGTCCCTGAGGGCGGCCACGCCGCCAGCACCACCACAGGGCCAACAACAGACTGGAACGGCCGCCGGTCAGGATCAGGAAGTAGATC
>OBLU010005234.1_pt1 | contig 11653 bp, 4 predicted proteins | sample 1518681 | NCBI WGS metagenome assembly OBLU01 (sample SAMEA3539304, study PRJEB22396) | soil metagenome | biome: tundra; feature: field; material: soil | place: USA | collected 2010-05 | depth 0.15 m
CACTACGCTGCCGCCCGGTGACTACATCTTCGCGTCTTGGGTTCCAGCAACCGTAGCGTGTGGAACGAACAAGGAGTGGCGCTGCGGATTCGAATCTTGCGAGGGGCGATGCCGCCGCAGAAGTCCTCGGACGACAGGAGGTCGTTCAGAACAGAAGTTGCATGCCGAGTTGAAATACGCGCGGCGCCGAGGCCGACGTGATCGTGCCGAAAGCTGTCGAACCTGTCGTGCTGCCCGGCAGGCCGAGATTGGCGTGATTGAACAGGTTGAAAGCGTCGGCGCGGAACTGCGCCCTGGTGACCTCCAGCCAGCGCGTGGGCATCTTGAAGCTCTTCATGAAAGCTGCGTCGAAGTTCCACGAACCGGGGCCGCGCAGCGAGTCGCGTCCGCATGTGCCAAACCGGTATGGAGGCGGGTCGGCAAAAGCCGCGGTGTTGAACCACCGGGCGGCGCCAGCGCCCGGGAGCGACGGGTCGCCAATGCAATCGGCGTAGACGTAGCCCGAAATGGCGCCGGTTCGGTTCGGAGCTCCGGAATTCACGGTGAACGGAATGCCGGAAGAGGCCACGAAACTGCCGGAAGTCCGCCATCCCCCCACCATTGCGCCAACAAGCCCGCCTCGCTCCATCCACTTCCGTCCCTGTCCCGCCGGCAACTCGTACAGATACGACAACACCAGCCGGTGAGTCTGATCGAATTGCGACAGCCCACGGTTCAGCGCGGTGTTCGTCGTGATCTGATAAGTGTTGCCGGTGCCGCTGGTCGTGTCGTAGGACGAATTGTCGATCGACTTCGAGAACGTGTAGTTGGCCAGGAATGTGAGCCCCTGAGAGAACCGGCGGGATCCCCTGACTTGCAGCGCGTGATAGATCGAGTCGCCGTCGTTGTAGAGTTCGCGAATCTGGGCGTACTGCGGGAATGGGCGCCGCGACTGAGCGTCACCGGGTCCCCACAGCGGCGGTGGCACCTGGTTCATGTCGCGGGGAAACAGCAAGTGCGTCCCTTTGTTGCCCACGTAGGCCAGTTCGACCATGGTTACTCGCCCGAGTTGCCGTTGCACACTCAATTGCCATTGCTGCACGTACGGCTGGAGGGAGTCATAGGGCCACCAGTTGATGTTCGTCCCGTTCGCGATCGCGCCGTTGTGCACCGAAGCGTCGGGATAGACGTATGGCGGCGGTCCGGCCGACAACTGGAACACCGGTGTCTTCTGATCCGTGGTTTGCAGATTCTGCGAGATGGCGTAGCCCGGCACATTGGTGTTGGCGCCCTGTTGCGCCCCGTTCGGCAGGATGAACACCCCGTAAGAGGCCCGTACCACGGTCTGCTGTGAGAGCTGATAGGCTGCTCCAATGCGCGGTGCGAACAGCCTGGTGTGGCTGGCCTGCAAATACGGATCGCCGGGAGTTGCATACACGATCGCGCCGGGCGCCGCGGTGGCGGGATTGATGGCCGTCGGGCTGAAGTTCGACAGGCGGTTGTGCGCTTCCGTGAATCCGCCCTCGAACTGGTAACGCAGGCCGAGGTTGATGGTCAGCTTCGGCAAGACGTGCCAAGTATCCTCCAGGAATCCAGCAGCCGATTTGCGGCGTGCGCCGAGCGATTGCGGAGAGGTGCTGAGGGAGTAAGAATCCGGCAAGCCCAGCAGAAAGTCCGCGAAGCCGAGCCGGTGAACAATCCGGCGAAGTCGAAACTGCCCGGTCCCCAGTCGCCGTGTGGATTCTGCTGAGACGCCACGAACTGCCCGCCCATCTTGAGCGTGTGGGCGCCCCGCGTCCAGGTGAAGACATCGCTATACACGAAGTTGTTCTGGGTCCCGGAATAGTGTTGGCCCGCGCCCAGACTGGTGGGCAGCGCGCCGCCGATCGAAAAGCCCGGGAAATAGTACCCCGGCACGTTCTTTAGCCCCAGCTTGGCTGCGTAGTCGCCCGCGTAGCTCGGGCTGGTCGCCTCGTAATGCTCGCGGATGTAGTTGGCGTGGAATTCGTTGATGGCTGCCGGACCGAATGTCACCCGGTCCGAAACTTGCCACTGCTGGTCCCGCGTCCCCTCGCGCCCGCAGTATTCGCTTCCATAACAGGCTGGACCTGGAATCTGCCCCGTGTGCTGGGTGTTCCAATCGAGCATATGGAAGGTTCCGGATAACTGGTGCGACGGAGAGATATTCCAATCGATCTTCGCGTCATAGTAAGGCGTTCGCGGGTTGTTGGGGTAGACGGAATAGAAATTGTTCGTCGTGCCGTTCAAGTTCGGATTCGGCCAGTACGACAGAACCGCCTGGGCCACGGGATCGAAGCGCCTCAGTGGGATCTGGTTGCCGGCGAACGCACGGCCCGTGGACGGATCGATAGCCGTTGCGTTGTAGGCGCTCAGGTCGCCCGCCCTGGCCGCCGCCGACGGCACAGTCACTACGCCGGAACTGCTGTTTGGACTGAGCGTGTTCTGGTAGCTGACGAAGAAAAACAGCCGGTCCTTGCGGACCGGGCCGCCCAGCGTCCCACCGAACTGGTTGTAGCGAAGCTTGCTCTTCTGTTGCCCGAAGAAGTAACGGGCGTTCAGAATGTCGTTCTGCACGAACTCGAACGCCGAGCCGTGAAACCGGTTGGCGCCGCTCTTGGTGATCATGTTCAGCACGGAGGTTCCGTTTCCGAATTCCGCGCTGAAGTTGTCGCCAATCACGGTAAACTCGCTCGCGGCATCGAGCGGCGGAACGAAAGCCTGGAAGTTGTTGCTGTTCGGCAGCACCGCGGAGCCTCCGTTCACGGTGGCCTGGATGGTGAAGGCGCGGTTTCCGTTCACGTTTACCCGGCCGGGATCCGCGCTGCTGAAGCTCTGCTGCGCGGTGCTGGTGCCGGCCGACAACACGGCCAATCGCGAAGGATCGCGACCCACCAGCGGAAGGTTCCCGGTCAGTTCCCTGGAGAAGTGGGTACTACGTTCCGTGCCGTCGGTCTCCAGCAGCGGAGTTGCAGCAGTCACCTCGACGACGGATTGCATCGAACCCATCGGGAGCACCATGTCGATTCGAGCCTTCTGGTCGAGCGCCAGTGCGATGCCACCGCGTCTGACGGTTTGAAAACCCTCGTGCGCGAAGATGGCCACATAGGTTCCCGGAGGAAGCAAGGGCGCGTCGAAATATCCAGCTGCGTTGGTCCTCGCGTTGGTTACAGCCTGGGTGGCCTGGTTCCGGATGATGACCTTTACTTCGGGTACGAGACCTCCCGAGGGGTCCGTCACCGTGCCCACCAGTTCCGCCGTGCTTCGGTTCTGAGCAATTGCAGGCAGCACGATGAGCGCTGCGATACAGCCGAGAACCAAAAAGGAAGAAACCGCTTTGGATGGAATTGTGTGCGGCATCTTTACCCCCAACATTCCGGTCCGCTTGCAGAACGAGCGCTAGTTGCAGCAGTTGCATTCTACTCCTTTCTGGATCGAACCGCGCTTGGGGTTCACCTGATGGGGTTCACCTGAGAAAGAATTGGCGATAATCACGGTTCATGTCGCCGTGCGTTGCCGCTCCAACCCGCAACGGTACTGTTCTTGGGGATGCGCTACCTCTGCCAGAAGCGGGTTGACTTGCGGCCACCGAAGGTGCGGCGCATACTGAAAGGGAAGTGCCGGGTTCGACCTCCGACAGGCCAAGGTAACCGGCCAGAAGGGCGCCCGTTGTTGCGCCCCGTAGCAAAGCACTAGATGGTATTAGTGTTCTCGAACCTGCCCAGCGTGCTTCTGCAAGCGGGCGGCCGGGATCCTGACTTAGAAGGCGTGCCTATGCCGGAGCGGAACTGGTGTTTAACGTCGCTTCCGAGAGCCAAAGGCGGGCGGGGTCTGTGGAGCTCTTCGGCCGCTAGCCAGATGTTGGTGCCGTTGCTGCTCGCGTTTTCCGTGGTACACGCCGCGTCCCCTTCTGCGTCCCGAAACGTCCAGACAATTCGTCTGCCGATCCTCGAAGGCAAGGACATTCGCTTCACTCACTTGTCCACCAAACAGGGGTTGTCCCAGAGCCGGGTCCACGACATTCTGCAAGACGACCTGGGATTCATGTGGTTCGGCACCTACAACGGACTGAATCGCTTTGACGGCTACCGGTTCAAGATCTATAAACACGAGGCGAATGACCCCAATAGTCTCGGCGGCGTTTTCGTCACCGCCCTGCTGAAGGACCGCTCCGGAATACTTTGGATCGGGGTCGATCAAGGCCTCGACCGGTTCGATCCCGTAATCCAGAACTTCACCCACTTTGTTTCGAATCCCAACGATCCGGCCAGTCTCGCCGGGCATGTCGAGCACATGACCCAGGACCGCGATGGCATGTTATGGTTGGCCACACGCAATGGCCTGGACCGGCTCGATCCCGCCACCGGCAAGTTTACGCACCACCGCAACGCACCGGACAATCCGCGCAGCCTAAGTAGCAACGACGTCCGGTTCGTGCTCGAGGACACACACGGCACTCTGTGGGTTGCGACCGCTACCGACCTGAACGCCTTCGACCGTAGCACCGGAAACTGCACCCGCTACCGGAACTTCCAGCAAGCCGCACTGGACCGGATCTTCGAAGATCGTTCCGGCGTCCTGTGGGTCAGCTCGACTCGCGGGGGAGGATTCGCATCGCTCGACCGTAACACCGGCCGGTTCACACGCTATACGTTGGCCGATCGGGAGCCCTATGGTCCCGACGAGCGCGGATGCTCTGCCTTCGTTGAGGACCAATACGGGATGCTATGGGTGGCGGCCGGTCCGCGCAGCCCCGATGGCGTGATCAAGTTCGATCGCCGGCGCCAAGTACTCACGCGCTACAGGAACGATCCCGGCGATCCCAACAGCCTGAACAACAATCACCCAATCTCGCTCGCCCAAGATAGGGAAGGCGGAATCTGGGTAGGCACGGACGGCGGCGGGGTGAACCGGTTTTCCGGCAAACCATCGCCCTTCACGATTTACCGGAAGGAATCCGGCAATCCGAACAGCCTGGATCAGAGCTTCGCTCTGTCAGTCTTTGAAGATAGCCGGGGCATCCTCTGGATCGGCACGGGCCAACTGAACCGGTTGGATCGCAAGACCGGGAAGTACACGTTCTACCGCCACGCCCCGGACGATCCCGGTAGCATCTCAAATGGAACCGTTTACTCCATAGCCGAGGACCGCGCAGGCGTTCTATGGCTCGCAACATACGGTGGCGGACTGAACCGGTTTGACCGGAAGACGGAACGGTTCAAGGCTTACAGGCACAATCCGGAGGATCCTGGCAGCTTGAGCCACGACTTCGTCCTGGCGCTCTACGTCGATCATACCGGTACCCTGTGGGCGGCCACCGAGGACGGCGTCAGCCGCTTTGACCCAGCGACTGAGCGTTTCACGGTCTATCGAACTCCAGGCCCGCCGCCCAGCCGGATCTATCGCGTTATGACCGAAGCCCCGGACGGCTCCATCTGGCTCGGCACCTATGAGTGGGGCTTGCAGCGCCTCGATGTGAGGACTGGTAAGATCGCCACTTACAAGCACGATCCGAAGGTCAAGGGAAGCCTCAGCAGCAATCGGGTGAACGCTTTGTGCTTCGACAGCTCGGGTCAATTCTGGGTCGGCACCCAAGACGGATTGAATCGATATGACCCCAAGACCGGTGAGTTCGCGATTTTCGACGAGCATGACGGCCTGCCGAATAACGCGATACAAGGCATTTTGGAAGACGCGGCCGGCAATCTGTGGATCTCGACCGGGAACGGCTTGTCCAAATTCGACCCACGCGCCAGAACCTCCAAGAACTACTATTCCGACGACGGGCTGGCCGGCGACGAGTTCAACAATTTCAGCATTTACTTCAAGAGCCGCCGCGGTGAGATGTTCTTCGGCGGCGTGGAAGGAGTCGCAGCGTTTTTCCCGGACCGCATGACCGACAACCCATATGTCCCGCCTGTCGTGCTGACGGAATTCAGTTCAATCGGAGGTGCCTCCCCGCTCCGGAAATCGATTTCCTACACCAAATTCCTATCGCTGTCGCATGAGCAGAACATCTTCTCTTTGGAGTTCTCGAGCCTCAGCTACGCCAGCCCTCCCGGGAATCGCTACCGGTACAAATTGGAGGGGCTCGAGGGAGGCTGGAATGACACCGACAGCAACCACCGCTTCGCGGCTTACACGACGCTTCCGCCTGGCGAATACACCTTCCGCGTCCAGGGATCCAATAATCGTGGGGTGTGGAACGAACAAGGAGTGGCGCTGCGGATCCGGATCCTGCCGGCCTGGTGGAATACCTGGTGGTTCCGGGCCGCCGTGCTGGGTCTGATCGCTGGCTTGATTGTCGCCGGCTACCAGGGGCGCATCCGGAGCGTGCACGCGAGAAACCGCGAGCTCGCGCTGCGAGTCGAGGAGCGGACAGCGGAGCTGGCAGTCGCCAAGGAGAAAGCCGAGTCCGCCAACGAGGCCAAATCGACTTTCCTCGCCAACATGAGCCACGAGCTGCGGACCCCACTGACGGCGATTCTCGGTTTCTCGCGGCTACTAGCCCGCAGAGCTCTGCCACCTGGTGTCCAGCAGGGTCTCCACATCATCGAAGCGAACGGCGCGCAACTTCTGGTACTCATCAACCAGGTTCTCGACCTGTCCAAAATCGAATCGGGCCGCGCGACCCTCAGCGAACTGCCCATGGACCTGGGCGCGCTGCTCAGCTATCTCGAAGATAGCTTCTCGGTCAAGGCCGCTGAAAAGGCCCTTCAGTTTGTCTTCGAGAGAACCGGTGACGTGCCCTTGCACATCCGCGCGGATCAACTCAAACTCAGGCAGGTGCTGTCGAACCTGCTGGCGAATGCGCTGAGATTCACCGATCGCGGCTACGTCAGAGTGCGCGTATGGGTGGTCGCTCCGATAGCAGGCGGCGCCTGCCGGCTGGCATTCTCGGTTGCCGACACGGGATCGGGCATCGCCGCCGAAGAACTGGACGGCATCTTCGAAGCCTTCGTCCAGTCCCGATCCGGCCGGCAATCGCAGGAGGGAACGGGTCTGGGTCTGACCATCAGCTCCAACTTCGTCAGACTGATGGGCGGTGAGTTGCGTCTGGAAAGCCGGGTGGGTGAGGGTACCACGGCAAGTTTCGACATCCCAGTCACCGTCGTCGCGCAAGTTCCGGAGCAGACCGAACCGCTGCCGCATGACGTCACGCTCGCACCCGGTCAGGAAGTCCGCCGCATTCTGGTGGTGGACGATCGTTGGGCTGTGCGGCAACTGATCGCGCGGCTGTTGGAGCCGATGGGATTCGAGGTGCGCGAGGCCGCCGACGGGCAGGCCGGGGTGGAGGTGTGGAAGGCGTGGCGTCCTCACCTGATCCTGATGGACCTCCGCATGCCCGTGATGGACGGTTACGAAGCCATGCGCCGCATCCGCGCGGAGTCCGGCGGGAAGGATACGGTCATCATCGCCCTCTCCGCCAGCGTCTTCGAGGAGGAACGGGCCGAGCTGCTTTCGGCCGGCTGCGACGGTTTCCTTCGCAAGCCGTTTGTCGAACGCGACCTTTTCCGGCTCATGAGAGAACACCTCGGTGTCCGGTTTCTGGGACTGGAGGCCGCGGCGGAGGCGGTGGCCGTGGCGCCCCAGGAGCCCTCGGACGAAGCGATGGCGTCACGCCTGGCGAGCCTGCCCGACGAAGTACGCCGGGACCTTCAGCAGGCTCTGATCGCACTCGACCCCGAGGCGGTTGCCCGGGTTCTGGACCGGATCTCGACGATAGATCCGCAGGCTGGCGGATGGATGCGGCCCATGGCGGCGAATCTCAGATACGCCGCCATGCTGCGCCTCGTCAGGAGCCGCAGCTAGCGTGTTGTCCCACGTAAGCTGTACACTATCGGCTAGGTGTCTACACCAGCGACGGGCGCCCCGTCCGGGAGCGTCCCTGGCGCCAGGAAGCGAGATGGAGCGTTGGTGTTCAGCTCGCGCAAGGCTTCAGTTTTGCCAGGGCAGGCGAAAGCGCCTACCCCACCGGTGACAGCCAAGCGTCGGCTCTAGTGCCGACGTGGCACGTACGAGCGCGTCCGCCATGCACGCGGACAGCGGCTGCAAGGAGTTCGTCGGGACAGTGCACACCAGCTAGGCAGTCTGGAAGGGAGGCATCATGCAAGGCCCCACGGCGCGAGAACGCGTGCGAGGCAGGATCCTGCTGGTGGACGACACGCCAGCCACCTTGCTTGTTCTGATGAACCTGCTGACCGAGCAGGGATACACGGTGAATCCGGCAGAGGAAGGGGCGCTGGCGTTGACCTTCATCGAATCGGTGCTCCCCGACCTCGTTCTGCTCGATGTGCGCATGCCCGGAATGGACGGCTTCGAGGTATGTGCCCGGTTGAAACGGAATCCGCGCACGCGCGATATCCCCGTCATTTTCCTTACGTCCTCGGACCAGCCTGACGACAAAGTCAGGGCGTTCCAATGCGGCGCCGTCGACTACATCTCGAAACCCTTCGAAGCCGAGGAAGTGCTGGCCCGAATCGACACGCACCTCGTCTTGGCTCGCTTGAGGAAGGGGCTGGAGGAGACCGTTCGGGAGCGGACAGCGGAACTGGTGAAGACCAACGCCAGGCTCGAAGAGGAAGTCCTCGAGCGGGTGAACGTGGAGAAGAACCTCCGCGCCTCCGAGCGGCGGTTCTCCATGGCCTTTCACGCGAGCCCGATTCCATTGAGCGTCACGTCGCTCGATGGACGCCGCTTCCTGCTGGCAAACGGCGAGTTCGCGCGATTCACCGGCTACAGCGACGCGGAACTGCTCGAACGAAGGGCGACGGAGCTGAACCTGTGGTCCGATCGGGCTGCCTTCGAAGGTCTCATCGCCCAACTGAGGGAAGGCGGCCACGTCCGTGACACGGAAGGCTCCATGCTGACCAAGGGCGGTGAGCGCCGGGCCGTGCTCTTCTCCATGGATCTCATCGAAATCGACGACCGGGAGTGCATACTGTTCGCCGCTTTTGACATCACCGAACGAAAGCAGGCCCAGGAGGCCGAACGGCGCTTGACCCGCGAGCTGCGAGCCCTCAGCAACTGCAACCAGGTTCTGCTGCGGGCAGTGGACGAGCCGGCGCTGCTCAACGACATCTGCCAGATCATCTGCGAAGAAGCGGGATATCGAATGACCTGGGTAGGCTACGCCGAGAACGACGCAGCCAGGAGCGTGCGTGCAGTGGCGTGGGCCGGGGCAGACGACGGGTTTCTGGCGACCGCCAACATCACCTGGGCCGACCAGGAACGTGGACCCGGTCCCACCGGAACGGCTATTCGTTGCGGGCATAGCGTCTGCATTCAGGATTCCGCGGCCGACCCATTGGCGACGCCCTGGCGCGAGGAGGTCCTCGAGCGAGGTTATCGTTCCGTGATCGCGCTGCCGCTCAAAGACGGGAACGCCAGGACTTTCGGTGCCCTGACGATCTACTCGGCAGGCGTCAACGCCTTCACGGCGGACGAAGTGCGGCTGTTGGAAGAGCTGGCAGCCGATCTGGCCTTCGGCATCACGGTGCTGCGTGCCCGCGAGGAGCGCAAGGAGGCTATGGAGGCGCTGCGGGAAAGCGAACAACGCTACAAGCTGCTGCTCGGCTCGGTGACGGACTACATCTACACGGTGCGAATGGAGAACGGCCGTCCCGTCGCCACGACGCATGGCCCGGGCTGCGCCGCGGTGACCGGCTACACCCCAGACGAGCTTGTGGCTGACCCGGGCCTTTGGCTCAGCATGGTCCACGAACAGGATCGGGCCAGTGTCATCCAACAAGCGGAACGCCTGGTGGCGGGCGAGCCGGCCCCGCCCGTCGAGCATCGAATCCGCCATCGGGATGGTTCCCTTCGCTGGGTGCGCAATACCCCGGTGTGCCACTACGACCAGGAGCGGCGCCTGATCGCCTACGACGGCCTGATCGCGGACATCTCCGAGCGCAGACGGGCGGAAGAAGAACAGTCTACGCTGAGGCAGCATCTCCAAGAAGCTCAGAAAATGGAGGCCATCGGCCGGCTGGCCGGCGGTGTGGCTCACGACTTCAACAACCTGCTGACGGTCATCAATGGATACAGCGCACTGGCGTTGCGACGCCTCAAGATGGGCGATCCGCTCCTGGACGATCTGCAGCAAATTCAGACCGCGGGCACGCGAGCCACAGACCTGACACAGCAACTGCTCGCCTTCAGCCGAAAGCAGGTCGTGCAACCTAGAGTGATCAACCTCAACGATCAGGTACGGGACGCCGAGAGGATGTTGGAACGGCTGATCGGCGAGGACATCGAGTTGATTTGCACGCTGGACCCGGCTTTGGGAATGACCACGGCCGACCCAGGACAAGTCCATCAGATCCTGATGAACCTGGCGGTGAACGCGAGGGACGCAATGCCGTCCGGAGGAAGGCTCGTTCTCAAGACCGAGAATGAGAAAGTTGGCCAGCAGTACGCGGCCGGTCGTTGGACTCTCGAGCCGGGCTCGTACGTGGTGCTGTCGGTGAGCGATACCGGTGTGGGCATGACCGAGGAGGTGAAGAGCCACGTGTTCGAGCCGTTCTTCACTACCAAGGAGCCGGGCAAAGGGACCGGCCTGGGTTTGGCCACCGTGTTTGGGATCGTCCAGCAGGCCGGCGGGTACGTCTCGTTCTCCAGCGAGTTGGATAAGGGAACCACTTTTCGGATCTTTTTGCCCCGAGTGACGGGGCCCGAAGGGAACCAATTCCGGCCAGAGCGACCGGAAAGGCGTCTTGGCGGCACCGAGACGATTCTGGTGGTGGAGGACCAGCAGGCAGTGCGCCAACTCACGTGCAAGATGCTTCGGAGTCTTGGATACCGTGTGCTGGAGGCTGCCAACGGAGGGGAGGCACTACTGGCCTGCGAGTCTCACGCGGACCCGATTCACCTGATGATTACCGACGTTGTAATGCCGCAGATGAGCGGTCCGGCTCTGGCAGCCCGTCTGCGTGCCCTCCGTCCCGAGGTCAGGTCACTGTACATGTCGGGTTACTCCGAGGGCGTCGGCCCGCGGAGAGAGTCGGTAGAAGGGACGGCCGATTATCTGCAGAAGCCATTCAGCTTGGAAGGACTGGCCGACAAGGTGCGCGAGATCCTGGATCGCTCGGGCAGGGCGGAGCATGCACTCGACGGCGCCCGCCAAGAGTGACCCATTATGTTGTGCTCGGATAGAGTGACCCAGGGCGGGAACGGGACTGGGAACGGGAACGGCGCGCGGGGGAGGACAGCATCCACGCCGAAGGCGTCCGTTCGTGACAGGGGAAGACGTCAGCGCTATCATCCACGCCGCAACTCCGATCTGCCTGGGGAACTGAAGGCGCTGGTCACGTCGAGCGTCTACGACACGGCCCATTTTGAGCGACAATAGCCGTTGTGCCCCCTGGAACCAGTTTGAAAGCGGCACTTCGACCGCTCTATCACAAACTCCGCCAAGTCTGTTTTCAAGCTCGCTACACAGTGGAACAGCAAGCGGAACGAATGAAGCATGACTGGGACCGCCGGGCCCGTGAGAACGCGCGGCATTTCATAGCAACCGGGCAGGATAACTGGACCGATGAGGAGTTTTTCAGCTCTGGTGAGCAAACCGTTGCCGACCACATACTCACCGATATGGTGAGTGTCTGCCAGGGCAAGCCTGCCGGCCGGATGCGGGTGCTTGAGCTCGGTTGTGGAG
>OBLU010005235.1_pt1 | contig 11650 bp, 9 predicted proteins | sample 1518681 | NCBI WGS metagenome assembly OBLU01 (sample SAMEA3539304, study PRJEB22396) | soil metagenome | biome: tundra; feature: field; material: soil | place: USA | collected 2010-05 | depth 0.15 m
CCGGTCGTCCGGCAGGCCTCCTCCCACTATCGCACCTGGAGCGCCCGGCCAGTCCGCCCCGGTCGGCGTCCGCGCTGTTTGGTAGAGTCGTCACTCTGTGGGTGGCGACCGCCGGGCTCCATCATCAGGCCCGGCAGCGGTTGGCACCTCGAGCTCACCTTCGAGGCATCACTGATGGGAGCTGCCGCCGTCCCCGCCGATGACCGAGGGACCGAGGCCCCGGACACAGCACCCCCGCAGGGTCCGCCGTCGTGGCGCGAGCGCGTGTCGGCAGCGGCTCTGCCGGTGCACATCGCCTCGCTGGCCGTCGCCTTTGCCTTCCTCCTCTACATCGACCGGGGCCTCTGGTTCTTCTATGACGAATGGGACTTCCTGGCCGGTCGCGGCGAGGGTGGCCGGCCTCTCAACCTCTTCGTGCCCCACAACGAGCACTGGTCCACCATCCCCATCCTCATCTACCGGGCCCTCTACGCGGCGGTCGGCCTGCACACCTACATCCCGTATCTCATCGTCCTCCTGCTGGCGCACGTGGCCCTCGCCCACGTCCTCTTCCGGATCATCCGCCGGCTGGGAGTCGATGCCTGGATCGCAACCGCCGCGGCCATCGTCTTCCTCTTCCTCGGGGCCGGCGCCGAGAACCTCACCTGGGCCTTCCAGATGGCGTGGATCCTCACCCTGCTCTTCGGCCTCGCGGGCCTTCTCCTCATCGACCACGACGGGGCCGGCATCGCTCGCGACCTCGCCTACTGGCCGGTGGCGGTGCTGGCTCTGATGTGCTCCGGGATCGCTGTACCCCTGGTGGCGGTGGCCGGCCTCATCGCGCTGCTCAAGCGGGGGTGGGTCGCCGCCCTCCGCGTCGTGTCCGTCCCGGCGGTCGTGTACGTCGTCTGGTTCGCCCTGGTCGGGCACGTGGGCTACTCGGTCACGCACCCCACCAGGGCGGAGCTTCTCCAGCTTCCCCAGTACGTCTGGACCGGGCTGACCACGGCGGTCGCCAACACCCTCGGTTGGCAGGGATCGGGGGCGATCGTCGTGCTCGCACTCAGCGTTTTCGTCGCCATGCAGGGGCCCGTCGCGTGGCGGCGCTGCGCCGTCGGGGTTGCCATGGCCATGGGCGCTGTCCTCTTCTTCGCCCTCACCGGGGTCGGCCGGATCGCGCTCGGCATCGGCGAGTCCACGGACTCCAGGTACGCCTACGTCGCGATCGCCCTCCTGCTGCCCGCCGCGGCATGGGCGCTCAGCGCCCTTGGCGGGCGCCTTCACGGCGGCCGTGTCATCGCGGTGGCCCTCTGCGCCATCGTCGCCATCAACGGGATCGGGGTGCTGACCGCCTACGCTCAGGGAGCGGCGTCGCTGCGCGACACCGACAAGTACCAGCTGCTCGCCGCCGCGCATCTGATCGTCAGCGGAGCACCTATCCTCGCCGGCAATCAGGCTGAGCCCGACCCTGCCATCGCTCCTCAGCTCACGCTGGGCGAGCTTCGCTCGATGATCCGTGATGGTGCGGTCCCTCTGGGCACGCCGGTGCCTTCCGACGCCGTCCTGGGCGCGGCCCTGCAGCTTCAGGTGTCAGTTGGCGAGACGGCACCGACGGGCCCGGGTGGCAACGCCACCATCGCCGGCAGCGAGGGCCTCTCACTGGAGGCGGCCGGAAGCTGCACCTCCGTCACGTCGTACTCGGACAGCGGTGTATTGCGCATCGACTTCCCGACTCCGGGCTGGCTTTCTCTCACCCCCGACGAGAACGGCACCCTCGGGATCTCCCTGGCCAGCACCAGCGACCCCGGGCTGGTCACCGCACCCCGAGACTGGACCTTGGTCGCCGGCCGCGCCGCCTATGTGGAGCTGGCCGTCGGCGGCATGACTCCCAGCTTCTCGCTGCCGCCCGGGGTGTCGATCCTCTGCGGCACGACGTGAGGTGGCTCGGCCAGGTCGCGGTCACGCCCGTGTCGGAATGGCGCCACCAGCAGGCGTCCCATCCGATACCAGACCTGGAGCAGGCCGAAGAAGGGGACCCGCAGGTAGCGACGGCGAGCCACTGCCCCCAGTGCCGCCTGGTCGCTGACGCTCAGCGCGGCCAGCTCTCCCATCAGCCCACCCCCCACCAGGCTGATGCCTGCATCGACGAGCTCCCGCCCCAGGCCCACCTGGCGGGGGCCGTCCGCGGCCAGCTGATACACCGTCATCAGCCGCTCCGCAACCGCGTCCCATCGGTGCCTCTCACCCGACCTCCGGACCGTGGCCACCAGATCCTCAGCACGCCTCGGGTCTCGCAGCACATCAATGACCTCGTCCGCGCTCAGGGCGGGATCCCACGCGGTGAGCGTGGCCGCCTCGGCGGGAAGGACCTCGGCGAGCGATGACTGGGCCGCGAAGAAGCACGGTATCCCCGCGGCCGCGGCCTCGAACGGGACCAGTCCGAAGCCCTCGTACACCGTGGGGAAGACGACACCTACCGCGCGCTGCAGCAGCCACAGCTTCTCCGCCTCGCTCACGCCGGCGAGGTGGACGGTGGCCGTGGCCACGGCGGGGTGCCGCCCCAGGAACTCGGCCTCCTCCGGGGCTGAGGAGCCCCAGGGGACGCGGGGCCCGACCAGCGCCAGTCGCCCGCGCCAGCCGTGGCGCCGCTGCAGCTCATCCACCAGCTGGAGCGCAAACACGCGATTCTTGTGGCGATAGTCAGCACCGAGGCAGAGGAGGAAATCGCCGTCCTCCAGATCACCGGCGCCCTGGGGTCGCTGCGGCGGCCGCTCCACCGCAGCCAGGCGATGATCGGTCCCGACCCCGACCACATGGGTGCGCTCCGGCGCCACCAGGTCCTCGGCCAGCGCGTCCGCTCGGGCGTGCGCGGAGTAGAAGACGACCGCGTCAGCCATGCTCAGAGCGTATCGGCTCGCCCGCCGATACCGCCACCAGTCTTCGAACCTCGGAAAATAACCGGGATTGCGATACGCGATCATGTCCTGCTGGGTCAGGATGAGACGATCCCCCAGGCGCTGGAGCCTCTCCAGCTCCCCCTCGGTGCCGACCTGAAAGGGCCGGTGGACGATGTCGGTCTTGGAGACGTCGGTGCCGGCGCTGTCGTCGCTGATCACCTCAACTGTGCCCAGCTCAGAAAGGAACCGCTGGGCATCCTCGCCGTAGCTATCGGGCACGAGAACGCGGAGGCATTTCACACCGCTGCGGCTGAAGGCGTGAATCAACTCGAGAATCGCAACCTGGGTTCCCGTCATGTCCGGCCCCAGGCAGCTGCCGTCGACCGTGACCGACATGCCGAGCAGGGCCCGACGGGCGGCAGCGAGAGAGCGTGCCAGAGCCCCATTCTCCTGGGCGGCTGTGGCCGCCACCAGACGGTGGTAGTACGGGTAGCGGGATGCGATGAGGCGCTCATGGCGCTGGCGGAGGTCGGCGGCGGCGGGCCGCAGCGCAAAGGAGGCTCCGCCCTGGTGCCACACGAAGACCTCGTCAGCCGCGACGTGTGACAGCCCGCGGAGCAGGCAGCGCTGCGAGAAGTCGACCTCCTCGCCATAGCCTGGGGAGAACTCGGGATCGAAGTCTCCGACCAGGTCGAGCGCGGTCCGCTTGACGTACATGCAGTGGCCGATGGCGGTGGGTAGCCGGGGCCGCAGGCGTGGCGACGCCTCTCTGATCGCTGCCGCCGCCGCATCGACCGTCCAGTCCCGGGGCAGCGCTCCGGGCTGATTGCGATGCGGCACCGAGAGGATGGTGCCGTGGTTGGTCAGCGTGCTGCTGGTGGCTATGCCGCTGTCGGAGTGGGCGGCAGCGCGCAATCCCTCAAACCATCCCTCGGCCACGATACAGTCGCTGTTGAGGACCACGACATCGGCTCGATCACAGGCGGCGAAGGCGCGGTTGACGTTGACGACAAAGCCGACGTTCTCGCTCTGCCGGGCGAAGTAGACGGTGCGATCCAGAGCTCCTCGGCTCTCGAGATCTCTCAGGAGTGGAAGGACCAGGTCCTCAGGGCTGCAGTCGTCGGCAATGAGCACGTTCACTCCGGCAGGGGTGTGCCGGAGCACGCTCTCCAGGCACTGGGTGAAGAGCTGATAACCGCCGTATACGGGGATGCACACCACGCAGTCGCCGCGGGCAAGCCGCAGCGGATCACCGGGGGCGATCTCGCGCACTGCGCCCCGAGATCGGACCCCGGGGTGCGACGCGCGGCGGCCCGCAGGCGCGTCCGCCCCTGCCGGGCGATTCCCGAGCTCATCCGCGCTCAGGGGCTGCATGGATGGGGGGGTCATCGAATGCGTCGCGGGTGCTGGGTCACGGGGAGCTTATAGCACGGCGGGCGGCGCTCGGGCCCGGGCTTCGCGCGGACCTTCGTCGGCCGCCGGCATGGCCTCCGAGCGGAGGCGTTGACTATCAGTGCCCGGAGCTCTCCACCCCTGGCTTCACGACATCTCTGAGTTTGTGCGTCCACCAAACCCTCCTCCTGACCGCCGCCGGCGCGGAAACGGTGGTCGGACAATCCCACTTGCCGCCCTGCTCCTCGTTGATAACATGCGCCAGCCGAACGAGTTGAAAAACAGGTGGGCCGTGTGCTCCGACATCCCGCCCCGTGAGCTCCTCAGGCCAGAGGGTGCCCATCGACCTCCTCTCTGGCTCTGGCCGGTGTCCATCGCGCTTCAGATTGGAGCCGCCCTCTGGCTCAACGCCTCCACCTACTTCTTCCAGGACGACTTTCTCTTCCTGGAGCAGGCCAGGACGCAACCCTTCGGCCTGACCTACCTGCGCGAGGACCTCTTCGAGCACTTCTCCCCGGTGAGCCGTCTGCTGGACAGCGTCCTCGCCCTGACCACGCCACCGAGCTTCGCACTGGCTCGTACGATCCAGATGGTGTTGTTCGCGGCCACGCTGGCGGCCTTTGGCTGGGTCATGGTCACCATACTCGGCCACCGCTGGTCCGCCCTGGTCGTGACGGTTCTGTTTGGTCAATCGCTATTCCTGATGCGACTTCTCATGTGGTGGACCGCCACCGCGAACATACTGCCGGCAACGTGCTTCGGCCTGCTCGCGATGGGCTTCTACCTGCGGTGGCGCCGAGGTGGCTCCGCCTGGCAGCTCGCCGGCTCTCTGCTTGCCTTCGCCGTGGCTCTGCTGGACTACGAGGATGCGATGTTGCTGCCCGTCTTCCTGCTCCTCATCCGCCTGCTGGTCCTCGAGGACAGGCTCACACCCTTGGCCTGGCTCCGCGCGGTGTGGAAGGAGAAGTGGGCGTGGTTGGCCTACGGGGTCATGGATGTCGTGGCGCTGGCCAACTACCTGCTGGGTTACTACGTCAGTGTTGCCCGACCCAGCCTCGCCCAGCTCGGCCGCTTCCTCGAGCTCGGGTTGTTCGAGTCGTTCATTCCGGCACTGTTCGGCGTGAAGGACCCCCAGCTCCCGGTCACGAGCCATCTCGGCCTGGTGGTCGCCCTGGACCTCATTGCCGTCCTCGGGGTTGGGATTGTCGTGTGGCGGCGTCCGCGAGCGTGGCGGTGCGTCGTCGTGTTTGTGCTCGTCTTCCTGATCGCGATGGTGCCCCTGGGGCTGAACCGGATCACCCTGTTCGGCGTTGGCATCGGTCAGGAGCTGTACTACCAGCAATCGGTGCAGTTCATGTTCTGGATTCTGGTCGCCTTCACCCTGGCACCCGCGGGGCAGCTGGCACGCTCCGTCGTTGGCCGGCGATGGGGTGGCTTCCGTTTGCCGATCAAGGCTTGGGCTGCCGGCACCGCGGTGGTTGTCGCCGCCTACAGCGTGGCCTATGTCAGCTCGGTCGGTGCGCTGGCGGCATCGAACTCCGACCCTCAGCAGTCGAGTCAGTATGTGAATGGGTTCCTCCGCGCCGCGAGCCAGGTGCGTGCGACGAGCGGGCAGGAGGTTGACCTGATCGACTTGACGGTGCCCTCCGGCGTGCTGTCAGGCGCATTCTTCCCGTACACGCGATATGACCTGTTCCTCGCCCTCGTGGATCCCGGCGTGCGCATCGATCAGGCCGCCCCCGAGATCTTCACGGTGAGCCCGTCGGGAGGTCTCGTGCCGGAGAGCTTCCACGCAGTCACGGAGGGGGCCTTGAACCAGGCCACCGTGTGGTCGATGGACGGGTCGGAGGTGGGGCCCGCTCAGCAGGTCGGGTCCGCAGAGGCCTGCGTGCCCTCCGGGGCGGGGATGTTTCGCTTGGTGGTACCCCTTTCACGATCGGTGAACCTGGTTGCGAACGGGCCGCCGCTGTATGGCGTGTCGGTGAGATATGTCGAGCCCGTCGCCTCATCCGTGACGGTGCTGGTGACGGAGCCCGAGGGGATGATCGTTGACGAAGCTGTTCCCCACCAGTGGGAGGCCGGCGCCGGCGGCGATCTCTTTCCGCTGCTCGCCCCTGCGGTCCGGCAGTTGGACGGGCTGGCGTTTGACCTTGTGGGCGGATCCTGTGTCACGGGCCTCTCGCTCGGTGAGTTCGTGGCAGCGGGACAGTCCGGCTGAGAGCCGCGCCCTGCCCACCGGTACCCGCGCCGAGGCCGCGTCTCAGATGTTCTCGATCTTCCAGTCGAAGCCGATCCGGGGGTCATCCCAGGCGATCCGGCCCTCGTCGGGGTCGGCGGGGTCGTAGGGCTCGGTGACGTAGTAGGTGAGGAGCACGTCGGTGAGGTCGAGCGCCTGGTAGCCGTGGGCGACGAAGGGGGGGATGGCGACCATCCTCGGCGCGTTCTCTCCGAGCATCAGGGTCTGGATCCGCCCCTGGGTCGGCGAGCCCTCGCGCAGGTCGACCAGGACCACCCGGGCGTTGCCCCGGACCACGTCCCAGTAGTCCCACTGGCGCCGGTGCCAGTGGAAGGCCTTGATCAGCTCCGGGGGATTGCCGCCACGGGCGTAGGCGAGGCTGCGCGACATCTGGGCAAAGGGCTGTGCCGGGATGAAGGGGCTCCCCTCGTCGTCGAGGTCGCCGCGCTTCAGCTGCTCGAGGAAGTAGCCGCGCTGGTCGGCGTGCTTGCGGAAGGTCTTGACCATCACCCCCTCGACGGCTCCCATCCGTTGAACGGCCGGGACCGCGGCCATGGCTTGGAGCACCCGTTCCACCGAGTCGGTGAGCGGCATCCAGGGCATCAGCCCAGCTCCACGTGGGAGTGGTCGCCGAGCATGAGCCGGTGGGCGCGCGGCCGACTGCGGGAGCAGCGGACCACGCACTCCCTGCCGATCAGCGAGGAGTCGATGGTGCCCTCGACGCCATCGATGACGCTCCTCTCCAGCACGATCGAGTTCTCCACCTCGGCACCCCGGATCACGCACCCCGCGCCCACCGAGGTGAAGGGGCCGATGTAGGCGTCCTCGACCAGCGCCCCCGCCCCGATGATGGCGGGACCGCGGACCCGGCAGCTGCGCAGCCGGCCCCCCGTCTGGACCACCACCCTCCCCTCCAGGGAGACGTTCTCGGCGACCTCGCCGTCGATGGCCGGGACCAGGGTGTCGAGGATGATCCGGTTGGCCTCGAGCATGTCCTCGAGGCGGCCGGTGTCCTTCCACCAGCCGGTGATCACGTGGGGAAGCACCTCCGCCCCGTCGTCGATCATTCGCTGGATGGCGTCGGTGATCTCCAGCTCGCCCCGGGCGCTGTAGGGGATGCGCTCGATGGCGTCGAAGACCCGGGGAGAGAAGAGGTAGACGCCGACCAGGGCGAGGTCGGACAGCGGCACCGGCGGCTTCTCGACCAGCCGGGTGATCCGGCCGTCGCGGAGCTCGGCGACCCCGAAGCGCTCAGGCTCAGGGACCCGGGCCAGCAGGATCTCGGCGTCCGCCCCGTTGCGGCGGAATTCCTCGACGAACTCGGTGATCCCGTCCCGGATCAGGTTGTCGCCGAGGTACATGACAAAGCGGTCGTCCCCCAGCCAGGCGCGGGCGGTCAGGACGGCGTGGGCCAGGCCGAGCGGCGCCTCCTGGGGGATGAAGGTGACCGCGGCGCCGAAGCGGGAGCCGTCGCCGACCGCGGCGCGCACCTCCGGGCCGGTATCCCCGGTGATGATCCCGATGTCGGTGATCCCGGCGGCGACCACGGCCTCGATCCCGTAGAAGAGGATCGGCTTGTTGGCGATGGGCACGAGCTGCTTGGCACTGGTGTGGGTGATCGGCCGCAGCCGCGTGCCCTGCCCGCCGCTCAGGATCAGGGCCTTCACGGCGCCGATGATAACAGCGCCAGTGCCGACGTCCGCCGACATCGCCGGTATACTGCCGCCAGCGTGCGTATGGACCTGGGACCATACCCGGAACGAGGAGATCGCGTCGCAGTGTTCGAGCGCAACATTGCCATTCTCGGTGGGTGCGGCCACGTCGGGCTGCCACTGGGGATGGCGTTCGCGGACCGCGGCCAGAGCGTCGTTCTCTGCGACACGAACGCCGAGGCGGTCGAGATGGTCAACCAGGGCCGCATGCCCTTCAGGGAGGACGGAGCCCAGGAGCTGCTTCCCCGCCTGGTGGCCGGCGGCCGGCTGGCGGCCACCCTCGATGGCAAGGCCCTCGGTACGGCCGAGGCCGTCGTCGTGGTCATCGGCACCCCGGTCGACGAGTACCACAACCCGGACGTCGGTGCCGTGCTGCGCGCCCTCGACGGCGCGTCCGGAGATCTGGTGGACGGACAGCTCCTGGTGCTGCGGAGCACCGTCTACCCCGGGGTCACCGCTCTGGTCGAGAAGCGCCTGGTGCAGCTTGGCAAGGCGGTCGACGTCGTCTTCTGCCCGGAGCGCATCGCCGAGGGCCGGGCGCTCGACGAGCTGGGCTCGCTGCCTCAGATCGTGTCCGGGCGCAACCCTCGTGCCGTGGAGCGCGCCGCGAGCCTCTTCCGCATTCTGACCCCGGAGATCGTAGAGCTCCTTCCCGAGGAGGCCGAGCTGGCCAAGCTGTTCACCAACACGTGGCGGTACATCAAGTTCGCGACCGCCAACCAGCTGTTCATGATCGCCAACGACTTCGGCCTTGACTTCGAGCGCATCCGCCACGCGGTCACGTACCGGTACCCGCGCGCGGCCGACATGCCCGGCCCGGGCTTCGCCGCCGGACCCTGCCTCTTCAAGGACACCATGCAGATCGCGGCCTTCAACGAGAACCGCTTCACCCTGGGTCATGCCAGCGTGATGGTCAACGAGGGACTCCCCCTGTACGTGGTGCGAAGGTTGGAGCAGCGCTACGACCTGTCCACGTTGACCGTCGGCATCCTGGGCATGGCCTTCAAGGGGGGCTCGGATGACACCCGGTCCAGCCTCAGCTACAAGCTCAAGCGACTCCTCAGCATCAAGGCTCAGTCTGTTCTCTGCACGGACCCGTACGTGACCGGTGACCCCGAGCTGGTCCCCCTTGATGAGGTGCTCGCCCGGTCGGGCTTGCTGGTGGTGGCAACCCCTCACCCGGAGTACCTGGGACTGACAGTGGACGTTCCCGCGGTGGATCTATTCAACGTCCTCGGACGAGGCGTCATGGTCTGATGGCGCGCGTTTCCATCATCGTTCCGGTATTCAATGAGGGTTCTGACATCGTCCCATTCCTGGACCGCGTCTTCGAGGCGGTGAGCCTCCCCTGTGAGCTGATCACCGTCTACGACGCCCCCGAGGACACCACCGTCCCCCACCTCGCCGCCTACGCGCAGCGGGAGCCGCGGCTTCGGCCCCTGCTCAACACGTACGGTCGGGGCCCGGCGGCGGCGATCAGGTACGGCATCGATCACGCCCAGAGTGCCGTGGTGGTCGTCACCATGGCCGACGGCAGCGACGACCCCCACCAGATCGACCAGCTGAGCCGGCTGGTGGAGCGCGGAGTCGTGGTGGCCGCTGCGTCGCGCTACATGCGCGGAGGTCAGCAGGTCGGCGGACCGTGGGCCAAGGGGATGATGTCGCGGCTCGCCGGGCGATCCCTGCACCTGCTGGGCCGCGTGGGGACGCACGACGCCACCAATTCCTTCAAGGCCTACTCCCGCGATTTCATCCGCGAGGTCGGAATGGAGTCCGACTCGGGCTTCACCATGGGGATCGAGATGGTCGCCAAGGCGAAGCGCCTGGGCCTGCCCGTCGCCGAGATCCCCACCATCTGGCTCGACCGTGCCAACGGGACCTCGAACTTCAGAGTGTCACGCTGGATGGTGCGCTACCTCCGCTGGTATCTGCGGGCCCTCCGGCCGAGCGGCAGACGCCCGCGGCCACGGCCTCGCCCCGTCGACGGGAGTGAGCACAGCCGCCCTCCCGTCTGACCTGTCTGATCTGCTCGGCTTCTGGCCACCTCAGGGGGTGGCTCCAGCATGTCGGCGAGGACGTGCTACGATCCCGTTCCCCAAGGCAAGAATACTTGGTCGAGGCGCGGGCCACGGTGCTGCATGACCTTCCCCAGCAGGGATCCATCCGCCACCAAAGTGAGTCCATTCCGACCATCGCGGTGGTCAACCTCTTCTGGTTGACGTTCAGATGGGCCTCCGCTTCCTTCAGGATCCGTCCGGCCGACAACCTCTCCAATGCCTCGTCGATCAAAACGCCTGGCCGCCCAGCTGACACCGCACTCGGCGTGCCGCTGTCACTCATTGCGCCTCTGCTGGGGCTCATCGGGATCAGGCCAGGATCCTGCCGCAACCAGCTAGTCGGCTCCGTGATCTACTCCGCGGCCCTGATCGTGGTCACAACTCTCTTTGTTCACGCGGGGGGAAGCCGTCAGAGCCCCGTGCAGGAGAAGCGGGACCCGCAGCTCGGCGACGCTCACCCCGAGCGATGAGCCGCACGGCCGTCGACGCTCAGGACGTACGCCGGAACCTCGCCTCGAGTCGCCGGTGTGCCAGAACCAGTGCGCGGGCCATGGTCGCGGCCCTTCTGGTGCTGGCCGGAGTCGCGGCCTTCCTTGGGGTCTGGCAGGCAACCCGAGGCGGAGACGGGGTCAGCCGGGACTCGGTCGATTACCTCGCGTCAGCCGAGTCGATTATCCGCGGTGATGGGGTGTCGCTTCCCTACCCCTCGTACAACGAGCCCCCGTCGGTCGATTTCACAGGTGGGCAGGCCGAACCGCTGACCACCTTCCCCCCGCTCTTCCCCTCGATGATCGCTCTCGGCTCGATGGTGTCAGGGCGAGACGGCCTGGATGTGGCGCGGGTGCTCAACGCTCTGGCGCTCTCCCTGATCGTCGCGCTCACCGGGCTTCTGGTCTGGCGGATATCCAGGTCGTGGCTGTGGTCGGCGGCCGCCTCCATGGCGACCCTCTTCAGCCCCAGTCTGATTCTGGTCAGCTCGATGGTCTGGAGCGATGCATGGGGCACGGTGCTCGTCCTGGGGTGCGTCCTTCTGCTGACGGAGTACTTGCGGGCGCCGCGACTCCTGCTGCTGCTAGCCGCTGCGTTGGTGGGGAGCGCGGCGATCATGGACCGCTACGTGGCCATCGCGCTCATTCCGGTGGGTCTGGCCGCCGTCTTGATGTCCGGGCCACGACCACGATGGGCGCTGCATGGGGTTAGCTGGACCGCCGTCGCCCTCCTGCCCGTGGCCGCATGGTCGGCGCGCGATCTCCTGCAATCGGGTGGCCTCTCGGGAGGATCGCTGCGCTGGCACCCGCCGCCGATGACCACGCTGACGTCTGCGATCCAGACGATGGTCGGGTACCTCTCTCCGGCGCCCTGGCTGAGCGTGTCAGT
>OBLU010005236.1_pt1 | contig 11648 bp, 5 predicted proteins | sample 1518681 | NCBI WGS metagenome assembly OBLU01 (sample SAMEA3539304, study PRJEB22396) | soil metagenome | biome: tundra; feature: field; material: soil | place: USA | collected 2010-05 | depth 0.15 m
TGCACTCACGCACCTTGGCCTTGGAGGCAGCGGATTTGACGCAGCACCGGGACGCGGTGTCATCGAGATAGTTTTCAACATTGTAGGTGGCGACGCGAAAGGTTTCTGCCTGGGCAAATGTTCTTCCTCGTGTGCTTTTCATTTTGCCGTCTTTTTTTGCGAAGCAAGGATTTCTTCCACCTCGGCGAGGGAAACGCGACGGTTGCCGTGGTAAAGTTTCAGGATGCAGACTTGGCCGTCGTGCTGACTGATGACAGCCGCCCCATCCAGCAAAAGGTTATCCGAATTGATATGAGAATCTGCGTTCCAAACGGCCAGGGATTGGGGAATCAATTTGTGACGCAGAGATGCAGATGCACCAGACGAATCGATGAAATAGTTACCCCATGTGCAATTTTGATTTTGTGACTTACTGTAACCATATAACAAATCAGGATGCGTTTGGCCAATCCTATCAAAGGGTGTGACCACTAGACATTTACCGCTTTGGACGTCCCACGAGCGTAACGTCTTGTCCCCAGACCACGATAACAATTGACCATCAGTTAAAACGACTGCGCCATTGACGCTCCAGCTGTGCCCTTCAAGCACCTTGAGACAGACTCCTTTTAGCCTGTCCCATACCCGCAAAGTGTTGTCTGTTGACCACGACAACAATGTATTGTCATTTAAGACTAGCGCGCCATTGACTTCCCAGCGGTGCCCCTCGAACACGTTAAGACAAGCTCCAGTCTGGCCATTCCACAGTCGCAATGTTTTATCCTGTGACCATGACAACAAAGTTCCGTCACTCAATGCCAACACACCACCAATTGATTTGGCGTGCCCTTCGAGCACTTTAAGACAAATCCCACTATGGATATCCCAAAGTCGTAAGGTGCAGTCCCGTGACCACGAGAGCAATCGCCCGTCGAACAACACCAGTGCGCCATTCACATAATCGGTATGCCCTTCAAGAACCGCCAGACACACGCCGTTGTGGTCGTCCCAGAGACGCAACGACTGGTCAAACGACCACGAGAGTAGCCGTCCGTCGGCCAATACCAGTGCGCCCATGATCACTCCAGTGTGCCCTTGGAAAACCGCCAAACACGCGCCGCTCTGGCTGTCCCACAGCCTCATCGCGTTGTCTGCCGCCCAGGACAATAAGCATCCGTTACTCAGTGCCTTTGCGCCGAAGATCACTCCGCCGTTCCCGGTGAATATGCTTAGACAGACTCCGCTATGAATATCCCACAGTCGTAAAGTTCCGTCCCAAGACCAGGATAGTAACCGTGCACAACTCAACGCAAGCGTGCCGACGACTAAATCACCGTGTCTATCGAGTCCCTTGAAGCTGACTCCGTTCTGACTATTCCAAAGCCGTAATGTCGTATCACCAGACCAAGACAACAACCGCCCATCATCTAGCTCTAATGCTCCGTAGATAGCACCGCCGTGTCCTTCAAGCACTTTAAGACACGTGCCATTATGACTTTCCCACAGCCGTAACGTTTTGTCATATGACCATGAGAGCAAACGGTCATCACCCAATATCAGTGCACCGGCGACGGCTTTGCTGTGTCCTTCGAGAACTTTGAGGCAATCCCCAGTATGACTGTCCCACAACCGCAACGTCTTGTCATAAGACCATGAGATCAAACGGTCATCACCCAATATCAGTGCACCGGCGATTTTATCCCTGTGTCCGTTGAGAACTTTAAGACAATTCCCAGTATGACTGTCCCACAACCGCAACGTCTTGTCATAAGACCATGAGATCAAACGCCCGTCGCCCAGCGCCCTTGCACCAGTGACCTCATGACTATGTCCTTCGAGAACTTTTAGACAATTCCCGCTTTTAGGATCCCAAAGCCGCAATGTCTCGTCGCACGACCATGATAACAATCGACCATCGCACAAAGCTAGGGCACCGATGATCAAATGATTGTGTCCTTCGAGAACTTTAAGGCAATCCCCAGTATTACTGTCCCACAACCGCAATGTCTTGTCATAAGACCATGACAAAAAGCGACTATCATTCAATGGCAATACGCCATTAATGATATCTCGGTCCGCTTCGACTACTCTTGGATTGGCCCCACTTCGAAGATCCCACAACAGCAAATCCAGCCTCGTCCAGGACAACAATCGACCTTCACCCAACATCAGTGCGCCATCGACTTTAATGCGATGCCCTTTAAGTATTTTGAGGCAATCTCCATCCTGACTCCACAACCGCAATGTCTTGTCCCATGCCCACGACAACAATTGACCATCACTCAAAGCCAGCGCGCCATTCACTACACTCTCGTGCCCTTCGAGCACCGCCCGACACGCGCCATTGTGGCCTTCCCAGAGGCGCAACGTGTGGTCCGACGACCACGAGAGCAGCCGGCCATCAGACAATGCCAACGCGCCTTCGACCCCGTTGGTGTGCCCTTCGAGCACCGCCAGACATGGGTTCTTCTGGAAACGGGGCATCCGTGGGATACGGCGTAACCAGAGCCAGTCGCAGCGGCCTTCCGTGAGCCATCGCTCGGCGGCAAAGGCAAGCGGGCTGTCATCGGCATGTTCAACAGCCAGATGGAGTAGAATCTTGTGCGTCGGCCATTCCTCGTTTCCGCGCCGGAGGATGTGCGCCTTTTCGCGAAAAAAGTCGGCCCAAATGTCCAATTGCTTCATCACTCCTGCCGGTGCTTCGCGGCGAAGTAAGTCGTAGTCCTCGAACACACCTTCGAGTAATCCAACACGCAGCTTGTGAAGCAGGAATGGGAAGTTGCTCAAAAGTCCTGCGGCTGGTGCGTGTTGCCCAGCCTTGATGAGTTGATAAACGCACTCGGCAAAACCGCGAACACTGTCCGTTTCCCATTCCTTCGCGGTTCCTTTGGCGCAGGCGGTAAAGTAGTCCGCCAGCCGTTGGTGAGGTTGCCAACTGTGCTCGGACGCTTTCACAAAATGTTCCTGGACCCATTCGGCCACCTGACGGTGGTAGAACGTCAGCACGTTGGCACCGGGAGCGGCCCGCTCTGTGAGGTAAGGCGCAAGATCAAAGCGGAGCCGCGACCAGATTGCAATGGGAATGCGCGTCGCGCTGGCGGGCAGTTCTTGAAGGGTCTGTTCGGTGGCCCGGTCGAGCGCCGCTTTGTAATCAGGGTCGGCAAAAAGCACTTCCAGGATTTCGTTCTCCGCCAGCCCATGACGGGACGCGGCGAGATAGCCCAACACGCGTTCCACCATCAACTGACCGTGGTTCGCAGGCTGGCCAAGTCGTTCGATGAGCTGACCGAGAATCGCGGGCACGCTCCCGCCCAAGTCGGGCGCCGCATCGTAGGATCGCCAGAGCCGGGCCTCCTCGAACAACAGCTTGAGATAAATCGGCTGGCGGCATTCCTTGGACTTTAGGATTTGTTCGATGCGTTCTCGTTGCTGGTCACTGACCTTGCGTCCTGCCTGATGCAGCCAATTCTTAAACAGAAGCGTGCTGGCATCTTTCTCCGAGAGTGCGTCCAAGTTTATGGAATTCTTCGCGATGAGTTGTCGTCGAGTAAGCTCAACAAAAGGTTGGCCAGCCGGATCATCCTTGGTCCTGTCGGACAGACAGGACACGACGAGTTTTGCATGAGGCGGCAATTGTCCGTAGGGAATCCAGTTCAGCAGCCGTCCGCCGTCCGCATCGGAAAGCTGATCGAGCGCGTCCAGAAAAAGAATTATCGGTTGTTCCTTTGTGGCAGATTGGAAATGTTCCTGCAACTCCTCGCTTAATGTTTTGGTGTCCGCAGAAAGCTCACCTTCGCGCGGATGCCGCAGCCGCAGTTCCTGACAAAGACTGCCGAGGAGCGAACGGATCTTCGACGAGCGCGGTGTCACGCCGATGAAGCGGAGAAGCGGTTGATGGTTGATAGTTGAGGGTTGATTGTCCGCTGCCTTCTTTAGTTGCTCGACTGCCCTTGCCAGCAAAGCCGTCTTGCCGCAGCCGGAAGCGCCATGAACCACCAACGGCCAGGGTGAATCATTTTGCAAATAGTCGCGGATCGCCTTCAGTTCGGCTTCACGACCGACAAACGAATCCGCGCCGCCACGCTCACGACCGAAACGCTCGTGTTCGTCCTGCTCAATCTTCAGTTCGCGCTCGGCGCGTTCCGCCGAGGCTTGCTTGGTTTGGTTCCAATACTCTTCGATCTGCGCTTGGATAATCTCCGTCATCCGCTTTTCCACATCGGCGCAAAGTTGCACCAGATGATCCGTCGTTATGTCGGCGGTGGGTTGGTCTTGAGCTTCGAGCTTTGGAACGAGCCGGGCACAACTGGCAAAAATATTCTTTTCACCAAGCCGAGATTTCAGCGCCTCCTTCAGCCGCTCCTGTTCGTCCCAAAGAGCTTTATCTATTTGCTCAATATTCTCAGAGCGTTTTATGTCAACGAAGTTTTCGATTTGTGCCGGTTCGGAGAATTCAGCGACGTTCTCGATCTGCCGGAAAAACGCCAGCACATGTTCCCGGGCATCCGGAACGCGCAGCGCGCCGTGCCAGATTTCCTGCTCGGTGGCGGAGGCCTGAAAGCGGACGATGGCCGGTGGCGAACCTTCCGCCTGCGCCGCCGCGTCGAATCGCCCCCGCAATTGCTCCCGCAGTTGGGCGCGATTGATGATCGTCCACAGGATGGCTTGGATCTCGTTCCAAGGCGCAGCCTGCGTGTAGTCCTTCGCGTCGGGGAGCTGCTGCCGGCGGGATTGCAGGAGATATACGGGCGGAACCGCATTGTCGTCCCGGCGATACCAGGCCTGCAAAACTGCGGCTGCCGGTTGGTCCGTGGTTGTCGCCACCTGCGCGGCGGCGCGCTCCAGTGCCTGGAATTCAGCAACGGAAATTTCTTCCGGCAAGGGGCGCCAGCCATAGCGGTTGCCCAACAGCATCAGGAAATTGGGCCGGGGCGAGATTTCCTGCGCGCGCCGCAGCTCGTCAAAACAAATCCGCATCGTGCGGTGATCGAGACCCGCTTCGCTCGACACGCCCCAGCGGAGGTCAATGGCCTGAAACTGAAAGCCGTTCTGCGCGCAAAGCTGCTCCAGCCTGGGAAACACCTGCGCCTGCAGCGCGTTGCGCTCCGGCTTCAGGTCGCTAAACGTCGAACTGACGAAGACGCGAATGACGGGGCGGAAACGGGGCATGGAGTTTTGTTGGGGCATGTTGTGTGATGCTCAATTTGATTCTGCTACCAGATGATCCCGCTCCGTGAGTATGTCGCAAAGGTGGAGAAGATGAAGACGCGGATCCGAAGGTTGCTAGGCTGTGATGAATTGGTTTTGGCAGATCGATTCATGGTGTTACTTTGAATTGCAATTGGTGCCAGTATTCTTGTCGCTTAGCCGGCGTAATGCTTTTCAGATTACCTCCCGCATCCGCTTCTAAACCAGAAATTACCCGAGCATGCAACACGAGTTCTTCAGAGGATCGGTCGAAGAGTTTCAGATTAATTATCTCGACCGCCGCATCGGAAACCACTAGCAACTTCATTGCGTCCGGACTAAAGTGGACGTTCCTGATGGGGGAGTCAAATTTGATGGGAGGAGAGATCGCCTGACTCGTATTCCGATCCCAAAACCTCACGAAATTATCCTCCGTCACCGTCGCGACAAATTTCCAATTCGGACTTATCTTTGCGGAAATCACGTTGCTTTTGTGAATCAGCGGAGTTTTTAATCGGTTAAGGTTGTCCCCGATGAGCAGACGAACGAGGTTATTGGTTATCATCAAATTGGATTCGTCATCCCTATATGATTTAATGGTTAGCAATCCCGCCGCCAATATTTTTGAAGTCGCCACATTCCAAAGACAAACCGTCCCCCTCCGATCCACGGCACAAATGAACCTGTCGTCTGGAGTGAAAAATGCGCGATCGAACTCCAAGCCCAAATGCGACTTGAGTGGGTTGGCTTTCCCAGTAGCCAGATCCCAAACCACAACACTGTCATAAGTTTTGTTTTCGACAGTCACCAGCAAACTGGCATCTGAGTTAAACGCCAGGTGACTGAAGGTGTGATATCTTCTGGCGCCACGGGGAGTTGTCGTCGTTTCATTCGGCTGGTCGGGAGGGATTTTCACCACAGGCTTACCCGTTTCGACATCCCAAATTTGGATAGTGTCCACATTAGTTCCAGCCCCACCGACAGTCCCAGCCTGTTTTTTCTTCCACTCACCATCGCAAATGGCGGCCACCCGGCTGCCAGCCTGATCCACCATGTTCCCGAGGCTGGTTTGCTGGTAATCGACTGCGGAATCGTTGCCAAAGGTTAGAACGTATCGATTCGATTCAAATTCCCGTGTCGATTGCACATAAAATATTCTGGAAGCAGGAGGGATATTCCAGCGGTTCCAGAGGGTTGGCGGAGCAGCTTTGGCTTTTACAAAATTACCTGCGGATTCAGCCGCCGCATTGGAATCAGGCTTCTGCTGCGCCCATACGCCCAAGATATTCGTCTGGGTGACAGCAACCGGGACGCATAAAAGTTGCGATGTCAAAATATCCCAAAACCAAACACGCCCTTCGTTAGGGATTATCCATCTCGATGGATAGCTGGATTGGCGACGGAAGGCATCTTCTACATAGTTTTGATACGTTCGTGTCAAGCGGGTGTTTTTGGAGTTGCTGGTTCCATATCCTGAAGTGCAAACAATCAGAGTTTTGCCATCCTCGGTGAGGTTTTGTATACTAACCCATGAGTCGTGCTTGAGCGGATCGGTCAAAACGATCATCTTCTGCGCATCGCACAATTGAACCGTGTCATGGGACGTTGTGGTAAAAATATACCTGCCCGTTGAATCGTATCGAGCCGAGGAAACATTCTGTGTCTGATTCAGAATCGCCTTTGCGCCGGTTCCCAAATCCCATTTGACCACCGATCCATCGGTCAGCACGGCTAGGAACTGATCGCTGTTTGGACTGAAATCACCACTTCCATAATTAGCTCGATTTTCCAAAACCAGTTGTTGAACTCGTTGATAATCAGTTTTCCAGACTGCGATACAACCATTTTGGTGAACTGTTACAAGATGACCGTCTGCCAGAAAGTGAGCCTTGATGGTGGATTGCGAATTAGCGATGGGAAGAAATACCCTTCGTCCAGTATTCACATCCCACATTCTTAGCAGGCCATACTGACCGGAAAAGGTTTCCATCAACAATTTGTTATCTGGAGAGAAAGCGAGCCGCCAGAATGGATTGCTAGATTCTCCAGTGTAAATCTTTCCTGGCACTGCCAAATTATTTATTTGAATAAAGCTAACAAGCTTGCCGTCACTTGTAGCGCGAATCTCTCCATTCAATCCATAATGTCTTTTTACGAAAAGGAGGGAGCTGTCGTGACTGAAAATTGTGCCCTGGCCCTGTTCGAAATCTGCCGTCACACTGCTATTTCTAGGCCAGTGCTCTTTGTCCTCCTTTAAGGACAACATCACTGGTTTGCCGGTATCCGAATCCCACAAATCTACAGAATAATCCTCAGTTACGGTTACCACCCGATGCCCATCCGGGCTGAATTTTGCGCGAATAATGGGAAATCCGGCATCCATTGGCGAGGTCAGCTTTTGGCCTGAAGCGGCATCCCAAACTTGAGCGGAATGGTCATGGCCGGCGGTGAGCAACCGTTTGCCGTCTGGGCTAAAATCAATCCGAAACTTAAAAACTACATTATTGGAATATGCGTCGTTTTCTTTCTCAATGGGCTTTCGCTGGCGAAAAGTCTGCAACAAAAATGGCTTTTGCCCGCTTAAGTCAAAAACACCGGCGATTTGATCCTCGTTGGCAACCGCCACCCGATTGCCATCCGGGCTAAAAACCGCATCGGTTACCAAGACTTTACCCTCGGTCAGCAATTCGAAGGACTCGCAAGTCTTCGTGTTCCAAAGTAAGGTTCTATTTTCTGGAATTTCTTGTTGCAGAACTCCGTTCTCAATGATTTTTCCACCCCGTTGTTTGGTTATTAGCCATCGCCCATCACGGTTTAGCGTCAGAGAAGTTTGCATTCCGAATGGCAAGTTTGACGATTGACTGGAACCGTTCGGATTTGAAAACACTTTGCCGGTTCTCGCATCCAAAAGCACTGGGACACACCCCATACGATCACGCGCTGAACCTTTGAGCATACAAACAACCCGTTCGTCGCCGCTGAAAGCCCAATCAATCCAATCGGCATCATATAAGGTATGCTGCGCGCTTAAGGAGGAGTCCTTAATTTTCCATAATGTTTTTCCCCGCTTTAAATCATAAGCGTATATTTCCGATGTGTTTTGGCCAATCAGCAGCGAGGAGGACGGACTAAAATCAGCTGATTTAAAATTGCCAGCGTAAGACTGACTAGGCAGATTCAGAAAGTGTTCAAGAGGAAGAAAGCGGTTAAGGGTAAGACCTAGGCGCAAGCGATGAATCAATGACTGCTGATCATCCGCCTCTCCTTTTTCCAGCGCCTCAGCAAACTCCCCCAGACTGCTTTCAAGCTCCTCCTCGTCCAAATGTTGCAAACCCTTGGCCACGTCAGTCTCAAATAGTAGTCGGCGTTTCTCTCCTGTTAAAGTCGCAGCCTTCGAGCGTTCTCGTTGTGCGCTCTTGGCCTGATGCGTGCCATACCAAGCTAGGCAAGCAAAACCAATCACTACAGCCAGCGTTGTGGTAAGAATCAATTGAAGTCGCCGCTTTTTGCGACGGGAGTCACGCTGCTTAAGTGCATCGAAGCTGACACCAAGCATCCCCGCCAACAATTTGAGCTTGGCGTTGGACTTGCCGTCACCCTGTGGACGCGCGTCGGCGGCGATGGGTTCAAATTGACGGAGAGCATGAGGAAAACACTCGCGTTCGTCATCGGCGTTAGGTTCACCGTCGACAATGATGGCCAAAATACGGCCGTGGCGATTAAACTTCTGAAAAGTTTCAATTTCCTTGTTGACCCACCTAGACTGAGCTGCATGTCGCGAGCACACGACTATCAAGTAGCGGGAGGCGCGCAGAGCCTCCTCGACCTGCGCACCCAAATCTGCCGAAGCCGGTAGTTCGTCTCGGTCACGAAAGATCGGCTGAAAATGTTTGGGTGCCGGATGGCCCGCAGGTGTGGGATGGCTGACTAGCTGGGCTGGAATACCGTAGGTCTCGATGGATCGGTGCAGCCAGTGTCCCCATGATTTGTCCTTGCTGCTGTAGCTGATGAAGGCCCAATAACGGTAGGATTGGTTCTCGCCGGAGTTTTGTGGGTTGCTCATGACGATTTCACGCCGATGGCGATGGCGATCTCGTCGAGGCAGACGCCGGGATCACGGGTGGAATATTTGGAGAGAAAGAACAAGACGCGGTTGCTCTGCAAAATGCCGTCGGTGATTGCACGCCGCCATTCGTCACCGAACTTGATCTCGTTCTTGTCGAACCAGACGTCGTGGCCGCGCTTTTCCAAGTCGGTTTTAATGCGCACGACGAGTTCCTCGTTGGCGTCGTGGCCGTAGCTCAAGAAGATGCGCAGGGGGGCGACCGGCGCTTCGGGCAAGACATAGCCGCAATCTTCGCAGACGTAAGCGCCGCGTTTCTTGCTAAGAACGACGTTCGCCGAAGCGCATTTTGGGCATTGGAATTCAGCACTCATGGAATGAGATTTCCCCGTTGAATTCGCGGACGGTTTTCCACGCGGCAGTCATGGCTGAACGATAGGGAAACACAGTCCCGGTCATTTGGCAACTGTGACTCGACTGACACTGTGACTCGACTGACCTGTTACTCGACTGACCGAAATGTAGAACTCAGTATAGTTGATCAACCCTCTACCAGCATCCCGGCCCCAAGAAGACAGCGCCGTTGAACGGAGCGGAGTTTTATCCGCTCCTGCGGTAGTTGCATTAACCCGAAATTTGTTAGGAGATCCCTGGGAACGTGAAGGTCTCCGGCTTAAAATTTCTGGCCAGGCGGTTGTGGCTTGACGAATCTGCCGGCAATTGATTTTCCAGCCCGGTTTCAAAGAGGTCAACGCCCTGTCCGGACTCAGCCCGGATGCGGGCGGCAGCGATGTCGAGATAGGAGCCGCTCAAATCAATACCGACGAACCGCCGTCGGTTTCGCTGGCAGGCGATGGCCGTCGTTCCGCTGCCGAGGAAGGGATCAAACACCCATTCACCTTCGCACGTCGCCGCCAAGAGGCAGCGCGTGATCAACGCCACCGGCTTTTGGGTGGGATGTTCGCCGAAGACTTTCTCATCCGGTGTCGGCGCATTCATTCGCCAGACGGACTGCATCTGCGCGCCGCGATTGATACGGCGCATCAGGTCGTAGTTGAAGATGTGGTCCGTGCCTTCGTCGCGAGCCGCCCAGATGAGTGTTTCAGTCGAATGCGTAAACTGGCGACAGGCCAGATTCGGTGGCGGATTCATTTTCTCCCAGGTAATGTCGTTCAAGATTCTGAATTTCAAACTTTGTAGCACGAAACCGACCACATGGATGCTGTGCTGCGTGCCCGAGACCCAGATCGTGCCTCCGGGATTCAAGGCGCGTTTGACGCGGCGCAGCCACGCCCGCGTGAACTTGAAGTCTGCGCGCAGGCCGCGGGATTTGTCCCATTGCCCCTTGTTGACCGAGACCCGTTGACCACCCTTGCAGGTGGAACCATTGTTGCTAAGAAAATACGGCGGATCGGCGAACACCATGTCAAAACAGCCATCGGGATACTGAGCGGCGATGGCATCGAGCAAGTCGAGGCAATCACCATGATAAAGACGGATGTCATTCTCCTGATTGTGATAAGCCAGACGCGGCGGGTTTGGCGGCGTTATGACCGACTCCTTCACCGCCGCAGTATCAGCACTTTCACCGGCCGGTGTCTTGCAAGTCGTCGTAGTCGCTTGCCGCAACAACTCCGCGCTAAAAAACTCCGGCTGACTGAGCGCCGGATTATTTTCTGACAAGGCTGGACACTGGTTCTTCACGCACAACTTACTGGTTACCCAGTTCGTTCATTTGGGCCACTCGCTGAGGCGGGTCCAACGGGTTTCAAGCCAGTGCTGGAATGATTCTGGCTGGAGCTTGAGACTGGCTGAAATTCGTTTTACCGCGGCGCGGCTGCCGAGGGATTTGTCGGGCCAGAGATGCAGGTGGTCCGCGATGCCAAGTTCCGCCGCGACGCGATCGACCGTGAGCAAAGAACCCACCGCATAATCTTGCCACGACTCACGCGAGCCAAAGACGCCAGTGTTCAGCTTCACCCCAAGACTGTCCGCATGTTGTTGGATGCGGCGGACATTCTCGGCCCGGATGTTGATGGGTTCGTGGAAAAGTGTGAGGGGTTTCAGTTCCGCCAGCACCTGCATCGTTGCGCGCAAATCTGATTCGTCGCACTCGGGGTAGGTTGGTGCCATCGCCACGAAAATGTGCAGGCCGGCCTCTTGGGCGGCTCGCAGTGTGGCCAGGCGTTGTAACGGTGCTGGAGCTTTTGGCTCATAGACGCGTGCCAGGTCATTGCGCAACGTGGGCAGGCTCATGCCGAACAACAGGCGTTTGCCGAAACTCTTGAACAGATCAAAATCCTCGCGCGCCAGCGGACTGCGCGTGAGCATTCTCACGTTCAAAGTCGAATAATCCCGGATTAGCCCTTTTTCCGCTACTGGACCGCGATTTGACTTTTTTTACGGGTTGAGCGTGCGA
>OBLU010005237.1_pt1 | contig 11646 bp, 7 predicted proteins | sample 1518681 | NCBI WGS metagenome assembly OBLU01 (sample SAMEA3539304, study PRJEB22396) | soil metagenome | biome: tundra; feature: field; material: soil | place: USA | collected 2010-05 | depth 0.15 m
CAATTATTCACTCGTGTCTTTATCAAAGGAATTAATGCGCGTTACAGGTACAAAAATCTCGAAAACAAATCTACATAAAATGTTTTTAAATCCTTTTTATATTGGATTTTTTAATTTACGAGGTCAGAAATACAAGGGCACTCAGCCCATTTTTATTAATTCAGATTTATTCGCACTTGCCCAATCAGTGCTGCACGGACATAATAATCCGAAATACGGGAAGCATGACATCGCGTTCCGTGGAATGCTTAGGTGCGCTCACGATAATTGCACCGTCACCGCCGAATTAAAAAAGAAAAAATACATTTATTACCGTTGCACCGGGCATCGAGGAAAATGCGCTTTGCCCCGGTTCCGCGAGGAGGAGATCGCCGAGAGATTGGGACACGTGCTCCAGGACGTGTGCATCCCGGAGGAAGTCGCACAAAGCATCGAAGCCTCATTGCAACGCGTACACGTGCAGATGCGAAGCCAAGGAGCGCAGGAACGTGCGCGCATGGAGCGCGACCTAGCGGCACTCCACAGCCGCATGGATGCGGCATACACAGACAAGCTCGACGGCAAGATTCCAGAGAGTTTCTGGCAGCGAAAGCAAGCCGATTGGCAGGCGGAGGAATTCAGGATCAATTCACTAATTGCGGGCCTGGAAGAGGATAAAAGCGGAGAGCGGTTGCTGAATGCGCAGAGGATTTTAGAACTCTCACAAAAGGCTTATTTTCTATATCTTACGCGGAAACCTGCTGAACAGGCCGAATTGCTAAGAAAAGTACTTTTGAACTGCTCTATTGATGCCGTAAGTCTTTATCCTACATATAGAAAGCCCTTTGATCTTATCTTCAAAAGGGCCAAAAATGAAGAATGGTCGGGGAGAGAGGATTTGAACCTCCGACCCCCTGGTCCCGAACTTGGAAAATCAAAACTCTAAGTGCTTTGCTTGGTGTCGCTTAGGGACAAAATGGCCGTTCTTCCTCTCCTTGAATTGTACCGAAGTTGTACCGAGATTTTGACCGTGGCCAAGCTAGACCCTTGAAATAAACCTGAATGCCCTCTCCCGGAACTCTCCACGGCCGCGGGATCGGACAGGAAGGTTCAAATCGCGCAACGACGTGGCTTCATGTCGGATCTTTACTGCTGGCCAGCGCTCGACATTACCGGCGTCATCGGGGGGCGGCGCTTTCCAGCAGTCGGGTCAGGATCGAACCGATGCCTGGCTGGATTGCTCACGAGCACGATAGCACCGCGGAGCAATGCTTATCTCGAAACTGAAGGCGGCGGCGCCTGAAACTCTCGCGGAATTTGCCGCCGCACCTCCGATTGATTACGGAATAACTAATCGTCGAGTGGTTGATCGACCCCGGCATCTTTTGTACCGTTTGCTGTGAGAGAAACTTGAATGAACGGAGCCGGGCACTCCAGATTCATTGGACGAATTCCTCCGAACCGGCGTGGAAGCGGCGCAAGATATCTCTAATGAGAGTGCCTGGGAACTACCTTTCGCACGTCGCGATACTTGGTGGCAAATTCCAGGCAGCCGCCGGTCTCAAGTTGGCCAACGGCCGAGCGATAAAGCTCCTCCCAGGGGGTGTTGTTCTGAATATTGAGAGGCTTCAACTCACTGCGGCGGCGATCAATCTCCTCCTGCGGAACGAGGAGATTCACGCTTCGCTCCCTGATGCTGACCCTGATGCTGTCGCCGTTCTGCAGGATGGCGAGATTGCCGCCGATGGCTGCTTCCGGCGAGATGTTCAGGATTGAAGGAGAGTCGGAGGTTCCGCTCTGGCGCCCGTCTCCCATGCAGGGCAGCAAGCGGACGCCCTTCTGCACCAGTGCGCCCGGTGGAGTCATATTCACTACTTCGGCCGAGCCAGGATACGCAACAGGTCCGCAGAAGCGAATCACCAGCATGGAGCGCTCGTCAACATGAAGCGCGGGATCTTCGATGCGCGCGCGATAGTCCTCAGGCCCATCGAAGACGACCGCTTTGCAGATAAAGCTCTCCGGGTCCGCCGGATCGGAAAGATAGCGCTCGCGGAACTCCTGGCTGATCACCGAGGTTTTCATCACAGCGGAGTCGAACAGATTTCCTGACACGACGATCAGCCCCGCATCGCGGATCAAGGGGTCAGCATACGTGCGGATCACATCGTGGTCAAGGCTGTGGCTGGATGCGCAATTCTCTCCCATGGTTTTGCCGGTAACGGTAATAGCACTCGTCCGAATCTTCCCAGCATGCATGAGTTCGCCGACGACGGCAGGAATGCCTCCGGCGCGGTGGAAGCCTTCTCCGAGAAAGTGGCCGGCTGGCTGCACATTAGCAAGAAGATGTATGTGGTGGCCAACGGTCTCCCAGTCGCGTATGTCGAGCGGGACTCCGATGTGGCGGGCGATGGCGTTGATGTGAATGGGACAGTTGGTGGAGCCGCCGATGGCCGAGTTGACCACGATTGCGTTTTCGAAGGCCTCGCGAGTGAGGATCTTTGCAGGCGTGAGGTCTTCCTTGACCATCTCGACGATACGGACGCCGGTGAGGTAGGCCATAGTTGCACGTTCGGCATAAGGGGCGGGGATGGTTCCGCAGCCGGGCAACGACATGCCTAGCGCTTCGGCAAGCGAGTTCATCGACGATGCCGTTCCCATGGTGTTGCAGTACCCTGCGCTGGGAGCGCTCTGGACAACGTTGTCAATCAGCTGTGATCCCGTGATTTGCCCCGCGGCCAATTGCCGGCGCGATTCCCAAAGCACCGCACCGGAGCCGGCGAGTCTGCCGTTCACATAGCCGTCAAGCATAGGACCCGCCGAGAGGACAATAGCGGGCAGGTTGATCGTGGCAGCGGCCATCAGGCAGGACGGGGTCGTCTTGTCGCAGCCGGTGGTCAGCACAACTCCATCGAATGGATAACCTGCCAGAATTTCGACCAGGCTGAGGTAGGCAAGGTTGCGGTCGAGCGCGGCGGTCGGACGCCGGCAGCTTTCCTGCAACGGGTGGGTCGGGAACTCGAGCGGCACGCCACCGGCATCGCGAATCCCGTCCTTGACGCGCTGCACGAGTGTGAGATGGATGCGGTTGCAGGGCACAACGTCGCTGCCGGTCTGCGCAATGCCGATGATGGGGCGTCCGCTCTGCAGCTCGTGGCGAGTGATGCCGAAGTTGCTGAACCGTTCGATGTACACGGCGGTCTCACCCGGCTCGTTTGGGTCATTGAACCAGGTTTCGCTCCGGCGAGGTTGCTGCTTTTCGTCATTCATATGGGTTCCAATCCGGTGTTCGGAATTCGATCTGTGCTGCGATCAGCCTTGTGCAAGCAGGCCTCCATCAACAACCAGCTTGATGCCCGTTATTTTGGCTGCATCGCCTGAGGCGGGCACGCGTATTCCATGCGCTATGTCTTCAAGAGTAGCCGAGCACTCCACCGGAAAGAACCGTACCAAGCAAGAGAATCGTAAGGCGTGGCCTTCGGTGACTGCCGTCAGACCTGCTCCACCAAATAGTACGCTTGGCCCGGAAGATCGGGCCCAAGCCCCGAACGGGCATAAGGCACGACGTAAAGAACTTGTAAGAAGTCATCGTCGCAATTTGACTGAACGGGCCTGAGCATATCAGTGCATAGTCTGACTCGCCAGGCCTCCAATGTTATCTTAATCGGATTCTTTCAGCGACTTGTAGCTAGCCAGGCAAACCTAAAATCGAAGCCGGTGGGCGCATGGAGAAGGAAAGGCAATGGCAGGAGATAGACTCGACTCGTCCACTCCTCTATTCTGAGGAGTTAGGATTTGTCTGTGAAGAGAGCGACAATTCGGGACGTTGCGCGACTGGCCGATGTATCGCTGAGCACAGTGTCTGCCGTCATGAACGGTAAGGACATTGTCAGTGATGATACGAAATCTCGCGTACTCAAAGCAGTAAGCCGCCTGAGTTATCAGCCAAGCCTCTATGCCAGCAACCTTGCCAGACATCGTCCTCGTGTGCTCGGTTTGATTGTCTCCAATCTGGTAAATCCATTCTTCGCGGAAACTGCGCAGGCTTTTGAAGCCGAGGGCCGGAAGCACGGTTACCAGGTCGCCCTGCTTGAAACCCAGTTCTCTCCAGCACGGCTCCGCGCGTGCGTTCGGCAAATGCTGGGTATGAGAGTGGCGGGTCTTGCCGTTCTCACCTCAGAGTTCGATGAAGAATCCTTTGCTCTGCTCAAGGCGTCTGACACCTCCAGCGTCTTCCTCGACGTGGGAGCCGCGGGGCCGCACATGGGCAATATTCACGTGGATACAAAGAGCGGAATGTTTGATGCAGTGAATCACCTGGTTGAGCTTGGGCACAGCGACATCCTCTTTGTAAGGAATTCAGTCAAGGTGGAGCCGGAACCGTCGCTTTTGTCACATCGCTTCAGGAATCAGGGTTTCACGGAGGCAATCCGTAAGCACAAGTCGCAGGGTGTGAAAGCTGCAGTTGTCGATGTCCCTGGACCCGGAGCTCTGGCAGGACTAAAGGCCATCCGAAAAGCTCTGAAGACTGAGCATTTCACTGGTGTCATCGCGATTACGGACATGGTAGCTCTCGGTGTCTATCATGGATTGACCGAGGCTGGTCTGAGAATTCCGCAGGATGTTTCTGTCGTTGGTTTTGACAATACGTATCTTTCCGAGTTCATGAGTCCGTCGATGACCACAGTCGACATTCCGCGAGAGACCCTCTGCAAAGTGGCTGTGGAGATGTTGCTGGAAGAGGTAGCGCACAAGCGAATAGGACGCGAGGTGAAAGTTGCAACCCATCTCGTGATTCGCGACTCGACGGCGTCCCCTGGTGCTTCCAGGGCGGCAAGGAAGCATGCTCCCGCAGCGAAGAATGCCGAGTAACCATCTGATCGCAGAGACTGCAACGCCCATTCTGAGTTGACTTCATAATCAATGTTGACAGGGGAACATGCGGCGGCTATGTTCTTAGCGTCTTCATCGAAAAGTTTAGATCTGCCTGTTTATGCGGGCATCAGGGAACTACTCGGCCTCTCGACGGGTGAAACCTGCCGGTTCATGAAAGGTTTTTCAAGCGCACCTCTCCGTTGGAATTCTTAAGTTGGAGGTTACGCCGTCTTTTGTCAAGCGTCTCCGGAAGATCACTCAGAACGCAACGCAAGCCTGTTGAAGGAGTTCGTTCCATGCGGCGACCAGATCACGAATCGTCTTTTCCGAAATATCTGTCCTGGCCCATCTGTCTGTCGACCAGCGTGAATCTCTCGCAGCGAAAACCGCTCCGCTTTATACTCTGCATTCTTGTGTCCGTAGTTCTACTCGTAGTGACGTCTCTTGCCCATGCGCAAACTGTCGCGGGGAGATTGTCTTCGGTAATCAGGATGGATGGCCGTTTTGCTCTCGGCGGCACGAGTGGTGTGGCCTCCACCGGTGTCGTATCGAGCGCTGGAGCGACGCAATCAGGTTCGCGCCGGTGGTCGGCTGAGACGGCACGAATCTGGTTCAGCAAGCAGGCGTTGCCGCTTGGCTTCAACTACATTCCGTCGACCGCAATCAATACCACCGAGATGTGGCAAAAGGAAACCTTTGACCCAGCGACAATGGAGCGTGAGATGCACGCAGCCGCATCTGTCGGTTTCAATTGCGCGCGTGTATTTCTGCAATACGTCGTATGGGAGAATGACCCCGCGGGCCTGAAGGCAAGGATGCGTACCTTCATGGAGATTGCCGCTCGCAACCATATCAAGACGATCTGGGTCTTCTTCGACGATTGCACCTTCAGCACCGTGATCGATCCGCACCTCGGCAAGCAGGGTGACGTAATTCCCGGGGAATATGCAAACGGCTGGACACCCAGTCCCGGCGAAACCCGAGTGATTGACCAAACCTCCTGGAAGGGCCTAAAAGGCTACGTCACGGACATCATGACAGCCTTCCATTCAGACTCGAGAATACTTGCCTGGGATCTTTACAACGAGCCCGGCAACTCAAATATGGAGAACAAAAGCCTTCCGTTGCTGAAGGCAGTGTTTAACTGGGCCCGAGACGTCAGTCCATCGCAGCCCATCACAGCGGGCATCTGGAAGCGGCAACTTACGGACATCGACAAGGTCATTCTGGAGAACTCCGATATTGTCACGTTTCACAACTACGGCGGCCCGGATGCAATGACACATGAGATTGACGAACTGGTGCAAGAGGGCCGGCCGCTGATCTGCACTGAATGGCTGGCTCGTCAAAATGGATCCACTGTGGCCAATATCCTCCCCGTCTTATATAGGCGGCACGTTGGCGGCACGATCTGGGGACTGGTGAATGGGAAGACTCAAACAAACTATCATTGGGGTTCAAAGGCGGGTTCACCTGCGCCGTCGCTCTGGCAGCACGATATTTTCCATAGGGACATGACATACTACGATCCCAATGAGATCGCGCTCTTCCAACACTATGCCGGAATGAAGTGAGGGCGAGGAGCCAGTTGGAATTTGCGTCGATGGATATGGCGTAAACGGTGCCGGCAAAAGTTATGTGGTCCTTAGTCGGCAGGCCGACCACTGTACAGGCAGCTTAAAAAGGATCCGGCGGCCGCCTGAGTGAAAGGCAGCAGTCTGAAGGTCAAACCGTACATCTACATCAGGAGACAAAGAGAAGATAACAACTACTCCGTCCCTTGTCTTGGACCAATTGGGCGACGATTGAGTCCATCAATAAGTAGAGATGAGATTTTTGAGATTGGAGATATCTGACAACTGCGCCAACCGGCTCCTCTCCCACAGTCACTTCCGATATTCGCTGCATCTCCGCTCTGAGGGTAACACGTCAGCGGCCAGCGTATGGAGCGCCTACGCTACTGCGAGATCGCAGTTTGGCCCAGATCTCCGAGCTTCTTCAAATCCGCCCCATAAAGGACCAGACGTATCGCAACTGTGTCGGCAGGCGCTGGGATCGAGAGGGAATCGAGAACCAGTGGATGCAGCGGAGAGATGGTATCGAGCAGCGTAGGTGCGCCGATAGGTTGTCCGTATGCATCAAGAAATTCCATTCCCAAGCGCGCCTGGTAGAAGACGCCGAAACGACCGTCGATGCGTATCTCCTGCCCGTTTTTCCGGGCAACAAGAGGCTGGCAACTGCACCCATAATCGCTACAGGAGAGAATGGGAAAGTCTCCGCCAATGTTTGCCGAGTACCAATCGTAAGCGAAGGTACTGTGTTGGCCGGGCGTCAGCCTGACCTTTGGACCGAGTAGTTCGCTCTCGACGATATAGGGGTTGTCGGCGGGGTTGGTCTGCATTCGTACTGTGCGCGCCCACGCCTCAATCGTGCCCACTCCGTTGGTCCATAGCTCGATGGATGATCCATCCGGATAGACCGAGTTTGGATCATAGCCGAATTTCTGCACGAAGACGTAGCCGTTTGCGCCGTCGACGTTAGCAACCCAACCTACGGAGGAGTCCAGTCCAACTTTCCCGACGATCCACATGTATTGGAGCTTGAGGACCCCGGGAACCGCGGAAGGCTGGATCTCCGAATTGCTTTCAGAGCCGAAGATTACCTGGTATCCCCTGGGGAAGTGACTGTGAGCATTGAACGGCAGATAGGTATTCCAGTTCGGATTCCATCCACCGCCAACGGGATTACCGGCATCCAGCTGCGTGACTGTCCAGATTCCCCATTGGATCGGCCGGTCAGCGACGTTGGTCATGGTGGCATCGACATGCACACGGGACGAGCCGTCAAAGATGCGAATGACCCGGCTGAATTGGATCCCTGTCTTTGAATCCGCTGGGCTGGTAAGTTCGATATTAGCCGACGCGCCGTTGTGCAGCAGCACCCCGGTCTTCTGAGGGCTTCCATCCAGCACCGGGTCCGGCGGTCCCGGCCATTGCTCCGCGTTGTCCCAGCCTTGGGGCGCGGGCCAGAGCTTGTCGCCGCCCCAGTTCAGCCAGGTTCCGTCGGGAGCAAGATGGGTGGGTGGCGGCAGCTTGCCCTGCAGCAGCGGATTCGCCCAGAGAAACGAATGGTCACCAAGCTTGTAGCCGAGGATGCGGCCGCCGAGTTGTGGAGTCACGTTCACCTGAACAAATTCGTTCTTTAGCTGGAGAGACTTCCATCCGCGAAAGTTGGACTGCTGCACCTGGGCTGCGCAGGCGGCGAATGAAGCAAGCAACAGCGCTGCTGGTTTAAACGCGAGCTTACCCATCTCGCTACTCCTCCACGCGCGATTTCATTTCACTTATGTGACTCCGGTCCCTGACTTCCGATGCAGTTTGCCCGTCGGAAGTCAGGGACGCTCGGCTCATGGCACCGCTACTGCTTGCTCGTCAGTTGGCGAATTATGTCAACCTCCCTTTGGCGATATGGAGTCCCATTCCCGTGGAAGACGTCATGGAACCAGATGGTAGGTTGTTCCGTCACGTACGGGTGCTGCCAGGAGTCCCAAGGCAGGTAGGTCTGGCTCTTGCCGGCGACAAGGCCCCAGTTGACTGCGGCAACGTGGTGCTCGCGGGCAATCGGGAGGACGGTGTCAAAAGTGCTGCCATTCCCGCGCGCCATGTATTCCGTGCAAAGAATAGGCCGATGAAACTGCTCCAGTGTCTTCACCACTTTCTCGAAATCCTCAGGCCAGCCGTAGTTATGGAAGGAGATGACATCGGATAGCTCAATCTGGATGCGAGAAACCGGCGTCATTGTATCCAGGGATGTCCAGTCTCCATGAAACAGGCCGCTGGTGATTGGCTGTGTGGGATGTGCGCTGCGCGTCCAGGCAAATACCTTGGGGATCAGAGCGAGGACGAGGTCATTCTTGTTGACGGGATCTCCTTTCGCAACCGTGCGCGGGCTGCCGTTGTCAGGCTCGTTCCACACATCCCAAGCCAGGATCCGCGGATCGTTGGCAAAGGCTCCAACTACACCCTTGACGTAGCTCTCAAGTGCCGGATACTTCGCGGGATCGGAGAGTCCCTCAGCGCCCGGCGCCTCGACCCAACCGGAGTTATGCAAGCCGGGGATGGGGGGATGCTGCGGCCCCAGCTTGGGATGCGGATCCCAGCACGAGTCGAGGAGGACAAGAATCGGACGGATGTGGTGCCGCGCCGCGATTGCAAGAAACGTATCAATTCGTTGAGTAAAGCCCTTCGGGTCCTGCTCCCATAGCAGGTTGTGGAGGAACACTCGCATCGTGTTCATGCCGATGCTTTCTGCCCACCCCAGTTCGCGGTCAATCGTGACTGTATCGAAAGTGTCGGCCTGCCACATTTCCAGTTGGTTGATGGCAGTAGAGGGCAGGAAGTTGGCGCCGACCGGCCAGGGCTGTTGCGCATACCAGGCATTAGCCTGGGCTTCGGTCCAGCGTGACTCCTGGGCCGTGAGCCAGACGGTGGAGAGAAATACAAGGCAGAAAATGAGCGAATAACGAAGATGCGCTTTGCGCATCTTGACGGAATTCGATTTCATCATGTTGATCTCCTTTCTTGATTTCTGCGAGCCATCAGCCGCAATGCGCTTAATGGCTACCGCTGATGCAAAGTGAGAACCGTTACGCTGCCATGCGGGAAGACATGTGTCCATCCGCCAGGCTGCATTGCCTCCTCCGTGTCTGTTTCGTGCACCCGCGTTGGGATTACCTCGTCATTTGCATCGGTAAGAAAGCGCGAGGTCACCATCGATACTGCAGCGGTGGTTCCCGCTGCAAAGTCATGAAGAGTGATCCGCGCGGGTACGTCAGTGAATAAGCTGCGATTGACGCAGAACAATGTCAGGGTCTTGCCGTCGTGACCAAGTGCAGCCACCACGTCTAGATATGGAACGGCGTCAATCTCTGGCAAGCGTCGGACTCCATGGTGAACGGAGTACGATCCCGCATCGACCTTCACCACAACAGGATTCGCAACGTCTGCGTTGGCGTACATCTTGAAGACTGAATACGACGGTGTTGCGTAGACCTTGCTGCGCTTCTTCCAGATTCCAGCGAACTCCATGATCCCGGTCATGTCAGAGATGGGCACGATAGCGGAGTCTCTCAGGAGCATGTTGAGAAATCCGCCCACAATCACGGCACCTCCGGTGTTCGTAAAGTTCGGCGCACCATCACCAGACTGACCGCCGGTGAACAACCATTCTGTGAATGCGATGTGGACTTTGCCTTTGTATCCGCGTGTGGCATCGATCTGGCTCTGAATCTGGTGTAGCTTACGATCCAACTCCACAGGTAATGCGAATGCCGCCGAGGCCACGAAGTCAGGATCGGGATTGCTCATCAACACGTCATCCGTGCGCACGACAAAATGCGTGGAGAGGAAATCGAACGTGCCCGCCGGATTTGTAAGCTGAATTGCATCCCAACTATCAAATTTGTCCGGATCGGCGCCCGTTGCGATCAATTGCGCCGTAGGATCGACGGCATGAATCGCCTTGCTGAAGGCTGCTGTGCGGGCGGCGAGTTGCTCGCGTGTGGGGTAAGCAAGATTCCAGTTGCCCCAAAGTTCGTTGCCGAGCTCCCACTTGAGCCCCGCATGTGCAGACCAATGATCGTCGACGTAGCGAACCCAGTCAGCGGCCTCCTCCGGCGTCCCGCTGCCGAGATTCAAGGCAATCTGAGGTTGAGCGCCAATCTGGCGGCAGTACTCCAGAAACTCGTCCGTGCCGAAAGTGTTGTACTCGGGAATACCCCAGGAGTTATTGAGGGCGTTCCTGCGCTTGTCGCGCGGGCCCACGCCGTCCGTCCAATGATAGGACGAGGTGAAGTTTCCGCCGAAGCGAACCAGCGGCGTCTTCATTTCTTTGGCCAACGCGACCGCATCCGGGTCCAGACCATTCTTGGCGTCGGCCGGCATCAGCGAGATCTGGTCCAGCTCGACGCGCTCATCCTCTTCGACCTGGACCACAAAATCCGCGGGATCCAGACGGTGTAGCTTACCGTCTGGAACCTGCAGTGTAAATGTGTATTTTGTCCACGACGGATCTGCAACCTCAATGAGCTGCGAAGCGAGCACGTCGCTTTGATCGCGAAGGCGCAGAGCGACCGTAATGTGCTTCGCTCCATCCAGGTGCCTGGCATAGAAGCTGCCCGTGTAGTCGCGCGTGCGATGAACGGGGAGATAGACCTTCTGCTTGATCCCAGTGGGCTCGCCCGGAACACCGAAGACCCGCAACGACTGCCATGAGTTGGCTGCGTCGCCGTAATTCAGCTCATAGCGGTTTCCCTGGTGCGGGTCGAGCGGCTCCCACGGCAGCGGTAATGCGACGCGGCTTGCTTGCATCAGCTCAGGGTCATCGTGAAGCATATCGGCCACGCGAGCGGGGCTCCACAATCCTGCCTCGAAGCTTGGGTTCTGCAATAGCTCAGCCCAAAGCCCGTTGTAGGTGGAGTTTCCGATCGGTTCGAGGAACGTTCCGAAGATGGTTCGCGGAATCGTCTCCGCGCCCACTGAGGCCGCGTTTACATCGATATTGGCCATTTGCGGAATAGGCTGTTCCACCGTGATCTGCGCGTGCAGAGTCGTCGCGAGAGACATGCTAAGCGCCCATAGGAAAGCTTTCTTCATGACTACTCTCCATGCCCGGCATTGAGGCCTTCGCCCGGTGCGCCGCTCCATTTATTCCACTTCGCAGTGAGCTTTGGATCCGACAACGCCTTGATGTAGACCCCGCCCACCACGCTGCGGGCTTCGAAGGAGATATGCTTCC
>OBLU010005238.1_pt1 | contig 11645 bp, 7 predicted proteins | sample 1518681 | NCBI WGS metagenome assembly OBLU01 (sample SAMEA3539304, study PRJEB22396) | soil metagenome | biome: tundra; feature: field; material: soil | place: USA | collected 2010-05 | depth 0.15 m
TCGATGTGGATGCCGTAACCTGCAAGCGGAACTGCTCGGCAAAACCCCCTTGTGCTTGTGCGCGTCCAGCCACCCCGCCTCATCGAGCAAATGATGGGTGTGATCGCAGAAGTTTTCGACTATTCTTCGTTCCGTTCACTTAGAGAGAGTAGGCTCATATAGATGTGACAAATACTCATCACGTAGACCCCGGCGTTCATCGAATCGAGAATGTATGGTTCCATCCCCCCGGTACAAAAGTCGAGATGAGCATTTGGGGATTTGTTGTCAACATTTCATTGAGATGCCACGGACGGCTTCGCCACACACCGGCAAACTCGGCGAAAAATATCGCTATGGTAGGGCAACGATTAGGCTTCGGGTAGTGACTTGAAAGCGGAGACACATCTCAACCGCGAGGCCTGCAGTTCAGACATCGTACATTGGAGGATCGATTCCTTCTTTCTCACTACAATTGAACAGCGCAGACCTTCCGCGACAAAAATGCACAGGGGCGATTGTGGTATTTTGTATTGTCGAATGGTCAGAGTGGTTGACTTGAGCCGACCGGGTGAGCCGCTGCTGATGTAGGACCTTCGGTCGAAGATTGACTGCACACGGCATTTTCGGTGCATAAATAGTTCGTGCCAGCATTGATAGGTCACCTGCTGCACTACGCGGGCTGGTCATCGTCTAACGCCGTCGCTTGATCGACGCGGTCGCGGCGACCCATGAGTTGATGTAATGAAGGTTGACTGCGGGACGAATCGCCAAGGGGTGTAAGACAAGCATGCCGATGATCCAATCCATCCAGGAATTGGCGGAGCGAGTTCACGAGCCACGCTTCGGCCTCTTACGTAGGTTCTACGCGGTTTCCAACATGCCGGCCGTGAGACTCACAATGACTGAGCCGGGGTGGCTTCGGGCATCCGCTGCGTTTGGCACGCCGCGAGCAGATGTTGAGAATCAACACATTGTGAGCGTGCGCGATCTCCACCTCGAACACGAAGCATTGTTCAACCCTTTAAGGTTGAATCGGATTCAGCCGGTGTCCGGGCGCTCAGCTGTCGAACTCATAGACCAGCAGCGGAGAGAGGAGGGATGTTTCTGGTGTGAGGACAAACCGGAGGCGGTATGGCTAGATGAGTTCGGTGAGGTCCGGTCGCTGGATGGCCGGATCGTGGCCCGCGGGAACTGGGCGCGTTCATGCGTCATTAGCGGCATCGTTTATGGCGATGAGTCCATGCATAATCTCTTGCGCCTCTCTAAACCGGACTTTGTTAGTATGTTTGTCACAGCCGAAAAGTACATGGTTCAGGCCCGGAACCATCTGTCGCAAGCCAGGTACTTCCTCTGTTTTCTAAATGGAGGTCCAAAATCGGCTTCGGGTGTCCCGCATTGCCACCTGCAGGTGCTGGGACGCACAGATCGTCACTTCGGTTATGCTGAGGCTGTCCGCACCCACACCCCATCCGATTACTGGCAGCAAGTGGAAGCCATACACCAAGACCTGGGACTCTGCCTGTCAGCAGGCCAATCGGTTGGTTGGGTGAACGTGGCGCCAGTCAAGGAACGCGACCTCGTAGTCGCCTCACCAAGCATAGAGTCAGGGGCATCGTTGGTATTCGACCTTCTTCAGGGTTTATTCGAAAACGGAACAAACAACTTTACTGTTGCGGCGATTCCCTCACCAGAATACTTCGGTGACTCTGATGAAGGTGATCGCGGCTTCCGGGGATGGCCTGCGGTGTTGTGGCGACTGCTGGACCGGGGCGACATGAGAGCGCGTCATAGCGATATCGGTGCCGCGGAACTATTCGGATCGGCGGTGATCGCTGCAGATCCATGGCTGGTCCGTCGTTGGCTTCGGGGCCAACAACCCGGGTGAGAGCTATTCATCGATCACGAGCGTCGGCGTGTCTGTCACACGGCCGATCATCGTAAAACCTCTAGCCTGCAACTTCACGGCAGCTTCCTCTGTGGCGCTTACCAGCAATCCGCCATTCGTCTGCGGATCAAACAGAACCGACACCTGTTCTTGTTCAGTAATTCCGAGTATCTCGCTGTGTGCGGCAGCATACTCATAATTGTTGTCGATCCAGATTGTGCGAATCGCTTGGATAGGCAGTCCCTTCGCCTCCGGAAGCACCGGTATCCTCGAATGCTCTAGAATTGCGCCAAGCTCGGGTTCCAGCATCTCGGAGAGATGCCCGAGCATCCCAAATCCCGTAACATCGGTGGCCGCGTGCACCCCAATCTCAACCGCGGCGGCCGAAGCTGATGCATTGGAGATCAGCATCGTCGAGACGGCAGCATCCAGAGCCTTCTCGTCGAGCAGACCTAGTTTGTAGCCACGGCTAATAAGCCCCACACCGAGCGCCTTCGAGAGTAAGAGCACATCGCCGGGTTGTGCACCTTTCTTTCGCAGGACGTGATCGGACGACGGATACCCAATGACTGTCAACCCAGCCATAGCTTCGGGGCCAGTGATCGTGTGGCCACCAACGACTTCAGTGCCTTCAGAGGCGCACTGAGCCATGATTCCAGCAAGTACGACCAACGGGTGATCTTCAGGCTGTTCCATGTCTACCACCAGAGTCACCAGCGCCCACTTGGGCATGCCTCCGGATGCATAGATGTCGCTCATAGCATGAAGCGCAGCGATACGACCAGCCGCCTGAAGGTCTATGCCGACCAAGGGTGTAAGATCCGTCGTCAGGAGAAGACTGCGCGCTGCTACGTCGACGATCGCACAGTCTTCCGGATAGGCATGGGTTTTCAACGTCCCATCGCTTTGCGAAGCCAATGCCACGGCACCGTCGAGCAACTCCGTCAAGTTCAGTCCAGCCAGTTTGCACTGGCAGCCGCCCCGAGGATTCATCTCATGTCGGCTTAAGCGTAACAGTGGAAGCTGCATCCTTTTGTTAGACACTTCCGTCTTCTCCTGAGATGAGCCGACGATATACTCCGGTTACTCTCTGGACATACGAATCCCAGGTCAAATGACTGACAGATGCCGAGATCTCGCACCTGCGCTCAAAGGACAAGGGCTTGGCCACTTGCTCGCTTATGGCAATAGATAAGCTGTACACGAAGCTTTCTCTTTCGGAAACAGCAGGCAACGGCTCTGCGAGACCGTTGATTAATATAGCATCGCGGCTTGAAACAAGACTGCGCGGCACAAATGACGCCGGGCCAGCTTGGTTCGTGCTGACAACTCTCGACCCGCATGCGAGGGCCTCCAGCAATACCAGCCCGAATGGCTCGCAATAAGATGGGAGGACAAACACGCTCGCGATGTTCATCAACTCTCCAACATCTTCGTAACTGATCTGGCCTGTTAAAATCACGTGATCTGCGATTTCCAACTCTCTAGCTAGATCGATATATCGCTGACGCTCGACTTCTGGACCAGTCCCTCCGATAACTAGTGTGGCACCTGAGTCGCCATCGACATTCAATCGCGCGAATGCCCGCAGCAGCCATTCTATGCCTTTCCATTCGACATATTTGCCAACAAACAAGATCACCCTTTGGCCTGGTAGTTCCTCGAGTCCGTATTTTGTAAGTGTGGACATATCCGGAATGCGTTTTGGAGCGAAAAGGGCGTCATTATAACCGTTACCCATGACGATAATCCTATCGATCGGTAGCGAGTACAATGATGTCGCCTCGGTGGCGGACTCCTCAGTGAGTGCAAGAAAGCGGGAAAAACAGCCAGTCCATGGCGCTACCAAGCTAGCTAGGTGGCTGCATTGCCTAGCTCGATGAAGATCAGTGCCATGAACAGAGACCACAATAGGCACGCCAGGCGCCACCGCCGCACAAACCGCGGCCAAAAGCCATAGATGATGGACGTGGATCAGGTGGGGCCGAAACGATTGCACTGCATCGAATATGTGCGACCGCCATACACTTAGGTAAATGCTTAGTTGCTCGAAGTTGAGATCGAGGAAACGCATCGACTCATACGGCATTCGATCCGACATGCCGGGAATGGCATACGGCAGAGCTCGATCTGCTCGACTGTTGAACAAAATGGGTCGAATCTCGACGGTGGAACTCCGAAACACTCTCTCAAAGGCCTCGTTCTCTTCGGCAGCACAAATCACCAGACATTCGGCACCGCTTTCCGCGACGCGATCGACTACTTCCCGGACGACGACTCCGCTACCCGTAGAGCCGATTTTCTGGCAGATCGCTGTTAGTACTCGTAACCGGGACTTTGGTAGAGTGGGCGCGGGCGAGTGCATATCTGGCATGCGAAGTCCCGTCGCCGGTCCAAGGGCCAATTGCCGAAAGACAGACCGTAAAGCTAGTGCGTCGAATTGTACGCCTTCCCGCTGCAACCAAGCGAAGAGGTCCGTGCGCCGATCCTGTTCCGTGCCCGTCACGCCAGCTGCACCCCAGAGAGAAGATGCAATCAACTCACTTTCCAACTTCTTCGCCAATGCGCGTGTTGTCCGTTGATCAAATGGACCTCCCAATGAGGCGTATAGGTCGTGCGATTTCTGCGCAAAAGAGAACGCCTTGCTCAGCACTTCTCTACGGTCTTCGAAAGACAGCCCCTTTCGACCAGAAAGGAACTCCAGCACCTCGGCGAGCCCCCAGTAGGCATGCGCGATCTCATCTTTGCGCTGAATAATCTCAGCATTTTTCAAACTCTCATTGTAGTTCTGTTGAGCTTCGCGCATGAGCGACTCAGCTTCATCGACTTGACCGCTCCGTTCCAAGAATCGGGCCTTTTCCTTCACAGCATTCCCGATGTTTCCCAACGCTTTCGCAATGCCACGAGTACTTTCAACCTCAATGAAACTATCAAGTGCCTCTTGGCTGACGGTCTTGGCCTGCTCATAGAGACTCAATGCCTTGTCTAGAATGGCGCGGCTGGCTGATGCCTCCTCCCGCGCTAGGATTTCATATTTTCTTCCACGAAGCCAATATAGTCGTCCGAAGTCCAGCTTCATGTCTGCTATTCTCTCGCGCTGGTCAATTGCGTCGCGCTGGAGATCTTCACGATAGCGCAAGCTTTGGTGGTAAGCGCGATCCGATTCCTCGAAGTACTTCTGAGAGGTTCTACCTCCGTCTGCACTGGAGTCGTATTCACCTCGAAGTAGAGCTGCCTTCCCCAGTTGACGCCACGCTTGGGCGATGCCACTCCGGTCTCCGAGTTCCTCAAAATAGCCGAGTCCCTCACGTGCATATTGCTCAGCTTGATCCATTTGTTCCAGTCGGAGATATATCCAAGCCAGATCGTCTACGAGGCAATGAGCTAAGCTGCGGAAGTCACGCAGTTCGATTGAGGCCGTACGCGCCAACTCACAGACTTGCCTTTCCTCGTCCCAGAAGCCCCTAATGCGAAGAGAGTTGAACATTGCGGGACGAAACCGAACGAGTAGATTCCATTCCCGCAATTCTCCCGCCAACTGGGCGGCAGCCACGATATTTCTCACCTCACGCAGCAATACCTCCGTCCCGTCAGCGCCGTTGCATCCCTCGGCGATCTCAAGGTAGTACTCCACAAACCTGCGCCCGGCAGTGTGGTGAAACTCTGCATTCTCACCGCTCCGCAGGAACTTCCGGCAGGCAAGGTGCGTTAGAGGGTGAATTCCATAAAGATCTCCAACGCCCCTCTCCAAGTAAGCGGGCGAAGTTTCCTCAAGGGCACGCATCAGTTGTGGGCGAGGCAAACCAGTAATGATCAAGACAGCATCGAAGCTCGCATCTCCGACAAAGTACGTCATAGCCATAAGCAGATACTTGGCGTCATTCGATAAAATCCGATTCCATGAAACGCCGAACAAGTCACCAAACACGCGGTCTTGTTCCCAATCATCCGGCACAATCTCAGTGATCTTCTCCCATTCACCAAAAGGTATAACGGCCAGCTGATCGATTGCCACCTGCATGTATTTCGGCAAGCCACGCCACCGTGTTGCAACTATCAGATACTGCTCGTCGCTTAATTTAATGCGGCGTCCGGCAGAAACATCTTTCATGAACTCAACGGATTCCTTCTGCGGGAGTTCCGTAAGTGGAACGTCTTGCAAGCCAACAGATCCTCGAAGATTCTTAAGACCTGATGAAACAATTCGAGTGGTCACCAAGATACGAATACAGATGCCTTGAGGAGTGTCCATTGGCAAACTCTTGATGAATCGGCCAATCTCATCATCCTGATAAACACTCTCCAGCACGCTCTCATAATTGTCCAACAGCAGTAATGATCGATGCAGGGCTAACAATTGAGTCACGAGCTGCTTTTTTTGTTCAAGTTCCGAGACTGCTGGAATCCTGCGGTCTGGATCTAGCGTCATGAGGATCATATTCAAAACATGATCGAGTGTAACGCTTTGGCTCTCATTGTATTTTCGTAGGTCAACCCAGATGATGAACTCGAAGTACTCTCTTCCGAGCGTCAGGCAGCGATAAGCCACCTGTGCAGCCAGGGCGCTCTTGCCGATGCCGCCAAAGCCGGACGCGATAATCACCGGCGCAGTAGACCTAACCAACAGATCGAGAAAACCGTTGCATTCCGACTTCCTCCCTATGAAGCGCGGCGGTCTGCTCGGTAGATTGTGGATCGGACCATTTGGAAACTCAGCAAGGACCTGAATCTTTTCGACCGACATGTAAAAGTCATTTACAACAAGTTGGCACTGTCGAACGTTCATCCTGCCAAGAGGCCTATCCGTAATCTGCTTTAAGAGCGCCTGAAGTGGTGAGAAGTCAGACCGCTCACTAAATCGAGCCAGCACAACGTGAGCACCTCTTATCCGGTACCTCTCATCGACACCGCGACCCAATCCAGCAGCTTTCAAAGCTTGCCGAAGCTCCGCGCGGATGGACTCAAGGCCTGAGTCAACGGGGTAGCCTTTCGCGATTATGCTGTTGGGTGTCGCGCAGACCCCCCTGAACTCGACTGTGAACTGCGAAACCCGACTGAGTACGTCCTGGATGACAGTCCGATACGCTTCGAGCGGCTCAGTCTCCCTGCGGAAGGTCTCAGCGGCCGTAACGAGAGACAGCACCGTAAAGTGAAAACGACAATTGTCATACCCGAAGAGAGTTGGACATGCGCGCCTCAGATCCGCGACAACCGAGTTGAACGATGCAGCGATCTGGGGCGATGGTCGCACAATCAACGTCAGGCCATATCGCAGATCTTTAGTGAGATCGTCTAAGTACGGCGCAACCTCGATGTCACCATTGGACAGGCACTCCTCGCCCCGACCGGCCAACTTCGTGTAGAACCGAATCAGTGCAGAAGATTGAGACTTTGGGAAAGGAACGGTTAAGAGTTGCTTCGGCGGTATTGCCTTCGGAGCGGACGGCTTCGGGCCGATCGGTGGAGCTTCGGGCAGCATCTGGTGAATGGTGTTCTTCAGCTCTTGGTATTCGGACTCGCTGGGAAATTCCCCGCGAAGATCAGCGAAGTCTTTGCCGAGAAGCCACGAGGGAGCAACGTCTTTCCATTCGCCCAAGCGCAATACGGGGATGAATTTTCTGTCGTTCTGTGCGTAAAAGCCCTCCGCAGTAATGACTTGCTCTTCGTAGCCCACCCCGCCACGTCTTGGATCGCATCGTTCCTTGTAGCGCGGCGTGCAGATGATCAAAACGAAGTCGCTGTTGCGAACGGAGCTTTCCATAAACTGAGGAAGCTGGTCGCCGAGCCGCACTTCCCACTGGTCCAGAATGACGTTGACACCATCCGCTCGGAGACGCGTGGCAAGTTTGGCGACCCAGGCTTTGTGAGAGTCATCGTCCCAGGAGTATGAGATGAAGACTCGCGGGAAATCAGCTTTAGACGAGAGGGCCATATCTATGCCGGATGATAGCGCAACCCGCACGGCCCGCAAAGAATTTGTGCAGCTCCGTTGCCATACTGCGCGGACAGGTGCGGCTCTCAGCCGCTTCCAAGGCGGCGTGCGATCAATTGGGAAACATTGTCCAATGCGTGTACACGCCGGTGCTGGCCAAGGATCTGAAACGGAGCGGGCCGACGTCGGCTTCTGGGACATGATGCGCGATATTGGATAGGTTGCGATAAAGGACGCTATCATTCCCTAAAATCGACGGCGAGAGAACGAAGCTGCGGCAACCGCTCGCTTGCCTTAACCGGCGCCGCCTTACCACTAGGGAGGCGAGGATGTTCCACACTTCCCCGAAGCTGACATCGGGTCCGCCTCGCATCACTTCACCGGGTCGGGCGTTATACGGCCAGATGAAAGGAAAGCGTTCGTAAACACTGCCCGACATGTCGGTACCGATCGGCGCTTCGCTGAGCGCCTCGGCGATTATTTGCTCATTGATTTCTGTCGATACAGATCGCTGACGAGAAGCCCATCTGTCGGAACCTATCTCCGGCGCTGCTAACCAAACGGGAATTCCACGCCTCGGTCCATCAGCGCAAACCCGATGTCCTGCGCGACGTTCGAAAAGATTTCAACGATGATCAGCTCGACGCCATAGTGATTTTGCGCGGCCGTCTCGCTCGTGTGAATCTCATCATCGGAGAAGTCGACGCCTGCAGTCGCGGCCTCACGAACCAGCGCAAACGCGTCCTCAAACGACAGGCGATGCCCGAGACGGTGAGCGAAGCTGTTCCGTTGCGGGTTGAGTACCTTCAGAAACACGCCAAGTTCGGTCCGGATCAGTCCGCCGGCGACGCATCGGTCAACCTTTGTTGGAAAGTTGAAAGCGAGGATCTTGTCGATGTCCGCGCCCGGCTGCATTTCCATGAACTTGACCAACAGGCTCTCGATCACCAGGTGCCCGACGATCATCGCCGATAGCTGATCGTGTTCCATCAGCTGCATCAGGTGGTCGAGGCTGGGGTCTTCTCCACGCGGGACCGGCATATCAGAGCTCGAACGCAGTCAGGTTCGAGGGATTGCTGAACCGCATCCTCACGAAGCCCTTGTTCTTCAGGTATCGATCGCCCATGAGAAAGCGACCGGCGACATCTTCCATCGTGCCGTCATGCTCGTTCTTTCCGTCAATGAGCACGAACCAGCCCTTCATGAACGATGACTTGCGGACATAGACCGTCAAAAACTCCGCATCCGGGCCCTTCGTTTCATACTCGGCGAATGCGACAAGCTCCCGGTCCTCTGGCCCATCCTTGGCGAACCTATCAGCACCAGGCGCCACTGCCTTATCGGTGACCGACACCTCGCGCCCCAGCTTGCGCTGAATGCTACTGACGATGTCGGGGTATGCGTCAGTTGCGCTGACCTTCGCCCGCCGCAGTGTTAATGGCGCGTCGTACTTCTTGACGTCTTCCTCAGTGATGTTGTGCCAGATCGGCAAGATCACCGTCGTGTCGAGCGTTTCGCGCGCCAATAGCCCCTGAAACTCATGCTCCGTCCACTTCCGTTCGGCAAGGTAGGCTTCCGACAGCACCACGATCCCGTAGCGGCTGTTCAGTAGCCCTTGCCTGATCTCTTTCATCACCGACTCGCCCCAGTCGATGTTGTCTTCATCGAACCAGACCGTCACACCTCCATCGCGGAGCGCCTTCACCAGCCCGCGCACATAGGACTTGTCCGGTGAAGCATGCGACATGAATACGTCCCATGATTCCAACTTCGGCTCCTTCTTCACGGCCGGTTTCGCTGCAGCGGGTGCCTGTTTCTTCTCAACGACGGGTTCCGGCTTCGGCGGTCGCTGAGGAATGCCGATGTTGTCGCCGAGCTTCACTCTGTTCTCGATCATTCGCCGACGCCGCTGCATGCCCTCGCGCAGCGTGATCTCCAGCTGCTGGTTCATATGCTCCATCGAGCCGCGCAGACTGTTCAGGCGCCACTCGACCTCTTTGAGCTGGTTCCGGACGTATGCAGGGATGTCGAAATCCGCGCTGTTCGGACGAATGCGGACTAGTATCTCGTGATTGACAATTTCGCCATAGGCGAGCATTCCGTTGAAGGCGGACGGCTGCACATCGAACACGGCTGGGTCACCGTCGAACGGGATGTACGTGATGATCTCGGTAGAGTAGGGCGATATCTCTCTGCGCTCGGACGTGCAGTCGTTCATCCGCAGAGTCGGCACGTCGAGCATGAACTTCTTCTTCAGAGCCTGGGTGGCTGCCTCATCGAGCGCCTCGTCATCCGGCAGCGCTTCATAGGCCACCTTCAGTAGGCCCCGCCGCTCCTCAACCAGGTCGTAAATGTGCTTTCCGCTGAACAGCACACGTGGTTCCACAGTACCGCGCCTCCGCCTCATCCGCACCCTACAGTCCGTCGACATTGATTCTAAACGTCAGAAGGTGCGCTGCCCGCGTATAGGGTTGAAGCACATGACCAGACCATCAACATCGGATTGATGGCGGCTGACTTACTTAGGGCCCTAGTGTTAGAGCTGCGTGTTTGGCTACCCGATGCCCCGGCTCCCCCACAAAGCCCAAACCAGAACAAGGGTGCCACCGGGTCCCTCGCACTTGGGGGCCGGGGATGACGGAATACTACTCTTAAGTCGGCCAGGGCCCAGCGATATGACTTCAACTCCGGATTACAACTGGCGAGAACAGGGCAATGCACTCATCAAGCACAGCTTGGGCGCCAGTTCCAGGATTAATCCTGGAAACGCACTAGGATCTACGAATGCTATTGGGCGCATTCGCGGCGGAAATCCACTTTGACGAGAAGTCGGCAAACCGCCGACTGAGGGCTGACGACACGCCGTAAGTCACAAGAAAGGGTAGGGCGTTTTACGTCTAAGTGCGTGTCTTGCGGCGTGCGCTTACCTCATGAAATCCGTTTGGATCACGCTTGTGCGGCGCGCGCAAAGTTCACAAAGGGATCGATCCTCGTCGTCGAGCCGTAACATTCTTGTGCCGCGGCGCGACACCCGCCAGCACACGAATCCTTGAGGGGATGCGTGCATTCCCGGCATTCTTCCGGTATTGTCTCCCAGTATTCACGCGCCTGATTACTGTCAACGATCTCGAACCACTTCTGTTTCAGCAGGTCTCCCAGTACGACCGAGGTGTGGTTGCAGGGCCGGACGAGTCCGGTGCAGCCCAGCGTGTAGTATGCGTCCTTGCCGCCGCGCGGGCACCAGCCCGCCTGGAGGTGAGGGAATTCGGTCGGATCAACGACACACGGCGGTACGGGAACGGAAAGTACCACGCCCAGCTCATACTTCTCCGCCATTCGATCAGCCGCGGCCAGAGTTTCGCGCAATGTTTCGGGGGATGGTACCAAGTCCCGCGCCGCAGGCATAACGGCCCGGCTTAGGTTCACCCGGTTCAGCATGACTGCTTGCGCGCCCACGGCCACGGCCAGCTCCATAGTCAGCGCGATGTCGGCCGCGTTCGCACGGCTGAGAACGCAGGCGATCACCAGACCGCAACGGTGTTTGCGCAGAAGTAGAAAGGTCTCCAGCAGACGATCGAAGCTTTTCCGCCCGGCAATGGCGTCATGCGTCCCGCGATGCGCGCTGAACAGCGTAATTTCGAAGTTGCTGCGCTCCGGCATGCGCCGCAAGCGCTCTTCCGTGATGAGCGTACCGTTCGTGATAGTAACCACTCCCTCGCACTCATCGCTGAGGTGGCTGACGATCTCGGGAAGGTCGGGACGCAGGAATGGCTCGCCGCCGCTGAGGGCAATGTACTGAAGGCGGGGGTCGCGCTTTATCCTTTTCACTAGGCGGACGAAGTCCGG
>OBLU010005239.1_pt1 | contig 11644 bp, 7 predicted proteins | sample 1518681 | NCBI WGS metagenome assembly OBLU01 (sample SAMEA3539304, study PRJEB22396) | soil metagenome | biome: tundra; feature: field; material: soil | place: USA | collected 2010-05 | depth 0.15 m
CGTCGAACACCGTCGGGTTTCCGCTCGTCACCGCGGCGCGTTTCCTCGCCAAAAGCGACGCGATGTCCAGCGAGAAGTCGCGGCTGTAGACGGCCCGGTCGAAGACGACATCGCCGCGCACCGTGCGGAGGGTCGTGTCGCCGAGGAGGACGAGATCACCGGAGAACGTGGCCCGGAAGCCGTCGAACGGCGAGGCGCGGACGTGCCCGACGTGCGCGCTCAGCCGGAAGGACGTCGGCCTGAGGCCTGACAGCATGGCGAACCCGCCCAGGTCCACCGTCCCGCCGTTGTAGCGAACCGATAAATCTCCCACCGTGACGCGGCCTTCCGAGAAGAGGAGCGTCCCCGTGATCGACTCGAATGCGGGGCCGCCCGGCGAGGAGAGGTCTACGCCGTCGAGCGATACCCGGCCCGCGAGAGCCGGCGCGGCCGCCGTCCCGCCCACCTTCAGGTCCACGCTGGCGCGGCCGGCCGCCTGCAGCCCCTCGAGCGCCGGCTTGAGGAGAGCGGCGTCGAAGGAGCCGGCCACCGAGAGGTCGAGCGCGTGGGGCGCACCGAGCCCGGCGCCGCCGGAGATCGTGATCGCCGTCGGCGGCACCCCGGGCAGGTCCGGACGCGGTGCTTCGGCAAGCGTCAGGCGCTCGAGAGAGATTCTCCCGTCACCCACTCGCAGCGGCACGGGCGCGCGGAGCTCGAGCGTTCGCCCGTATGCCGTGACGCGCGCGGCCGATATCGTGCCCTCCCCTCGCAGGGCGCTCACGTCCTTCCCTGTCGCGAGCGACGCCTCGGCGGAGAGGCGCCCGTCGAGGTGTGCGTCCTCGGGCATGCCGAGCAGCGACGCGAACGGCGCCAGAGAGAACACCTCGACACGGCCGCGCCAGCGCCCCTCCGCTCCATCGGGCGCGAGCGAGACCTCGGCCGCGTCCGGCGCGCGCGCCAAAAGAGTGAAAGCGCCGCGGTCGGCCGCGGCGCGCAGCTCGAGCTCGGTGCCCGCGCGCCCGAGCGGGCTTCCGCTCCAGGCTGCATCCTTGACGCGCGCCAAAACGTCGAGGTTCGGCTTGTCGACCGTCCCGGACCCCTTCACGTGCCCGGAAAGCGACCCCGTGAGAGAGAGTCCCTCCGCTGCGTCCACGCGGGCGATGGGAATGGCGCGGACATCGAGATCGAGCTCGTAGGCGCGGTCCGCATAGCGGAAGAAGCCGCCTCCCTTCGCCTGGCCGGCGCCGACGGCCGCCGTCGCGTTCTCGATCGCGATCCGGTCCTTCTCGAACGCCAGCACGCCTTCGAGGCGGTCGAGCTTCTGGCCCCAGACGCTTGCGTTCGCGACGACGAGCGGAATCCGGCCCTCGAGGGCCGGCGTCACGCCGCCAAGAGGAAGACGCCCCGTGCCGGCGCCGGTGATCGGCAGGTCGATGTCGAGAAACGCGAGGACGCGTTCGATCGGCCAGGCGGAGAAGTCCGCGACGAAGCCGTCGAGGCGATAGGCGTCCCTCAGGGACCCGCCCCATCCGATCTTTCCGGTGAGAGCGAGAGAGGCGCCTCCGTCCTTTGCCGCGAACGGAGAGAACGTGGCCACGTTGTGATCGACGAGGAACTCGGCCGAAGCCGTCCCGAACGACACGCCCCGGAGCACGAATCCGGTCGCCGACATTCGTCCTTCGATCCGCGGATCGGCGAAGCTGCGCGTCAGGCGCGCGACGATCCGGCCCGCGCCTCCCAGCTTCAGTGGCGGCGTCAGGGGCTCCTTCTGGATGGCGGGATAGAAGTTGTCCGCGATCCGCTCCACCTCCGATAGATCGTCGGCCGAAATCTCGAACCCGAGATCGGGCTCCCACGTCCCGAGGTGCAGCCCGCCGTCGAGGCGGATTCGGGCGCCTCCGGCCGTCGCGAACGGCACGCCTGCGAAAAGGAGCTGCCCGTCCCGGACGCTCAGGGGTCCGCCCCCGGATAACGGGAGCGCGAACCGTCCGTGCACCGCCGAGGGCCGTCCGCCGTCGGCGGTCAGGCGGAGCCGTCCGATGCCGTCCGCATGCTCGATCCCGCCGCGCCCGAACGTAAGGGTCGTGTCGAGGTCCGCTCGCGTGACGAGTCCCGTGCCTTTGAGCCCGAGGTCGGCGAAAAACTTCTCGAAGTCGATGCCGCGTCCGCGCAACGCGATGCGGACAGGCAGCGGCGGGCTCTCGAGCCGCTCGAGCCGGATGAGGGCCTCGAGCGTCCCGCCCGCGTAACTCGCCCGCGTCACGTTCACGAGGAGGCCTTTCGGATCCACGCGAATCACGCCCCCTCCGCTCATCGGAAAAGGCCCGAACGCGGCCTCGGGCAGGTCGAACGCCCCGGAGATGCGGAAGCCGCCCGGATCTCCGAAGCGCATCGTGCCGCGCATCCGGACGCCTCCCGTGAGCGGAAGGCCCAGCCCGAAAACCTTCGAGAGCGCCTCGCCGCTCGTCTCGGCGCGCGCGACGAGCGCGAGGACGGGCTTCTTCATGTCGTCGACGCCACCCGACGCCTCGAGCCGCAGGCGATCGCCGCGCAGCCTCAACCCCGTCAGGTGAACGCGCCCGGGCGCGAGCGTCACCTCCGCGCCGATCGCGAATTCCAGCGTCTCGTTGTTCTCCAGCCGGAAGCGTCCCTTGCGGCACGCGAGCGCGAGGTGCGTCACGGTCCGGCTGCGGCCGGACGTGGCCGTGACGGCGGCGTCCTGGAGCACGGCATCGATCTCGGCGTTCCATTCCCGGAAGCGAAGGGTCGCGCGCTGGATGAGAGCCTCCTGCAGGCGGATGTCGAGGCCGCCGCCGCCGCTCCCTCCCAAAAAGGCGTCGAGGATCGGATTCAGGTTGTTCGTGCCGTCCGGGAACACCTCGAAGACGACGCGCGGCGAGACGACGCGAAGCTTCGGGAGGTCGATGCGACTGCTCGTCATCGTCGGCAGGCCGCGCAGCTCGATCTCCGAAGCCGAGAATGCCGGGCCCTCGAGGCCGCGCGGATCGTTCGCCACGGTCACGTCGCGCACGAGAACGGCGAACGGGACGAGCGCGAGGTCGAAGCCTCCGATCGTGACGGTCCGCCCGGTCTTCGCGGTGAGAAACCTCTCGGTGCGCCGGCGCAGAAGCTCCTGGAAACGCGTGGAGCGAAAGACGGCGTAAAGGACGAGAAGAGAGAAGACGAGGAGAAGCGTGAAGAGGCGGACGAGCCGGACCTGCGTAAGGGAGAGCTGCGGGAGGCGGTGCATCTCCCCGTTACCGCGCCGCGCTCTCCCGCTCGCCGCCAAAGGAAAGCTTCCCGACGAGAACCCCGAAGAACGAGGCCTCAGAGGCCCGTACGAGCGAGACGGTCTCGGAGGACCGGGCGATGGCGATGCGCGTCGTCGAGCTCACCGGAAACCCTTCCTGGCCGTCCAACGTCAGAAACACGTCCGTGGGGTCGTTCTCCACCGACAGGTCGAGTCGAACCGAGTCGGGAAGGACGAGCGGGCGCAGCGTGAGCGTGTGCGGACACACAGGCGTGAGGACCAGTGCGGGCAGGGTCGGTTCGAGAATGGGTCCGCCCGCCGAGAGGTTGTAGGCGGTGGAGCCGGTCGGCGTCGACACGATGAGCCCGTCTCCCCGGTATCGCGACACCATGCGGCCGTCCACGTCGACGCGGATCGTCGCGATGCGCGCGAGCGCCGACTTCGCGAGAACGGCATCGTTCACGACGCGGTAAAGGCGCGGCGCGCGACTGCTGTGCGTGACGCGAACCGACAGCAGGCGCCGCCTCTCGACGCACGCCGTTCCCGCGAGCGCCGCCTCAAGAACCTCTTCCGACTCGTCGGGCCGGCAGGTCGTCAGAAAGCCGAGCGTGCCGATGTCGATCCCGAGGACGGGGACTCCGGGCGCCGGATGTCGCGCCACCGAAAGAAGCGTCCCGTCTCCCCCGAGCGTCACGACGAGATCCACGAGGCGCGCGATCTGCGCGCGGGGCGCCCCGCCGGAGATGCCGCGGGCACGCGACGACTCGACGTCGTGGACGACCGCGATTCCCCGCCGCACGAGTTGCCGCTCGAGCTTGCGCGACAGGGCGATCGCGGCCGCGCTGCGGTAGCGCGTCACGAGACCCACGCGCCGCACGCGACGGCCCGCCCGCTTCGCGGATTTCACCCGGCAAGTGTAGCGGGATTCCGGCGGAACGCCGCGAGGAGCTCCACGTTGCCCTCCGCCCCCGTGATCGGCGACGGGACGACCCCGCGGCTCGCGAGAGAGAGCGCCGCGGCGGTCGCCGTCACGCGCGCCACCGCCCGCGCCCGCACGCCCTCGTCGCGCACGATGCCGCCCCGGCCGACCTCTCGACGCTCCGCTTCGAACTGAGGCTTGACGAGAAGGAGGACGTCGGCTCGTTCCGCGAGAAGCGGCACGGCCGCCGGCAGGACGAGGGTGAGCGAGATGAACGAGACGTCCGCCACGAGCAGCGAGGGCGCCTCGGGTACGTCCGCGCGCGACAGAAACCGCGCGTTCACCTTTTCGCGAACGACGACGCGGGGGTCGTTCCGCAGCCGGGCATGAAGCTGCCCGTACCCGACGTCGAGGGCGTAGACCCGGGAGGCGCCGCGCGCAAGAAGCACATCCGTGAATCCTCCCGTCGAGGCGCCGAGATCCAGGCAGACTCGCCCTCTCGGCTCGATCGCGAAATGAGTCAGGCCGAAATCCAGCTTCACGCCCCCACGCGAGACCCAGGGATGCTCCGGCTCCCCGACGGCGATCTCGGCGTCTTCCGCAACGGGCGTGCCGGGCTTGACCCGCTCGTGGCCGCCCACCGAAACTCGGCCCGCGAGGATGAGCGCCTCGGCTCGCGAGCGCGATTCCGCGAGCCCGCGATCCACGAGGACGACGTCGAGGCGCTTCTTCAGAACGTCACGACGACCTTCAGGACGTCGCCCCCCTTCCGCGCCAGAGCGAAGGCCTCGCCGGCCCGCGCGAACGGCACGCGGTGCGTCACGAGGTCCGCGGCGCGGACCGTGCCACGCTCGAGAAGTGCGAGCGCCTCCCGCATGTCGGCCGCCCCGCAGGAGTAGCTGAAGAGAAGCGAGAGATCGAGGAGATAGGCGGAATGCGGTTCGAGCCGCCAGACCTTGCCCGGCTCGATCGGCGAATAGAAGACGATCCGGGCGGCGGGGGCGGCAGACGCCAGCGCCGAGTGAACCGCTTCCTCGGCCGTCGGCAGCACGAAGACCACGTCGTTTGTCCCGAGGGCGCCCCCCATGTCCCCTGGAACCACGGCGCGGTCGAAGCCGAGCCTCAGGGCATGCGCCCGGCGCGCCGGATCCGGGTCGCAACCGGTGAGCGATCCGCACCCTCTCGACTTCGCGAGGAGTCCGAGGAGAGCGCCGTTCGCTCCGAGACCGACGACGGCGACGGCGTCCCCCACCCCGACTCGCGCCCGGCGGGCGGCCTTCACGGCGCACGCGAGCGGTTCGACGAGGGCGCCGTCCTCGAAGGAAAGGGCGTCCGGCAGCCGCAGCGTATCCCGGGCCACCGCGGCCTCTTCGACGCGCACGCGCTCGGCGAGCCCGCCGGGATGGAGGCGCGTTTTCTTCCACTCGGGGCACATGACGTCTTCCCCCGCGCGGCAGAAGCGGCAGGCGCCGCAAGCGGCGTGGTGATGCACGACGACGCGGTCTCCGGGCCGGAACGCTGTGACGAGAGCCCCGACCTCGGCGACGACTCCCGCCGGCTCGTGGCCGAGGACGACGGGCGCTTTCGTCTCGACGTACCACGGCGTCGTATCGCTGCCGCAGATGCCCACGGCCTTCATCGCGACGACGATCTCGCCGGGGCCCGCGACCGGAGGATCCATGTCCACCACGGCCACGTCGTCGAGCGATCGAACGAGGACGGCCTTCACGGAACGAGAGCCACCTTCATCGCGCGTCCGCTTTGCGCGAAGTCGAACGCATCGCGCCACTCGGCGAGAGGGCGCCGCGCGTCGACGAGGGACGGGACCGGGATCACGCCGCTGGCGAGCAGCGCGAGAGCGACGTCCGCGTCGCGCGGCGTGTAATGGAAGGACCCCACGATCGAGACCTCGCGATAGTGCACGGCGAAGGCGTCGGCGCTCACGCGCGCGCCCTCAGCCATCCCCGCGAAGAGCAGCACCGTGCCCCCGTTGGCCGCGAGCGCCGGAAGCTCCGAGATCACGCCGGGGTCGCCGGTCGTGTCGATGATGAGAGGAAAAGAAGAAGAAAGATCTGTTGAGAATAGAGGAGGCGGAGATCCGGCACCCGGGAGGCGCGACGAGTCCGCGATGCGCGCAACCTCTGTTCCATTCCTTTCAAAGAAAGCGAGTTTCTCCGGTCGCCTTCCCGCGACAACGATCCGGCGCGTCGGGCCGGCAGTCCCCTCTTTCCCCCTCAGAAGAAAAAACAGCATCGCGGCAATCGGGCCCGTGCCCACGACGAGAACGTCCTCGCCGTCTGGCGCCTTCACTCGGCCGAGCGCCCGGACGACACTCGCCAGCGGATCCAGCAGCGCGGCCGCCTCGTCGGAAAGGCCCGACGGAATCCTCCTCAATCCGTTCTTCACGATGCGCTCGGGCACGAGGAGAAAATCCGCGAAGGCGCCGAAGAGCGGCCTCTCGAACGCGGTCGCGCAGAGGTTCTCCCTTTCCGCGCGGCAATCCACGCAGGAGCCGCATGGCGCGGACACGGCCGAGGTCACGCGGTCGCCCGGCGAGAACATCGCGCCCACCCCGGCCTTCTCGACCGCACCCGCGAACTCGTGACCGAGCGTCAGCGGGAACGGGATCTTCGCGTGGCCGCGTCTCACGAGCTTGAAGTCGGTCGCGCACGTGAGCGCGACGCCCACGCGCACGAGAACCTCGCCCGGCCCCGGCTCCGGGGTCGCGGCCTCGCGGAGCGCGACCCGCTCCGGCCCGTCGCAGACGAGTGCCCGCACCCGAAGAGCCTAACAGGACGCTGATGCATCCTCCCGCTTGACGCGGCCGAAAACGCCTCTCAACCTCCCGGCGATGGCGGCTCGTGCGGCGACGTTCTACGCAGGAATCTCGATCGTCGCCGCGGTCGTCACGATCGGCCTGAAGGTCTTCGCATGGAAGATCACCGGCTCGGTCGGCCTCCTGTCCGACGCCGCCGAATCGGGCGTGAACCTCCTCGCAGCGATCGTGGCGCTCTGGGCCCTGTGGCGGGCGAGCCAACCGGCGGACGCGATCTACTCGTTCGGCCAGACGAAGGCCGAATACCTTTCGAGCGGGTTCGAAGGGCTGATGATTCTCGCGGCCGCCATCGCGATCGCGGTCGCGGCCGTCGAGCGCCTCAAGAACCTCCAGCCGATCGAGAACGTCGGGCTCGGGCTCGGGATCACCGCCCTCGCGGCCGCGGTCAACGGCGGCGTCGCCATGCTTCTCCTCGTCGCGGGCAAGCGCCTGCGCTCGATGGCGCTCCGGGCCGACGCGCAGCACCTCCTGACGGACGTCTGGACGTCGGCGGGCGTTCTCGTAGGCGTCCTCCTCGTGAAGCTCACCGGCTGGCTCGTCCTCGATCCCGTCGTCGCGCTTCTCGTGGCCGCGAACATCGTGTGGACGGGCATGCGGCTCCTGCAGGAGACGGGGCACGGCCTCCTCGACCGCGCGATCGCCGACGACGAACAGGCTGCGCTCGCCGGCCTCCTCGAACGTTTCCACGCGCAGGGCGTCGTCATCCACGGCCTCCGCACGCGCGCCGCCGGGCCGCGCTGCTTCGTCCAAATGCACGTCCTCGTGCCGGGCGCGTGGACCGTCAAGCGCGGCCACGACATCTGCGAGGAGATCGAGCGCGCCGTGACCGAGGCGTTGCCCGGCAGCAGCGTCCTGACCCACCTCGAACCGCTCGAGGACCCCACGTCGTGGGACGACCGGGGCCTCGACCGGCGGGTGTGACGCCGTCTACCGAGACCGTGTCGCGAGCGGGACGACGTCGCCCTTTGCCGCGAAATGCTCGCGGAAGGACGCGAGGAGGCCGTCCTCGTCGAGGCCAAGGGACTTGCGCTGCTCGGCCTGCGTGGCGTGCGCGACGAAGCGGTCGGGAATGCCGAGGCGCTTCACGTCGGCGGCGACCCCGATCTCCTCGAGCGCCTCGACGACGGCCGAGCCGAACCCGCCCGCGAGCTGGCTCTCCTCGGCCGTGATGACCTTCGTCCCCGGCCTCACGAACTGCGCGAGAAGCTCCCTGTCGAGGGGCTTCACCCAGCGGGCATTCACGACGGTCAGCGACGGTCCACCCTCCTTCACGAGGCGCTCGGCGGCCCTCCACGCAGGCACGACGGGATCGCCGACGGCGAACACGAGGCCGTCCTTGCCGACGCGCAGCACCTCGCCCTTCCCCACCGGCAGCAATTTAAGCTCGGGGTCCATCGCGACGCCCTGTCCCGCGCCGCGGGGATAGCGGATCGCCGTGGGATGGTCCGAGGCCAGCGCCGTCGCGACGAGATGCCGCAATTCGTTCTCGTCCTTCGGCGCGCAGACCTGCATGTTCGGGAACACGCGCAGGTACGTCAGGTCGAAGACGCCGTGGTGCGTCGGGCCGTCCGCGCCCACGAGGCCCGCGCGGTCCAGCGCGAAGACGACCGGCAGGTCCATGAGGCAGACGTCGTGCATGATCTGGTCGTACGCGCGCTGCAGGAACGTCGAGTAGATCGCGCACACAGGCCGGAAGCCCTGGGCCGCGAGGCCGGCAGCGAAGAGCACCGCGTGCTGTTCGCAGATGCCCACGTCGAACGCGCGGCCGGGGAACTTCTTCGCGAAGCGGTCGATTCCCGTGCCCTCCGGCATCGCGGCCGTGATGCCGACGACGCGCGGGTCCTTCGCGGCGACCTCCGAAAGCGCATCGGCGAACACGGTCGTGTAGCTCGGTGGGGTGTTCTTCTTCGCGATCTCGCCGGTCTCCACCTGAAAGGGCGCCGGACCATGCCAATAGACGGGGTCCTCCTCGGCAAGCTGGTAGCCCTTGCCCTTCACGGTGCGAACGTGCAGGAGAATCGGCCCCGCCATCTGCTTCGTCTCCTTGAGCGTGCGGAGGAGGACCGGAAGGTTGTGGCCGTCGATCGGGCCCATGTACTTGAAGCCCAGCTCCTCGAAAAGCGTTCCAGGCACGAGGGCCTTCTTGAAGCCGTCTTCGAGCGCCTCGGCGAGGCCCGCGAGCTTCTGACCCGCCGGCAGCCTCTTCAAAATGTGCGCGACGTCTTCGCGCACGCGGTGATAGATCTGTCCGCGCGCGATGCGCAAGAGGTAGCCCGACATGGCACCGACGTTCGGCGAGATCGACATGTCGTTGTCGTTCAGGATCACGAGGAGCCTGCTCTTGAGGTAGCCGGCCTGGTTCAGGCCCTCCATCGCGACGCCGCCCGTGAGGCCGCCGTCGCCCACGATCGCGACGACGTCGTTCTTGTCCCCGCGGAGGTCCCGGGCGATCGCCATTCCGAGCGCCGCCGAGATCGCCGTGGACGCATGCGCCGCGCCGAACACGTCGTACTCCGACTCCGCGCGGTTCGTGAAGCCCGACAACCCGCCGGCCTGCCGGATCGTCTTCAGGCGGTCGCGCCGGCCCGTGAGCACCTTGTGCGGATATGTCTGGTGGCCGACGTCCCACACGAGGAGGTCCTTCGGGGTGTCGAACACGTAGTGCAGAGCCACCGTCAGCTCCAGCGCGCCGAGGCCCGAGGCGAAGTGCCCTCCCGTCTTGGCAACCGTGTCGATCACGAACGTGCGCAGCTCGGCCGCGAGCTGCGGCAGCTGCTCCGGCGTCAGCATGCGCAGGTCGCGCGGCCAGTTGATCTTGTCGAGGAGGGGCGTTGGGCGGGGCGAGGGGCTCATGCGGGGTTCTCCAGGGCGCTCGATTCTACCGGGAGGGTCAATCGCTTTCAGCGTGCGCCGCGCGGTCCGCCGGGCGCATCCACGTACGCGGCCAGCGTCTTCGCGAAGAGCTCGGAGCCTGCGGGCGAAAAGTGCACGGGATCCTGGAAATGCGCGTCGGTGAACGCCTCGCCCGCGAACGGATCCAGGAAAAGAGCGATCCCTTCGTCTCCGAGCCTTCGCGCGACCGCGTTGTAGCGCGCGAGACCCGCGAGATAGCCCGTCGGCGTGAGGCCGGGCGTCCACCCTTCGAGCCACGCACGATCCGAGGCCTCGCGCCCCGCGCGGAGGCGCGCCGTCTGGGCCACGAGAAGCGTCCGGGCGCCGCCCGAGGCCGCGACGGCTATGGTGGAGCGAAGGTTGCGCTCGTAGACGGCGACGGCCTCGGCCGGAATGTCGTCGCGCTTCGGACCGCCGTTCCACGCGTACGAGGGCGCGTACCCCTCGGCGGTCGCCGGCTCCGCCCGGGGCTTCAGGCGGCCGCGCAGCCATTCCACGAACACGAGGCGGGAGACCAAACGAATCGGCACGGCGGCGACGCCCGTGACCCTCGGGAGTATTTCCGCGTGCCCCTCGCTGTAGTCGGGTGCGAACGGGACGTGCCCGGCGGGCTGCAGGTCGTTCACGCCGGAGAACACGACGACGAGGTCGGGCGATAGGTCGAGATCCCGCGTCTCGAGCGACACGAGGCTCTCGAGGCTCGTCCAGCCCGAGAAACCTCCGTTCACGACGTCCGCGCCCGGGCGCAGCAGGGTCCCCAGCCGCGCGGGCCAGGTGCCCGCGTCGTCCGCCGCGAGGAGGTCGAACGTCGTCGACCCACCCTCGCAGAGGACGCGATACGTGCCCGCGGGCTTCGGAACGGGGACGTCGCGCACGTTCGTGACGCGCTGGCCCCGCGCATTGAAATGCACGACGTGTCCCGCCGCCTCGAGGACAGCGTTGGGACGGCCCGCCACGATGAGGAGCGGATGCGGCCGATACGCTTTTCCGATCTTCTCGACGAACCTCGTGTAGGCCGAGACCTGCGTCTCAGGCCACTCCCCCGTCTTCAGGCGAAGCGCCACCCGGCAGCCGCCCTCGAGGACGAGGAACAGTCCCGCAGCGAGCGCGAGCGGGACGAGGACGTTTGCGGCGAGCGTGCGCAGGACCTTCACGGGAGCCCGATTATGGGGCGCTCAGACGCGGCGGGCGACGACGCGCAGCGAGAGAACGCGTAACTCCTCGACGGGCCGCCCGCGGAACGGCTCCGCGAGGCGGTCCGGCCGGACGCGCGCCTTCTCCAGGAGGACGACGGGCTCGGCCGCCTCGACGGAGAAGCCCGCTCCCCGGAAGACGGCGAGCCAGTCGTCCCGGCGGAGCCGGTTGCAGAAGATCTCGCCGCCGAACGAACCGCCGAGGATCTCCGAGAGGGAAAGGTCTCCCCCGTAAAGCGTCGCGCGTTTCTTCCATTCCCCGTCGTCCCACTCGAGGAACTTCAGCGGGTCGGCCGCTCCGTGGTGCTTGAGGTCGATCTCGTGGATCGCGAGGCCGCCGGGCGCCAGGACGCGCCGCATCTCGGCCGCGGTCCCGTCGGGATCGGGCACGTGCTCGAGAGCGGCGACCGAGTAGACGAGGTCGAACCTCTCGTCTCCGAACGGCAGCGCCTCGGACGAGACGCCGCTCCGGTGGTCGATCCGCCCGAGGAGCGCCGCGGCGGACGGAAACGCCTCGAGCGACGGGAACGACGCGACCGCCGAGGCGGGGGCCGCCCAGGCCCTCCACCAGGAAA
>OBLU010005240.1_pt1 | contig 11642 bp, 11 predicted proteins | sample 1518681 | NCBI WGS metagenome assembly OBLU01 (sample SAMEA3539304, study PRJEB22396) | soil metagenome | biome: tundra; feature: field; material: soil | place: USA | collected 2010-05 | depth 0.15 m
GTTCGAAAGGCCGGTCCGAGACCACAACCGCTGCCCGAAATGACTTTTTCTCTAAGAACTTATCCGTAAATAGTGATCGACTAGATTCGGGTGGTTGATTATGTTGTCTAAGGAGAGCAATACGGGCCGAAGATACAGTTCAAGATGCCGCAGATCAAGTCTTGGACAGTGTCAGACGAATTGTGGAGTAAGATTGAGCCGCTGGTTCCACACCGCAAACGAGAAAGAAAGCGGAAGTATCATCGCAAGCCGGGCGGGGGTCGCAAGCCGCTCCCTGCACGGCAGGTTTTCGCGGCCATTGTCTATGTGCTTCGCACCGGTTGCCAATGGAAAGCGCTACCCCGTGAGTATGGCAGCGCGAGTTCCGTGCATGCTTATTTTCAAAGTTGGCAGAGGGAAGGCTTTTTCCTCAAGATATGGCAAGCCGGCCTGGCTGAATACGACGAAATGGAAGGCATTGCCTGGAAGTGGCAGAGCATCGACGGGGCCACGGGAAAGGCCCCGCTGGCGACGGAATGCGCGGGCCCCAACCCCACGGACCGGGGAAAAAAAGGGTCGCAAACGAAGCTTATTAGTCGACGCGCGTGGCATCCCGCTATCACTCGTCGCCAGCGGAGCCAACGTACATGATGTGAAACTGTTGACTATCACCCTGGACAAAATGGTCTGCAAGCGGCCAAAGCCCCGCAAAGGACAGCCACAACGTCTGTGCGCCGACGCCGGATACAACGGCGACCCTGCAACCAAGGCAGTGCTGGCACGCCGCTATCGGCCTCATATCAAGCAGCGGAAAGAAGAAGCAGACGCAAAGCGCCAAAAGCCCGGGTACAAGGCTAGACGATGGGTTGTGGAGCGCACGCACTCTTGGCTGAATCGCTTTCGCAAGCTCCTGGTGAGCTTCGAAAAGACGGAAGCCAGTTTCGTTGCGCTACTAACCCTCGCTGCCGCTTTGATCTGCTGGAGACAGACCATTGTTATTAACGGATAAGATCTAAATAGTCGACGATCAATCGATACTTTATCCTCGGCCGACCCACTGCCTCGGCGATCGCTTCTGCGTCGATGGAGTCGTGCTGGTTCGTTGTCATGTATGGAACAACGAAACGGGCCTTTGAGCTGTCCGGCTTTACCGGATTAGTTCACAGGGTTTTTCATATGAGAAATCCTCAGCGAAAATGCATGATCGGCAGCGACGGTCACAGTGCAAATCAGGAATTTGTCGAAATGTCAGACCTTGCGGGAGTGGTTGATCTAGTAGATGCGAATTTTGCGCTCCTGGATGGTCCCGTCCCTTGTTCGATTGGCACATGGACGAGAAGACCAGATTCAAATTAGCGTTCGGTGAGTATCGAATCTTTCTGTCGATCGACTACGACGAATTATTCAGGAGGGCGGCCAATGATAGAGGAATCATTGTCGAGTGGGTGCCCCCCAATATGAAGGGCGTTAAGGGTGAGACACGAGATTTTCTAACCAAAAACTCGGGCATTATCGCTGGTTCGCCCAACGCTCGTGGCGCGTGGGCTAGTCGTGGCGACGAGCCGAAACAACTCTTTATGTCCGCTTTTTCAATAGATTGAGTTGATGACACCGAAATACTGGTTAGACCTCATGGAGAAGACTGTCAATCGTGCAGGTAAGGGGTTTCATCACCCGCCCCCTCTTGAAACAAGATAGAGAGATGCCCTCTCGCGGACAGGTGTCCAAAATCCTCTCTTCTAAGACCGGGTGGCATATGGCGCGCCTTCCAGAAAAGTTCTAAAATCGTCCATTAGCGCCGACCAGAAACGAACGACACTTTGATGATTTCTGAAAGCCGCCCAGGGAGGAGGGGCAGGTCCCGCAGCGTTGCGGGAACCGGCACAAAGCAGGAACAAACCCGGACGAACCAGCCGCGCGACCTGCTAACCGGATTGGATGACTCGTTTACCTGCCCCGGCTAGCGCGACGACCCGCCGTTAAACAGCCGACTGTATTCCCGAATGTCTCGTGCGCCCGACCCCAGGCCGACGGCACTATCAACCCGCCGCTGAAACGGATCGCTTGACTCTTCGGTGCCCTGTTGAACGGCTTGAGGAACCGGCTCTGGAGCCGGCTGAGAAGGTTCCGGAGGGGGAGCATACGATGCCTGCCGTTCGGTAACGACAGCGACGCGTTCCGGTGTGGCGGCGCCTTCAGCACCCATCAGCGGCTTCAGGGCTTCCACGACTTTTTCAATTCGATCTTTCCTCTGGCGCAACTGCTCGAATCTCCCAAGCAAGTCCGCTAGTTCAGCCTTAGCCTCGTCGAATGCGACGCGATAAACTTCCTGTCTCATGCTCACTCCAGGCGCGTAGTCTAACACGGTTGAAAAAGATCGGGTACGAAAATCTCTTGCAACTCTCCTGCCACCCCGAACCGCACAGCCAGGCGGTTCCGGCCAATACAACTTCTCAGAGTGTAGACTTTTTTCCGGCGGTGAGTTGGACCAGGTGCGTTGCCCTGCGTCTTCAATTGCCCTGGCAGTTGCACCTCGGGGCGATCAAACGGTAGAGCACCCGGCAGGCCTTGGAAGCCTGCCGTTATCCATTCGTCGGTGGCGGGAAACCTTGCTCGCATCACTGAGCTGACGTGCTTTCCTACAGCTCGTTCGCATAGTCGCAGAGTTAGTAGGAGTAAGCCGAGGGGGTTGCTGGAGCCTGCTGAAACGAGAAAGTCGCCGGTTCTGTGGCCTGTTGATTTGCAGGGGCGCTTTTTGCTTCAGCGTTGGCGAAGGGCTTCAGAGCTTCGATGACCTTCTCAATCTTCTCTTTTCTGGCACGCAGTTGCTCAAACTCAACCACAATCTCGGTAAGTTCCGAGTTTGCTTCTTCGAATGCAAAGCGGTAGACCTCTTGTTTCATGTTTCCCTCCAGGCCGGTAGTCTAACATGGTGCAAAATTTGTTGACGCAATTCTTTCTGCAACTTTAATGCTATCTTGTGAGAACTGCTGCTTGCCCTATCTCATCGACCCGGAATTACTGCCATTTCAATGAGAAACTGCCAAGCTATTTCCGCGCTTGCCAGCGTATTCATTACTGAAAACGACAGCCCAACCAGTTACCGAACACCTCGGAGTTATAAGAGCCTGTAATCCAACCGTAACTAAATTCCTCTGTATCGAGTTAGCAGCCGAACGGATGACTATGCGCTTCTGTACATCGATGAGTTATGGCTCGACCGACTCACCCGGTCCAATGCCCACCCCCGGGATCCGAAGGCAGAGCCATGCGCTTGATTTGAACGACGTGTTCGCCTTGGAAAGCCCCCCGTCACTCAACTCTGAACTACAACACGGCTCACCGCACCAAAGCCGCCGCTTCTTACGGCATGCTTTCCCGTTCGCCAGCCGAGGGGCGAAGGTCGATTAAACGGCCGGCGCCATTCCTTCGCGCTTTTGGCTCCATCCCCACAGAACACTTTCAATACGCCGCTGGAAAGGATCCGACGACGGCTCCGCGGCATATTGAACCGGTTCAGGGGCCAGGGTTGTGGAATACTCCACAGCCGCTAGCACGGGTTCGGGGGAGGGCTCTGAGACGCGTTGAACCGGTTCAGCGGCGACTTCCTTCGATTCGTGGATCAGGTAGAGCGACGGATCGGAAACCGGCTGATTCGCAACTGCGTTTTCTGAGTACAGTTCGACGAATGGCTTCAGAGCTTCCACAACCTTCTCGATCTGTTCCTTCTTGAGGCGCAGCCGTTCGAACTGTTCTTGTATGCCCCAGAGTTCAGCGTTCGCTTGTTGGTATGCGGTACGAAAAGTCTCTTCTGTCATGGGTCTCTCCAGAGGCGTAGTCTAGCACGTAACCAAAAAGTGCAATAAGAAAGTACCTTAAAATAGATTACCTAGGTAATAGGATCAAGTATTATCATAAATAGTGTATCTTATTGATACACAATAAGTAAGTCAGAGACTTAAACGTGAGCCAGCACACGAAATCGGCGGAAAACTCAAGATTGTTGGCTTCTCCCGAGAAATTCTTCGAACTCCAATCGGACTTTAGTAACCTCCCCGCCGGCTCATTTTCTACAGCGGAATTGAAGCCATTTCTCACAACGTCGAACGGGAATGCGACGGTTGGCTTCTGGCTCCACATTCAACCCTTCACCCGCTCCCCCTTGTCCGCCGCGGCCGGCTTATCTTCCACCGGTTCAACCCGCACCTTGCTGATCCGGCGGCCATCCATCTCCACCACCGTCAGCCTGCGGCCCTCATAGATCACGCTCTCTCCGCCTTTGGGAATGTGCCCCAGCCGCATCAGCAGGAATCCGGCAAGTGTCTCCACGCCCCCCTCCCGGGGCAGGCTCCACTGCGTCTGCGTCTCCAGGTCGCGCAGATTCACGCCACCGTCCATCAGCAACGCGCCTGAGGCCGTGGTCAGCACCGGCAGCGCCGGGTCATCGAACTCATCTTCCAGTTCACCCGTCAACTGTTCGATGGCATCTTCCGCCGTCACCAGGCCCACCGTCGAGCCATACTCGTCCACCACGATTGCCAGTTGACGGCGGCGCTGCTGAAATTCGCGAATCAGATCAAGGACTGTTTTGGTCTCCGGCACCACCAGAACGTCGCGCATCACCTGGCTCAGTTTCAGTTCCACAAATGCAGGACCGGCTCCGTCAGGCTGTGCCTGCCCCGATGGCGCGCGCTGTGCAGAGGGTCGAAAAAACATCAGCCGCGCCAGGTCCTTGGAGTAGACCACCCCCACGATGTGCTCCGGCCCCCGCGTTTCGTCATAGACCGGCACACGGGAATACTTGCGGTCAATGACGCGGGCGCTGGCTTCTTCCAGCGGCATTCCAGAGGGCAGCGAGAAAATCTGCTGGCGCGGCGTCATGATCTCGCGTATCGGCACATCATCCAGTTCCAATGACCGGTGAACAATCGTCTCCTGGAACCGCGGCAGCACGCCCATCCTGCGGGCAGCCGTAGCAATCAGCTTCAGCTCTTCCGGTGAATGAACCGAAGACCGCTCCGTCATCGGCACATCGAACCCCTTTAGCACCAGGGCAGCGGAGTTCCTCAGCAGGCGCACCGCCGGCCGCGCCAGCTTCATGAAGATCAGCATCGGGGGAGCCACCGCCACCGCTAGAGCCTCGGCCCGCCGCAGCGCCAGCGACTTCGGCACCAGTTCGCCCACCAGCACCTGCATATAAGTAATGAAGGCAAAGCTCAACGCAACCGCCGCCAGGTGCGCATAAACCTGGGCGTGGGGGGGAACCTGGGGTAGCATCTGCATCCATCCGACAAATACGCTGGCGGCCAGCGGCTCGCCGATCCAGCCCAGCGCCAGCGAGCAAAGTGTCACTCCCAATTGCACTGCGGGCAGGAATTCGTCCAACTGGAGCTGCAGACGGCGCACGGTGCGCGCACCCGGAACGCCGGCGGCCATCATTTGCTCAATCCGAGTGTCCCGCACGCTGACCAGGGCAAACTCTGCGGCCACAAAGAATGCGTTGGCCAGAATCAGCATGACCACAGCGACAAACTGCAGCAGGGGCAAACCGTGCATCTCGCCTGTGAGCATAGCATTTAGCCGGTTGGGCGAACCGGCGCAGTCAACGCTTGAAGCTTTAAGCTGGTGCAGATACGGGCTCGCGATCCACAGGCCGGTTGCGGCGAAGCCGGTACCCATGAACATTTGTCTTCGCGTGATTCCTCTGGAACCAAGCCGCGTCCAACTGCGTATGAACAGGCAGCGGAGAACCGCACCAGGTTGCCGCTCGATGCGATTCTCGTTTTTTCATCGATTCATTCCATCATTTGAGAGCGCTGGCTCTCTGCACGCTTTCGGGAGGTAGTTCGTGGCAGCGTCGCGCAAGAGCAAACGGTTCTGGATCTGGCTAGGCATCGGCGGGTTGCTGGTTGTCATGGTGTTGGGAATCATGGCGGCACGCATGGTAAAGGGTACGCAGATCGATCCCAACCGGCTGGCCAAGGTGCAGCGTGGCGACGTCGCGCGATCCGTGGTGGCCACAGGCAAAATCCAACCCATCACCAAGGTTGAGGTCAAATCCAAGGCCTCCGGCATCGTTGAAAAACTCTACGTGGACATCAATAACCGAGTCCACAAGGGCCAGCAGCTGGCTCAGCTCGACCAGCAGGAGATTCAGGCGCAGGTTGAGGCGCAGCGCGCTCAACTTGCTGCCGCCGAAGCCAACGTCGGCACCTACCAGGCCAATATTGAGCAGGACCAAGTGAATGCCGCCGCTCCTGACCTGCCCATGTACAAGGCCACGCTGGACCGCAATCTTGAAATGCAAAAGGAAGGCGTAGTCAGCCGCCAGGCTTTTGACGACGCCAACCGCGATTACCTTGCCGCGCTCAATAAGCGTGACTCGGCAAAGGCGCAGATCGGCGTGGACAACGCGAAGTTGAAGCAGGCCCGTGCGCAGGTAATGCAAAGCCAGGCCAGCCTCAAGCAGCTAGAGGAGCAGAACAGCTACACCACCATCGTCGCGCCCATGGACGGTGTCATCCTGTCGCGTGACGTGGAGATCGGCGACGCAGTCAGCTCCATTCTGGTGCTGGGCTCAACCGCCACTCTGGTAATGACCGAGGGCGACGTCAACGAGGTCTACGTGCAGGGCAAGGTGGACGAAGCCGACATCGCGCACGTCTACATGGGCCAGCCGGCACGCATCAAGGTCGAAAGCTTCCGGGACCGCACCTTTAATGGCAAAGTGACTAAAATCGCTCCCCTTGGCGTCGAAAAAGACAATGTCACCACTTTTGAGGTCCGCGTTTCTATCGACAACCCCGGCGGCGAACTGAAAGCCAACATGACCGCCAACGCCGAGATTCTGCTGGACGAACATAAAGGTGTGCTGACCGTGCCGGAGAACGCCGTCACCTACGACAACCAGAAGAACTCGTTCGTTGACGTTCCCGACAAGTCACAGAAAGAGGGACAGCGCAAAGTCCCGGTCAAGGTTGGGCTCTCCAATGGATCCGTCACTGAGATCGTGAGCGGATTGAAAGAAGGCGACCAGGTCGTGCTGCAGCAATAACCCGCAGCGCGACAAGTCACATTGCCCAAGTGAGAGATGAAAAAACAAAGTTCAGTGTTCGCGCACGCACGGCACTGTTCACAAGCGGACACCAGCAGCGGCTGAGATACGTGAGAGAAACTTCTAACGTACTGAATTCATGTGGTCCGCGAAAAATCGGCCTTTGGCAGGTTAGGTGCAATCAAACGAGCGGCAAGGACTGATTCCTGATCCCTGCTCGCTGTTCACTGACCACTGTTCACTCTCCCCTTTTCACGAAACGAGGAACACGATGAAGCATCTTCTGGTAGCAGCAGCGGCCCTGGCAATCGCAGCCCTCCCCGCGCTTGCCAATGAGGCCACCTTCGACCGCAACCTCTCCGTCAACGGGCGCGTCGACTTGTCCGTTTCAACCGGCTCCGGCCACATCCATCTGACCCAAGGTTCGGGAAACCAGGTGCATATTTCCGGCCGCGTCAAATCCAGCTGGGAAGGCAATGACGAACGCGTCCGCCAGATCGCGGCCAACCCGCCCATCGAGCAGACCGGCAACATCATCCGCATTGGTGCGCACCACGAGAACTACCACAACATCAGCATCGACTACGAGATCGAGGCTCCAGCGAACGTCTTTCTCGAAGCCGGCTCGGGCTCAGGCGACATCACCGATGACGGCATTGGCGACACCGCCAAACTCTCCACTGGTTCGGGCAGTATTCACGCCACCGGCCTCCACGGCGGATTTACGGTAAACACCGGCTCCGGCGACATCTATGTCGAACAGAGCAGCGGCACGGGCGACGTGAAGGCCCAAACCGGCTCCGGAACCATCGAACTGCGCGGCTTGCATGGTGGCCTGCGCGCCGGTACCGGCTCAGGCGATATCAAGGTCACCGGCTCCCCGACCGATTTCTGGCATCTTGAGACCGGCTCTGGCACCGTCGAATTCTGGCCCGGGTCGGCAGGCTTAGCGCTGGACGCATCCACCGGGTCCGGTACCGTTCACACCGACCGCGAAATGCTCACGCAAGGTTCGACCGATCGCCACCACGTCACGGGCAAAATCAATGGCGGCGGCCCTACTGTGCGCATCGAAACCGGTTCAGGCGACGTCCGCGTCCATTAGTTTCCGTGCCCCATCCTTGAATCGTTTTCTGATTCAAGGGTGGGAAACCGCAAATCCCAATCGGCGCGTCTTGAAAAGGCGCCTCCCACAAGTTATTTCCTCAGGCGAGGCAGCAAGCACCACTCCTGGGACGCCTCGCCTGTTCTTTTTCCCTCCCCCAACCTTTCCCTCCCCCAACTCCTGGGTCGCGCCCTCTAATCGGCCGCGCGATTCAAGGCCGCCACCCGAAAATACGGCTTTGTCTTCTCCGCCGGGTCCATTGTGAATTCCTGCTCCGTCTTCGCCGCATCGTAATCCCGCCAAAGCCAGATCATCTCCGCCGGAAATTCCGCCGCCCCGCCTCCCGAATTATGCGTTCCCTTCCCGAAGCTCAGGTGGAAGTCGTATTGCATCCCTTTCAGCGAATTGGCCATCTGGATGTTCCCCAGCGGCCAGCTTCCGTAACTGCGGAAGCCGAAATGATCAATCTCCTCGTCGTTCGCCCCGTCCTCGAGCCACACGCGCAGGTTCCGCTTCGGTTCGCGCAGCACTTTCTCCGGGTAATCCTGCCCGCCGTCCGGATTGGCCGGATTCTCCTTCCATTGAATTGACGTGAAGCTCCCAATCCAGCTGATCACGCGGCTAAACAGATCCGGCATCTGCCACGCCGCGTTAAAGCTGCAAATTCCGCCCGACGACCCGCCCGTAATGGCGTGGCTGTAAGCATCTGTGCGCAGGTTGTATTTTGCGGCTACATCGGGCAGAATCTCGTCCCGCAAAAAACGCGCATAGCGGTCGCTCACCGTGTCATACAGAGTGCTGCGCATCGAGTCTTGCAGCGTGCGACGCCATTTCTCCGAGTACCCCTTCACAAAGTCATATGTCGGCGTGCCCGGCGAGTCCGCAATGTCTCCGGGATTGATAAACACGCAGATCACCACCGGAATTTTCTTCTCTGCGATCAGGTTGTCGATCACGTTCAGCGCGGGATTTTTGCCGTTGCGATCCAGATAGCCCTCGCCATCCTGAAACACCATCAGCGCCGCGGGCGTCTTTGGGTCGTACTCCGACGGAACGTAAATCCAGTAATCGCTCTTCATCCCGTCGTAAATCTTGCTGGTGTGCGTGATTTTTTCTGACAAGGTGCCGGTGGGCACGCCCGGTTCGAAATAGGAGAGTGGCCCAAACGCAGGCACATCCAAACTGCCGCCGAATTGAACCCCATTCACGATGTAGTGATACTGATGCAGCTTGCCCACCGGTTCGATATGCGCAACGGCATACCAGATGCGAGAACCCGATCCCTCCCCCGGAAGCGCTTCCATCAACGGCCCCGCGGCCTCATCGATTACCAGCGACGGCGCCGCGTCCGCTTCCAGCGCAAAGAAAAACTCCGATCCCCGCCCAACCCACGCCGTTCCGGCCTTCAATTGCTTCGCGTCAAATGTGCTTTCAATTCCTGCGCGCAGGTCCGGGTTCTGAGTTTTGGCAAGCGCAATGAATTCCGGCGCGGAAAGCTTGTCCGCGCACCATACCGCCGGACAAACAGTTAGTAACAACACACCACAAGCAACAGTGAAACGAAGGAGTGAGCGCATGCGCAGCATCCTACATCATCCTCATATAGGGGCGGATCCTCATTGCCCGCACTGTTTGCAAAGGCAACGCCCGCAGTCTAGAGTGGTCAGGTTGTGCCGCAGCCTCCGCGAATTCCGTGCAGGCGCGCCACAGATCGTTTCGTCAGGATTCCCAATGACCCCAAGGGCTCGCTCTCCTCTCCACGCCGTTGCCGCCTCTGTCGCTTTCACTGCCGTGCTTTCGCTTCCCAAGATGATTCACGCGCAGTCCATTCAACTCGCGCCCGGCAAGATGCCTGCTATCGGCACAGTGGATGAGCGCTACCAGTCTTACAACATTGAAATGCTTGAGGTCACCGGTGGCCGATTCTGGGCTCCCTATAAAGCACAACCTGCCGCGCCGGCCGACACCGCGCAACCCGCGCCCGGCGGCATGCCCGCCTCGCTCTATCGCTACCGCGCTCCCATCGACCTCTCCAATCCACTCCTCCGCAAGCTGGCCGCGGCGCTTGGTCCAGCCTATCTTCGAGTCAGCGGAACCTGGGCTAACTCAACCTACTTTCACGATTCAGACGGCTCCGCCCCCGCCACTCCCCCCGCAGGCTTCAATGGAGTGCTGACGCGTCAGCAATGGCGCGGCGTGATTGATTTTTCGCACGCCGTCGATGCAAAGATCGTAACTTCATTTGCGATAAGTCCCGGAGTTAGAGATACCAACGGCGTATGGACACCGATAGAAGCCACCAAGTTTCTGAGTTACACAAGAAGCATTGGTGGAAGCATCGCCGCGGCAGAAATGTTCAACGAGCCGACCTTTGCCTCCATGGGGGGCGCCCCCAAAGGTTACGACGCGGAAACCTATGCCCGCGACTTTCACGCATTTCATGCTTTTATCCAGCAGGCCGATCCCGGCCTCACGGTGCTCGGCCCCGGCGGCGTCGGCGAGGCTGGTTCCCTCGGGCCCGTCACCGGCATGCGCCTGGTCAAGTCAGAAGACATCCTCAAGGACGAAGGCCCGGGCATCGACGCCTTCTCGTATCACTTTTATGGCGGCGTCTCCAAACGCTGCACGATGATGGGCGCAGCATCCCAAACCTCGCCCGAAACCGCTCTGTCCAACGAATGGCTCTCGCGCACCAACCGCGACGAAGCCTTCTACGCCGACCTCCGCGATCAGTATGCCCCAGGCAAGCCGCTTTGGCTCACTGAAACCGGCGAGACCGCGTGCGGCGGCAATCCGTGGGCCTCCGACTTCATTGACAGCTTTCGCTACCTCAACCAGCTCGGCACACTGGCCAAACACGGCGTCAAAGTCGTCATCCACAACACCCTGGCCGCCAGTGACTATGCGCTCATCGATGAGTCCACGCTGACGCCGCGGCCCAATTACTGGTCCGCCGTCCTGTGGCGCCGGCTGATGGGGACAACTGTGCTCGATGCCGGTGCTTCGTCCGCACCGGGCCTTCATCTTTATGCACAGTGTCTGCGCGGGCGCCCAGGCGGCGTCGCGCTAGTGGCCATCAACGCGGACAAAACAAACACGCGCGAACTCACGCTGCCCACCACCTCCAGCCGCTACACTCTCACCTCTACAGATCTGCTCACGCCCACCGTAATGCTCAATGGTGTTGAATTGAAGCTCACCGCCAACGGCGGTCTTCCGCCGCTCGACGGCGCGCCTGAAAAAGCAGGGAAAGCATCGCTCAGACCGGCGAGCATCACGTTCTTCGCCATCCCAGAGGCCCACAACCACGCCTGCCTGATCCCTATTCCCCGTCCCCCGTCCCTGTAAACTGTACCCATGATTCGTGTCTTCCGCCCGCTCCCAGTCGAGTCTTTAAAGCTGCTGGTCTTCGACCTCGACGGCACCCTGATCGATTCGGCGCAGGACCTCTGCAACAGCGTGAATGCCACGCTCGCCCACGTGCACCGCCCGCCGCTGCCCGAC
>OBLU010005241.1_pt1 | contig 11640 bp, 9 predicted proteins | sample 1518681 | NCBI WGS metagenome assembly OBLU01 (sample SAMEA3539304, study PRJEB22396) | soil metagenome | biome: tundra; feature: field; material: soil | place: USA | collected 2010-05 | depth 0.15 m
GGCTTCACCATGGTGGAGATTTCGTTCTTCGCCAAGATCGGCAAGATGACGCCGCGTGAAGTTCTGGTTCGGTTGAAAGAAGCGGGGCTCGACTCGATGCCGGGCGGCGGGGCGGAGATATTCTCCGACCGGGTGCGGCACATCATTTGCGACCACAAGATTGACGGCAACGACTGGCTCAACATCGCACGCACCGCGCACGAAGTGGGCCTGAAGTCGAACGCGACCATGCTCTATGGTCACATCGAGCATGACGAAGACCGGGTCGATCACTTATTGAAGCTGCGCGCCCTGCAGGACGACACGCATGGATTCCAGACATTTATTCCGCTGGCGTTTCATCCGGACAACACGCCGCTGCAACACCTGCCGAAGACCACCGGCATGCTCGACCTGAAACAGATCGCGGTGTCGCGATTGGTGCTCGACAACTTTCCGCACATCAAGTCGTACTGGCAGATGATGACGCCGAAGATCGCGCAGATATCGCTGCGCTTCGGTGCCGACGACATCGACGGCACGGTGATCGAGGAGAAGATTTACCACGACGCAGGCGCGACCACGCCGCAGGGACTCAGCCGGCAGGAATTGATTCGTCTGATTACCGAGGCCGGCCGCGTGCCCTCCGAGCGCGACACGCTGTATCGCCCTGTCACGCGGACCGAAACCACCGTGACCGTGGCGATCTAACCGAACTATTTCTGTTCCGGCTTCAGCTTTCTTCCACCCGGCATCGGAGGCCAGCCTAACGACGCTCCCTGAAACAGGGGTGTTGCCTTCTCGTAGCGCTTGCCCTTGTCGTCATGCACCGCGAAGCGCCGCGGATGCTCGGGCGGTCCCGCCCACAAAGACACGCTGGCGTATGCGCCATCGTTGCGCAGAATGTAATAGGTCATATCTATGTACTGCAGCTTGTGCATGTCGCCGTTGTAGTTGCGGACGATGCGCTTGAGCGCGTCCATGCCGGCGTCCTCAGGCGACATGCCGTGGCGCATGTTCTCGACAATGGTGTGGCCACCGCAGACCTTGATGTTCTCTTCGCCGTTGCCGGTCGCGCCCGCCGCGCCCACATCCTGGTCGCAATAGCAGCCGGCGCCGATGATGGGCGAGTCGCCCGCGCGTCCGGCGATCTTCCACGCGAGTCCGCTCGTGGTAGTCGCGCTCGACATCTCACCTTTTTCGTTGACCGACGAGCAATTTATGGTTCCCGTGGGAGGTTTGAGCACCCGCTCAATGGCGGCCATGCGGAACTCGGGCTCGATGCCGATCTTAGCGGCGAGCTTCTCCATTTTCTCGATGAGTTGTTGTTGCAGATCGGTGACGTCGCCGCCGGTGTCGGGAAACTTGAAGTTTGGACTGGCGAGTCCGGGGCCCCACCAGTCGTCGGTGGACATGGTTTCGCGCCACAGTTGCCAGGTCTTGCGCGAGCGCTCGGTGAGCAGGTTTTCCTTGGGGAAGCCCATCAGCAGGCCGAACTTCGATGCGCCTTCGCCTACCAGCATCACGTGGCCGGTGTGCTCCATCACGGTCTTCGCCAGCAAAGACACATTCTTGATGTCGCGTACTCCTGCGACCGATCCAGCCATGCGAGTTGGTCCGTGCATGCAGCAGGCATCAAGCTCGACCACGCAGTCTTCATTCGGAAGGCCGCCGAGTCCGACGCTGTCGTCATTGGGATCGTCTTCCGGACCAGTGATGACTTGGTTGATGGCATCCAAGGTATCGCCGCCGCTGGTCAGCATCGCATAGCCTCGGTCGAGATAGTTGTAGCCGTTGGCAGCGCAGATGATGACCGGAGACTTGGGCTTGGGTCCGGGAGCAGGTGCCTTGTATCCCGGAGCTTGCTGTGTGGCCTGCAAATCGAGAGCGAGGGAAGCCGAACCGAGTGCGGTGGTAGCGATGAATCCGCGACGCGTGAGTTTCATGAATTCTCCGAAGACAAGGCGAAAGGCAGGATAGCACGGCCGAAATTCGAACCCCACAATTGCCAACTGCAGGCAATTGTAGGCCACCGTCGCTACTTCGGGAACAGCGGGTCTGTTGAGAGCATGTGTATGAAGTATTCTGCTTTCCACGCGGGATTGATGCGGTCGAGCAACAAGGCCTCCGCTGCTCCGAAAGAGTAAAACACTTCGCGTTTCGATTGGGCGATGTCGATGTGTCTCAGTTCGTCGAGGGTACGCGCTCGGGCGGTCAGGGCGTACGTACTGAAGGGGGTGAAGTCAGGCAAAGCCGCATAACCGGCGGAAGGCTGATAATCGGCGGCGGCCTCGGCGGCTTTGATCTGGGCGTAGCGGGCGACGCCTTCCTGCCAAAGCTGGAAGCTGAAATATTTGTGATCGTCAGGAAGAAACTGGGCGAAGAACCGCTGGCGGTCCTTCAAGTACTGTTTCGTGAGCCGCTCAAACTTCTGCGGGTCAACTTCGTTCAACGCGTTTAGCAGTGAGTCCCGTAGAAGCTCGAACGACTTCGCAAAATCGGGGTCGTCGTAGGGGAAGGAATAGTCGAGCATCCACCCGCCGGTGGTGTCGCCGTGGCTGAGGCCGAGACCCTTTACTGCTTCGAAGTAGCCGGGTTGGCCATACTGCAACTGGTGGAAGTGCTCGTGCATTACTGCGATGAGCCACGGCGTACTGGTTTTGCTGGACGTGTTCGCGGGTTCTCCGATGATGATCACCGATGGCGGACCGAAGGCCGGAAATGTGGCCAGCAGGTTGGTGGGGAACTGACGCGGACGGGCGTAAGAGTCGCCGACTTTCTGGAAGTCCTTGGGCGGAGCGTCATAGTGGGTCAGATATTCGGTGTCGGTTGTGACCAGTAAGACGGGCGCGGGAGTCTTGCTCCAATCGGGCCAGACCTTGTCCTGAATTTGCGCCGCAAGGCGATAGAACTCGGCGACGCGAACCGCGTCGGCGGCGGGAAGAGGCTTGAGGGCCTCGGCGAAGACGGTGGTCGAGAGTAAAAGGGCGGTAAGTAGGGATCGCATCGTGGACAGAGACGGGAGAAGCCCGAGGTGGTTAGTATCCCACCCTTTCCCAAAAGAAGGGAAAGGATGGGGCACCCACGATGTTTGGTTGGTGTGACGGGAAGACCCACACAATCCAAAATCGGGATTGTGTGGGGCAGACGATAACGGCTCTCACACCGCGACCTTGGCGGGTGTGTTCTGGTCAGCGCGGAAGCGGAGCTGGGCCGCTATCCGGCCTATCTTGTCGAATTGCTCGTCGTCGCCGATGTACACGATCTCCAGTCCATTGCGAATGGCGTGTCCGACAATCGCGTCGCCGAGATCAGCGAGTTCGGTGTTGGGATTGCCGCACATGAGGCAATCGGGGGCCATGTGGTAGTCCATGTGACCGCAGTGGTAGCACTTCACGCCGGGCGCAACGAAGCTCGCAGCCAGCATCAGCGTCTGGACCTCTCCGGCTTCGAGGGAACGCAGCACCCGGCGCAATCCGATGGCGCCGCGCCCGTTGCGATGGGCCTCGCCAATCACGTCGGCGATCAGCGACTGCTTGCGCTCGTCATCGTGCTTCTGTAGAAGTTCGATAGCCGCCTGACGCACCTGTTCGTCGGTGGCCTGCCTGGGGTCGATGCGGAAGTGACCGACCAGGCGCTGCCGGGAGTAGGGGTGTAGATGGGGAAGGAACTCAGACCAGACATCATCGTGACAGCCGATCAGCAGCTTTTCGCCTCCGCCGTGCTCGACGTGCCCGGTGATGGCGTCGGCGACGATTTTGAAATGCTGCATGGTTTCGTTCATCACGCGGCGCTCGACGTGGCCGGCATCGTAGCCGCCCCATCCGTCGCTGCGGCCGCGGCGAGTTAGCTCGTTGATAAAGTCGAGCTTCTCGACGATGGCGCCGTCGGCGATCTCGAAGACCCTCGCCTTGGTGCGATCGACCAGCACCACGCAGGCATGCTGCAGGCCATCGAAGATCGCGGCCAGCGGCTTCAGGTGGAAGCGCTGGTTGAGAATCAGGTTCGTATTAGGCAAGGTGGCGGGCAGTTCAAACTCGCGCCAGATGCCCTGGGCAGCACAGGCAAAGACAGCCTTGCCATGTTGGCCGTTGTTGCGCAGCGCCTCGGTCATGTCGAGGATGCGCCGCAGGTCGGGAACGGCGGGTTTTTGCTTGCTTCCTTTCTTCTCCGTCTCGCGGAGCGCGTTGCTGACCAGGTCCTTTAAGAGGATGGTTTCGTCACGGTGCGAGCGGTTGGTTGGCGTCGTGGGCTGATAGTAAAACGTTACCGCGCAGCCCTCCGGCGAATGGAAATTAGCGAGGTCACGGATGTCATCTTTCGTGATCATTCCGGTTCTCCTGGGTGGGTTCTTGTTTCATGGTTCGGAGGGACCGCAGGAAAGCGGCCCCTTCAGGTGCTATGGGTATACTCCACATGCTTGGTTTTGAAAAGGTCCTGGATGGGCAAGGCGCGTTGCAGATGCAGGCGGGCCTTGCGAATGGATGCGTGCACCTCCTCCAGCGTGTGGTTGGTGATGGCGGCAATTTCTTCCGGGTTAAAACCCTCGACCGCATGGAGGATGAAGATCTCGCGGTCGGGACGCCCGGCATCGCGCAGCGCGAGTTGCACCAGGGTGATCAACTCCCGTCGCGACGCCATTTGTTCCGGATTGCCAGCGTGGCCGTCGGCAATGAAGTCCTCTTCGAGAAGCCTCTCGTCAGGCTGATGAAACTGCAGCCGGGCTTCGTCACTGGCCAGGACATTTTGGGTGCCGTGGCTGCGGTCGAGCGGGACGTCGATTCCGTCGCCATCGCTGGCCGACATGCGGTCGATGGCCTCGCTGGCCAGGCGGTAGAGCCAGGGCTCGAGCTTGATGCGCTCGGGCTTCTCCAGTTCATCGCCCAACGCGGTGGCGATGGCTTCGGCCACCACATCTTCGGGCGCGACCTGATCGGGAAGCAATTCGCCCAGGCTTTCGCGATAGGCGATCTGGCGCTCGACGAAGCGCTCCAAGCGTGGCAAGTTCACATCGATGTAGCTGGCGATGTCGAGCGACGAAACTGGCTCGAGCCGGACGGCTGCGACCGTGTCCTCGAAGGGGACAGTCCCGACGCCGGGGTCTTCAGCGCCACGGCGGCGGACCCACTTGTGTTTGCTGCGCAGCACTTGCTTGTGGCGTTTGAGCTGCTCGATTAGCGCATCGAATGCGGCCCGGATCGCCGCAGCCGCAGTCGCGCTCTTTTCCTGCGTCGCCATCTGCCCGGAAGGCAAGCGCAGGTTGAGCGATACGACGAAGCCCTCCCGCGCCGAGTTTTCTTCGACGATTCCTTTGACATGCACCAGCTCGGGACGAAACACCTGCAGGTGCTTGCTCAGTTTTTCCAGTTGATGTTGGGTTTGTTTTTCGAGGTCGGCAGTTTTGCAAATCTTGTAACTAAAATGAACGTTCATGAAAGGTTCTCCGGAGGAAAAGCTCCAACCGTAGTTACCTTGCTCCGGGCTCAGTTTACTCCTGTTGGGAAACAGTTAAGCGAGAAATGATTGGCGGGACGGCTCGAAGGACCAGAGTGGAATGGAAAAAATACCCGTCCCAAAACTGACTGGAAATCATCTGTGACCAATCAAAAGGCCCTCTCGCGGGAGGGCCTCTTGGCGCAAATAATCAGCTTTACTGTTACGGGATGCGAACCTTTGCGTCCGGATTATTGCTAACGTGAATGCTCTCGATGAATCGCACTTTACGGTTCTGAAGTTTCATCACCAGCGAGGAAGTACGCACGCCGTCGCCGAAGAAGCGCACACCCCTAAGCAGCGGCCCGTCGGTGACTCCAGTGGCAGCGAAGACAATGTTCTTGCCCGGCGCCAGTTCGTCGGCGGTGTAGAAGCGCTTGGGGTCCTTAATGCCCATGTCGGGCATACGCTCGGCCTGCTCCGGGGTGTAGCCGGTGAGGCGGCCGACCATATAGCCATTGAGGCATCGGATCGCGGCAGCGGTGATCACGCCTTCGGGAGCGCCACCGATGCCCATCACGGCGTGAACGCCCGAGCCGAGCATGCCGGCGGCGATACCGGGCGACAAGTCACCGTCCGAGATCAATCGAATGCGAGCGCCCGCGCGGCGGATGTCTGCGATCAACTTCTCGTGACGTGGCCTTTCGAGGATGATGATGACCAGGTCTTCGACTTTGCGGCCCAGAACTTTCGCGATCACCTTGAGGTTATGACCGACCGGCGCCTCGAGATCGACCACGCCCTTGCACGATGGACCGACGACAATCTTTTCCATGTAACAGTCGGGAGCATGCAGCAGGCCGTTTTTCTCCGAGGCGGCCAGAACAGTGATGGCGCCGGGAGATCCGGTGGCGCACAAATTGGTGCCTTCGAGCGGATCAACAGCGATGTCCACTTCCGGATAGTTGCCACCGTCGTGCTTTCCGACCTTCTCGCCGATGTACAGCATAGGGGCTTCGTCGCGCTCACCCTCGCCGATGACGATGGTGCCGTTCATGGGAACTGAGTCCATTACGGAGCGCATGGCCGCGGTTGCCACCTGGTCGGCAAGCTTGCGTTCGCCCTGGCCCATCGTCTTGGCGGAGGCGATAGCGGCCTCCTCCACGACGCGGAGAAATTCCAGCGCCAGGTCAGCTTCGAAATTCGTTCGCGGAGAATATTTATTGTTAGCGGTGGTCGGTTTCAGTGCAGGTCGAACCTTGGTAGCCATGTGGTCTCCCTAGAGTTCGCGGCTTGCCGGGGCGGGTCAGCGGTCGCTGGGAATTTGACGCAAGAGAGCTAGAGGGGCGGTTACGCTCCTCGATCCAGCCCAAATCTAAAGGATACACAAATATCGGCGGCTGAGCGCCAGCGAAATTTCGTCATTCCTGCGGAACCGACTTCAAGGCCCGCGCCAAGCCTACTGCGGAGGAAACCGAATACGCGCGGTCATAGATATTGGGGTATAGTGCTCCTCGCACTCGCCGTCGAGACACGGCGGCAAGATTGCAGGCAGAAGCGAAGAGGCATCCGGAGGATTTATGACTTCAGCCATTCAACAGTCGGTGGAGTTCGCCGCCCCAGTCGAGACGCTCTATGAACTGTACATGGATTCGAAGCAGCACTCGCTGGCGACTGGCGCTCCCGCCAAAGTGAGCCGCAAGGCGGGTGGCGCGTTCACCGCCTTCGACGGGCAACTCAGGGGCAAAAACCTTCTCGTCGTTCCCGGGCAGATGATCGTGCAAACCTGGCGAGCAGAGGGCTGGAAGAAGACCGATCCCGATTCGATTCTGGTGATCCGCTTCAGCAAGACGAAAACCGGCGGACGAGTCGATCTGGTGCATGTCAATGTCCCCGAGTACGACCACCAAGGCGTAACCGACGGCTGGCGCCATTATTACTGGGAGCCGTGGCAGGTGTACCTGGAAGCGGTCAGCCTGAAGAAAGCAGCGGGACGCGCGAAGCGGAAAAGCCGGTAACCTGCCTTCCGGCGCCACCAGCAGCAGTGGTACCACCGTGTACATCAACACCAACAAGCAACTCGGGACTCTGACCTCGTCCCGCCGTTTCAAGGACAACATCCAGGACATGGGAACGGCCAGCAGCAAGCTGTTCCAGTTACGCCCAGTGACCTTCAACTACAAGCCGCAATTCGACGATGGCTCGCACCTATTGCAGTATGGCTTGATCGCCGAGGAGGTGGCCAAGGTCTATCCCGACATGATGGTGTACGACAAAGACGGCCAGCCCTATACGGTGCGCTACCAGGTGCTGGCTCCCATGCTGCTCAATGAACTGCAGAAGCAGAACGCGGTGGTTGCAGCGCAGCAGGACGTGCTCCAGACCCAGCAACAACGGGCCGACCAGCAGCAAGGCCAGATCCAAACTTTACAGCGCCAGAACGAAGAGATGCAGCAGCGGCTCTCGCGACTGGAAACCCTTCTCGTGGACCGTGCCCAATAGTTGGAACCTAACCGCAAATAAAAACTCCCCGCGAGGAAGCCGGCACAGGGCCGGTTCCTCGCGGGGAGTTGAATTTGTCCGCTGTCGCGGACGATTACAGTTTGCGACGCAGCGCGCCAAATAGCGCAATCGCGCCGGTGCCAAGCAGCATCATGCTGCCGGGTTCGGGCACGGCGTAGATCTGGAACGACGCTACGTTGCTGATGGGATTCAGCGCATTTCCGTCGCTACCGCCCAGGATCTGGAAGTACCCGTTGTAGTATCCGAGCGGCGTGGTGGATGGAATGGAAACCGTGAACAGCACCCCGGTGTAGACGTCGCCGGGATTCATGCTCAGCGGAAAGCTGAAGAACCCGGTGTCATCCACAGCCAGGGGCGAATCGACATTGAAGCTGTCGCCGTTCAGAAAGATGGCGGCAGTGTTGGTGGACGGGGCTGATACGGTCGCGGTGAAGGACACCGTCGAGCCGAAAGAGCCGATCTGATTTGGCGCCGCCAGGGTCAGGGTGATGGAGTCCGCAGCGGCGGGCACTGACAGCAGCAGGGCCGCTGTCAGCACCAGCATGGAGAGAGTAAGAACCAGTTTTCTATTCATCTTTTCATTTTCCTTAAGTAATGTGGCTCGTGAAACTACGGCAAGGTTGCCCTAATGCTGGCTCCGAATGATCCGCTCGTCGGACAAGCACTATAGGTTCCGGTGTACTTCTCGGCGACGACAGATCCGGAGGTTCCCGCGCTCGACGGGAAAGTAACCGTCGTAGTCACGAAACCGCCGCCCGGAATGATGTTTCCGAGGGACTGGGGAAGTGGCGTGCCGCTGGGGACGCCAAGAGTGGCGGCCGTCAACTTCACGTTTTGCGCAGTTCCCGCGCCATTGTTCACGACAGACACGGTGGCCTGATACGAACCGTTGCCTAGTTTTACCAGGCTAGCAGTCGTAGTCAGCTGCACCGTTCCGCACACGATCTGCTGCGGGTTGACGGTGGTTACATCGTTGGAGGTGTTCGGGCTTGCCGAGCCACCGCCGCTGACGGTCGCCGAATTGGTCACCTGCGCTGGCGTGTTGCTGGCCAGATTGACGGTAACCGTAATCGTGGGATAGCTCGAGCCAGCCGCGATATTGTCGGTCCGGGTGCAGGTCAACGTTCCCAACGTACAGGTCCATCCCGTTCCACTGATGCCGGTAGCCACCAGGTACGGAGAGGGCAGGGTGTCGGTCACGGTAACTGTGCCGAAGGTGTAGCCAGGACCGTTATTGGTCACCGCGAGCGAGTAGGTTGCTCCGACCTGGCCCTGGGTGAAGTTGCCAGAGTGCGATTTGAGGATCGCGACTACAGGCAGCAGCGGAGTGCAGCTCGGGTACTTGAAAGCCACGATCTGCGTCTGATGGTTGCCCAGGCTGCCGTTGGCCTGGCTGTTGTAGTACTCGTTGGTGTGCCAGAAGGTGCAATCGTCGGTCGGGTCAACATTCATCGAGCTGTAGTCTCCCCAACGATGGCAGACTGCTCCACCGCAATTGAAGACTCCCGAGCCTTGGCCTGCGACCAATGTGGTTTCGCCCTGAGGCAATGTGCCCAGAGTGTCGGTTGCCAGGCGTCCGGCAGCGGCCATGCTGGGGTAGTTGGGGCTCGAGGCGTTGGATGTGCTGTAGGCCAGCGCCATGTTGCCGCCATTATCGACCGCGAGACTTCCCATCCAGCGGAAGAGCGTGGTATCTGGCCGGAAGATCTGCTGCTGGACAATGGGAGTATGGACCGTGGCGCCAGTGACGTCGATCTGGCCCCACTGCGGAGAGGTGTTCGAGCCGCTGACGCGGGTGGTGTGGTTGACCCACAGCGACTCAACGCCGCCAATCTGGCGATACTGCACGCGTTGCATGAGGCGGTTGCCGAGGCTGTCCAGGGTATTTGAGCTGGTCGCCGGCGGCGGCTGTGGAACGATGTTGCTGCTGACACCGTTGTAAGTCGCGTGGGAGACCGCGGTTGCTGCGGCGATGGTGCCACCGCTGTTGCAGGCGCCAGCAGTGATGGTTCTCACGTTGAAGGCGTTTGAGGTGCTCGACTCCGTGACGAAGTATTCGTGGGTCGAGGGCGACGGCAGGTTACTGCCCTTGCCCAGCATTTCAGCCGGTTCATAGCCGAAGTTGGCATTTCCAGACAGGTAGCCGAGCGTCCAGTTAACCGAACCCCCGCTGTACATCTGGCTCTTGTTGAAGCCGGCGAAGATACCTCCGTTAAAGGAACCGGCATTGAGGTAACCGTTGGCGCCCATGTAAAGGCAACCATCGTTCCACATGCCGAACTTGGGGTAATCGTTCAATGTGTTGGTGGGTACCGGAGCCTGGTCGATACGGAAGGCATAGAGGTACCAGCCGCCTGCCACCGGATCGCCGGTCTTGGATACGGCGATACATTCCATATATGGCGCTACCGGATTCCCGCTGACGATGTTGAAGCCGAGGTTGGCTAAAATCCAGCGGTCGGCGGTCTGATCGTACTGCACGATCGGATCACCATAAGGATCTGTGGTGCAAGGCGTGCTGCCGGCACCGGCCCAAAGCGAAACCTCGGTGAACGCAGCTAGACGATTGCCAGTGGCCTTGTCATAGATCGCGTAAGACTCGTTGATGCCTTCGATGTAGTGGTTCAAGCCCACATCGCCGTTGGTGTCAGGCGGATGTCCTGATCCGCACTGGCCGCCCACGCAATAGTTGTCGAGATAGCTCATGCCAGCGAAGTTCGCGGTCAAAGCCGGCATGGGGCCGAGTGGCGTAGCCGCCAGCGCAGTCGGGCTCTTCAGAGGGAGATCGTTGTGAACGTAGTCCAGAGGATCCACGAGCTCTATCTCGGGATGCTCGCGCGACGGGATCTGCGGCAAGTCGCGGACGTCGCCGTTGAATTCGCCGACCGGTTCGACTTTCTGAACCCGAACCATCGGATACGTCTTGAGTTCGTCCGCCGGATTGGGTGGGCCCAGTGTCACGGCGGCATGGGTTTGCGTGGCCTTGCTGCTGCCGGAAGAAGTACCGTGGCTCCCGGACGGCGCTGTCGCACTCGCCTGTGACTTAGCTTTCTTGGCTTTGACAGTCGGTTGCGGTGCAGTGGATGGGCCAGAGTTGGTTTGATCGCTCGGTGCGCTGAACAGGCCAAGGCTGAACAAACAGACCATGGCGAGCGCGAGTACAAGCCGTACAGGCAGGGTTCCTCGGGGCATTGATTCCTCTCCTTAACGACGAAATGACTAACGATGAAATTGCGTGTTTGGCCGGTGCGGCCAAACAGATATTGATGGAGGTTGAAGTTATCTGGGAGTAATCGTTACGCGGGCCCAGGAAAGCAGTTGACGTACAGCGCGCAAATCGCCAGTTGCCGGGGAGACATCTGAAGCCAAACCGTGCCGCGGTCACACGGTTGCCAGAACCCGGAGAACCAGACGAAAAACCTCTGTAATCTCACCCTTTTAGGGTGTGTGAGTGAACATACTATCGAGGTTAGTAGTTTGCAACTAAAACTTTCGAGTGGTTAAAAGGAGTGTTAAACGTGGCACTAAATGGCCATATCGACGCGTCGCTGGCGTAACTGCGTATTGGCGATTGAGCCGGTGACTGACGGAGCGCGGTAGTACTCTTAATGGTATTCGCAGAAGTTGGACTTGCGAACGGGTGGTTCTTCATGCGTATGCGCTCCTGGTGTTGTTTCGCGGCGGTTTTGTGGTTTTCGCTCTCCT
>OBLU010005242.1_pt1 | contig 11638 bp, 7 predicted proteins | sample 1518681 | NCBI WGS metagenome assembly OBLU01 (sample SAMEA3539304, study PRJEB22396) | soil metagenome | biome: tundra; feature: field; material: soil | place: USA | collected 2010-05 | depth 0.15 m
CGGAAGAATTCCCAAGCGGACTGTTATCGGACTCGAAAGTTGCAGCAACAACCAACGAGGCATTGATTGAGACGGAAGTCTTGGGTGTGGGTGAGATCGGCGCAACCTTGGTTCAGAGGGCAAACGACGGCCGACCGCCGCGGGAAACCCACTGCAATGTGTCGCAAAATTGAAATTTGAAACTGACCGGACAGCGCGAAATCACCCTGTTTTGTCAGGCGAAAACCGTTGTCAGCGCAAGATTGGCCGGACGGTGAACACAAAAAACACGATTCTTTTCATTTACGCGATGCCGGGGCATGAATAAAATCAAATCTTAACGTCACCACTCAAAACGCATGAAAGAATTGTTGCAGAAACACAAGCAGTATCTATTGACCGGGGTTTCCCACGTCATTCCCTTCATTGCCTGCGGCGGCATTTTAATCGCGCTATCCATCACGTTTGTGCCGATGACTCCCACCGGCCCGGACTTTTCCCATGCGTCGGCGCTGATCAAAGACATGCTGACGATTGGCACGACGGCATTCCAATTATTCCCGGCGGTGCTGGCCGGTTTCATCGCGTATGGCATGGCGAGCAAGCCGGGTTTGGTGCCGGGATTTGTCGGCGGCTTCATCGCGGGCATGCCGCAAGTCGTGGACGGCAAATCCGCGAGTGCGGGTTTTCTGGGTGCCATTATCATTGGCATCGTCGCCGGTCATGTGACGAACCTGCTGAAAAAAATCAAGCCGCCGGCGATGTTCCGGCCGATCATGCCGATCATTGTCATTCCAATTCTGTCCGCTTTGCCCGTTGGTCTGCTGATGCTGACTTTGGACATCCCGATTGCGACCATCATGGTGGACATGATGAAATTTTTGGAAGGCTTGCAAAGCGGTTCGCAAATTGTGCTGGCGATGGTCCTGGGCGCGATGATCGCCTTTGACATGGGCGGACCGGTCAACAAGGCGGCGTTCTTTTTTGGCGCGGCGATGATTCAGCAGGGCAATTATTCAATCATGGGCGCCTGCGCCGCCGCGATTTGCACGCCGCCGCTCGGCTTGGGCTTGGCGACGTTGCTGGGCCGCAAACGCTGGAGCGAAGAACAGCGCGAATCCGGTCTGGCTGCATTGGGGATGGGCTTGGTGGGCATCACCGAAGGGGCGATTCCTTTCGCTGCCGGCGATCCCGTGCGTGTGATTCCTGCGATCATGCTCGGCTCGATGGTTTCCGCCACGATTGCGATGCTCGGTGGCGTGGGCGATCATGCGCCGCACGGCGGGCCGATTGTCCTGCCCGTGGTGGATCACCGGCTGATTTACGTCGTGGCGATTTTAACCGGCTCCTTCGTCACCGCAGTCACGATCAATTTAATAAAGAGAAATTCAACCACCACCGGAGAAACCAAAGCATGAAATTTGTTGCTGTCACCGCGTGCCCGACCGGCATTGCCCACACTTATATGGCCGCCGCCCAACTGGAAAAAACGGCGAAGAAACTGGGTCACACCATCAAGGTGGAAACGCAGGGCGCCATGGGCATTGAAAATGAATTGAGCCAGGCCGAGGTGGACGCCGCCGACGCCGTGATCCTCGCGACGGACATCACGATTGAACAGGAAGACCGGTTCAGCCGCGCGCGTAAAATTCAGGTGCCGGTGCAGGCGGCGTTGAAAGATCCCGAAGCCATTTTTGCGCAGTTAAAATAGTTGTCATGGCTCTGGAGCAGGAATTTATTTGTCCGCTGCCCAGCGGAATTCACGCGCGACCGGCCAGCGCGCTGGAAGAAGTGGTGCGTCATTTCGCCTCGGAGGTGAACTTGCTTAATCGCCGCACGCAGCGCCGCGCCAACGGCAAAAGCATTTTGGCGATGGTCGGCACGGATGTGCGTCAGGGCGACGCCTGCGTCTTCACGGTGAGCGGGCCGGACGAACGCGAGGCGATGGCGGTGTTGAGCAACTTTCTGCGAGACAAATTTCCCCATTGTGACGCGCCGCTGACGGTGACAAAAGCCGAAGCCGAAGCGCCACTTTCACCTTGCTTGCGCGACGCTGGCGCGACGATTTATCGCGGCCAGCGAGTGGTGCCGGGCATCGGGCGCGGACGCGCGGTGCAGTTCGGAAAATTCTCCATTCCGCCGTCACTGCCGCGCAATGGTGTGACCGATACCGAAAAAGAATGGCGGCGACTGGAGGCGGCGCTGGAAAAATTAAATGCGGCTTATGACCACCGTTTGGGCACCACGAAGGGCATTGAGGCAGAACTCGTCAAGGTGCATCAGTCCATTGCCCGCGACGTGGATTTTCGCGGGAGCTTGCGCGCGGCGGTGAACGAACGGCAACGCACGGCCGCCGGCGCGATTGAGGAAGCGGAAGCCCATTTTTCAAAAATGCTCGCGGCCAGCGGCAACGAACTGCTGCGCGAGCGGGCGTTGGACATTCAGGATGTTTGCCTGCAATTGTTGCGCGAAATTTACGGCGATGCCGCGAAGACCGCCGAGGTCAAATTAACCGCCGATGCCGTCGTCGTGGCCGAGTCGCTCACGCCCGGCCAATTTCTCGCCTTGGACCGGAAATATTTGAAAGGTCTGGTGCTTGCCAGCGCCGGCGGCACTTCGCACACGGTCATTCTCGCCCGCTCGTTCAATATTCCGACGCTGGCCGGCGTGCCGGAGCTTTCGGCGATCCAATTTGGCCAGCAGGAAATCGTGGTGGATGCGGATGCGGGCGCGCTCGTGACGAATCTTACCGAGGCAGCACGGCGTTATTATGAGTTGGAAGATCGGCGGACCGCGGGACGGCTTGCGCGACTGAAAAAATTATCTGCGCGCGACGCAACCACCGAGGACGGACAACGGATTGAAATCGCCGCCAACATTTCCACCGCTGGCGAAGCGGTTGGCGCTTTTGAGTCCGGCGCGGAAGGCATCGGCCTGTTTCGCACCGAAATGCTTTTTCTGGATCGTGCCACACCGCCAGACGAGCTGGAGCAATTTGAAAGTTATCGTGCCGTGCTCGCCGCCGCGAAAGGCCGGCCGGTGGTGATCCGCACACTGGATGTCGGCGGCGACAAGCCGCTCGCTTATTTAAATCTGCCGAAAGAGGTAAATCCATTTCTCGGCCGTCGCGCCGTCCGCATTTATCCTGAATTTGAAACGCTGTTCCGCACGCAAATCCGCGCATTGGTGCGCGCGTCGGCCAGCGGAAAATTAAGCGTGATGATTCCTATGATCGCGACGGTGGATGAAGCGCGCTGGGTGAAAAACATCGTCGCCGACGAGCAGAAAAAATGTGCGAATGAGAACATTGCCTTCGATCCGGCCATGTCCGTGGGCGCGATGATCGAGGTGCCAGCAGCGGCGCTGGCGGTGGAGGCATTGAGCCGGGAACTGGATTTTTTCAGCATCGGCTCAAACGATTTGCTTCAGTATTTCATGGCTGCGGACCGCATGGATACAGGGCTTGCAATGCTTTTGAATCCGCTGCAACCGGCGTTTCTTCGCCTGCTCAAGCTGATCGCGGACGCCGCGCGGGCGCAAAAAAAGGCAATTAGCTTGTGCGGTGAAATGGGCGGCCAAGTGCGCTTTTTGCCGCTGCTGGTTGGAATGGAGTTGGACAAAATCAGCGCCGCCGCGCCAACCGTCGCCGGGCTCAAGACAGAGCTGACGCGGTTGAACCAGAAAACGTGCCGGCAATTATTGGCAGCGGCGTTGAACTGCGCGACGGCGGACGACGTAAGCGCGCTGCTCGAACAATTTTCAGCGCAACTCAGCGTGCCGCTGCTGGAATCCGAGTTGGTCATGATTGACTCCGACGCGGCGACCAAGGAAGAAGCAATCAAGCAAGCAGTTGACCGCCTGTTCGTCCTGGGCCGGACGGATAATTCCCAAGCAGTGGAGGACGCGGTTTGGCGGCGCGAGGCGACTTATTCCACCGGCTTTGGCCATGGCTTTGCGATTCCGCATTGTCAGGCGAGCGCCGTGCGCTTCAACTCGCTGGTGCTGCTCAAACCAAAATCGCCGGTGGCTTGGAATTCGCTGGATGGCCAGCCGGTGCGCGTGGTCATTCTGCTCGCGATCCGCGCCGGACAAGCCGGCACCACGCATATGCAGGTGCTGGCCAAACTCGCGCGGAAAATCATGGACGACGATTTTCGCGCGGAACTCGAACAGGAAACGGATCCCGCCCGTTTGTGTGCGGTGCTGCAAAAAATCTTTTAAATTCAATTCGCAAAACTCTCCACCAATAAATATGAATATGAAAAAAATCCTCGGCCTCCTTCTGTTCAATTTTTGTATTTCGTCGGCGCTGTTCGGCGCCGACGGCTTTCAAAAGCAGCCCGCCAAACCGGCGGATCTGTCCCACGATAAAAATCTCTACGTCGTCGGCTATGCCCACCTCGATACGCAGTGGCGCTGGTCTTACCACACCACCGTCCAGGATTATATTCGCAACACCATGGAGCAGAACTTTCCGCTCCTGGAAAAATACCCCAACTACATCTTCAACTTCACCGGCTCGCGGCGTTACGAGTTCATGCAGGAATATTATCCGGCGGAATATGAACAGGTGAAAAAATATGTGGCAGCGGGCCGCTGGTATCCGTCCGGTTCGTCGGTGGACGAGAACGACGCCAACATTCCATCGCTGGAATCATTCGTGCGGCAGACACTTTACGGAAATCATTTCTTCAAGCGTGAGTTTGGCATGGTCAGCGACGACTATATGCTGCCGGACTGCTTCGGCTTTCCCGCCTCGCTGCCCACGATCTTTTCCCACGAAGGCCTGAAGGGATTTTCCACGCAGAAACTAACCTGGGGATCAGCAATCGGTGTTCCGTTCAATATCGGCACTTGGGTCGGTCCGGATGGTTCATCCGTGTTGGCCGCTCTGAATCCCGGCGCTTACAATGCCCGGGTCACCGAAGACTTGAGCAAAAGCGAAATGTGGCTCAAGCGCATAAACGAGACGGGTGACAAGTCGGGAGTGTTTGCTGATTATAAATATTATGGCACGGGCGACCGCGGTGGCGCGCCGGGTGACTCCTCGGTGGCATGGATCGAGCGTGCTCTGACCAATGGCGGCCCGGTGCGGGTTATTTCCGCGCGCTCCGATCAATTGTATAACGACCTCAGCCCGGAACAAGCGGCGAAGCTGCCCACTTATAAAGGCGACTTGCTCTTGGTTAACCATTCCGCCGGATCGCTAAGTTCGGAAGCTTACATGAAACGGTGGAATCGCCAGAATGAGCAACTCGCCAACGCCGCCGAAAGCGCAGCGACGATTGCCTACTGGCTCGGAGTTGCGCCTTATCCGCAGCCGACTATTTACGCTGGTTGGGATCTCGTGCTTGGCTCTCAAATGCACGACATCATGCCGGGCACCAGTCTGCCGAAGGCTTATGAATACGCTTGGAATGATGAAGTTCTCGCGCTCAATCAATTCGCCGACGTCGCGGAGCGTTCTTCGGCGGCCGTGCTGTCCACGCTCGACACCACCGCCAAAGGAGTAGCCGTAGCGGTTTATAATCCGCTAGCGATTGATCGTGAAGATGCGGTTGAAGCTACTATCGCTTTCACCGGCACGATCCCTGACGCCGTCACGGCTTATGATCCGCAAGGCCAACCGGTGCCCACGCAGATTCTTGGCCGCGATGGCAATTCGCTTCGCGTGCTGTTCGTCGCCAAAGTTCCTTCGGTCGGTTATGCTATTTACGATATGCGCCCGGAAGCGAATTCGTCGGTGCCGACGAGTCTTGCCGTCACCGCCAGCTCCCTCGAAAACGCGCGCTACAAAATTTCTCTTGATGCCAATGGCGACATCGCCTCCATCTTCGACAAATCGCTCAACCGCGAACTGCTTTCCGCGCCGGCGCGACTTTCCTTTCACACCGAAAATCCTGCCCAATGGCCCGCTTGGAACATGGATTGGGAAGACCGCCAAAAACCCGCGCGTGGTTTTGTCGAAGGTCCGGCGGAGATGCGAATTGTTGAATCGGGCCCGGCTCGCGTGAGTTTAGAAGTCAAGCGCACGACGGAGAACAGCACCTTTACCCAACAAATCCGGTTGGCAGCCGGCAGTGGCGGTGATCGCGTGGAATTTTTTAATAACATTGACTGGCGTTCGTCCGTCGCAAGTTTGAAGGCTGACTTTACTTTCACCGCCGCCAACAGCAATGCCGCTTTCGCCGACAAGGTTGGCGTTTCGGTGCGCGACAACGACAAGCCCACTCGTTTCGAATTGCCCCTGCAACAGTGGATGGATCTCACGGACGCCGGCGGCGGCTATGGAGTGGAGATCATGAGCGACTCCAAATATGGCTCGGACAAACCCGACGATCATACTTTGCGACTTACGCTCTTATACACGCCCGGCACACGCGGAGGTTATCCCGATCAAGGCTCGCAGGATCAAGGCCGTCATCAAATCCTCTATGCCTTGGCTGGCCACAAAGGCGATTGGAACGAAGGACGCGATCCTTGGCAAGCCGCGCGGCTGAATCAACCGCTGCGTGCTTTTCTGCCGAGGGCGCATTCGGGAAATGCCCGCACCTTTTCGCTGCTGACTCTCAACAGTGATCAGGCCCAGGTGGAAACCGTGAAAAAGGCCGAGGATAGCGGTGAAATAGTTGTTCGCCTCAAAGAACTTACCGGCCGGCCCGCCGCGAATCTCGCACTCCATTTTCCCGTAACAATCACATCCGCCCGCGAAGTAAACGGGCAAGAAGAACCGATTGGGAATGCCACTCTGCAAAATGGCCAACTTATCTTCGATATGAAGCCTTTCAGCCTGAAAGCGTTTGCCGTCAAGCTGGCTTCAGCTCCCGTGACCGTCGCGCGCGTGGTGAGTCAGGTTGTGCCGTTGACTTATGATACGGACGTCATCAGCAGTCGTGCCAAACGTGATGATGGCGCCATGGACGCCAATGGCGGAGCTTATCCGGCCGAGATGTTTCCGAAACAAGTTATTCGCGAAGGCGTGAATTTCCAACTCGGCTCCACTGCCGATGGTGATAAGAACGCGCTCACCGCGCATGGCCAGAGCCTCGAACTGCCGGCCGGAAAATTCAACCGCGTCCACCTGCTTGTGGCGGCTGACGGCGATACGACTAGCCAGATCAATATTGGCGCAGACGCGCAGCCCTTTAACATTCCGAATTGGACCGGTTATATCGGCCAATGGGACAACCGGCTTTGGGACAATCCCTCGCAGACGATAGACTTGCAACCGAACCAACCCCCGGTGGGGCTGGTTCCTGGTTATATCAAACGCACGCCGGTGGCCTGGTTTGCGACTCACCATAACACGCCACAAGGTGATGCTTACTACAGTTATTCCTATTTATTCGAACTTACCTACAACCTGCCGGCGGGAACGAAAACTTTGACGCTGCCGGACAATTCAAAAATCCGCGTTTTCGCCGTCAGCGTGGCCGGCGAACCCGGAGCCACGCCGCCGGCTGCGCCGCTTTACGACACCCTTGCCGACCACCAGCCTAGTGCTGTTCCGCTAATACCGCAGGCGGGAAAGAAGTTTAATGAAACCACGGCCATCACACTTGTCGCGCCGCTTTACCATCGGCCCGGCGATCTTCATTACACGCTTGATGGCAGTGATCCCTCCGCCAGTTCGCCGGTTTATGACCAGCCATTTCTAACGGAAGAAACGGTGAAGTTGGCGGTCGCACAGATTGATGAAAACGGAAAAATGGGTTCAATCGTCCGAGGCGTCATTGAGATTCATGACCTCGCGCCGCCTGCAGTAGTTAGTGCGCTGGCCGAAAATAACCAGAATGCGCTCAATCTGATTTTCTCCAAACCGCTCGACCCGATGGCGGCGGTTGACGCAAAGAACTATGTGGTTCAACCTGCGCTGGCCATCAGCAAAATTACGCAGTCATCTGACGGTCGCGGCGTTACTCTGACTTTTGCCGCGCCCATTTCTGCCGGAATTGATTACACCCTTAATTTGAGTGGAATCAAGGACAAGACCACCAATGGCAATGTCATTACGGCAACCGCATTGCCCTTCAACGCCCAGAACCTGGTCTATACTCTTAAGTCGGCTCAACTGCCAACCCAGAAGGTCAAGACGACAGTCGTCGGCTTGCCGCTGCAGAAGAATGATGCTTGGACCATGAATGTGTTCGTCAAAACAAGTCAGATGCCGGAAACCCGCACGACTATTGCCGGATTTGGTCAGGATACCGACAACCCCAAAGAAGGAACGAGCCGCTACTTTGCGGTGTTTGACGGCAATATTCATTTCTGGTCCGCCAGTCGCGATGTCCGAACGCGGTCCCCGCTCGAAGTCGGCCGCTGGCAAATGCTCACCGCCACCTACAATGGAAAAACGCTCGCGCTCTATAAGGACGGAAATCCCATAACCAGAAGGGATGTCGAACTAAGCAACGATACCGAAGCCAACGTCAATATCGGCACGCCTGATCCGTGGGAACATGAGCGCAGCTTTCATGGCGAGGTGCACGACTTTAGCATTCGGCGCGGCGCATTTACGACTGCGGAGGTCAAACAGCTTTTTGCGCACACCAAACCAGTTCAGTGAGATGCCGAGGCTTCAACTGGGGGCCAGCCCTTGGCGGGCTGGCCTTCGTGTTTGCGGTTCTACTTCCCGGAACGGCCAAGTCGCATCCCGCCGAGTTCACCACCCTGCAAGTCCAGGTCGAGGCGGATGGACATTTCGAAGCCTCGCTTAACATTGACATTCTTTCCTTCGCCTTGGGGCAGACTTCGCTCAAGACCAGCAATGAGGAACTCGAAACTCTTTTAGCCGGTCCCCGATCCACTTTGGCGGAGGATCTCGCCGAGGCCGGAGAACATTTTCGCCATGAGGTCGTGGTGCGCACCGATGCCGGTGATGCCACCATCACCGCATGGACATTGCCTGATTTGCCACAGGTGGACGCCGTGTTCGCGCGCAATCTGCAACCGCGCATTTTGGTTCCGGGTGAAATCATTTTTTCCGGCACGCTGCCCGCGAAGGCTCATACTCTCGCCATCCGACTCCCTTATGTGCTGGGAGACACAGTTCAAGTATTGGAACTTCCCGGTGGTATCAGCCACGATGAACCCGTTTCCGCCGGCGATTATTCCAGCCAAGTGCTCATCGCGCTCAAGGCTCCGGGAAAATGGGATAAGATGACCGCCATCGGCCGCTACATAATTGTCGGCTTCCATCACATAGTTCCTGAAGGACAAGATCATATTCTCTTCGTGCTGGGGCTTTTCCTGTTCAGCGCGCGGATAAAGCCGCTGCTCTGGCAGGTTTCCGCCTTCACCGTCGCCCACTCCATCACCCTTGGACTGGCACTCTACGGCGTGGTTCGCCTGCCATCGTCTATCACGGAACCGCTGATTGCCGCGTCCATTGTTTTTGTGGCCGGGGAGAACATATTTGTCAAAGACATCAAGCCGTGGCGGTATGCCGTCGTTTTTTGTTTTGGACTGGTTCACGGCCTCGGCTTCGCCAGCGCCTTTGCGAATGTTGGCCTGCCCCGCGAGAACTTCCTCATTGGCCTGGTCGGCTTCAACCTCGGCGTCGAATGCGGCCAACTCGCCGTGATTATCGGCGCGTTTCTCGTCGTCGGTTGGTTCCGCAATCGGCCGTGGTATCGGCGCAGAATCGTGATGCCGGCCTCCACGATAATCGCGCTCATCGCCTTGATATGGACTTTTCAGCGCATATTCTGGCCGGTTCGGTGACCAACGATTATCTTTCCCAGCCATCTTCGCCGTCGGTTTTCACGGCGATCACACGGGCAGAGAAGTAACTCCATTCGACTTTCCGATTCAGGCCTCTCAGCCCCGTGCTGTCCAAAAACTCAAGTGCATGTTATAAATGCGGGTTGTCGCTAGTAGACGGTGTTACGAAAGGTTTTGTAAACTGCTCTCAAATAAATTCATGCGTCTGAAATTGCGGGGCCGGGCATTGTCACGGACGAGTTAGCTTTCCCGCGATAGGCTGGTGGGCATGAATTCCGACCTTCCGGCAACCGGCACGATGGCGCTACTTGAACTCTTGGATCCGTTCATTCCCGACGATTTCATCAACGCCTGCTGGCCGCACGGACGCACGGGCGGGCGGCATCGGGAACACCCCGCCGCCCGCGTCGCGCTGGGCGGGCGCACGCTCAAGACTGGGCAGAGCCGCTGCTTTGTCGGCTACAAGAAACATACGCTGCGCCTGTGGCTGCACGATTATTCCGTCGGCGTGCTGCTGGTGCCCCTCGTCAGTTGAGTCACGCCCGCCGCAGTATTTGAAGGCGGATTGCTGGTGCCCAGCCTGCATTACTGTCAACGGCAATGGGACTGGTGTCCGCCGCTGATCGTGGCGGACATGGGGTATTTGGGAGCGACCGCCAAACAGCAGTGTCGGGAGCGGTGGCGCGTGGCCGTCCTGACCAAGCTGCGGAGCGACATGAAACTGGTGCCGCCCTATGTCACGTGGCATCAGGCCGCCTGCGCGCAGGGCGAACCGTTGACTTGGTTGGGCTACGAGCCCCGGCCGGGGAACACTGGTTTGGCGTCGGCGCAGAACCGGAACTGTGCGCCCGTTGTTGGGAAGCGCCACACTGCCCGCGACAATTTGCGTATCGGCCCAAGCAGCCTGAAACGCTGTTGGGCCAATGGCCGCCGGCCAGTCGGCGGGCGCAACACCTGTTGCAGCAAGTGCGGCCGTGGATTGAACCGGCACAATCCTTTGAGAAGAACCAACTGGGCTTGGGCGACGTATTCCTCAACAGCTTGCGGTTTACTTGGACGATGGCGTTGCTGGCGGACGCCGCCCTGTTGCTGCGGGCGCGCGTGCTGCTGGAACGCCCGCCCTCGCGCCGCCTGCTGGCGGATTTGATGCCCATGCAACTCACGCTCAAACTGGAAACAGAAACCGCAACGTCATTTTAATCCAAGGAAAATAAAAACCCATGAAATCTCCAATGAAATCAAAGCTTCGCTCTTGGGCTTTCGTAACACCCTCTATAACTCCCTATACCCCGTTACTGAAGATTTCACTGAAGGTTTTTGGCGGCTTTTTGAAGCGAATCGAACCCTCGTGTTTATTCCTAAAACAAATTCCTCAATGATTTTGAGATTTTAGAACGACCAGTTCACAATCGGGAAGCCGGTGGCGAATTTGTCGGGAAGTTCCTTGAACCACGGGTTGTTCAGCGCAACATTCACCAACCCGACTTGCACGCCATGGAGATTCTCCGCGTAGTTCACCATGCCCCACTGGAGTCCGTGAATATCCTGCGCCACATTGATCCAGCCGGATTGCAGACCGGTGAATGTGCCCTGCGAGTAGTTGATAGCGCCATATTGCCAGCCAAAGAACTTCTCCCTGCTGATATTAACCCAGCCCCACGCCACGCCGGTGTAGGAATCAGCATAGTTGACCAATCCCCATGCCAGGCCCTGGCTGTCGCCGGTGCTACCGTTGACGAAACCGATGTTGAGACTGTATTGCGGGTTTTCGCCCCAGATATTCAGCGCCAAGCCGTTGATCTGGGTGGTTCGGGAGTGAATGGCAATGTCCGGCGTCAGCGACGCTTGGAACACGGATTCGTCTGCTTGCGAGACGATGGTGCTACCAGCGAGTGTTGTGAGGATGAGTAATTTTTTCATATTTAATATTTCTGGA
>OBLU010005243.1_pt1 | contig 11637 bp, 10 predicted proteins | sample 1518681 | NCBI WGS metagenome assembly OBLU01 (sample SAMEA3539304, study PRJEB22396) | soil metagenome | biome: tundra; feature: field; material: soil | place: USA | collected 2010-05 | depth 0.15 m
CGTTGCGTTCGCAAATCTCGCTCCCATCCTCCAGGGTTACGACCCGACAGTCGCCTTCCTGGCGTTCGGTCACACAGGCTGAGAACACGTGCACCTCGGAGCGTGTGTACCGATCGAGGACATCCCAGGCAGCGGCCGGAGCGACCTGTAGCGGCGCAGCGTAGAAGATGGTTGCCATCTTCTACGTGTACCAGAGTTGGCGCGAAATGGCGACGGTCCTCGTCATTTCGCGCGCTTTAACTACTCGGCGGGAAGAAATGCCCCTACCTGACCCCACCGTCGGGCCGGGGCACCGCCTCGCCGATCACGATGAGGCGGTGCCCCGGCGATCACGACGAGGCGAGGCCCGTCCCGGGGATGTCCTTCCCACACCACGGCTGGCTGGAGGATGGCACGAACCCTTTCTTCTTGGCGACCATGAACCAGGCGCACTGCCCCTGGGGCGGGTTGTGGCCGAACACGGTCGAGAAGTTGAGCGAGAACGGCAACAGCCCGTTGGCGTTGTAGGACGTCGTGTGGCGTAGGGCCTTGATGACCTCGGCCGACGTTGGGTTCTTACCCGCTTGCAGCAGCCCCTTGATCATCAAGTCCGCCGCCACCCAGGACCGGTATTGGGAGTCGGTCGGGAAATCGGCGGCCGTGAAGTGCCCGTACTTCTCCATGGCGGCCTGCATCTGGCGGGTGCCTGCATTGGGCAGCGAGAACGGCCGGAAATACGAGAGGAAGTAGGCGCCCTGAAGGGCTTGCCACGCCGCAGAGTGGATGGCGCTCTCCTCGTAACCCGTCGATAAGACGACCACCTTCGGCTTGATGCCTGCCTGTTGGTAGGCGGTGGCCATGGCGAACTCGCCGCTGTCGGTCATGACCGGGGCGAGGGCGTTCACGCCCTTCTGCTTAGCCACAAGTGCCGCCGTCGTGAAGTTCGTGCTGCCGAAGGGCACCGTGGTGTCGAGGACACCCACCTTGCCGCCCGCTCGCTGGAAGGCGTCGGCCACTGCGGTCGCGTCGTGGATCGAGTCCGGGGAAATGCTGAGGCCGTAGCTCCCGAGCACGGTTCCACCATGGGACTTCATGAAGGATGCGACCATCCTATTGATCGGGTACGCGGGATCATCGCTCCCGGTGTCGGCGGCGAACATGTTGGTGTAAGGCTGCTCTCCCCACTCCGACCCGTCGAAGTCTGAGCCGGTCACCGGCACTCCCGCCTGTTGGGGGTACTTGGCCGCCACGAAGAAGAGGGCAGAGTCGCTGACGATGCCGATGGCGCCTTTGGAGAGGGCATCCTGGACGGCGATCGCCACTTGGGTGGGACTCGATCCGTCGTCGATGACCACGCCGACGAGCTTGTGCCCGTGCACCCCGCCCATGGAGTTCTGCAGGGCGATCCGGGCGTTGAAGCTGTCGGCCACCCCTACGAATTCCGAGGCTGCAATCCCGGTCTCCGACGTGATCAGTGCGATTGTGATCGGCGCACCCGAGGAGGTTGCGCCGGCCGGCGCGGTGGTCCACATGCCACCGACCCCCGCGAGGCCGGTGACGAGGGCACCGACGAGACCGAGCTTCGCAAGATACTTCCTTGGACCTGAACGCATGGCTTCCTCTCTCGCCCCCCGGGGGGCATTCGGTTGACTGGTTGAGACGTGCTCAGAACGGGACCCAGAGCGTGGATCGGCGGTCAGCTCCCCCCATCTTCCGGATTGCCGTTGCCGCAAACAGCCCCTCCTTCGTCCGGCCCGGGCTCGCTGATCAGACCCCGCACGGCGGCTTTCGCCCTACCGACGTGCGGCACGTTACGATGTGCAGGATAGTAATGATATTCAGGGTTAGTGGTCAATAGGTGTGAGGATAAGAAGCCGCCAAAAGCTGGCGGTGGGCGCGGGCTGCTCGAGCACCGCCGGTTCAGCGGAAGGGGAACAGTGCTGAAGGATCCGCTCAATCCCAGAGGGGATGTGTGATGACTGCTGGAGCAGGGTTCACGCCTGAGAAGAGGATGTTGATCGGCGGAGAGTTGGTCGATGCCGATGGAGGCAAAACCTTCGACAACATCAATCCGGCGACCGAGGAGGTGTTGGGCCAAGTCGCCGATGCCGGCATCCCGGAAATGGAGCGCGCGATCGAGGCCGCACGTCGGGCCTTCGACGAGAGCGACTGGTCGACCAACCGCGAGTTGCGGAAACGTTGCCTCATGCAGCTCCACGAGGCGCTCGTGTCGGAGAAGGAAGAGTTGCGCGCCGAGCTTGTCGCGGAGGCCGGGACCCCGGTGATGGTCACGACGCTGGCCCAGCTCGATGGTCCGCTCTCCGAGGCGCTGCTGTGGCCGGCCGAGATGATCGACAGATTCGAGTGGGAACGCGACCCGGGCCCTGCGACCGCTATGGGCATCCCTTCGCGCCGTGCGATCTGGAAGGAGCCTGTCGGCGTCGTCGGCGCGATCGTGCCATGGAACTTCCCGTTCGAGGTGAGCATCAACAAAGTGGCCCAGGTGCTGGCCACCGGAAACACGGCGATCCTCAAGCCGGCGCCCGACACCCCATGGAATGCCACGCGCCTCGGGCGGCTGGTCGCCGAGAAGACCGACATTCCCGCCGGCGTGTTCAACGTGGTGACCTCTTCTGACCACCTTGTCGGCGAGGAACTGACCCTCTCGCCCCTGGTGGACATGATCTCGTTTACCGGCTCGACAGTGACCGGCCAGCGGATCATGGAAAAGGGTGCGGCGACGATGAAGCGCGTATTTCTCGAACTCGGCGGCAAGTCGGCCGCAATCGTCCTCGACGACGCCGACTTCCCCTCCGTCGTGCCGTTGACATCGATGGTCTGCATGCATGCCGGTCAGGGCTGCACGATGCTTACGAGGGTCCTGCTGCCGAGGAGTCGCTACGACGAAGGCCTGGAGCTCATCGTCGCCGGCATGTCGATGGTTCCATACGGGGATCCGACCGACCCAGGCAACATGATGGGCCCGGTCATCTCGAAGAAGCAGCTCGACCGGATCATGAACTACATCAGCATCGGCGAGCAGGATGGCGCACGGCTCGCCCTCGGGGGTGGTCGCCCGACGCACCTGTCCAAGGGCTGGTACGTCGAGCCGACGGTCTTTGCCGACGTCGACAACAAAATGACGATCGCACGAGAGGAGATCTTCGGACCCGTCCTGGCCGTCATCGCCTATGAGGACGACGACGATGCCGTGAAGATCGCCAACGACTCGAGCTACGGGCTCTCTGGCGCAGTGTTCGGCTCGGACGACCGGGCCACGGCCATCGCCCACCGGATCCGCACGGGTTCACTCACCGTCAATGGCGGTGTCTGGTACGGGCCGGACATGCCTTTTGGCGGGTACAAGATGTCGGGTATCGGCCGCCAGAACGGCGTCGAAGGCTTTGAGCAGTATCTCGAGACCAAGGTCGTTGCCTGGCCCGCGGGTTGAGCGACCAGTACAACCGACGCTGCAATCGAACCAACACGACCGAAGGAACTGAGGAGGAGCTATGGCAGGACGACTTGACGGCAAAGTCACGTTCATAACGGGTGCGGGTCGCGGTCAGGGGCGAGCCCACGCGGTCAAGCAGGCCAGCGAGGGGGCGAAGATCATCGCCATCGACATCTGCGAGGACATCGAGTCGAACCTCTATCCGATGTCCAGCTGGGACGACCTCATGGAGACCAAGAGCCTCGTCGAGAAGCAGGGCAGCCAGTGCGTCGCCGTGAAGGCCGACGTGCGCAAGCGCGAGCAGGTGGCTGACGCCCTCGCTCAGGGTGTGGCCGAGTTCGGCCGCCTGACGACGGTCTGTGCCAACGCGGGCATCCTGCCGATGGCCATGGGCGACCCGAACCCTCTCGACTTCCAGGATGCGGTCGACGTCGACCTGATCGGCGTGATGAACACAGTGGCCGTGGCGATCCCGCACATCCTGCCCGCCGGGCGTGAGGGTTCGATCGTCATCACCGGCTCGACGGCGGCCATGCTGCCCAACACGGTGTCGGCCGACCTGACCGGGACCTTGGGCCCCGGTGGTGCCGGCTACGGCTGGGCGAAGATGTGCCTGATGACGTACACCGAGCAGATGGCGCTGCACCTGGCGCCGCACAGCGTGCGCGTGAACTGCATCCATCCCACGAACGTCAACACCCACCTGCTGCAAAACAAAGAGATGCACTCCTTGTTCCGGCCAGACCTCGAGGTGGTCACCATGGAGGACTTCGAACCGGCGTCGCGCTACTGGCAGGCGCTGCCCATCTCGTGGCTCGAGCCCGAGGACGTGGCGGATCTGGTCTGCTTCCTCGCCTCCGACGACTCGAAGAACATCACCGGCGACAACATCCGGATCGACGCGGGCTCCTTCCTCAAGTGGCCCAACGGGCCGGTGTAGGCTTCGCCCGATTCATCGCGCGTCCAGGGTGACAGGAATGAAATTCGGTGTGAGTCGCGTTCTATGATGACTTTGCCCGACCTTGGAGGTATTCGTGACCAGCACATCTCGGCGGCTCGACTTTCCCGTCTTCGACGCTGACAACCATCTCTACGAGACTCGGGATGCCCTCACCAAGCATCTTCCAGCCGAGTACCAAGGTGCGATCGACTACGTCGACGTTCATGGACGGACGAAGATCGTGATCCGAGGACAAGTCAGCGACTTCATCCCCAATCCGACCTTTGACCGGGTCGGCCGACCCGGAGCCCAGGAGGAGTACTTCCGTATCGGCAATCCGGAAGGTAAGTCCTACCGGGAGATCATCGGCAAGGGGATTGACTGCCCGGCAGCGTTCCGCGAGGCAAGTGCCCGGCTTCAGCTGCTCGATGAACAGGGTCTCGACTACTCGATCATGCTCCCCACACTGGCGAGTCTCGTCGAGGAGCGGATGCGCGACGACCCAGATCTCTGTGCGGCGGCGATTCACGCGCTCAACGTGTGGATGCTGGAGGCCTGGCCCTACGCCTACAAAGATCGCATCTTCTCGACTCCCATCATCACTCCCGGAGTTCTCGACAAGGCGATCCGTGAGCTCGAGTTCGTGCTCGAGCACGGTGTCAAGATCATACTGATGCGTCCCGCCCCAGCGTGGGGCTATAGGGGCCCTCGATCTTTCGCGCTTCCCGAGTTCGACCCATTCTGGTCCCGCGTGGAGGAGTCGGGCGTTCTTGTCGTTATTCATGCTTCCGACACCGGCTACATCAGGTATGCCAATGAGTGGGAAGGTAACCAGGCCGAGCTGACTCCGTTCGGTCAGCCGCAACCGTTTACTACCTCGGTCCGAGACCAACACCGCGACATCAAGGATGCGGTGACCTCCATGATCACCCATGGGGCGCTCTGGCGGCATCCAGGGTTACGGATTGGCCTGATTGAGAACGGTGCCGGCTGGGTGCCCTCACTCCTTGAGCACCTCGACCATACCTATCGGACGATACCGCAGGTCTACGCCGAGAAGCCGTCGGAGACATTCAAGCGGCACTTCTGGATGCACCCGTTCCACGAAGAGGACCCGACAGAGCTCGTCCACCTCCTAGGCGCTGACCACATCATCTTCGGCTCCGACTACCCGCACATCGAAGGGCTTGCCGACCCGCTGTCCTACGTTGACGAGCTCAAGGGTCTGCCCGAGGACGACATTCGGAAGATCATGGGCGGCAACATGATCGACCTCCTCGGCCTCAAGGTTCCGGCACCCGCTTGATCTTCTCCAAGTAGAAGAAGGACGTTGGTCGATTGAACGTCCTGGGTTATTGGCACCAGGGTTGTTGACAGATAGAAGCCCCGCCTCATCGTTTGCGGTTCGAGCTGCTCCTTCGCGAGCCGTCGCAAACTGGGCATCTCGAAAATCGATTCCTTCCGGATGACTTTGGGTGACGGGCGGCCGATGGCCAATGACGATCGTGAGCCGCATTGGCGTGTGGCGTCTCGCGCTGTGAGACGCCGTGGGAGTCGGACCTCCTCTCCCTCTGCGTGGTGACTTGGGTACCCCTGGGGGAAGGGGAAGTTCCGCCAACGCTAAAGGGAGAAGGGGCCGACGGCATTATGCATCCCAGATGACTGGACAAGCCAACGTTGTCCAACTGCGACCATGTCGAAACGATGTCGTATGGCGAATGGATTGCTTCCCGAAAATCTGTCGCTGTTTGCGTATCGGTGTGATTGCACTCAAATCGTGACCCTCGAAGGGTTCATGCATTCGCCCACAACTCGTAGCGGAGCGCTTCGAGTGTTCGAGTGAGGGCGAACACACCTCTTGAAAATCGATAGTCCATGCGCGATTGAGGCTCAATGCGTAAAGTTCCGGGCGCCGTATAGCCGCGATCGACGGGAAGGCGACCCATGCCAAGCCGATTCGCAGTCGCGGAGGGGCTCCATGCTCGAATTCGTGATCGCCGGGCTGGTGCTCGGTGGGATACACGCCGCGTCGGCCGGGCTCGTCATCACCTAAACGGCATCGGACACCTTTGATTTCGCCCTCGGCGCGTTGGCCTTCTTCCTCGCACGCTTCTACTACTACCTCCACACCCAGCAGAACTGGTCGATTCTGACTGCGGCGATCGTGTCCATCGGTCTGGCCGGACCCCTCATGGGGATCTTCCTTTAGGCCGTCCTCTTCCGCCATCTCAGGTTCCGCTCACCCCTGGTCGACGTCGTGGCCACGGTCGGGCTGCTGGTGGCCATTCCCACGATCACCACCATCATCCTCGGGTTCGGGGCGATCCTGGAGGCTCCCGGCCTCGCACCCGAGCCCGTCCACGTCTACCAGCATCCTGCGCTTCACCGATGTGGCCTTGAAGGTGCGGGCCATGGTCGACTCGCCGGCCTTCGACTCAACCGACATAATCCGGAAAGGTTCCACGACGTACCGTTAGGGCATGGCAGCTTCTTCCCCGACCAATCCGCCGACGCTTCCGGCAATGCTGAGCCACGCCGCCTTCATCAGTGCGGACACTGCAGCCACCGTCGATTTCTACTCAGGCATCCTCGGCATGGAACTCGTGAACGCGGTGCTCGATGACAAGATCCCGTCGACCGGCGAGGCGATTCCGTACTTCCACTCGTTCTTCCGGATCGGCGACGGCTCGACGATTGCCTTCTTCGAGGCCCCCGAGCTACCGGTGCCAAGCGCTGACTCACACCCGGCGTACGCCACCTTCCGCCATTTCGCCATGGAGGTCTTGTCGATCGAGCAGGTCGAGGAGTGGGCAGCATGGCTAAGGGCGAAGAACATCGAGGTGATCGGTCCGGTCGACCACGGCATCGCCCACTCGATCTACTTCCGTGATCCCGACGGGAACCGGCTCGAAATGACGGCGATGACCGATCCCTCGTGGAACGACAATGCGGAGGCGGCGCGTGCGTCGCTGGCCGAGTGGGAGCAGGTCAAGGCCGAAGCGAAGGCGAGTGGCCAGGACATGGCGACGGTGCTCGCCGATCTCACCCGCGGGCGCAGCCACCGCCGAGAGGCCGGCCTCGGCGACGCCGGGAACCACCCAGATCTATGACCGTCGAACTGAACGCCATCTTGGAAGAGGAGCGCATTCCCAGGATCATCAGTGTCGACGATCACATCGTCGAGCCGCCGGACGTATGGGAACGCTGGCTCCCGGCGAAGTTCCGTGACCGCGGCCCACGCGTGGAGCGACGCGGTATTCGCAAGATCAGCTCCATCGGCACAGGCGTGTACAAGGAAGAGTTCGATGACGACTCTCCCGACAAGGGCGATACCTGGGTCTACGAAGACCTTATCTACACGCACAAGCGGATGGTCGCCGCGGTCGGGTACCCTCGGGAAGAGATGACGATGACACCGATCACCTACGACGACATGCGACCGGGGTGCTACGACCCAAAGGCGCGACTCGTTGATATGGATATCAACTGGGTTGAGGCATCGGCATGCTACCCGACGTTCCCACGTTTCTGCGGGCAGACATTCTCAGAGGGGAAGGACAAGGAACTCGGCCTCGCCTGTGTCGTCGCCTACAACGACTGGATCGTGGAGGAGTGGTGCGCCGGCTCCGGTGGCCGCCTCATCCCGATCTGCCTGATCCCACTGTGGGACGCCGATATGGCGGCCGCAGAGGTGCGCCGCAATGCCGCCCGGGGAGTCAGGGCCGTGGCCTTCAGCGAGATTCCGGCCCATCTTGGCCTCCCGTCGATCCACACCGGCTTTTGGGACCCGTTCTTCCGGGCCTGCGAGGAGACGAGCACGGCCGTGTGCATGCACATAGGGTCGTCCTCCCGGATGCCGGTGACGTCGGCGGACGCGCCGCCGTCGGTGATGGCCAGCCTGGGCTTCGGTGGGGCGATGATGTCCGTCGTCGACTTCCTGTGGTCTGGCGTGTTGGTGCGGTTCCCCCGGCTCAAGTTGGCGTACGCGGAGAGCCAGATGGGCTGGCTGCCCTACATCCTCGAGCGGATCGACGATGTGTGGGAGGACAATCAGGGCTGGGCGCAGACCAAGGACATCCCCGAGCCGCCGTCGACGTACTTCCACCGCAACATCTGGATGAGCTTCTTCAAGGATCAGACCGGCATCGACAACCGCGACCGGATCGGGGTCGACCGCATCACGTTCGAGACCGACTATCCGCACTCCGACTCGACTTGGCCTGAGACGCGCGCAGTGGCAGCGAAGTTGCTCGCCGGCCTCGACGACGCCGACGTACATGCGATCTGCCGCGGCAACGCCATCAACCTGTTCGAGCTCCAGGGCTTCAGCTGACCCGGCGGCCGACAAGTCCGCGGTGCCTGCTACCCCGTCTCCTTCGCGACCTGCCGCCAATCATCGAGATGCAACAGGAACGCAGCGCACAACGCACGTACGTACGCCATGGTGGCGACGTCGAGCGGCGACGGAGAGCGGCGGCCGAGCCCGAGGTGGCCCCATGTCTGGCCGTCGCGCATGATCGGCACGAAGTGGCAAGCCCGGAAATTCTCGCCCGAGAGCTGGCGTGCCGTCCGGCCGAACCGTCCCTTGAGGGTCCGCACGTCCGCGAACTGCATGACCTCGCCGGTCAGGACGCTTTGCGCGCTCGCGAACGACGGGTCGAGTGGCACACCATCGGCAACCGACTCGAGCCATGCGTCGGGCAGCCGCCGGGCGACGACGAGACGCATGCGTTCACCCTCGTTGCGGAACACTGCCAAGCCGTCGGCGATCCCGGCCCGGTCGAGGGTGTCAGCGAGCACGTCGGCGGCGGCCGCGTCATCATCGGCGTGCGCGAGCTGTTCGGCGAACGTGGTCAATGAGTCGAGCAGAGGCGTCACGTCGACCTGTGTGGCGTGGTCGACGAGGGTGTCCGCGACCTCGGCGACATTGGCGACAAACCGGTAGCCACTCCCCCGAATGGAGGCGATGAACACTGGCTTCCGCGGATCGTCGCCGAGCTTGTTGCGCAACCGGTTGACGACGATGCACAACGCGTTGCGGCTGTCGGCGGGCGGGTGTCGCCAGACACGATCGATGATCGTGCTTGTCGATGTCGTGACCGCCGGGCGGGTCATCAGGAACGTGAGCAAGCGGTACTCGGTCCCTGAGAGGGCGACCGGCTCGCCATGTCTGGTGCACTGCTGTGTCCATAGGTCAACGACGAGATCGTTCGCCCGCAGGTACCGAAACCCGGGGCCGCGCCGCACATCGGCGTTCCGGATGAGCGCGGAAAGTCGGGCAAGAAGCGTCTCGCTGGGTTCGGAGCTGGGCACGACGAGATCGACGCCCGCATCGACCAGCGCGATCACCTCGGCGGGGTCGTCAGCGACGACGGCGAGGGGGGCGCCAGTGCGGTCACGGAGCGCCTCGATCGCTTGCCAGCGGAACGTGTGGTCACCGACGATGAGCACGAGCGCGACCCGACGGATCGACGCCAGCCAGCGGGCACGATCGACATCCTCCGCTGAGATCCACGTCCAGCCGGCGGCGGCCATCGAGCCCTCGAGCCCACTGCGGTCCCACCAGTCGTTGGCGCAGATCCGGAGCACCGGTTCGTCGGGGGCGATCGGGCGTGGGCCCATTGCCGCGCTTGACGAACTGATGCGGGTCTCCGGCCGCCCTACGGTGCTCATCCCATTCCCAAACCACACGCGGATCGCACGTTCTCCCTCGTCAAGCCCTCGGCGACGTCCCCCTCGTGAACCACCCCGGCCGAGGTCGCAATCGAAGAGCTGCGTCGACTTCGATAACAATGATAGGCAGAATTTACTACCCCTCGGACGGGCGTGCGATCATCATCTGACTCTGGTGCCATGTCGATGATCCGGTTCGAGGCAGCCGAGCTGTCTAAGAGCGAGCGGGACCTCCAGGCAGAGGTCCGCCGGTTCCTTGCCGCCGAGCTTCCCCGAGGAACGTTCGAGCCCGGGTTGGGCATCAACGCCGCCAAGGACCCGGGCTTCTCGAAGAAGCTCGGAGAGCGGGGCTGGCTCGGCATGGCGCTGCCGAAGCGCTACGGCGGTCACGACCGCTCGGCAGTCGACCGGTTCGTCGTGGTCGAGGAGCTATTGCGCTGGGGTGCGCCCGTCGGCCACCACTGGGTCGCCGATCGCCAGTCGGGTCCGGTGATCGCGCGATTCGGCACCGAGGAGCAGAAGCAGCGATTCCTGCCCGGCATCGCCGGCGGTGAGCTCTCGTTCTGCATCGGCATGAGCGAACCTGACAGCGGGAGTGACCTCGCCTCGCTCGTCACCCGGGCCGAGCGCGACGAGGGTGGCTGGGTCGTCACCGGCCGCAAGGTCTGGACGACGTTCGCCGACGTCCACGACTGGATGATCTTGCTGTGTCGCACGTCACCCGTGGAGGAGACGGGCGATAAGCACCTCGGGCTCTCTCAGCTCATCGTCGACCTCCGCTCGCCCGGCCTGCAGGCGAGACCCATCCCGTTCATCGACGGCTCAGCTGACTTCTGCGAGGTGGTGCTCGACGAGGTGTTCGTGCCCGACGAGCTGGTGCTGGGCGTGATTGGCGCCGGGTGGGCGCAGAACACCTCCGAGTTGGCCTTCGAGCGGGGCGGCCCCGACCGGTGGCTCAGCACATACCTCGTCGTGGAGGAGCTCATCCGCCTGGGTCGCGACGACGAACCCGAGGTGCTCGACGTCCTCGGCGACGCCGCCGGCATCTACTGGGTGCTGCACAACCTGTCGCTGTCGGTTGCCCGGGCCATCGACGACGGTCGGTCGCCATCCATCGAGGCGGCGCTGGTCAAGGAGATGGGCACGCGGTTCGAGCAGGACGTTCTCCGAGCGGTGCTCGACCTCGTGGAGGGCGAGCCGGGTACCGGTGCTCGGTCGCTGTTCGGGCGTCTGCTGGTGACGGCGACACTCACGGCACCGTCGTTCACAATCCGTGGCGGCACGAACGAGATTCTTCGTTCAGTGGCCGCCAAGGGACTGCAGCCGACGGGAGGTCGCCGATGACCTGCGACGTCGGTTCACTCCTCGTCGAGACGGCCGAGCGACTCCTGGCCGGAGCCTCGACCTACGACGCCGTGGAGGCGGCCGAGACCGAGGGCTGGTGCGCCCCGCTGTGGGACCAACTGGCCGAAGGCGGGTTCCCCTGGATCTCGGTGTCCGAGGCACCGGCGGCACCGGCGGCACGCTGGCCGACGCCATGGCCGTGCTGCGGTGTGCCGGGCGGCACGCCGCGCCGGTGCCGCTGGCGGAG